>Ga0114956_1001758_pt1 | contig 17141 bp, 10 predicted proteins | sample MaitaG_FD_87304 | JGI IMG/M metagenome (GOLD analysis project Ga0114956, IMG submission 87304) | Marine algal microbial communities from Maine, USA - Maine_Asex2 metaG | ecosystem: Host-associated > Algae > Red algae > Unclassified | place: Maine, USA | collected 2015-01-05 | reverse complement strand
TAGTCAAGTCGCCGTCTCGGCTACGTAGTTGGACAACGCCACTTTCGTGAGCGGCAAGGCGCTAGCCGCCGGTGAATGGCGGGTAAAACCGGCGGCTAGCGCCTTGACGCTCACATTTTCGCTACCTCGTTAATCACAGAGCTTTTGATGCAAATGTGACGCTGTCCAATTAGAGCGCTGCGTTTAAAGGATCACGACACTCCGGTCTTCAACATATCTCGTTAATAAAGAATCTAGAGATGGACGCTTGATCGTGAGTTCTGTTTTTAAGGTAAAAATCGGGTAAGGCATCGGCTTAAGCAGCTGGGGACAGCGGCTTTACTATCGAACAAAATTCGGTAACGCAATGTTCTGTAAATCGACGGCATGCAAGAGTATGCAACTCACTATGAAAATCAGATACCATTGCGGGGTCAAGCTTGTCAAACGGATAGATCATGGTTCGTTAGCAGGTTCCAATTTCTTGATGCTCTTTTGAAAACGATGAACATGGATGAAGACACGCAGATAATTACACTGAAAGTTAAACTTGGGACGGCGTGGGGGGCTGAAATTGAGGTGCCAGTCGACTTCACTTTGAATGACCTTCATTTCGCCATTCAAAAGTTGGTAGATTTTGACGACGACCATCTCTACAAGTTTTATATTTCCAAAACCGAACACAATCGCAATCGCTACACATTTGCGTGCGACGATGGCGGTTGTGAAATATCTATTTCTGCCTTATTCCCACTGCCAACCAAGACTTTCCTTTTCTACCTATTTGACTTCGGAGATTGCTGGCTATTTAAAATCAGCGCAACGCGTAAGAACTTAAAACCAATTGAAGCTGAAGTTGAGTACCCGAGATTGGTCAAAGAGACAGGCGAAAAACCTGTGCAGTACGGCGATTAGTAAGTCTGATTAAGCACCGGAGGATAGCGACTCAGAACTGGGCATCGCAGCCCGCCAGTCCGCTGATGTCAAACTCTAACGATTGTACCGATTTCAACGATCTTGCCGGTCGAAACGGTCAATCTGATTTTGTTCGCCAAGTGTACGGATTGTTCCGATTGTGATCATAACGACGGTAACAACGATCATACGGTTGATCGCTTTTGCCGTTGGTGCAATCTCAGGAACAACCATGTTTGGCAAACGATTTTCAATCTCAGCATCAACTCTTGCTGTTGTAGGAGCATGTTCAGTCATTTTCACTTCGCCGGTCATACTGGCACAGGGCTATCAGCAAACCAATTTCCCCGGATATGCGCGGCCTCAAGTTTCTGGACTGTCCGCCGAGGCGACCAATCCGCCAGCATTCAGCGACACTGCCGCCGATTCATCTGCAATGTCTCCCAATAACTGGGGAGAATCGGCGATCAGCAACCCCTACGCTGGCTATGAGAGTTCGGCTGGTACGTTTTTCAGAAACGACACCGCAGCCACCGGCAACGTCAGGCAGCAAATGATGCCAGCCAGACCTGCTGAGCGGCAAAATAACATCGACATTTTCGCACCCAGCACGCTCAGTTTAGATTTGTTACCAGCGGCGCGGAAGCCATCTGCGACGACCAGCAACAGCCAAACCGCTGCTGCTGCTGCGACCGAAGATTCGCTGACCAACACGCAGTACTCTCGAAACGAAATGCAGTCTAATCCGTTCTCCAAAGCTGGATTCTCAAAGAGTAAGAAAGCGGAGCTGACCCAATCCCCTGAAATTCCTAAGGTCGAATTGCCTGCTCGCAGCGACAATAAATTTACGGATTTTAATCGCATTCCCTTCGACCCTCAGCCATCAACAGCAGCCTCTAACAATGAAGCCGCTTTAGAAGCTCCCATGTTCAACTCACCCTCTGATCGGACACCTAATGAGACCATCTTGGAAAGAGACCCCGTCGAATCGGCTAAAAGTTTTGAAGGGATGATCTCTCCTGAAATTTCAGAGGCGAGTTCAAACGACCTTCAGTCGCCTCGTAGTCAAGCGAATGTCGAAACCTTCTTCGAGCCCACGGTTCAGCCGACGCAGCGAACCGTCCAACAGCCTGTCGTCCAACAACCCGTAGTCCAGCAGCCTGTTATTCCGCAGCTCCAAAACCAACCGACGTTGCCGCGCCAGCCACAGTACACACCGAATCAGCCAATGACGACTCAGCCAATGACGACTCAGCCGATGATGACTCAGCCAATGACGAATCAGCCGATGATGAATCAGCAGGCCGTACCTCTGTTCACGCCGACGCAAAACCAGCCCACGTATTTTCAGCCGGCACCTCACTATGCGGCACAGGCCAGCGGACCGATCAGTAATGAATGGGGCTACGGATATCCAGAAACCGGCGAGGTACAGAGTCGGCCTTTCGTAGAGTCGCCAACGCACATCTTTGATCATGGATTCGGCACGCCGGCCTACCGATCCAACGTGGCTCAACGATTAGGATATCCTACGACTCGCAACCAGACGATTTTGGACCAAGGTGAATCGTTTGATCATGAGAATAAAAAAAAAGAGTTTCCTCCCTTTGGGGAAATCATCGCGACGGGAAGGTTTTTTGGAAGCGTTGAATTGGCGTTACTAAGGCCCCACTTCTTGGGCAATACGGCCATTTCTATCGATGGGCCAACGTTTTCTGAAAGCATTCCCTTCGAGTTCGATAACGAAACCGCGCCCCATATCCGATTTGGATTCGAGTCAAAATACGGACCCGGATTCGAGCTGAACTACTTCACGCTCAATGCGAACTCAGATGCTATTTCGCAGACCTTCGATGGTCTGGCTCCGATCACGACGATTGCATCTGTCACGGGTCCCAATCGCTTCACGCAACTATCTGCGGACGCCCTTGGGGAGACACTCAATGCGAACCACTCCTTTGAGGTCGAGACGATTGGCTTCAACGTTTTTAAGGATATTGAGTTCAAGGTTTCGCGCATTGGTGGACGTTTCGGTTTCACCTACGCCAACATCGCTCAATCGCTCGAGGCCAGCGTCACCGACGGCGGCGACAACGTTCTTGATACGCTGGTGAGCACCACCGACTTTCGCGGCTTCGGCCCGCAGTTGGGGATCGACTACTATCGACCGATGGGGCATACGCCACTGGAATTCGTTACCAGTTTTTCTGGGATGGGCCTGTTCGGTCGACGCGATCAATTCGTCAACAACACCGCGGGGTTGGTCGAGCGACGTTTTGGTGCTGACGAATTTGTGGCGGTGCTGGATTTAACGTCTGGTATCCAGTACAAGAAAACCATCGCAGAAAACCGAGCTTGGTTTGCCAGACTGGCGTTTGTTCATCAGACGTGGTTGGGCGGTGGCACGGCGGTCGATCCCCAAGGAGACTTCGGCATGAAAGGAGTCACCTTCGGCGTCGGCTACAACCGGTAGATGTAGGTGGCGGCCTCTTTCACTGACCTAAAAGCGTTTCCAGCGTTGCACCGGTGGCATCAGTGTTTCATGACCGCCGCTGTCCTTGAGCGTGACCACTACGTCGGCGGAGATCGAAATGCGCGGTGTTGTCGTCATGTTGGGGGCCGTGCTGTGAAGCGTTTTGGAGGGGAAGATAATGATCTCGTCCTCGACGGGTTCTAAATACCGCCTGTTCAAGGATCGTTCGGATCCACCGGTCGCCAGTATCCCATCGTCGAATTTTTGGATCGTGAACAGTCCCTCGGCAAGTTCATTGGGGTGCTGGGCGACGCTGAAGTAGATGCCGCCTGCGTCGGATGTTTTTTGCAGGTAGTAAGCAAATGAGATATGCGACTGCAAATGAGCGTGTTCAAAAATCCGCTGTCCTTGCCGGCTGACCGTGGCCCATGACCGCTGAAAGTAAAAATTCATCCGGTCGGTCTGCATACCAATCCCTGCGGCATATTCTTTCACCGATTCGGCAATGTTATTAAACAACGTTGTAAACTCAGGGGCATCGAACAGAAATTCATGCCCGGCGGTATCGCCCAACCACGCCGTCTCTTGCTCGAGCGGCGTTGGCTTGCGTTGTTCGTCGTCCAAGATGCGTTGAGCCAACCGCTGACGTTGTTCGACCTCCACCCCCAACATGTCCCGGTAGATGCTCAACGGGAATAGGTCAGTAAATTTATCGTCGGACATTAAGTTTTCGACTCTTCGTCGGGAGCATCAGCGGCGCCCGACAAAATCGGCCAATGGTCATCGTCAAATTTATGCGACAGCCACCGGTCGGCGACCGACGTTTGATCGTCATCAAAATTTACTTTTAACTGGTCAAACAACTCAAGGTTGTTGACTCGCGCTTGTTGCAAAAACAGCGCCCCGGTGTCGAACTCAAAACGTTTTTCGGGTTCTGGAATTGTTCCATTGACCATTAGCGCAGAGAGTTTTGAAAACACGCAACTGGACAGGAATAAATTCGTTGCCAGGTCCGCGACTCGTGATTGCCGTAATGTGTCGTCGGTATCGGAACCATTAGCCGCCCGGCAATTCCAACCAAATTTCCCGATATGGCTGGCCAAAGAACGCGCGTGAAAACGAAGATGCTCGTGCTTCACTTCGATTGTAGGTGTCGATGGCAACATCTTTCCAGCGGTTTGCAGCCAGGTCGATTTACTGGATTTATCATCAATCGCGTTGCCGCTGGACTCCAACGCATTTTCGGCAATCTGCATCTTCAGCAGATCATTGCTGCCTTCGGAGGTTAGGCTATGCCGAGCGTTTCGGAGCAGTCGTTCCAGCGGCTGGTCCTTGAAGACGCTTTTGCCGCCCCAGATATCCATCGCATCGTTGACCGCGCTATAAAGTGTTTGGCTGGCAAACAGCTTCAGCATCTGTGATTCGGTGGTCAACTGGTTCACCGCGCAAGTGTATTCGGGTGCTACGTAGTACACCGCAGATTCCAATGCATAGAGATTCGCTGCGACGTTGGCGATTTTCTCTTTGACCTGATTAAAACTGGAGATCGGCTGGCCGAACTGCGTCCGATGCTTTGCTTGAGAGATCATCGCCTCGAGTAAAAATTTTAGCCCACCGACCGCCGTGGCCGCGAATGCGATTCGATCCAAGATGGAGGCGGATTCGACCATCTCAATGCCATGGCCTTCTTTGCCCAACAGATCCTCGTTGGCGACGGAGACTTTCTTAAAAGCAATCGTGCCGATCGGAACGCCTTTGAGTCCCAGTTTGTCATCGGTGTTATTTTCAGTGGTGATGCCTTTGGCGTCTGAAGCGACAAGAAAAGCGGTCACCTTTCCGGCCGGACCGTAATCATCGGGCGTGCGGGTCAACACGATCAATAGGTCAGCCTTGCCGCCATTGGAGATCCACCGTTTTTCGCCAGTGATTTTGTAACCCTTGCCAGAGTCCTTGGGAGTGGCGGACGTGTGCACATTGCCGATGTCCGAACCGGCCAGTTCTTCGGTGATAACCATGGCACCCGTTTGATCTCCCGATGCGATTGCTGGTATCCACTTCTGCTGTTGTTGGGGAGTGCCGTAGGTTTGCAGCAGGTTCAAAACCATGCAGCTTTGAAGTCTTATCATCGCCGCGGTCGATCCGCAGTGGCCCCCGAGGATCTCCAAGACCCGGCAAAAATTGGACGTTGACATTTTGTTGCCGCTTAGCCCTTTGTCCACCGTCATGCCCAAGACGCCGATGTTTCCCATCCCTTTAATAATGCCCGGCGGCAACATTGAGTGCTGATCGATGCGGTCAGCGAAAACGAACTGGCGGCAATAGTCCTTCGTTTTAGTAACCATCGAATCACCGGCGGCAGCCTCGTTTTCGGGCTGCTCGTAGTAAGGTATGATTTCTTCGACCGCAAATCGCCCCAAGAACAGCTGCTCTGCAAAACTGGGGGCGCTGGGCAAACTGGTGTCGCTGACTGTTTTTGCTGAACTGGCGGGAGGCGGTGAAGCTTTGCCGGCGGACGCGGGTCTAGGCGCTTTGCCATTGGGGGGATTAGGGCGAGATTCGGCCATAATGAGATTGTTCCTGAGGCGGTTGGGCGAGAGCGGCCTTCAAACTATCGCATGGACGCAGCAGTTGCAATGTTTGGCCGTATTTTGGAAGAAAAATAACGGAAAATGCGGATTCCTTTACCGCACTGGCAGGCCCGCGAATGTCTTGCACTGTCTCTCGAGGGTTACTTGGCTGTGACCGCTAGCATCGCCACTGCCCTACCCTGTCTGACTTTGATATAGGAGGAGGATTGGGAACTGGATAGACTTTAGGCAATCTCTAATATTTGAGAAAATTTTTTGCCAGCGACAGGCTGCAGCGCGCTCCTTAGCTCCTTAGATAGTACACAGGACAAAGTTTCTATCTTGGAGCAGATGAGCGGTAAACCTTAGATGGCAGAACCGAAATCGAATTCGCTGACGAGGCACAAGGAGGGCTTCCGATGGCAGACGCTATCAAATTTATTCACGCCGCCGACTTTCATCTGGACCAGCCGATCCGAGGTCTTACCGAACTGCCGGCCCATCTGCGTGGCCGGCTGGCCAACGCACCTTATGATGCCGCCGGCAAAGTATTCGACTTGGCCGTTGCCGAACGAGTCGACTTTGTGTTGCTCTCGGGGGATCTCTTTGACATCGAATCGGGAAGTGCCCGCGCGTACGCGTTCCTGCTGTCCGAATTTCAGCGACTGGCGGAAAAGAACATTCACATCTACTGGTGCGGCGGCGAATTCGACTTCCCCGATCGCTGGCCCAGTTCCGTCGCGTTGCCCGACAACGTGATCACGTTTTCATCCTCCATCATCGACGAGATAGAACACCGGCGGGACGGCGAAAGAATCTGTGCCATTTTCGCAAGCGGATTTGACTCCAAACGTCTTTCACTGGCGGATTTTGATGGTAGTGAATCCGACACTTTTAATATCGCGATGACTTACGGTCAATTCGAGCCAGGAAATCTGACCGGTCCCAACATTCACTATTGGGCGTTGGGTGGCAAACACAAAGCGACCGTACTTGAAAAAACAGACACGATGGGCGTCTATCCCGGAACACCCCAAGGCCGTCGTCCTCAGGAAACGGGAGCTCACGGATTCAAGCTTTGCCGCGTCGACGGCAAAGGGAAATTACGTGTGCAAACCGTCGAGACCGATTCCGTGCGGTTCCTCCCGCAAAAGGTATCTATCAGCGAAAACGTCGCGCTCAAATCGCTTAAAGAGACTTTGACCGAACGCGGGATGAAGCTGATCAGTGATTGTCCCGAACAACTTGTGCTGACACGTTGGTATCTGGCGACCGAGGGTGAATTTAACCCACGCATTCGCAAGGTCGAATGGGCGGCGGAGTTGCTGGAGTGGCTGCGGGACGAATTTGGCCGCGGCGAAGAAGGTGTTTGGTCAACGGACGTGAAAGTCGAAGCCCCCAAAAGCCTGCCGTCCCAATGGTACGAAGAAGACACGATCCTTGGCGAATACATGCGCGCCGTTGCGCGATATCAAAGCGATGATTCGCTGAAGCTGAATTTACATCAGTACATGCCGCAGACGGTCAAAGGCGATGCGATGGCGAACGTGGGCTACGTCAGTCGCGAGAGTCGGGATTCGATCCTGCGAAAGACTGGCATGATGGGGATCGAATATTTAGCGGCTCATAAAGAAGTCGCCGAAGCCACGTCGAACGAAATCGACCTTGGCATCGAGATCGAATAAATCATAGAGACAGCATCAACACGACCGACAGGCTGGAAGCCCGTCCAACCACAACTCAGGAGAGCATGCGGTGAAAATTGATAATCTAAACGTCGATGGATTTGGCGTCTGGAAGGGCCTGCAAGTTGACGGCGTTTCGGAACACTTAACTTTGTTCTGCGGCCAAAACGAAGCCGGCAAAACCACGATGATGCAGTTCATCCGTTCGATGATGTTCGGATTTTCTCCGGGCCGTCTGAGCAAGTACACGCCGCCGGTTTACGGTGGGCTGGCCGGAGGCAACGTCGATCTGCTGACGCCCACGGGGACCTATGAAGTTCAGCGGCATGTTGATCCCAACCGACACGCAGACCCTATCGGCGATCTGACCGTCATCGATGGCAATGATGGATCGGTTCATGGCCGCGCTCAGTTGAACGCGCTGATGTCGGACGTCGATGAATCCATTTTCAACAACGTGTTTGCCATTGGATTGCGCGAGATCCAAGAGCTCGGAGCGCTCAATTCGACCGACGCCGCAGAGCATTTGTATAAACTCACCAGTGGCATGGACCGCGTGTCGTTGATCGACGTGATGAAAGACCTCCGCCGCAGGCGCGAAGAAATATGGGCGTCGGATCCCGAAAACGAGTCGAAATTGACGTTGTTGAGCGTCCGGCGAACGAAACTGACGCGCGAAATCGAAGACCTTAAACAGCGCTCCAAACGTTGGTCGCGGATCGCCGCAGAAGTCACCGACGTTACCCATCAGTTGGCAGATATTGATGTTGAACTGGAAGACGTTGAACGCGAAAGCCGATTGTTGGAAATTGCGATCCAGATCAGCGAACGCTGGCAAAATCGTCGACTGATCGACGAACAGATCAACGCCTTTGGCACGCTGCCTAACCCACGCGACGTGTCGGTGGAAGAACTCGATCAATGCAACGCGCGGATCACTCAGCAAAAAGAGCGAATCGATCAGATCAAAATTCAACGCAAGAAGATCAAAAAAGAAGCGATGGCGTTGCCAATTAATCGCCAATTGTATGCCCAGAAGTCGCGTATCGAAGCGATCTCCGAACATTCACCGTGGGTAGAATCGCTGGAACGTCAAGTCAATCAACTACAAGAGGAAATCGACAAGATTGAAAACGGCATCGTCAGCGAAGTCGATGGGCTGGGCAGCCAGCTTCAAATCCGCGCCAAGGACGTCAAGGATCTCGGTAACCGTGGTCTGCGACAGCTCGAAGAGGCCGGCGGAAAACTGGCGGGCGAACTTGAGCGGATGGAGAAGTTGAAGGAAGAGTTAGACAAAACAGAGTTCGATGTCACCCAAGTCAAAGATCGAATCGGAAGTTCTTTTGGAGACATCAATCCAAACGAATCCTACGAAGAAACGTCCAAGCACGTTAATCGACTCAGACGAAGGATCGAGCTGGAGGAGAAGATCGACAAACTTAACCGTTCGCGATTGGGTTTGGAACGTGATATCGATTCGATCGTCGCCGAACAGGTTCTGCCGGTTAACAAACTTTCGATCATCGGCGTGGCCTTCATCGCCGGTATGGTACTTTTGGGATTTGGTCTGTTGAACGTAGGTGGAGCGTTTTCCGACGCTTCGACCTCCGGCGGATTGGTGTTGATGATCTGCGGGTTGATCGCGTTCTTCGTTTCGATGGGGCTGAAATATCATTGGGAAAAAATTGCGAAAGATGAATTGGATGATTTTCGTCACCAATTGGAGATTAATCGCCAGCAGATGAAACGATCCAAGCACGAGCGCGAGGAAATCGAACGACAATTGCCGGCTACGGCAATCGGCCAATGGGACATGGACCTGCAAGACGCCGAAGGCCGTTTGACGCGCCTGCAAGATTTGGTGCCAATGGAAAACCGGATACAGAAATCCAAAGCGATGGCCGAGGAAGTCCGTCGGCACATTCAGACGCAAGAACGAACGATCGAAACAGCACGTGGTCAGTGGAAAGCGTCGTTGCGAACGGCTGGTTTGCCGGACGCACTTGAACCCCATCAGCTGAAAGAAATTACGCAACGCAGCGAACGAATCAGTAATTTCCGCGTGCGGCTGGACCAGTTAACATCGGAAAAGAATCAACGTCAGAAGGAATTGACGGCCCTGAATCAACGCATCAATACGATGCTCTATGAGACTGGCGTTCAGTTCAAAAACACCAGCCTGACCGACCGATTAAACCAGATCAACAGTGCGATCAACGATCAACGTTCAATGGTGGGTGCTCGTAAAGAATTGGCCAGCAAGTACAAAACGCTGCGTAGCCGACTACAGAAGACGAAACGTGAACTCGACAAAGCGCTCGGCAAGCGTCAACGTTTGCTGACCAGCGTGGGTGCGGATTCCGAAGAGCTGTATCGGCAGTTTGACATCAAACACAAGGATCGCCGTAAGCTGATGATGAAACGGGATAACCTCTCGGAGCAGATCGATGCGGGTTTGGGCGCCAACTACAAACAAGAGGATCTTACTGAGTTAATGGACGCTTACGGGCAGTCAGGATTGGAGAAGCGCTGGGAATCGGTTCTGACGAAGATCGAAGAACTTAAAGACAACCAAGCCAACCTTCAACAGCAACGTGGCGAATTCCTCCAGGAGGTAAAAACTTTGGGTGAAGATTCTCGGATGGACGAGGCGCGTATGGAGCTAAATATCATCGACGCAAAAATCGCTGTGCTAAAGAAAGAGTGGCAGAAGCTGGCGGTGAGCACTCAGATGTTGGAGATGATTCGCGAAACTTACGAATCTAAGCGGCAGCCTGAAACGCTTAAAGAAGCGTCAAACTATCTGACTCGGCTGACCGAAGATCACTACGTGAGAATTTGGACTCGGCTGACCGGCGAGGATCTTTTGGTCGACAATCACGAGGGTGAAACAATCTCTGTAGATAAACTGAGTCGCGGAACGCGCGAGGCGGTCTATCTAAGTTTGAGAATGGCGTTGGTCGGTGCGTACGCCAGACGCGGAGCCGTGATTCCGATGGTGTTAGATGACGTGTTGGTGAACTTTGACGGCCGGCGGACACGTGCCGCTGCGGAAGTCCTTTACGATTTCTCTCGCAATGGCTATCAAATTTTGATGTTCACATGTCACGATCACATGCGCGATCTGTTTCATGAACTGGGGGCCGACGTGAGAATTTTGCCCGACCATAAAGACGTTTTTGAGAACCAAGCGAAGCCAGTGCGTTTTGGCGATGGAACGGCTGTTCACGCAGAGGAAGATCACGAAACGATCGTATTTGAAAATTCAGTTCGGCATCCGGCAGATCCCATACGGGAAGAAGAGCCACGACATTTCGAAGCTCAGGCCGAGACCTTTGACGCGATTCCTGTTGAGTATGTCGCGCCGCAACGGAACTCACAGATCGAGCTTGATACCGACAACTATGACGCGGAACTTGAGTATGAGCTGTCGGCGGTCGTTAATGATCAGCATTCCCATCAAAGGCTGAGAAACGAATTGGTGTATGTCACGCCGAATCAGAAATTGCCAATTGATCTTTCTGGTAATGATGCGATTTGGCGAGAGGTCGGCGTGCAACCGGTCAGGTAGGGCTGTGGGGTCTTGAATCACAACCGCCTTTCAGGCGAAAGCCCCCAATACTAACCCACTGCGTTAACAAGTGAGTACCGGCGGGCCCAAAAAACTCACTCGCTGGCACTTCGTGCTTGAATTGTCTAACGTCAAGTCGTTTGAAGAAAGGGCCATCCAACTAGCATCGGGTTTCGCAGCCTGTCAACGCCCGGGCAACCTACCGGCGGTTATTACCTTTCCGCTCATGTGCCTTGCCGCTCTTTTCATCAGCTCCGCTTCGGTTTTCCTGTAGCATCAGCGCATCAAAAAAGCCTGCTCAGGGGAGGACTCCGCACAAAAGTACACCGCTTAGAGCTGCTCCATATTTCAGGCCTGACCCGGTTCACAGCTTCTCCTCGCGGAGTCCACCCGCAAGCAGGCTAACTCGATTTCCCATAATGTATTCCAAGGCTGCTGCATCGTCAAACGGGTTGTGACCGGTTAAGTTATAATCGGTAAAAACGTTGGTGAACTGTCGCGTTGGGGAACTGTCGCGTTGGTGAGCTGTCGTGCCGGACGCAGTTAAGTTCCGTCGCTCGACTCCGCCAACGGCCAGCTATTTCTAACTCTCGGCAACGGTAACTATGAAAACTCAGGGTGAATCCGGATTGCATACCCAAACCGTGTCGCCGCTTATTAGCCCGGCCCTCATGGCGAAGCTGGAGCAGATGGAGTTAGTCAGCCGCAAGATATTTCGCGGGAGGATGAAGGGCGAACGCCGGAGTCGCCGGAAAGGTCAAAGCGTCGAGTTTGCGGATTTTCGTAACTACGTCGCCGGTGACGATCTCCGATTCGTCGATTGGAATATGTACGCGCGGCTGGATAAATTGTTCCTCAAACTATTCCTCGAAGAAGAAGACCTCCACTTCTACACCTTGGTCGACGTCAGTGAATCGATGCAATTCGGTACGCCAACCAAACTCCATTACGCCAAACAACTCGCCGCATCGCTGGGCTACATTGGTTTGTGCCGGTCCGACCGAGTGAAGATTGAACCTCTGGACGGGAATAAGCAAAACACGGCTCCCGTTTTTCGTGGCCGCAAAAGCCTGTGGCAGATGATGAATTATTTGGAGGATCTACCGGCCGGTTCCGATGTCTCTCTGACCGAAGCGGTGCGTTCGTTTTGCTTACGGAATTCAGGTAGGGGAATTTTATTGCTGATCACCGATCTGATGGACAAATCAGGGTACCAAGACGCGCTGAAATATCTTGTTGCCCAGCAGATGGACGTCTATCTGATCCACGTACTCTCGCAAGAAGAAATAGATCCCGATATCACCGGCGATCTCAAATTAGTCGATTGCGAAGACGCCGACGTGGCGGAGATTAGCGTCAGTCAACGTCTGATCGATCGCTACCGCGCGACGTTGGCCAACTTTATTGAAGAGGCCCGCGATTTCAGCTCCAAGCGTGGCATCGTTTACACCATGACCAGCACTGAACGTTCGGTCGATCGGTTGGTGTCGCGCTATCTCCGGCAACGGGGATTGGTTCGATGAACTTCTTATTTCAAAGCCTGCCTTGGTGGAGTTGGGTGACGCTGTTGGCGGTGCCGCCGCTGATTTTCCTGCTGTATTTTCTCAAACTTCGGCGAACGCCGGTCCAAGTCCCCAGCACCTACCTCTGGTCCAAAGCGATAGAGGACATGCACGTCAACAGTTTTTGGCAACGGCTGCGAAAGAATTTGTTGCTGTTATTGCAGTTGCTGTTCGCGCTGATGTTATTATTGACGTGTTTGCGGCCGGGGTGTGACGGGACCGAATTGGTGGGCGAGCGATTCATTTTCTTGGTCGATAACTCAGCCAGCATGTCCGCGACCGATACGCCCGAAGGAATCACTCGTCTAAAGTCTGCGAAGAATCAAATTCGTACCGCGATTCAAAGTATGGCCGCCGGTTCGTCGGCAATGTTGATCAGTTTTTCCGATTCCGCCAGCGTGCAGCAATCCTACACCAGCAACAAATCAGAGCTGCTTCGAAAACTGGAGCAGATCGAACCTACTGAACGGACCAGTGATCTCAATGAGGCGCTTGCTGCGGCGACGGGACTGGCGAACCCTGGACGGTCCAGTGACAAGGAAAGTCAATTAGACGTCCAAGTCGCCGATGCGTTAGATGCGGTGTTGTACATCTACAGCGATGGTGGTGTTCGAAAAGTCAATGAGTTTGCACAGGGTGCGCTGAGCCCAGAATATCACGCGGTGGGTTCCTTTGGAGATCCGCCTGCCAACGTTGGCATCACTGCGTTTTCGATTGGAGAGCCCTCAGACTCTGACGGTGCGGTGCAGGTCTTTGCCCGGCTGCAAAACTCGGACGATGTCGACCAGACGGTCAGTGTGACGTTTTATGTGGGGGACGTTTTACAGGATGCGGTGGCCGATGTTTTAATTCCCTCTAACGATGCTAAAGGAATCAGTTTTGAACTCTCAGGCGCGGCGGCAGCGGTCAATGAACCCACGACGGTCCGGCTGAAGATCGACAACGACGACATTTTTATGCTGGACAACGAAGCGTTTGCGGTGCTCAATCCGCCTCGTAAATCCAATGTGATCATCATCAGCGATAACACGCCCTACTTCCGCTACGCTTGCAGCACCGATGCGATCAAAAAAAGGTCCAACGTCGAATTTCACGGTGCGGAATATCTGAATGAGAAAGAGTATCTCCAACGCGCGATAGCCGGTTTCTATGATTTGGCGATCTATGATTCGCTGATTCCAAAAACGATGCCACAATGCAATACCATGATTTGGAATGAGCTGCCGCCGGGTGATCGTTGGCAACGTAGCGCGGTCCATTCACCCTCGCCGGTTTTGGATTACGATGGTTCTCATCCCATAATGGCGGCTGTCAAAATCGGTGGACTGACAATCATCAATAGCCGGGACGTCGAAGGGCCGCAGGGGAGCTTGTCCTTGATCGAATCGACATCAGGTTCGATTGCGATGCTGGGACCTAGAGAAAGCTATTTAGATTTTGTGATTGGTTTTTCGATTGTCGAAACGGACGACAATGGGGAGACCAGCATTAATTCTGATTGGCCTAAGAAGCTCAGTTTTCCGATCTTCATGCAGAACGCGATCGAAAATCTCAGCGGTTTGTCATCCTTTTCGGCGGGGGCCAACGTCCAACCGGGCGATCTGGTGACAATCAAACCTTCGGTGCCTTTTGAGAAGATTAACGTGCGTGGACCCGATGGAATGATCACCACACTCAAACCCCAAGAGAACCGATCGTTTCTCTTTTCCAACACGAAACAATCGGGCGTGTATGAAGTCTCCAATCCCACTGACGGAGAAATTGATCAACGCATTGCGGTAAATTTGATGGATGCCAACGAGAGCAATCTAGTTGTGCGTGAGGACCTCAATTTGGGTTACTCCAATCTTCAACGAGTCGCGTCGCAGGTGCCCAAACGCAAAGAGTTCTGGCCGTGGATACTTGTCGGCAGCCTCATCCTGTTGATGGCCGAGTGGATCATCTACAATCGGCGAGTATTTATCTAACGAACGTGGCGCGGGCTGAAAGCCTACGCTTTGTCCAGCTCAGATCGAGACGAACTCGTGGCCGAACTGCCCTCAAAATTACCTTGGTACCAGACATTAAATCACTGGGTATTCTGGCCGCCTTTTGTGGCACTGATCCTGATGGTCAGCCTCAACGTTATTGATGGAGACACTTTCAATGCCGTCGTCTCCGGTATCAAAACGTTCATCGTCAGCAAATTTGGCTGGCTGTTTACGCTGTGTTCGATCCTGTCGATCGCCGCGTGTTGTGTAATTGCATTTTCACCCTTTGGGGCGGTGCGGATTGGCGGCGCCGACGCTGAACCACTGATGGGGCGCTGGAACTGGTTTGCGATTACCGTTTGCACCAGCGTGGCGACGGGGATTTTGTTTTGGTCCACCGCAGAACCCATTTATCATTTGTCGACCGTTCCGCCATTTTTGGATTCGCAGCCCAACACGCCAGCGGCGGCGATTGATTCGTTGAGCGTCGTTTTCTTGCACTGGACCGTTACGCCTTACTGCTTGTACGCGGTCGTCAGTTTGGCGTTCGCGTTTTCGTATTACAACATGAAGCAACCGTACTCGCTGCGGTCGATGGTCGCGCCGTTGTTGGGGCCGGGCAACGAAGACTGGCTCAAAGCGTACCCGTGGGTTGGCAACTCGATTGATGGCATCTGTCTGTTCGCGCTGGTGGCCGGCATGTCAGCCTCTTTGGGGACGGGTATCTTGGTTATCGCCAGCGGATTGGGAGAAGTATTTGGCTTGGAAAAATCTCATTGGCTGTGGGCGGCGATCACCGTTGCGATCGTGGTGACGTTTATCATCTCCAGTGCGACCGGGCTGACCAAAGGCATTCGCATCCTCTCCGACGTGAACACCAAAGGGCTGTTTGTCTTGTGTGGATTTGTGCTGGTTACAGGGCCGACGGTGTTGATTTTTCAAAATGGAGCTGAGGCGTTGTTGAAATACGCATTTGACTTCCCCAGCCTCAGCACGGCCGGGTTCGACCTTGGCGGCAACGATTGGACGTCCTCATGGTCAGCGTTTTACTGGGCGGTTTGGTTGGCTTGGGCACCGGTCACCGCGTGTTTTTTGGGACGCATCAGTCTCGGTAGAACCGTGCGGGAGACGCTGGTGTTTAATCTGTTGCTGCCTGCGTTGTTCAGTATGTTTTGGATGGCCGTGTTTTGCACAACGGCCATGGACCTGCAACTGACGGGCGCCGCTGATCTCTCCGCCGTGATCCAAGACCCTACACGCGGACCGGAGAATGTAACTTACGAAGTCTTCGGGCAACTTCCGCTGAGCTTTTTGATGACAGGTTTTTATCTTATTAGTGCGTTTATCTGCTTTGTCACTTCGGCGGATTCCAACACCACCGCGATGGCCAGCATCAGCGGTCGTCACGCATCCGACGCCGATCCCGAAGGTGCGTTGACGGTGAAAGTTCTTTGGGGTATTGCTGTCGGATCTGTGGCGTGGGTCATGATCGCTTTCGCCAGCGTTGAAGGCATCAAAACAATTTCGGTGATCGGCGGTTTTCCCGTCAGCATTCTCTTCGTCCTCGTTGTGATTTCTCTGATGCGAATTGTTGTTCAACACGAGCAATTTAGCCGCGTGAATAGCTAGCGCGGAGAACGAGTTACTCATGATGACCTCCCAGAACTTTAGTGGGAATCACACTTTTGGAGCTGTTTGCCAACACGCATGGGGCAAACTTTTATTTTCGACTTCAAGATTGATTCTTGATGAAACGCTTCATCGCGGCCAGTGTTTCGCTGCTGACGTGGTGTTCGATGCCCTCGCTGTCGATGGTGGCCGTCTCGGCGTGAACACCTAAAGCGATCAAGAAATTGAAAACAACTTCGTGGCGTCGTTTTACCCGCTTGGCCAGTTTGCTTCCCTCACTGGTGAGCGTGATTGGGCGATAGGGAGCCGTGACCAGAAGTTGCTCGGTCGCCAAACGGTTGACGATGCGCGAAACGGTAACGTGGCTGACGCCAAATCGTGTTGCCAGATCCCCGACGCGACACTCGCCGGATTCGGTGATCTCATCAAAGACCGCTTCCACGTAATCCTCGGCCGTCTCAGTGGCGTGATGCTGCCTCGTTTTCACGTGTGGTGTGGAGTTTTGCTTGCTATCGTCTTTCATATCGCCGTAAGAATTAGCTTTCTGGTGAGGTATATCCCCCAAAATATAGCACTTGCATAATCCGTAGCCTACGCTACAATCCCAATCCGTAGCGTATGCTACATTTTGACTGATGGACTGTTTTGACTTTGAGGCGAAGAGATATGAACCGTTTGAGGAAAGCGTTTACGCTGGTGGAGTTGTTGGTGGTTATCGCGATTATTGGGATTTTGATCAGCATGCTGCTGCCGGCGGTGCAGCAGGTCCGTGAAGCGGCCAGGCGTGTTA
>Ga0114956_1001757_pt1 | contig 17154 bp, 16 predicted proteins | sample MaitaG_FD_87304 | JGI IMG/M metagenome (GOLD analysis project Ga0114956, IMG submission 87304) | Marine algal microbial communities from Maine, USA - Maine_Asex2 metaG | ecosystem: Host-associated > Algae > Red algae > Unclassified | place: Maine, USA | collected 2015-01-05 | reverse complement strand
TTGAATCCTATAGATCCCGCTAGGGTATTATCGGAGACGCAAGACAACTCTAATCGTTCAGATCTCACTTCAGGTGTCCCCTTTTTCGGTGGTCTTGCCATAGTTGTCTCGGATGACAAAGGTGCGACGGGCCGCCTGACTTGCCCGCTTCGCTCACCGGTCTGGTGTGCTTTTTAGCAGTTCATCTTTGATCCAAATCGTCAAAACTGCCGTATCACATCAAAGAGGCTTCTGTCTTGAGTCTGTTGTGGGCGCAAGCTTCTGCATCCTGACCTATTTGGATAGTTAAGATTCCGGATTGATTCCGTCTTTCGTACGGGGATAGCCTGGATCCAATTCCTGTAAATCTTGCAAGGCCAGATAAAATGCAACTCCAAACAAGAAAGTCACGACACCGCATAAATAAGGTAAGAACGTAGTCATTTATTATCCATTTTAAGCAGTTTTAAATAAATGGCAAATCCCAAAATCGAAGGCACCCATAGACCCACGAAAAAAGCGCTCTGCGCATCCCCTTGAAACCAAGCGACTTCCGCATAGATTAGAGAAACAAGGGCTAGTCCCAATAGTATGAGATCGACAGTACCAAGTTTTTTAAACATACACTAAATGGATTGACTTTCAGTTAAAACGAATGATATTGATAGCAAAGTAGCGAAAAAGTTCAAAATGCCTGCATGTGTCACACTTTCCTCGACACAAAAAAGATGAACTTTACTTGCGCTCTACGACGTCCTAACCAATAACGGTATCATATTGTTCACGCACGTGCATTCGCTTCTAAGCTCAATATATTAATGGGTAAAATCCAAGCGATTATGGTCCGCTTCACAACTAGAGTAGGAGAGTGTGAAGATTACCCTGCAGCGCGGTCAATATGCAGGAAGGCTGATCCGACCGACGCGATTTTACGGTAAAGGAAATGACAAGAATCAGACTAGCGAACCTCTTCCAGCATATGGTTCGGGCGAAGCCGCTTTGGTCCAGCTTTCCGATGGTACCATCTACTACAATTCTCATCGGCATAAATCGACCGATGCAGAAAGCGTTGTGTAGGCCAAATGCGCTAAGTTCCTTCGAAAAAAGATGCCGTGAGGATGTTAACGAATATGCAAATGAAGCAATAGTGTAATAACTTACATGCGCATAGATCGCTAGGTGCTCGATGTGCCTGATGTGTTCAATCTGTGAAGAGAAATGTGGTATATGAAGACACGGATAGATTTCAGTAGATTTCGGGTAAAGCTTAGTACAATACGAAATATGGGTTTGAAGTCAATAATTACAATTTGCATATCCTTATTACTGCTGAATTTTGTGGTAGCACAGATGGCTACCTCATTTATCCATGTTGATCAGTTTGGGTATTTGACGGGGGCAGATAAGGTAGCTGTAATTTCCAATCCTCAAATCGGATATAATGCAGGTGAAGAATACCAACCAGGTCAGGTCTTGCAACTTAGGGGCGCAGATAGTGACGACGTAGTATACACAAATACGATTTCAATTTGGGATGGTGGAAATATACATGGACAATCTGGCGACACAGGTTGGTGGTTTGACTTTAGTAGCTTTAATGCTATAGGATCTTACTATGTTTTTGATCCGACTACTGACCAGCGGTCAGCAGTTTTCGAAATCAATACGAATCCGTATGTCGCTGTTATGCAGGCTGCTACTAAGATGTTTTATTACAATAGATGCAATGCTCCTAAAGTAGAGCCATTTGCTGAACCTAATTGGACTGACAGTGATAATTTTCCCCAGGATATTGATGTAAGAGCAGTGGGAGATCAAGATAATCCAGCTACTTCGAGAGACTTGAGGGGAGGCTGGTTTGACGCAGGGGATTACAATAAATATGTCACCTTTAGCCACAATACCATTCATCAATTGCTGAGTAGCTACGAAAACAGTCCGGATGTTTTTACAGATAATTGGAATATTCCGGAAAGCAATAATGGAGTGCCCGATCTTTTAGACGAAATAAAATGGGAGCTCGATTGGCTTTACAAAATGATCAATTCTGATGGCACCGTTATTCTGAAGATGGGTAGTTTAGAATTTGATATAAACGACTTTGCACCACCAAGCAATAATTTTTCTCCGAGATATTACACGCCTACGTGTTCTTCAGCTTCACTCTCGATTGCGAGTACTCATGCTCATGCTGCTAAAGTTTATGCAGACATACCTGATCTCGCTGACTTTGCAGATACCTTGCAAAGCGATGCCCTACTATGCTGGAATAGGTTTCTTGGATTTTATGAAAGCAACAATTTAGAAATCAACTGCGATGACCTTACCGTCAAAGCCGGTGATGCAGATTGGGATGAGCAGGAACAGATTGACAATGCCATCGTGGCGGCCATTTATCTCTTCGATTTGACTGGAGAAATGCAATATTCTGATTTTGTCCGAGATAATATCAGCCTTTCAGAACCTTTTGTCAACAATTTCTTTGGAGCGCAAGATGTTGTATTTCTAGAAGCTATGCTACTCTATACGACTCTGGCCGATGCCGAGACTTCTACTATTGATCAAATATTGACCCTTGCGCAATCTGCTGTCTCATGGGATAACTTAACTTCCATAAGCAATGATCTATATAGAGTTGATCTTCCCGATTGGAATTATTACTGGGGGAGCAATATGACTACTGCCAACTTTGCTAATATTTCTATGATCTTTCGCAAATATAATATTGATCAAGATCTTAATACTGGACTGGAGACTAAAGCAGGTGAGGTTCTTCACTATTTTCATGGAGTTAATCCGCAAGGGTTGGTGTATCTATCAAATATGTATGACTATGGAGCCGAAAAATCTGCAAATGAGATAGCCCATGCATGGTTTATCGAGGGGTCGGACTGGGACAATGCCATAACTTCTTTGTACGGCCCTGCACCCGGTTATTTGTCTGGAGGACCTAATCAAGGATACAGTGGTGCCCTTACACCGCCTGCAAGTCAACCCATTCTGAAATCATACCGTGATTACAATGATTGGTTTACGGATCCTGCATATGAGATAACGGAACCGGCCATCTACTACCAAGCAGCGTACATTCACCTTTTGAGTAATTTCGTGACTCAAGAAATTGTCAGCAGCACTAGGTACGAAAGGACAGGCGACTTTGAGTGGGATATCTTTCCGAATCCCAATTACGGTATAGTAGCAATTTCAGGAAATGTAAAAGGCTATGAAATACAGTTGTTGGATATCAATGGAAAAGTTTTGTATTCCGTCAAACCTACCGGCGTTGCGTTAAACCTCGATCTAACTGCTTTAGAAGCTGGAGTGTACATCATGAAGGCGATCGACCATACGAAATCGTACTACGATGTACGAAAGGTAGTTAAATTGTAAATTTAGTAGAAACACGACCCTCGAAAAAAAACGAGTAATACTGTGCAATGTTGATCTTCGAACATGATTCGTTTGCAACTTCGAAATACCACACTTTGGGAGATTTATGGATCATTCGAATTTGGAGAATTAAATTTTCCGGCCTTAAAGAAGCCAAAGGTTGTAGGTTAAAAATATTAACGTGGTTGAGTCCATGCGATGGCATTGAACGTCTTACAATTAGGTCCTGCCAGGCTGTCGGGTATACTTCGCTCAACGGAAAATCCATGAATTGCAACTATCAATTGAGGCTGGTAACAACGATTGAGTCATTTCCTATTGAATAACTTCCGATAATAGTACTTTACACGAGAAATTAAAATGATAGCATGATTAGAAAGGGAACAAAAGTAAAGTGGAAATGGGGCCAAGGACATGCAACTGGAAAAGTCGAAAATACCTATTCTAAGTCGATTACCAAGATGATAAAGGGAACTGAGGTAACGAGAAACGGCTCAGATGATGATAAGGCCCTCTTAATTGTTCAAGAAGAAGGAGGAGAAGTGCTGAAACTTGAGAGTGAAGTGGATAAAGTTGACGAATGAGGTCTTTTTATCGGCCCGTACACGAGCATTCTTTGTAGCACCTTTAACTTTCTCGACTTGCATCCTATAATTGACTTCAAAAAGAGATGTACGATGCTAGGGAAATTATCGGCTACAAGGGATTACCCCGCTCATATCGCTTGATTCTCCAGATGCTTCCCTGGCATGTATGATGAGACAGCATCGGATCAGGAGTATTAAGTTTCGGTTTTTTCCGCCAGAATCTACTCTGGTGTTGACTAAGGTCTAGTCTGGGCTTGGCGTGGCAAAAGCATCATGAAATCTTTCGTTCTGCTTTGGAGCCGCGAAATTAGACTTAGCCTTGAAAGGTCTTGTAATGATGATATAATAAGACAATTAGAAAAACTATTAAATGGTGCAGTGTGGCATCTTAGAGATTACTACTTTGTAGCTTACCAAAATTCCATTCGTGTCGGATTATTTTTATGTTCTATTTGCATTTGCCTTCGCTTGTGCGATGATGGAATACCTTCCGATAGTAGCAGATCGGTTGAAGATTTCCTATACCGTTCCTCTGTTGTTCGCAGGTGTATTTTTTTATTATGTAGGAGTTCCAATCGAGTGGCCTACGCCCCTTTGGCCGCATAAATGGGTAAAGATAGTAACCGAAGTGATCGTAATTATCAGTTTGATGAGTGCGGGGTTGAAAATAGGACTGCAGTATGAACTGCACTATTGGAAGAAGCCCTTACGACTTATTCATACTTCGATGCCTCTGTATATGCTTGGTATTTATTTGTTAGCCCACTATATATTACATTTCGACAACCCATCATCGGTACTTTTGGCCGCGGTCTGTGCTCCGACGGATCCTGTACTGGCCTCTGATTTACAATTGCAGGAGGATGACCTCGGATCGCGTAAGAATACGGGAATGCGCTACCTGTTAACGGCGGAAGCTGGAATTAATGATGGAGTCGCATTTCCATTTGTATTCTTAGCGATTTTATGGTCAAAGGGAGGTAGTTTCCAAAGCATAAACCTTTTAGAGTGGATCAGTTACTACTTTACGTACAAGATTGTTGCTGGCGTGGTTGTTGGTGCGCTGCTTGGATACCTCTATAGCTTATCTATCGAGAAAATTAAATCACGATATGATAAAAAAGTTTTGAGTGGATTTGTGGGAGTTGCCATGGCTTTTCTCTCATTTGCCAGTGCTGAATTGGTAAATTCGTACGGGTTTTTAGCCGCTTTTTGTACCGGCCTTTTTGCCCAGTATCATAACCATGTTAAGGGAAAAGACAACCACAATAGCGAGATCCTCGTATTTAATGAGGAAGTGGAAAAGCTGCTCATAGTTCTATGGACACTCCTTTTTGGCGGATTTTTGGCATCTGGTATTCTTTCGTACAGCAATGCTGCCAGTATAGGAACAGCATTGTTCTTGGTATTTATACTTAGACCTGTATGCGGAAGACTAGGATTGGCAGGAACTGGTTACTCGGAGAAGAAAAAGTGGGCCATCGGATATTTCGGCATTAAAGGGGTAGGCTCCTTTTTCTATTTGGCTTACGCCTTGCATGAAGGGCAGTTTTCGAATGGGAATGAACTTTATGCTCTAGTATCTCTCTTGGTGCTTATTAGCATCTTTGCGCACGGACTCACTGGTCCCAGAGTGATCGATTACTTCGATAAAAATAATCCTGGATAGATATTAGCTCTGAATGTGCGGCATCTAATCTTCTGAAAGCCGAAGCCCTGATGAGGCAGCGGACATAACGAGACTGGTCTCGACTCGCGGACGTATTAGCTTCACTGGTAGCGAAATGATTGAGATGCAAAATCTTTACACGAAGGCAAACAGTATCTTTCACAATCTCAACACTTTTCCATCAACGGTTTCTCACATCAACGAAGTAATAGACTGCTGCCGTCACAATCGAAAGAAAGAATGCGGCAACGGTCCATATCACCTTCATAACGGTCGTGTACCGCGACGACTTATTTGTCCATACATCGTAGGTAACCCAAATGAAGGCAACCAATGCCAGCAAGCCCAATACCATTTCTAACACTCCCATATTCGTAAGATGTTTTAATTACCAATCTTGTTCAGCTTTTTTGTAGCTCGATCGAGCCGATCCTTTTGCTGTTGCAGTTTGACTTTCGCAGCATCAAGATCCGATTCTCCCTGACTCACTTTTTCTTCCAGCTCTCTATTTTCGATGATCAAATCATCAATCTTTCTCTTCATATCGAGGACGTCCTCATCGTTTTTCACGATTTGCTCTCGATCCTTGTCCAGATCTTTTTCAATGTCTTCAACTACGTCTACAGCATCTTCAATGGCTTCCTGTAGATAATCAGGTACAAATTCACCGATGAAGTCCATGGTAAGTTCCTCCATGGCCTCAAACTCTTTCGAACCTCTCTCGAAAAAGTGATCATACCCGAAAGAACCGAAGACTGACATGCGGGTCTCATCTCCCACTACCACGATCTCATTTCCGAGTTTGATCTGATCGCTGGAGATTGCAGAGACTACGCATTCCTCTGCAATTAAGATATCCTTGTTGGTAAGGAAACCAAAGCCCGATACCTTGACATCATGTGTCTTACGCATGTGGTCCTTCCAGGCATCTTTGGTTTCTTTAATATCTGTCTTCAGGTGTACCACAATGGCATCACGCTGCTCTCCTTCGATGGTGACAGACTCCGAATTGTACTGTAGTGTTTGCGCCTGAGAGCTCACACACAAATTCAAAATTGTTAAAAATAAAACGAAATGCTTCATATATTCTATTAAATATCAGCTTGTGAATGAAAGTTAGTTCTACACTTTTCTCACCATCTTCATGACCAATGAGATCACTAAGAGAGCTAGAAATATGTAAAAAATAATTTGTGCAATGTCAGTCGCTCCGTCGGCAATCCCTCCAAAACCGAAGAGTGCAGCTACCAGTGCGATGACCAGAAAAGTAATGATTAATCGAATCATAATAATAGTTTATGTGGTTATGAATTCAGTATCGCTAAAAGAGTATTCCCACAAGCACATAGAAGGTCCTATTTCTTGCCGTGGTATTTCGCAATTCAACCAGATCGTTGAAGCCCCAGCTGTGCTGAAGATCAATTGTAAACACTCCGAGATCGGTTCCTACACCAACATCGATTCCCCAGTTGATGTCCTCACGCTGAAAATTCTCGATTTGTGTGGTGAGTTCTGAATCATTAAGGATGAAGAAGGCACTAGGTCCGACGTACGCGCGTAAGCCCAATTTCTCATTCTTAATGAGATCTCCTCCTAAAAAAACGGGTACGCGCAATCCGGTTGAGTTAAATTCTTTGTTGTCGCTATCAAGTTTACTACGTTGACTCAACAGGTGAATACCCGGCGCAATGTAAAAACTGTTACCGATGCGAAGATCAACGCCAATCTGATATCCCCAATCTGCCTCGGCAGGACCATTATCTTTAAGGTCGAGCGTTGATGAGTTGAGACCTGCCTTTAGATTAAGCCTCACCTGCGCTGTAGACAGTGTTGAGACCAATAACAATAGCATCATGCTCAAGATGCCAGGATTTATGATTTTACGTTTGTACATTTTAACCTTTTTTGTATTTGTTGGTTATATAACTCATCAGGGTGGGTAGATGTTCGCTGCCCTCACTAAATAATTCTTCAGGCAAAACCGATGATGGATAGCATTGGCAAATAAGGCCAGTGCAAGGGCGAACAAAAGTGTTGCAACGTAGGTTTCTTGGGAAATAGTTTTATAAAATTAAGACAAACGTAATGGGAGAATTAGCAGACAAATTGAAAGGAAACTGGAACATTGTAAAGGTCAAATTGAAGCAGAGTATGGAGAGTTGACCGACGATGGTTTGGCTTACGTAATCTAATATCCAGCCTCATTTAAGCAGTATGGGGTTGCTGAGCGGATAGAGCTTTTTTTCGGGGCGACATGCACTATTTTAGATATTGAGAGTGTATAAGGTGATTTGATGCGTTGAGATAGTCAATAGTTGAAGTAGATAGGTTTTTGAGAAGGCGGAATATTTTAATATTGAGGGCTGGGATAAGAATCGAGATGTTGATTTAATTTTAGGGATATGAGTAAAAATGGAGCAGAACTTTTTGTTGAGTGCCTTGAAATCCAGGGAGTCGATTTTATTTTTGGCGTTCCGGGAGAGGAGAACCAAGATTTTTTATTTGCCCTGGAGAAATCCAAAATTAAATTTATTCCAGTCAGGCATGAGCAAGGTGCAGCATTCATTGCCAATGTATACGGACGGCTTTCGGGTAGAGTGGGAGTCTGCCTGGCGACGCTTGGTCCCGGTGCTACAAACCTATTTACCGGAGTTGCAGACGCATTTCTCGACAAGGCTCCACTCTTGGCACTTACAGGGCAGGGGAGTACCGAAAGGTTGCACCACGAAAGCCATCAGGTCATCGATGTGGTTGCGATGTTTCGACCCATCACTAAATGGAATACCTCGATACATACCACCGCGAGTATCCCTGAGGTCGTGCATAAGGCTATAAAAATTGCGGAGTGGGAGAAGCCCGGGGCTACACACATTGAGCTTCCGGAAAATGTGGCCGGTCTAACTTTGGATCATGATGCTCAGCCCCTCAGCCGCATGAATGTCATTCTGCCCACTGCAAATAGCGCATCAATTACAGCGGCAGCTGATCTGCTTGAGCAAGCGAAAAAACCGTTAATCCTAGCCGGAAATGGGTCGCTGCGAAGTCGTGCTAGTACGGCGCTGATTCACTTTTGTGAGCACCATGAGATTCCAGTGGCTCATACCTTTATGGGAAAAGGTGCAATTCCCGCAAGTTCGTTATTCAGCGTAGGTACGGTAGGCTTGGGCTTTCGGGACTACATCAGCGAGGCTTTCGAAGAGTCGGATTTGATTTTAACGGTTGGCTATGATATTGCTGAGTATGACCCGAAAAATTGGAATATTGGTCTTGACAAACAAATTGTACACCTTGATTTTACCACGGCAGAAGTCTATCAGGAATACCAACCAAATGTTGAGGTCATTGGTGATATAGAGGAAAGTATTGCATTGTTGGAAAAAGCGATGGAAAAACGAGAAAGGCCGTCCTGGTTCAAGGATATCCGATCACGGATACAGAAATCAATAGCGTCGTATGCAATATCGGGAGAGGATAAGGTGACTGTTCCGGGAGTCGTTCAGTTGGTGCGAGACATATTTCCTGATGATGCCATCGTCATCAGTGATGTCGGTGCTCATAAGATGTGGATTGCCCGAAATTATGATACCGAGTGCCCATCCGGTTGCATCATATCAAATGGACTTGCCAGTATGGGTATCGCTCTTCCGGGAGCAATTGGAGCTAAAATGCTTTACCCCGATCGTCACGTCATTGCGATCATGGGTGACGGAGCAGCCTTAATGAATATTCAGGAATTAGAGACGGCCAAACGCTTGCAGTTGCCCATTACTGTGATCATTGTAAATGACAATAATTATGGCTTGATTGAGTGGAAGCAGGAAAGGGAGGCGGGCCACAGCTTTGGTACAAGGATTGGGAATCCTGATTTTGCGGCCCTTGCTCAATCTTTCGGCTTCCGAGGCGTTTGTACCCCCACTGCTGCTGAGTGCGCTGATGAATTGCGCAAAAATCGTGATAATCCACAGCCGCTGGTAATTGAGGCTCCCGTCGATACCGGCTTCAATGATCAATTGATTAAAGAAATTGAGCAATACTTTGATTAGAGGGCGCTCAAACTATAGAGAATAAAGAATATGAGTACGATTACAACGACAAATCCTGCCACGGATGAAGAATTAAATAGGTACGAAGAACATACCCCTCAGGAGTTGGCAAAAATAGTAGATGAAGTCCACGATGTCTATCGCTCGTGGAGCGTAGTGCCTTTCGAGAAACGAGCTGAATTACTCAATCGGGCGGCCAGGGTTTTACGGCAGAATAAATCGCGTTATGCCGAGATGATTACGCTGGAGATGGGCAAGCCTTTTTCCTCGGCAGAGGCAGAGGTTGAAAAGTGTGCCTGGGTTTGCGAATACTATGCTGAATACGGGGCAGGCTTTCTCGCCGAACAGGTAGTTGAGACCGATGCACAACAAAGTTTCGTTTGTTATAGGCCGATTGGGATCGTCCTGGCCGTGATGCCATGGAATTATCCGTTCTGGCAGGTGTTTCGATTTGCTGCCCCGACTCTGATGGCGGGTAATACAGCGCTTCTGAAACACGCCTCTAACGTCCCCGGCTGTGCTCTCTTTATTGAAGAGGTATTTAAAGAAGCTGGTTTTCCAGAAAATGCGTTTCGGACCCTCTTGATCGGGACGAAATTGGTGGAGTCTGTTATTGAGCATGATGGTGTGCAAGCAGTCACGCTCACTGGAAGTGGTCCGGCTGGCAAGGCAGTTGCTGCACTTGCCGCCAAGGCACTAAAACCCTCTGTCTTGGAGCTCGGTGGCTCAGATCCATACCTCATTCTCGCAGACGCAGATGTTGAGCTGGCAGCCAAACAATGTGCAGAATCTCGGTTGCTCAATGCTGGTCAGAGTTGCATTGGAGCAAAACGCTTTATTGCGGTTGATTCCATTTACTCTGAATTTCTGGAGGCTTTTCTTGATCAAATGTCAAGTGCGACTATGGGGGATCCCTTTGATTCGGTCGATCTTGGTTCCATGGCTCGTAAAGATCTTCGCAACGAAGTTCATGAGCAGGTCTGCGACAGCACCTCAAAGGGAGCACATATTCAGCTAGGAGGCTCGATCGCAGAAAGAACAGGTGCTTTTTATCCCCCAACCGTGCTGACAAACGTCTCGGCAGGAATGCCTGCATATGATGAGGAGATTTTTGGTCCAGTAGCCTCAGTAATAAAAGCGAAGGACGAGAAAGAGGCAATACGTGTGGCGAATGATACAATTTATGGTCTGGGAGCATGCGTCTTTACTCAGGATCTTGATCGCGGCCGCCGCATAGCGACGCAAGAGCTTCAGGCAGGATGCTGTTTCGTCAATCATTATGTAAAATCTGATCCTCGATTGCCCTTCGGAGGCATTAAGCAAAGTGGCTATGGCCGAGAACTAGGCGCCGAGGGTATTCGTGCCTTTACCAATATTAAGTCGGTGTGGATCGACTGACAGAAGGCATATTCACCTCTAAAATATTTGTGGGTTATTGCTCAGACAAGCATCTCTTACTCAGACATCTCATTCTATCAGTGACGAATCTCGCCAAGAATAAAAATTGCAAAGATGAAAAATAACGACTTCAGTAATTTGAGTGCCATTTATGTAAACTGCTCCTTGAAAAAATCTCCCGCTACCAGTCATACGGGTACGCTCATGAACGTTTCTCGAAAGATAATGAGAAGTGAGAACGTGAATGTTGAAGAGATCAGGTTAATTGATCATGACATAGCTTTGGGTATGAAACCAGATATGACTGAACATGGCTGGGACAAGGATGAATGGCCGATAATTTTCGATAGAATAATCCAAGCTGATATTCTCATAGTCGGCACACCGATTTGGTTGGGTGAGAAATCATCGGTTGCTCAAAAATTAATCGAGCGGCTTTATTCATCAAGTGGTGAAACCAATGACAAAGGGCAATATATCTACTATGGTAAGGTCGGTGGGTGCATGGTGACGGGCAATGAAGATGGAGCCAAACATTGTGCAATGGGAATTCTATATGCCTTACAGCATATCGGTTACTCAATACCTCCACAAGCAGATTGTGGATGGATTGGGGAAGTAGGGCCTGGTCCGAGTTATGGAGATACAGAGTGGAAAGGTGAAAAAATTGATCCGCCCGTTGGTTTTGAAACTGAATTTACGAACAAAATGGTCACTTTCATGACGTATAATTTATTGCACTTGGCGGCTATGCTGAAGAGCCATGGCGGATATTCAAATTATGGTAATTCCATAGATGAATGGAGCAACGGCAAACGCTGGGAGTTCGAGAACCCCGAATATCGGTAAATTTCAGGCTCACGAAAAAGGCATTTTCCGCTAATCATAAAGTAGCATGAAATCACTACCACAAATCAATGTTTTCTGGTTTAAAAGAGATTTGCGCCTGGCGGATAATGCAGCATTGAAGGCGGCAGTTGAAAGCCCGGACCAGTTGTTGCTGGTCTACGTATATGAGCCACTTATCTGGAGTGATGACCACTATGATGAGCGACATCTCAATTTTGTCAGAGAGAGTCTTATAGATTTGAACGAAACGTTGTTGGCTAAGAACACCAAAATTCTAGCCGTACGTTCAGAACTCATTCCATTTGTTGAAACTTTGGTGGGCCATTTTACGATTGGCACAATTTTCAGTACAGAAGAGAGTGGGCTTAATATTACCTATCAAAGGGATATCGCGTTTTCGAAATTTTGCAAAAAGGAAGGTATATCATGGCGGGAACTTCAAAACAACGGTGTGGTGCGCGGCCTGCGCAACCGGAAGGATTGGCGTAAGCTTTGGTATGGGTATATGAATGCTCCAGTTGCGGAGGTCTCTTGGCACGGCTCGTCACTCATGTCAGCGCAAGAGATAGATGAAATCGCGAAAGGTTTCGAGCGCTTTTCCACAGCAGCCGAACCTCATGATTTTCAGAAAGGTGGACGGACAGCAGGATTGGACTGGAAAGCCTCCTTCTTTGCAGAACGTGTCGAATTTTACAGCCAGTACATTTCCAAACCCGATCTGGCACGCTACGGCTGCAGCCGACTATCGCCCTATTTTGCATGGGGAAATTTATCCATCCGGGAAGTATTTCAAGAGGCCAAAGCCTTGAAAAAAGAATCGAAGCATAAACGCCAGTTGACTGCTTTTCTCTCGAGATTGCGATGGCAGAGTCATTTTATCCAGAAATTTGAAATGGAGCCGCGCATGGAATTCGAAGCGATAAATAGAGGCTTTTTGAGCCTTGATCAACGCTTAAACAAAAGTTTTGTTCGACGATGGAAAGAAGGAAAAACGGGATACCCCTTGGTTGACGCTGCCATGCGCTGTGTTGCTCAAACTGGGTATATTAATTTCCGAATGCGTGCAATGGTCGTCTCTTTCTTAACCCACCATCTTTTTCAACACTTCGCTACTGGCGGAGCTTGGCTTGCCAGACAGTTCCTTGATTTTGAGCCGGGTATTCACTACGGTCAATTACAAATGCAAGCCGGCTTGACCGGCATCAATACTGTGCGGGTGTACAATCCTGTTAAAAATGCGCTCGACCACGACAGCGATGCCATTTTTGTGAAGCAGTATGTCCCCGAACTGCAATCGCTCCCAAATAATTTGGCGATCGAACCCTGGACAATCACAGCGATGGAAGAAGGCTTGTTTCAATTCCAATATGGCACCGACTATCCGAAACGAGTCGTGGATCTCTCAGTAACGAGAAAAGTGGCTTTGCAAAAACTGTACGGGCAACGCAAAAGCGAACTATCCAGGACCGAAAAGCAACGCATATTGAAGACTCATACGTTGCCCGGAAGAAAGAAGCAATGAAGACGAACGCACTTCTCTGGTTTAAAAACGATTTGCGACTGCATGACAATGAAACACTGGTCAAGGCGCTTGCTTCTGGTGGAAAAATTTTGCCGGTTTACATATTCGACTCAAAGCTGTACCGAAATTTGGAATTGGGTTTTCCTAAAACCGACCAGGTACGGTTAGAATTTGCCAGACAGTGCGTCGCCGACCTGAAAAAGAACCTATCCAAGATTGGCGGCAACTTAATGGTTTTGCATGGCGAGCCAGAAATATTGATTCCAAAATTATGCAGTGATCATGCATGCGATTTAATTTTTGCCGAACAGGAGTTCGCCACGGAGGAATTAAATCAAATCAATAAAATCAAGAAAAAACTACCGAAAAGTTCTCGCTTCGATTTTACCTGGGGTAGAACCTTGTACCACTTGGAGGATATTCCCTATTCGATTCCGAAAATTCCACTTACGTCAAAGGCGTATCGCATAAATACCACCAAGAATACTGATGTGCGCAGTACTATGGCAGCGCCTACAAAAATCAATGTCGTGGAGCTGGCCGAAGATCAGTGGGGAAAGCTTCCGGAGGCCACCGATTTAGGGTTTGGCGAAATGCGAAATTTTTCACTGACCTACATGGAGGGTGGCGAAAGTGAGGCCTTGAAACGCCTTGATTTCTACCTCTTTGAAAGTGAACAACTGACTAATTATCGGTGGACTCGAAATCGTTCGTTGGGACTGGAATACAGTTCGAAATTCTCGCCGTATATGGCACTGGGTTGCCTCTCGCCTAGGACGATTTATGAAGCTGTAAAACAATACGAGCAGCACATCAAGAGGAATCAAAGTACCTGGTGGCTGGTCTTCGAAATTGTATGGCGTGACTACTTCACCTTCAAATTGATGCGCTTCCAAAATCAGGTGTATCACACCGAGGGATATACTAATAAATCCAGAGAGTTTACCAACAACGTTTCACTTTTCAAAAGGTGGTGTGAGGGAAAAACGGGCATCCCTTTTATCGATGCGCACATGCGACAGCTCAATGAAACGGGCTTTATGAGTAATCGTGGGCGCGTAAACTGTTCAAGCTTTCTGGTCCATGATTATCTCGTAGATTGGACGTGGGGTGCGGCATACTTTGAATCAAAACTGATCGACTATGACGTGGCCTCAAATTGGATGAACTGGCATACCCAGGCCTATCAGATTTGGTATACCAATCCGGTAAATCAGGCAAATAAATATAAGGCGCAGGAATTCATCAGGAAGTGGGTGCCCGAATTACGTCATCTGGACGATATGAACATACTTATCCCTTGGGAAAGTGAGATTGAGAATTATCCAAAACCAGTGGAAATATTTAGCAAATGGACGCGAGCCATAAATACGATAAAGAAATTGGAGCTATGAGCCATTTATACGATCGACTAGACCTTCTGCCCAGAGATTGGAACGCTGACCGAAACACTCCAAAATAGCGTCGACACCGATCAGGGTGCCTTTTGCCAGCCGACCTAAAATCGCCAAAGGCAATTCCTCCTTCTCTTCAGCTAAAATTACACAGCCATTTTCATGCGTCTCAATACCTAAGTCACCATGAATCGGAGCTATCATAGATTCGTGCAATAAATTTAAGACGAGGAGCGAGTTCACTTCCAGTAACTTCGGGCTATCAAGTACGGAGTTGACCATGATTTGTGCGACTGCAGTATCATTGTCTTTAGTGAGCTTCCAGCCGTCATTTGTCGTCTCGATCTCCGGATCGTCCACAAAGTCCAGGCTTACGATACCTCCTCGCACCAATGCCAGTAGCTGCTGCAAACTATCTACGGGTGGCCCATACGAGTACCGCTTGAGCCTTTCATCCAGCTGAACAACAGCTGCAATAATCGTTTCTGGCAAATTTGAAAAGGACAGTGCTTTATAAAGTGTTGGCTGGCAATGGCGCCAAACATGACCTATGCAGAAATCAAGACTAACTAACTTGGAACCGGTCGCCATTCCTACGAATGCTTCCAACATCTTTTTCGTAGGGTCTTTTTTTGAAACGATAAGTTCATGTTCATACTCTGGGTCCGCCAACCAAGAGTGAATTACTTTCTTCAATTCAAGGGGTTTTAGTGCGTTGGGGCGGGCTTTGCTTCGTAACTGCTTGAGGACGCGAATGACAATCGGTGTCACGGCATCAACCATAAATGAAATATCCTCAGCATCTCCCTGCTTGGATACCTGGCTCAAATAATTGCCGAAAGATTTTTTCTCTTCTTCTGTGGGAAAAAACCACTGATCAATTTCTAAATTTAATGGTTTGGGAGCCATCGGAAGTCCATCCAGCGAAAAGGGTATAATTTTTGAAGGCTCGTTGCCTCCGCGTACATACCGCATTTCCCTCGTAGCTTCATTTACAACGTCAAACCTACCCGACAATCCTGCGGTCAACCCTCGCATCACATCAATCATTGCAAGGCCAAATCCGCGCAGGGCGACAATATTATTCGCATTGAAGACAGGCGACTCGAGTGTCCTCGCAATCGGATAGGGTTGAGTTATCAAATCAATGGTGGGATTATCTTTCGCATAATCTAGCCAATTGGAAATCTGTTTCGAATTCTTCGTGGGTTGATGACCAATCGTGAGCACCATCTCATCTACTTGGTATGACGAGCCATCTTCCAATAGAATTGTGAAATGGTCCTCTGCATAGTCGGCGGCCACAACTGGGCCTCGAATGACCATCAGTACTCCCACCTCTTCCAAAGTGGCAGCAATGGAAATATATCGATCGTTCAAGTAGCGTCCTAATTTGGAGCGAAGCGGGAATTTGTCAGGTACCTCTCCAGCATCTTCGGCTTCGTTATAACCTGCCCATTCATGGTAGGAGGGGAATGCCGGAATGCGAGCTGCGCCATGGCGTATTTCTTTCCTTGCAGGAATCGTGAGGCCGCGCTCTGATACATTTAGCCAATTGGTATCGGGTTGGTTTAGATCGTATACGTGACCAGCCCCTGGCAACTCTTTCTCTTCAAAAAGTAACGTGCGAATCTCAAGGTCAACGTTATTATCAGCAAGTGCATGGTAGAGACTTTCTAACGCTGAAAGGCCCCGCGGTCCAGCTCCTACTATGCCGACGGACAGAAAATGTGCAGGCGCTTCTTTCTTTTTCATCCTGGATGAGGTTAAATTATTTAGTTCGGAAAAACAGGATCTCCCACGCTAATCGTACCTGTTTTTCTTGGCACGAGGTAGATACCGAAGGTGGGGTCTTCATTTCTTTCGCGACGCCAACGAGCTAATGTTGTCAAGGGTTCGATGTTCGGATCTTTCAATGAGGTCAAAGGATCGATGGTGGTGAATACACATCTTTTGCATAGGTGGTGTACATTAAATTCGCAGTCATTAATAACGACACTTTTCCAAGCATCTTCATCAAAAGCACCTCCACCCTGGATCACGATGTTGGGTCTAAAATGCAGGTTTGTTACTGAAGTAGACAATTTAGAATTCAAGTCAAGCAATGATTCTTCTGTGATCAAATGCATCGGGGAGGCATCGGCATAGCCCATCACATCGCCTTCCTTGCCACCACGTTTTGGATCGATGGACCGTAAATGTGTGAGGACATAAACCAACCGGCAAGAAACCCCCAAAACATTGGAGATCCAATCGGAAGCGGCACTATCAAAAAGCACCCCTGAAACCGTATTTCGAAATAGCTTGAAACTGATTTTTTCTG
>Ga0114956_1001755_pt1 | contig 17158 bp, 15 predicted proteins | sample MaitaG_FD_87304 | JGI IMG/M metagenome (GOLD analysis project Ga0114956, IMG submission 87304) | Marine algal microbial communities from Maine, USA - Maine_Asex2 metaG | ecosystem: Host-associated > Algae > Red algae > Unclassified | place: Maine, USA | collected 2015-01-05 | reverse complement strand
TGCTGCACGATTTTATTGGTTGACGAAGGCGCTTTTACTTTTTTTGGATTAACCATTAAATGAGAACTGCTTGTCTTTATGGGCCTTACAGTTTTAAATTCTACTAGGGTATCCTGCTTCAAATTCTCAGATGCTATTTCGACTTTTTCTATTTTCTTAGGCATTGGGCCACCAACAAATTTTACTAATACCCTTCGGTTCCTTTGGCGTGCTGCTGCGTCTTGATTGGTTGTAAGTGGCTTGTCTTTTCCAAACCCAACTTTGCCGCTTATTTTTTTTCGATCAAAGCCGTTTTCTACTAAAAGGTTTTCAACTGCTGCAACCCGTCGTTGGGAAAGTCCGTAATTATACCCACGGCTTCCAATGCTATCGCAATGTCCCTCTAGGTAAACCCGTTTGATATTTTCCGTATAAATTTTCTTGACTAAAAAAGCCATAGCGCTATCAGGCACTGCAGATTGGTTATAGTCGAACAAAACATAATATTCATTTTGAGCATTCGTGCTCATGAAAATCAAGGAAAATAATATGAGATAAAGGGTAACTTTCAATTGGCTAACTAAATTAAGAAATTTTATACGCTTAGCTTTGCACTTTAGATTTTTTTGTGAATTATGGAAAAGAAAAAGGTTGAAGATTCAAAGACGGTTATGACCCAGTTGGTATTACCTAATGATACGAATACTCTTGGGAATTTAATGGGTGGGAAGCTCATGCATTGGATGGATATTGCAGCGGCTATGGCTGCTATGAAGCATTGTAACTGCCCTGTAGTAACGGCAAGCGCTGACAATATTTCTTTTGAAAACCCAATTAGCCTTGGTAATATGGTAACCTTAGAGGCACGAGTTACTCGAGCGTTTACTACGTCCATGGAAATTTATGTAAAGGTGCACGGTGAAGATGTGGCTAGCCAATATAAATATGTTTCTAACGAAGCCTTTCTAACATTTGTAGCATTAGACCCGCATGGTAAGCCTAGGAAGGTATGCGAGTTAGTACCCGAAACCAAGACTGACAAAAAATTGTATGACGGTGCTCTGAGAAGAAGGCAACTGCGCTTGATACTTGGTGGTAAAATGAAACCTGAAGATGCTGATGAATTAAAAGCATTGTTTATGGATCGCTTACCAGATTAAATAAGTATTGAATAGCTTTAAGAGGTTAAAGAAAATACGTTAGAAAGGCCTAAAAAGGGAACAGTTCTTACCGCGAACGATAAGAACTGTTATCCCTAACCAAATCAACCTATGAAAAAGAAAGTTTCTTTCGAAACCTCTTAGATTCAAATATACTATCATGTCCTTAATAATTTTTGCTTTTTTTCTTAATAAAGCCTTAATGTAAAAAAAAGTAATATATGATTCTCAAATTGTCAGAATCCTAAGTCAAATATTACATTCGCAAACAAAACAGTAAAATACGTTAAGATGCAAATAATAGAATGTGTACCGAATATCAGCGAAGGTAGAAGACCAGGGATTATTAAAGATATCACCAATGTGGTAGAAACAGTGGAAGGTGTAAAGCTCTTAGACGTAGACCCTGGAGCAGCTACCAATCGGACAGTGATAACGTTTGTGGGCGAACCGCAAGCTGTAATTGACGCTGCCTTTTTATTAATTAAAAAAGCAAGCGAGCTGATTGATATGAGCCAACACAGTGGAGAGCATCCACGAATGGGTGCCACCGATGTTTGTCCTCTGATTCCTATCAGCGGTATAACCATGGAGGAGACTGCTGAATGGGCTCATAAACTAGGCAAACGGGTAGGGGAAGAGTTAAGTATCCCTGGGTATTTCTACGAGAATGCAGCCAAGAGTGAAGAACGTAAAAACTTGGCTACTGTTCGTGCAGGTGAGTATGAAGGTTTACCTAAAAAACTGGTAGACCCAAATTGGAAACCAGACTTTGGACCGGCAGCTTTCAATTCAAAAACTGGGGCAACGGCTATAAGCGCAAGAGATTTTTTAGTGGCGTATAATGTCAATCTCAATACAACATCTGTACGCCGAGCCAATAGCATTGCATTTGATTTGCGTGAAAATGGACGTATCAAAAGGGAAGGAGGTCAGCTCACAGGCAAACCTATCTTAGATGAAAATGGAGAAGCTTTGCGTCAACCTGGTTTGCTAAAAAAAGTAAAAGCAATTGGCTGGTTTATAGAAGAGTACGGTGTAGCGCAAATATCAATGAATTTGAATGACATCAAAGTGACTCCGCTTCATATTGCATTTGATAAAACTGTTGAAAGAGCTGCGGCACGGGGAATGAGAGTGACGGGAAGTGAACTGGTGGGACTTGTACCCTTACAAGCCATGTTAGATGCAGGTGACTATTTTCTGAGAAAACAGCAAAGAAGTTTAGGAATCGATGAGGCCGAAAAAATTAAAATTGCCATAAAAAGCATGGGGCTAGATGAGCTAGCCGGTTTTGATCCTAACAAAAAAATTATCGAATACGTCATGCGCGACGGCGCTCCCCAACGATTGGTGGATTTGGAGTTAACTGAATTTGCGAATATGACAGCAGGAGAAAGTCCAGCACCAGGAGGAGGGAGTGTAAGTGCATACGTAGGAAGTTTAGGAGCTGCGTTAGCCACAATGGTAGCAAATTTAAGTAGTCATAAAAGAGGATGGGATGATCGTTGGGAAGAGTTTTCTACTTGGGCCGAAAAAGGTCAAGCTTTAAAAGATGAATTAATTCGACTAGTAGATGAAGATACTAATGCATTTAATAAAATAATTGATGCGGTAAGAATGGCCAAAGAAACTGATGAAGAAAAAACGGCTCGTTCTAAAGCAATTCAAGATGCCACAATTTACGCTATTGAAATTCCGCTGCAAACGGTGAAAGTTGCTTATAATGTATTTGAGCTTTGCAAGAAAATGGTTCAAGAAGGAAATCCGAATAGCCTAAGCGATGCTGCAGTGGGAGCACTTTGTGCTAGAGCTGCCGTTTTTGGAGCCAACCTGAATGTGCGAATCAACTGCAAAGATTTAAGTGATGAGTCTTTGGCCAAAAAATATGTAAATGAGGCGAATGAGATTTTAGAAAAAGCGAATCATGCCGAAGTAGAAATTTTGGAGCAAGTAAATAAAAAAATGTAATCTATTTTACCAAATAAAAAAGCATGATTCCGAAATGGGAAATCATGCTTTTTTTTTATAAAATACTGCAAGCCGATAAGCCGGATTCTGTCTAGGACTATCATTTATCTACTCTTATAGTCGCCTATAAGATTGAGCTACCCACCCGTAAACATCAAGCGAGCAGCTTTATAGCGTTTACTTATTTGGTATTGCAGCACGCAAGGTTTGCCCAATTTTATAGTTGCCTATAAGATTCGTGCGCTCTTACCGCACGTTTTCACCCTCACCACGCCAAAGGCGTGGCAGTTATTTTCTGTGGCACTGGCTTCCTAATTGCTTAGGAGCAGGTGTTATCTGCTACGTTGCTCTACACTGTCCGGACTTTCCTACCCAAGAAACTAAATCAAGGATCGATAGTCTAGCTTGCAATGCGGCAAAGTTAATTTATAATTTCATGCCGACTCCTATTCTGAATAGGTAGTCTTGGGGTAGAATGTCTAAATTGAACAAGGAATACTTTTGTGCGGCTTGCACCAAAGCAGGATTCTGAACGTTTTGGCTGTTAATTCCAAAACTAGAAACACCCAATAAGGCATTGGCTTGTAAAAAGTATTTTCCCATAGCATAATACGTACCTACGCTTATGTATTGGTCCAAGGCCAATGCAGCAGTCGTAATGGGAAATCTAGTTGAAACTCTTGAAATCATTCGTGTGCGAGTATAACGCGCACTCACAGCACCGCCATAAAATGGTTGCCATTTTTTATGATTCACTTTTAGCAAATGCTGATATTGAAACCGAGTAATTGCTTGAAAGTTTCGACTTTGAAATTTGTTTTGAATATCAAAAGATGGAAACGGATCTCCGTAGTTTTTTTGCCCCCAAAACAATTTGGCTAGCTCAAATGATAAAACTCGTTGTCCTTTACGTTTCTGAAATTCAAAACTAGGAAATGCTTTTTGGTGTCTGAATTTATTGTCAATGGTTGTGTAATCCTGAAAGTGCGTATTTACGTTCAATAAAATTCTATTATTTTTTTCAGGAAGCGCATCTTGCGCAAAGGCAATACTTGCGATGCAAACCAGAATGAGGGTGAGGAAATTGTTTTTCATGATAAGAAAACGGTGATAGTCATCGTTTATTATCTTGTCTAGTTTTCTTTAACATTCCTTAGCTTCTGTCGCTATTTAAAATCTTAGTAGTCTTTTGGATTACCTTAATGAGAATATACCAAACTAAGGCGCCTATTAGAAAGTAAAGCCAATGCTGGTCTGCACTTAAAAACGTTTGCGTTCGTAAGTATTCTCGTGCGGCTACAAAAAGGAAACAAACTAAAAATAAATTTAGAATACCTGCTTTTTCTTGTCTAACAACTTTGCGCCAGCTAAACTGATATTTGGGTTGGGTCCATTGGCTAATTTTAGGAACGAAGGCTGGGGTCACTGCGCTCCAATCCGTATAGTCTGAGCCATATTTATCAATTAGAAATATTTCCTCAGCGTACATGATACGCTCATAGTAAACCCAATATAAAAACGTAAAGGCCACACAAAACCAAATGTTTTGAGTGAAGAGGGCTAAGCCCAGCCACATAAAATAGTTCCCAACATAGAGCGGATGACGTACGGTAGCGTAAGGGCCAGTGCGATTGACTTCATCGGCTATTTGGCCTTCGCTCGTGTTGCGTCCTGAGGTGTTATCGCCAGAAAAACCAATCGTGATAACTCTGATAGCTAGGCCAAAAAGAGCTACACCCAAACAAACTAATTCGTAAATAGTTTTTTTAGTTTGATGAAACGTAAAGTCCTCAAAAATATAAACCATTAATGCCGCTACTAAAATTATGGTAGGTAAGTAGCTTCGGTATTTAAATAAAAAATCGCCCTGCGATCGGAGTTCGTTTTTAAGTGCCATGGTCGGACTCAAAAGTAGAGCATTCGTTTTTACTTATCAAATGTAGTTGACAAACTTACTTTATTTTTTGAGCTCTTTTGCCTACTTTTAAAGTCAAAGTATGAATGTAAAAACCATCCAAGCTGAGAACTATACCTGGATTGATATTCAAGGTCCAAATCCTTCGGATATTCCTCAAATTACTCAGGAATATGGCCTAGGAAAATTTTTACTACAAGATAGTTTGGAGCCGGGTCACCTACCGAAAATGGAGAAACGCGAAAAATATGTGTTTTTTATATTACGAGCCTATACCGTTGAAAAAGATATCAAGGCTACCAACATTCCAGAGTTATCTAATAAGATTTCGTTTTTTCTTTTTGAGGATAAGCTCATTACTATTCATCAAGTCCCTTTTGATTATTTGAGTTCATCTGAAAAAACGTATGAGTCAGTTTATGCTCATTTAATTACTATGTTGAATAATATTATCAATACGTTTGATAAGCCGGCAGAATGGCATAGTGAAGATTTGGACCGAGTAGAGGAGACTATTTTCTTAAAGAACTATAATCAAATATCTTTAGAGGAATTGTATTTTCAGAAAGCAGAAATTCGTTTGAGCAAGAAACTATTATTGTTAAATCAAAGTGTGTTGAGCAAAATAGAATTCCCCGAAAAGTACCAATACTCATTGGCTGATGTAAAAGATAGTGTGGTACAATATACGCTAGAGTTTGACGAAGCGATTGATGATGCGAATAATATTACGCATACGTATCTCTCCATAGCGGCACAAAAGAGCAATGATGTTATGAAGTTGCTGACTATTTTTTCAGCCTTCTTTTTACCGCTTACCTTTATCGTTGGTGTGTACGGAATGAATTTTAAATGGATGCCTGAGCTAGAATATAGAATGGCATATCCTATAACTATGTTAGTCATGGCGGGTATTTGTATTGGAATTTTTGTTTGGTTTAAACGGAAGCAGATTTTATAGTATAATTAGATTTAATAGCTTTTTGTAGTATTGCATTAAATTTTTTGCTCCTTTCCAAATTGGGCATATGTCCAGCTTTCGTTATTACGTTTAACTCTGTTTCGCCTAAATCATAAGCAATATTTTTTCCAACTTGTAATGGAATAATTTCATCCTCGGCTCCCCAAAAAATCGTTGTTTTAAAATCAAATTTGTAATTCCGTTTAGAAAGTTCCTGATTTGATTTTCTTAAAGATTGGATAAGACCTAGCCAATTTTTTCGATAGGGAGCACACATTTCTTTGTATAATGATTTTAAAATAAAATCAGGTATGAAAGGTGTTCTGTAATAGGCTGCACTTAATTGCTTTTTTAATCCCTTTGCATCTTGTGGTGCAAAAAAATCTTCTATTGACTCTGCTTTATATTTTTGACAAATTGTATCTAAATGAGATAATGTAAGAAACTTGACGGCTGCATCGATTAGAAAAAGTTGCTCAACACGTATGGAGTGTGAATTTGCATATTCTGTAGCGATTAGACCTCCGTAGGAAATGCCAGCTAAAGAGAGGGTGTTGACTTCTAAGTTTGTTCGTAATTGCTCTATCATTCTAGTCTGGCATGAAATTTCATAGCAAGTACCAGACTTCGGAAAACTCTTTCCAAAGTAGAGTAGATTTACTACCACAACGCGATACTTATTTTGTAACAAACTAACCTGCTTAAACCATTGAAATTCAGAATTAGCACCAAAGCCATTAAGCAAAAAAATACAAGGTTTTTTTGTAGCACTATCCCAGTAATCAACTACAAAGTCTTGAGTTCTAATTTCTTTTTTCTGAAGCCCTGCCTTTTTCATTTGATTAGAGACATAACGTTCAGCATACGAGTAAAAATTAATCATTAGTTATATATTTTATTTAGTAAAAAAAACACCACCCTGTCAAACAAGGTGGTGTTGCACTCAATAATTTATACTTAAAAAATATTAATCTCTTGGGTTGGCTACTTTCACAACAATCTGACGACCGTCTAATTCTGTTTCGTTTAAACCAGCGATAGCAGCTTGCGCTTGCTCGTCATCGTCCATTTCAACGAAACCAAATCCTTTCGATCGGTTTTCATATTTGTCAAAGATAATTTTAGCACTTGATACTTCACCAAATGCTTCAAAAGCTTGCTTAAGCTTTGTTTCGCTCGTGTCATAGTTGAGCTTTGCTACGAAAATGTTCATATAAAAAAATAAAATTTGCGACCCGCTTTTATCGAGTCATTGGTTAAGTTTCGAAGTTAGACCACAATGATGAGGATTAGCTTTTTTTATCCTTAAATTCTTTTGTGAAATGTTCTGTTCGTTCTTCATCATTGAATTTTTTATTTTTTTTCTTGGCACTGAGAATTGCGTAGCCTTTTTTTACTGCTAGCTCATCGTAGTTTTCTTTATGGTGCAAATGATAAACTATTGCGCCAAATCGTATGGATAATAGTTTTATTCCATTTTGCTTTAATCTCCATTCTATATCTACATCTTCACCAATACCGGCATGAACATAGTTTTCATCGAAACCATCAATCGCTAAAAGTTCATTTTTAGAAATGCTCCAATTGCAGCCCCAAATCCCTACGTCGCGCTCTTGCTTAATGAATGGTAGATAAAAGCTGTATTTTGTTTTTTTTGCTTTGGCTAGTTTCAATTCAATAAAATTGGGCAATGCCAACTTTCGTTCACTGAGCAACTCATCTGTTTTGTTTTTACCGAGCATGACTCTTCTGCCAAAGAGTGCATACCCCTTTGCTTGTGCCTTAGTATGAGCTTCAATAAAATGTCTATGTGGAATACAATCTCCATCCAAAAAAATTAGATAATCCTGCGAACTAACTTTTACAGCAGCGTTTAATATTTTAGTTTTTCTAAATCCTTGATCGGCTTGTGAAACATGTTTGATAATAAACATTTTTTTTGCTTGCCACTTTGAAATGAAGTCCACCGTTTCATTGTCCTGAGCATCCTCAGCAACGATTACTTCAAAATTAGTATTACTCTGAACGCAAAGCGCATTGAAAATCAATTCCAAGGCGGGTAAATTTTTATAGTAAGCAATTATGAGGCTATTCATTCCAAATTATAAGATTTGCAGTTTTTGATAAAATATTTTACCCTCACTATTTAGTTGCACCTGATAGACGCCTATTGCTAATTGGTTTATATCTACTATTTTATTATTCGTTTTTAAAAGTAACTTGCCATCTAAAGAATAAATACAAATTACCGTTCTTCCTTGGAAGTCAATATATAGTTTATCATGGCAGGGGTTTGGATAAATGATTGGTAAAAGTAGTGTTGGTTCGTCAGCCTTTGTTGGCAGTTGACAGTCTAGGACATGTAGCTCAGAAACAGTCGTTTGAAATTTTTCTGAGCTAATAAAAAAATGGGTATTGTCAATTTGAGCGACTCCTTCAATTTGAATAGACGAGTTCGGCTGTAAGATTTTTCTTGATAGTAGACCAGTAGAAAAGAGATGGTTCCAGTTATTAATTTTCAAATAAAAGGCAGTATTAAACGTATAACCAATGAGCAAAATTTGTTTTTGCGCACTATCGCATACAGCACTGGTGATCCAACCTTGAGAGTTTACACTGTCTGTTTTTACTAAGGAATATGTTCCTGGTTTTTTAGAAATAGGATAGATGTTTGTTCTTGAGTTCCCCCAGTTTTTAGTAAAAATATACAAACTGTCACCGTAGCTAATCAATGCTTCTGCATCATAGTTCGTCGAAAAAGTAGATGGTGTAAAATCAGTTTGATCACTGTAATCGAATTGAAGGGTGTCCGCCAATACCGTATCGTTTGTTAGATAATCTTGCTTGTCTATCTTATAGATTCTAAGGTTGGTTCTATTGCCTTGATTATTGCCAAAGTCTCCAATGTAAATAAAGTCATCGTCCATACTAATGTCTTCCCAATCAATATTAGTTGCGTTTTGAATGACAACTTTTCTTGTTGGCGAGCCATCGGTTGTATCCATTTCGTACAAGGCTGGTTCGCCGCCAGAATCTGTATGGGTAATTAGTTTGCCATTTAGATATAGCAGTCCAGAAGTTTCTTGCAGGCTAGGCTCGATAGTTGTTTGCAAGCTTAGACTTTGTGCAGATAATTTATTCATCAACAGAAAAAGCGTAACGGTATATAAAAGGAGACCTCTGATAAAATCGAAGTTAATACAATAATTGATTTTTTTTACTTTCTATTTTTTTATAAGTAAGTTCAATTATTTTCCTAGGATAGCATCTAATTTGTCAACGGCATGGTTCCCTTTAAATAATAGTTTTCCTTTTTTGAAAATATAATCTCCGCATAATTCTTTGCGTCTTGATTTTACTTTTTGACCGGTAATATCCTCTTGAAACCTTACATCTGTTTTATCAATTTTAGAGCCATAGTAATTGTTATTTACTATAAATACAGGCAGCTTAAAATTGGATTGTTTTATGATTTTATCCAGCTGCCTTAAATCATAGGTCTCGGATACCATATAAAGTTTGACTTCATGTTTTTCTGCGGTGGCTTCAAATGGTTTTATATACTGACATTTTTTTGCACTGCAGAACGGTCGCCAAGTATGAATCCAAACTAATTCATTGCTTGCCATTATTTGTGATAAATGAGAAGAATCTATTTCGTAGTAGTTATTATCATTTGAAAATTTGGTAAGTTGCTCAAAGGATTTAATTCGTTCTTTATCTTGAGCCGTTACATCATTATAATCATTTTCTCCAATATCAAAAGATAAAACGATACAAGATGAAAAAAAAGAAATAAAAAAAAGGGAAGCAATAATTCGCATCCCTTAAAGTTATTTTGTTTGGTTTGATTTTGCTTACATGAAGCATTCTTTTTAGCAACGTTTAGTAAATTGTTTTAGTTACCACTAAATGGAGTTGCCATAATTGCTCTAATTCAGATTGGTATGATTCATTTCGAAATCATAGGTTATGCAAATATTAAAAGAACCAATTAAAATATTGAAAATCTTTCATTTTCCGAGAAATTAATTTTGTGCTTGGAAGCCGAAATCATAAGAATTTTTTTCTTTAGATAAGGATTCTCAAAAAATATATATTATGGAAATAAATAAACTAAGAAGACAGGCAGTAAAATTAATTTTATTTTGTTCGATATTTTTATTTGGACAATGTTCTAAAGAGGAAGCCACAAGTAGCCAAGCAATAACAACGCAAGAATCAAGTCCTGACGAACCCGAAGTTTGGGTATTCTTAATGGCTGGGCAGTCAAATATGGCTGGTCGAGATGAGGTTGAAAAAATTGATTCTAATGGTAACCAGAATATTTTATCAATTAATGAGGCTGGAGAAGTAATAACAGCTAAAGAACCATTACATTTTTATGAACCTGATTTCGCGGGTTTAGATTGCGGCCTTTCTTTCGCTCAAAATATTATTGATAATGCACCCGATGGTACTAAAATTTTAATGATTCCAACTGCGGTTGGTGGGAGTCGTATCGACCAATGGATTGACGATGAAGAGCATCGAGGCGTAAAATTGTTGAGTAATTTTGAGAGCAAAGCAAAGCTAGCAAGAGAGCAAGGAATTATTAAAGGTATTCTCTGGCAACAAGGTGAAGGGAATGCTAACAGTGGTGAAATCGAGAATTACCAAAGCAAGTTAGCAACGCTTTTCACAAAATTTAGAAACATTGTTAACAATGAGGAGTTAACCATTATGATAGGGGAACTTGGCTCTTTTTCTACGAATCAAGCTGACTGGGATCGAATCAATAGCGAAATCAATAATTACGCAAATACTGATGACTATGCTCACGTAATTTCTACAGAAGATTTTAACGACCTAGGCGATGACCTTCATTTTAATTCTGCGGCACAGAGAAAGATGGGCGAACGATTTGCGCTAGAATTTTTAAGTCAATAAATCCGATATGTCGGTTAGGAATCCACTGTGAACTGTCTTGACTAAGAGAGTAAGGCATGCACCACACCCTAATTGTGGCCAATCTTAGGTTGTTTTCGACATAGAAATATCAAGAGAGACTTTTCAATAGTAATAACTAGTAGGCTATTAGTTCCCAGTCTAAAGTTTAACACTTATTGCATTTCACACTTCTCATGCGATTCTGAATGAATTATCGGGCTAAAAATTTACAATTTAGTAGTAAACAAAAAAAATCCAACTGTTAAGGTTGGATTTTTTACTATGCCTATTATTGTTACAAAACTTCAGCCATTTTTTTACCAATATCTGCCGGGCTATCTACAACATGGATTCCACACTCAGACATGATTTTCTTCTTAGCTTCTGCTGTATCATCAGCACCGCCAATAATGGCTCCCGCATGACCCATTCGGCGTCCGGGAGGAGCTGTTTGACCAGCAATAAAACCAACAACTGGTTTTTTCATATTATCTTTTAACCAATGAGCAGCGTCTGCTTCCATACTTCCACCAATTTCTCCTATCATAACAATACCCGTAGTTTCTGGGTCATTCATGAATAATTCAACCGCATCTTTTGTAGTAGTGCCGATAATTGGATCCCCTCCAATACCGATGGCAGTTGTAATTCCCAAACCTGCTTTCACCACCTGATCAGCCGCTTCGTAAGTAAGCGTTCCTGATTTTGAAACGATACCAATAGTACCTTTCTTAAAAATAAAGCCTGGCATGATACCTACCTTCGCCACATCACTAGTAATAACTCCTGGGCAATTAGGGCCGATTAAACGAACGCCTTTGCTATCAACATAATCTTTGGCTATTACCATATCTTTTACGGGAATACCTTCTGTGATACAAATAATAGTTTCAATGCCAGCATCAGCCGCTTCCATTACCGCATCAGCGGCAAAAGCTGGTGGTACAAAAATAATGCTCACATTGGCCTGAGTTTCTTTCACGGCCTGAGCAACCGTATTAAAAACTGGTTTCTCTAAGTGTGTCTGTCCCCCTTTGCCAGGTGTTACACCGCCCACTACATTGGTTCCATATTCTATCATCTGTCCTGCATGGAAAGTACCCTCAGTACCTGTAAATCCTTGCACAATTATTTTGCTATCTTTTGTTACTAAAACTGCCATAGGTGCGCGAAGTTAAGCTCTAATTTGATAATTTGGTGATTTGTGGATTTGATAATTAAGGACAGATTACATTTTTTGTCTTAATCTTCTAATTCGGTAATGCCGGCGCTCAAAAGTTGATAAATTTCTTTTAAAATTGGCTTATCGTTCATTAATTCAAGATGCTTACTCATCGTGCTTGTATCACCACGTTTTGCGGGCCCGGTCTGCCATTCGCTGGGGGAAGCTATCGATAATTTTTCAATGGTGTTTTGGATAATGGGTAGCATAAGATCGTTAAACGAGAGTTTATTTTCTCGTAGTATTTTTTCGCTTTGAGCAAAAAGGTGATTGGTAAAATTGTTTACTAATACTGCACTGAGGTGCAAAATATTTTTTTGCTCATCCGAAGCTTCGGTGACATTATTCGTCAGACATTTTAAGAAACTCACCGCTTTCTTTCTCGTAGACAAATTGCTCGATTGGAGTACGAAAGGAATGTCGTTTCTGGTTGGAAGTTTTTCCTTTTGAATGGAATAAATCGGCCAAATACAGGCTACGTCTCCACTAAGTTTTTCAAGCTCTTTTAATCCAATACTCCCAGAGGTATGAATCACTTTCTTACCAGTAAAAAAATCAGTGGGAGAAAGCGAACGAATTGCATCATCCGGAATAGCTAATAAAAAAGTAGTTGCAGAACTTTTGGAAAAATCAGAGAGATACTGCGCATTTAATTTTTCTGCTAAGGTCTTAGCTGTTTCTTCGTTGGTAGAAATCACTTCATCAATTGTACGGCCAGCTTCCAAACATCTAGTCCCGATGAAAGTAGCAATATTTCCAGAGCCAATGATTGAGAAGTTCACAAAAGTAAAACTACGAATAGTTCGTTTACCAAAGACTATTTTTATCGTGAGCTATTTTGCTCCTAGTACTTAAATCTTTAAGGAGTTATTTCGTAATATCTATTTCTTTTCTAGAAATTAGTTGTAACCGTCCACCCTGAAAGCTTGCTACGCTTTCATATTTCAAACTGGGACAACATCGGCCATCATTTTCTGCGTAGCAATTTGAAATTCCTTTTACAACATGATTATGAATTCGTTCTGCAATAAAATAGCCGTAATTATCCTGGCAGCCGCACAATTCTTCTGCAGAACGGATACTGCTGCATACGTATTTACCATTCTGACTCGTGAAAAGGTAATAGCTTATCAAGGCCATGTTGCCACCGCCACCACCACCTTCGTCTACTACTTTTACAAGGTAGTCTTTTACCTTGTCTTGATTCAAGTCACCCTTGATTGGATTGTTTTCAACTTCATCAACTAAGGTATAATTCGGAATACGGACGGTCGATAGTCTTATGCCAGCTTCAGAGTCGTCATCGAGATTTTCTGTAAACGTCAATTCGTGCCAACCTTCGTCGTTCACTTCTTTTACTTGTAAGTGGCTGTATTTTTTTTTGACATCTTCAATGATAAAATTCATAATTTTATCTTCAGCAATCAATTTCTTTTGGGATTGCTTTGGTGAATACTTTATTGTTGATTGAGAAGGTTGTGCCTGACACGAAGCAACTATCATAGCAAAAATTGGGATACAGATAAATCTCATAATTTTAAAAATATGAAAAAAATCGGGATTTACTTTTTTTTACCTCTGTACGACATTTACACTAAAAATTAATAACCACACCCAAGGAGGGTAGAGCTTGTCCCGTGTTAGCTTGTTGAATTTCTACTAAACTTCGTGGTGTGATAATGTTGCCTTGTGCATCGCGATCTAAACCAAAGGCAGGCTCATTTGGATTAGCCGTGGCTAATGCATTTTGAATATCCAAAAATAAATCCAAACTCCATTTTTTGAAACTCCATTTTTTATCCAATCGTACATCCAATTGGCTAAAAGGATTTAACTGTACTGTTCCCAATCGAGAGTAATCTCGGATGTTGGCAGGGTAGTTGGTCAGCGACGCATCCAAATCTAAGGGAGCATAAGGTGTCTCACCTAGGTAACGCAATCGGCTACTGATTTCCCAACTTTTATTTTTCCCAAATTTATAACCACCTACCAAAGAAACGAGAACGCCATTGTCCCAAACTGCTGGTAAGTAAATATCTGAATTTGCGGCGGTGAATTCACTTTTATAAAAGGTGACTGCCGCTATCGCATATAGCCGCCCAGTAAATTTTTGCTGAAATAGTAACTCTAATCCATAAGCGCGACCTTTACCATTGCTAGTGACAGGCTCGTTTCCGAGTACTTCAAAGCCACCTCCTTTATTGGCTAGAGAAATTTGGTCGGTTACAGAAACCGGATAGTTCGCATATTGTTTCCAAAACCCTTCTACTGAGAAACGTGCCTTTTTTGTTACTAAATATTCTAGCCCTGCTACGTAGTGGTCGCTCCGAATGTAGTCGGTATTTTTATTGATAAAGTCTCCTTGATTGTTCTGAAACCCTAAAACGGTGTACGGCAATATTTTAAAATAGCGCCCGACTGATGCCGTTGCCGTCCATTTGCCATTTTGGGTGAGTTGATAGGAAGCCGAAGCACGTGGACTGAGCGTACGATATATTTCATTTCCATTATCCGTAAATGAATTACCATCGGCTCGTAGACCAAAAGCGATTCCCAAACGGTCATTCAATAAACGGCGAGACGCCTGCGCATTAAGGCCGTAACGAAAAAAATTGAGCTTAGATTCAAACTCTCGATTGCCTACTAAGTCTTTCGTGTTGTTAGAATAATTTGCATTGATTATTACTGCCCCATATTGTACCGACCAGTCTTTATAATATTTTTTTAGGCTATAACGCAAACGACTTTCGCGTTCGCGAGAATCATTTTGTAAAAACAAACCTGTTTGATTGATATTGTCTTGGTATCTACTAAAATTATTAAGTAACAAATTATTACTCAAAGTCGTGGTCATAAAACCAGAGTTATCTTTTAATCGGCGCCTCCAGCCAATGCCTGTTGTATTTGAATATTGTTTGATAACAGGCACCCGCTCTTGTAGGGATTTTTGCTCGGCGTCAAAATCGTCTAATTCGTTGATAGAAAAATCATCAATAGCACCCACGCCCGTGAAATAAATATCATTATAGTCATCTATTTTATGGTTGACCTTAAACTGATAATCATAATAGTCAGGCAAAAAAGGAAGACCAATTGCTTTGAAAAGAAGCTGCAAATAGGAACGCCGAGCGGATGCGATAAAAGTAGTTCTAGCGGCTTTGTTGGAATCTCTTTCAGCCTTATTCCTAAACAAAGGTCCTTCGGCAGTAAGGGCTGCTTCGCTAGAACTTAAGCGAAAGTTTCCCTGAAATTTTTTATTGTTGCCCTTTCGCTGGTCAAATTGTAATACGCCCGAAAGAGCATTATCATACTGTGCACCAAATGCACTCGTGGTAAGTGTCACGCCTTTAAAAAACGAAACATTCAGCAAGCCAACTGGTCCGCCGGCGCTCCCTTGCGTGCTAAAATGATTAATGTTCGGAATTTCTATTCCATCTAGGTAATACACATTTTCATTAGGAGCTCCACCCCTTATAATTATATCATTTCGAAATCCACCTACACTCCCCGAAACGCCGGGTAAGGTTTGTACCACTTTGGCCACATCATTGTTTCCACCGGGGTAGGCCACAATTTCTTCTTTGCTAAGTTTTTGGATAGAAAGCGGTGTTTCTTCAGATTTTTTAAAAGGATTTTTTCGAATCACTACCTTGCCAAGTTGTTTCTTTTTTTCAGCTAGTTCAAAGTTTATATCTGCATTTCCTTCAGATCGAATCACCACTCCAAATCGAGTTTCGTTTTCAAATCCTATGGATGTACAAATTATGTTATAGGTTTTTGGTGGTATGCCGCTAATAGTAAAAGTTCCATTTGCATTTGACTTGCCAATAAGATTGGTGCCTTCAATTCGGACGCTAGCTCCAATAATTGTTTCGCCAGTTTTAGTACTTTTTACAACACCGGTAACCATACCCGTAGATTGGGCCAATAGGCCTTGTGTGGTAAATATAAAAACGATTAAGAGGTTTGTATACTTGAGCATATCAAGCAAAAGTATTGCTTAATGCTTACATTGAATTCTAAACAACTTAGTGTTATTCTAATATATGCTTTCGATTGATTCTATTGTCTATATACAGTGTTCCAACCATTTTTTTTATCACCTATTTAGATTCCATCACAACAAAAGGAATCAACATTTCCTCCAAGCTAATTCCTCCATGTTGGAAGGTGTTCTTGAAATATTTTACGTAATGGTTGTAATTATTCGGGTAGCAGAGGTAGCCATCATACTTCGCAAAAATATAGGAAGAATTGAGGTTGGGTTTGGGTAAGCCTATGGTTTCTGGCGAGCCTAGATAACAAACTTCTTTTTGGTCGTAGTCTAAATTTTTACCGTGCTTGTATCGAATATTTGTAGTGGCATCTCGGTCGCCTTTTACCTTGTGAGCATTTTTTACGCGTATAGTTCCATGGTCAGTGGTTACAATAACGGTGATGTCTTTGTCCGCAATTTTTTTAATAGCTTGATGAAGCGGCGAATGCTCAAACCAACTTTTTGTAAGCGAACGATAGCTTACTTCATCGTTGGCTAGTTCCTTTAAAACTTCAAGTTCTGTGCGCGCATGGCTCAACATATCTACGAAATTATAGACAATGACGTTGAGTTTATTCTGCAATAAATTATGAATGTTGTTTACGAGTTCTTCGCCTTTTTCATGATTGGTTACTTTGGTATAGCTATGTTTCATGCCGCTATGTCCTAACTGACCAAGCTGATAGGTAAGGAACTTATGTTCATACATGTTTTTACCACCACGCTCGGCATCATCTTTCCATTCATTTGGAAATTCTTTTTTAATATCCTTGGGCATTAGGCCAGAGAAAATTGCGTTGCGACTGTACTGAGTGGTAGTGGGTAAAATAGAGGAAAGCATTTTTTCCTCTTTCACTCTAAAACTTTCAGCGAAGGCAGGCTCTATAATTTTCCACTGATCGTATCGTAAATTATCAATTAATAGAAAGAAAATAGGTTTGTCATCTTCTAAATGTGGCCTCACTAATTTATCAAACATTTGATA
>Ga0114956_1001752_pt1 | contig 17163 bp, 12 predicted proteins | sample MaitaG_FD_87304 | JGI IMG/M metagenome (GOLD analysis project Ga0114956, IMG submission 87304) | Marine algal microbial communities from Maine, USA - Maine_Asex2 metaG | ecosystem: Host-associated > Algae > Red algae > Unclassified | place: Maine, USA | collected 2015-01-05 | reverse complement strand
ATGCTGTAGAAGAGCTATTGGCTATTGCCGATTTATTTATTATGCCAAGTGCTAGTGAAAGTTTTGGCTTGGCAGCTTTGGAAGCTATGGCATGTGAGATACCTGTAATATCATCTAACATTGGTGGTATTCCAGAAATTAATATACAAGGAGAAACAGGTTTTTTGAGTGATTTAGGTGATGTAGAAGACATGGCTAAGAATGCTTGTAAACTGCTAGAAAACCCTGAAATGCTTAATCAGTTTAGAAAAAATGCATTGGCTCAAGCTAAAAAGTTTGACATAGCTAATATCTTACATTACTATGAAGATTTTTATCAAAAGGCGTTGGATAAAATTGTTGCTGTGGTATAGTTTTAATACTTTAGGGGTATGCTCTACTACAAAAAAAGGTTGCTTATTAAGCTAACTTCCATTTTCGGTATTCTTATTCTTTTGGCCTTAAGTTCTTCCAAGCTATTTGCGCAAGAAAAAACAGACAACAGTATTGATGTAAAGATCCATATTTTGGTTGGACCCTATAACCTAAACCCAGTTACGTTAACTTCTGCTATAGGCAATCAAATTGCATCCATCCTTTATCAAGGACTGTTGGTTGAGTTAACAACTCCTCCATATGAACTCAAACCTGCGCTTGCTATAAATTTACCTAAAAGAAGCTTGATAACTGTTGGTGAAACTATTAATGGCTTCACTTATAAAGAGGGCGGAGAAATGTTTGAATACGAAATAAAGGAGGAGGCAAAATGGGACAATAACACTCCGATTACGGCTCATGATTACATTTTTACGATAAAAGCTATCAAAAGTCCTTTAACCGATTGCGCCCATCTTAAACCATATTTAGCCTTTATTCAAGATATAGTAATTGATGAGACAAATCCTAAAAAATTTAAAATTTACTGCTCCGGCAATTACTTTCAATCATTAGCATGGACAGGAGGTTATAACATTTTACCTGAGTATGCATATGACTCACAACAGCATTTAAGAAAATACCAATTAGCTGATTTTTCCAATAAAGACTCATTGAAAAAGATAAAGCTTGATCCAACCCAAATAAACTTTGCAAAGGAATTTAATAACTCAGAAGAAATAATTGGTTCTGGTCCGTATAAAGTAAGTCAATTCAATATTGGTGAAGATGTGGTTTGCGTTAAAAAAAATAACTGGTGGGCGGATGACAACATAGAGCCACAGTTTGCCAATGAAGTTGACAAGATAATTTACACTAAAATTAGCGATTGGGCTATTGTACCGTTTGCACTTAAAAGCCAAAATCTTGATGTAGTTTCAAGTTGGCCGGCAAGAATAGATGAGAGCATTTTGGCCAAATCAATTTTAAAGAATTACAATTATCACACTCCTGACAGAATTGTTTATGATTATATAGGAGTAAACCTAAAAAACCCTAAACTCGCAGATATTAGGGTAAGGCAAGCGCTTGCGCATCTTGTAGACGTTGATGACATTATTAAGAACGCAATGAATGGAAATGGTTCTAGAACTATTGGGCCGATTCACCCAAGCAAATCATATTATAACAACTCAATAACTCCATATGAATTTAATATAGCCATAGCAAAAAAATTGTTGGCTGAAGCTGGATGGATGGATAGCGACTTAGACGGAATTTTAGATAAAGAAATTGAGGGAGTTATTGTACCCTTGAAACTGGATTTTCTAACGAACCAAGGTAATTCACGTAGAGAAAAAATTGGTTCACATTTGAAGAAAAACGCAGCTTTAGTTGGAATTGAGATAGAGGTTAAAATGGTAGATTGGGTATCGTTTATTGAATATACTCGGGCACATGACTTTGAATTGTATTGTGGAGGTTGGGCAGGCAGCACGAATTTAGAAGATTTAAAACAAATCTGGCATACCGAGTCATACAATAGTGGGAGTAATTATGTAGGTTTTGGAAACATTGAAACGGATAAATTGATTGAGGAGATACGAGATTCTAGATATGCAGATAATAGGGATTCAAATTACCTTAGAATTCAGGAAATTATTCACCAAGAAATTCCATATATATTTTTAGCTGCTCAGAAAAACAAAATTCTAATACATAAAAGTTTCACAAACACCAATGTGTACACAGCTAGACCAGGATTCTACCCAACAGAGTGGAAGGTAAATCGCAAGTTTTTGAAAAAGAAATTAAAAGCTCAAAGGTAGTCAAACCCCAGTCGCCTTAATATTCTTCACTGCCTCAACAATCTCTGGATGCTCAAACCTAAAACCAGCTTCTTCAATTTTTTTGCTGCTCACCTTTGTGCTAGCAAACAACATATCGGCCATTTCTCCCAAAACCAACTTTAAAATTGGTTTTGGAGCAGGTAGTTTTAAAGCACTGCTTCCCCATCCCTTTACAATGCCGGTTAACAAATCTTTATTGGTTAAAGGCTGTGGACCAACTGCATTGTAAATTCCGTCCAATGGATTGTTAATTCCGTAAATAATCATTTTACACAAATCATCAAGGTGAATCCATGAATAGTAAGCATTGCCAAAATGTGCTCCAACACCCAATTTTAAGGTTTTAGTAAGCTCTGGCAAAGCACCACCGTTTTTTGATAAAACGATACCAACTCTTGTAATTACCGATCGCATATCTAGCTGACTAAATTGACTAAGCGCATTTTCCCAAGCTGTGGTGAGGTTAGCTAAATAGGATGTTCCATTGGCACTTCTCTCATTAAGCAACTCATTTCCTCTATCGCCATAATAACCAATAGCAGAGGCAGAAACAATCGCTTTTGGCAACTTTTCAAGTTTCGACAAATAGTTAAATAACAAATTACTTCCATCAATGCGGCTGCTATACAACACCTTTTTTCGTTCTGTTGTCCAGCGTTTATCCGCAATACCTGCGCCAGCTAAATGAATAATGTAATCTACATTTTCGAAAGCTTTGTCGTCAATGTACTGTTTATCAATATCCCATTTATAGGCCTCTACGTTATTGGATGATTTCGGATTACGTGATAAAATTTTGATGGAATGACCTTTATCTTTCAATATAGCAGTTAATCTACTTCCTACTAAACCTGTACCTCCTGTTATTAATACTGTAGCCATTTCTATAATTTATATTCGCTAAACATTAAATTGTGTTGTAATCTATAAGCAAGTTATCCATTACATATTATAGGTTACAACACAGGTAAGCAAATATGGTTTATATTGTTATATTTGCTCACCCTCATTTGAGTGTATTTTAGTAAACATAAACTTATAAATAATGATTAAATCAGCAATTAAATGTACAATTCTTGTTGCATTATCAACATTGGCGTTAACATCATGTAAAACTGACGGTGGTGGTAATGGAAACGGATCTACCAAAGGCGGAGAAGCCAAAGTAGTAAGTAAAAAAGCAGGAAGCAACGTTGTTGATATACATCAATTAGCTGATTCAGATGGAATGAATACTTTTACTTCAACATCTGCTAATGCTTCTGTAATTCAAGGATACATTTATGGTGGTTTGCTTACTACCGAGCCTATAGCGCCTTATAAAATCGTACCTACAATGGCTAAAGCTCGACCTACAATTACAACAATTGCAGAAGGGGAAGTTATTAATGGCATTACTTACGATAAAGGTGGAAACATTTTTGAATACGAAATTAGAGATGAAGCTGTTTGGGATAACGGTACACCAATTACCGCTATGGATTATGTCTTTTCAAGAAAAGCAATTAAGAGCCCTTTAAGTGATTGCCCTCACTTAAAACCTTATATGGAGTTTACTCAGGATGTAGTAATTGACCCAACTAACCCAAAGAAATTTAAAGTGTATGGTAAAGGAACCTACTTTACTTCAGAAACATGGACAGCTTATACCATACTACCTGAATATATGTATGACAAGGACCAAAGATTAAGAAAATACGATTTAGCCGACTTTAATGATCCCAAGAAATTGAGTGCTATGAAAAGTGACAAAAACATGATTGATTGGGCAGCTACTTTTAATGGTGAAAAACACAATCGTGATGCCGCATTTATTTCAGGATCTGGGCCATATAAGTTTAAAGAATGGATTACGGGTAAACACGTAATCTTAGAAAAGAAAAAAGATTGGTGGGCAGAAGGTTTAGATGACAATGTATTTCATAATGGACCTGAGAAATTGGTTTTTAAAATTGTTAATGACTGGACGACTGCAATAACAGCAATGAAAGATGAAGATTTAGATTTAGCAAATGGTATTGTTGCTAAAGCATTTGTTGATCTAACCAAAAATGACAATTTCAAGAAAATGTATTCCCTAGAAACACCTGATTATATGGTGTATGATTACATTGGCATTCACTTAAAAAATGACAAATTTAAAGATGTAAAAACAAGAAAGGCATTGGCACATTTAGTGGACAAACAATTGATTGCTGACGTAATCATGTATGGATATGGCTTTCCAACAGTTGGTCCAATTCATCCAACAAAAGATTATTACAATAAAAACATTACTCCCTACTCTTTCGATTTAGAAAAAGCCAAAACTTTGTTAGCAGAAGCAGGTTGGAAAGATGAAGATGGTGATGGATTTTTAGAGAAGAAAATAAATGGTAAAGTTGTACCATTTAAAACCTCAATTCTTTATAACTCAGGCAACAGTCGTAGAGAAAACATTTGCTTAATGTTTAAAGAAAATGCCAAAGTTGTAGGTATTGATGTAGATGTACAAGTAAAAGAATGGACGGTTTTTATTGAAGAGACCAAAGCACATAATTTTGAATTGTATTGTGGAGGATGGGCCGGTAGTACCAACTTAGATGATTTAAAACAAATTTGGCATTCTGAGTCGTATAACGGAGGTAGTAATTATGTTGGGTTTGGTAGTGCCGAATCTGACAAATTGATTGAAGAAATTAGGTACAATATGGACAAAACGTCTCGCGACAAGCAATACATGGAAATCCAAAAAATGATTCACGAGAATGTACCCTATGTATTTTTAAATGCTCACAAAAACAAGTTAGCTATGCACAAACGCTTTGATAATGCAAATGGTTATGTGCCAAGACCTGGTTATGATGTGAGTGAATGGATGATCAACGAGAATTTTGGAACAGTAGCTGCTTCAGCTAATTAAATACACCTAGCCAACTAAGCTGTTATGTTTAAGTACGTTCTAAAAAGAATTTTCATATTTATACCAACGCTAATTATCATTAGCCTTTTGGTATTTGCATTGAGTAAGTTTGCTCCTGGCGATCCAGTTGAATTAAGGTTAGGTGGTGGAACAGCTGCCGGTGCAACTGGTCAATTGTCGGATAAGATTGCAGGTGAAAAAGAGTATTTCGAAACCGCAGAACGAATGGGTTTAGATATACCCAACTTTTATTTTGATTTTAAGAGCAAGGCATATCCTGATACTTTACATAAAGTTGGAAGAAAATACGAGCGAAAAACCTTAAAAGGGCTTTGTAAAAAATATGGTAATTGGGCAGAAGTTTCTAGATACTATAAGGCAGCTAAAGATTTAGAAATTGCCACCTTTGAGGTTGAAAAGAATGATGACACCTATGACGAGTTAAGGACAGTTAAAGAAAATTGCAATGATTTGTATCGTAAGCATGATGATATAGATATTAAAAGGTTGATTGATGGCATTAAAAATGCCGTTGATACTCAAAAAACAATAACACAAATTACCCAAGTTGACAGTGTAACTTATGACACAACAATTGTAACCAAACAATTATTAGCATCATTAAATGATGAGACTGAAGCACTAATAACTGCATATAATAACGTAAAAAATAATGCAACACCGGGCAAACGGTTTGTTCCCTCAGTTAACTGGCATGGCGTTAACAACCAATACCATGTTTGGCTATTTGGCAATACTCCTTGGATAGGCAAATCAAAAGATCCAACCAAAGTAAGAAAAGGCTTTTTTAGATTCGATTTTGGAGAATCTTATAGAGATGGAAGATCTGTTTGGCTAATAATTAAAGAAGGTGTTTGGATAACCATGGGTTTAAATATAATTGCACTTATTCTAGTGTACTTAGGCTCTATTCCTTTGGGTGTTTCAATAGCCATAAAAAAGGATACTATTTTTGATAGAATTGCTACTATCAGTACATTCATTCTATATGCATTGCCAAGTTTTTGGATTGCAACCATGTTAATCGTATTTTTTACTAATAGTGAATATGGAATGAATTGGTTCCCATCATTTGGGTTAGGAACTGTGCCTGAAGGAGCTGGATTTTTTAAAGGTCTTGGCATAAAAATTCATCACTTAATACTTCCTATCTTTTGCATGGTTTATGGAGGGTTTGCGTTTTTATCGCGTCAAATGAGGGGAGGTATGTTGAATACCATTAATATGGATTTCATAAGAACAGCGCGTTCAAAAGGATTAAGTGAAAACAAAATAATTTGGAAACATGGTTTTAGAAATTCATTGATTCCAATTATTACAATTTTTGCAAGTTTGTTACCAGGTATGATTGGTGGTTCTATAATATTAGAAGTTATATTTTCAATTCCGGGTATGGGTAAAATAGCCTTTGAGTCGGTGGTTTCACGTAATTTTCCTGTGCTGTTTACTGTAGTAATGTTCTCAGCAATTTTAACCGTTGTAGGTATTTTAATCTCAGATATTGTTTATGCTGCGGTTGATCCTAGAATTTCATTTACAAAGAAAGCTTAAGCAATGTTCGGAAAGTCAAAAAACAAATTGAAGAATGAGGCCGAAACAGCAGAAGTGAATAGCTCTGCTGGCAGAGAAGTGATTAACCAGGCCGACCAAAGTTATGGCGCGATTGTAAAAAGGCAATTTAAAAAAAATAGACCTGCAGTTTGGTCTTTAAGAGTTATCTACTTGATAATCATTTTAGGGCTTTCAGCTGATTTTATTGCCAATGAAAAACCAATTTTTTGCAAATACAAGGGCAAAACACATTTTCCTATTTTAAAAAGCTATGCTGTTGATTTAGGCTTGGCAAAATGGCCAAAAGATTTAGCCAACGTGCAATGGAAAAGTTTGAATTACGATAAAGTTGTATATCCACCTATACCATATTCACCTACCACATTAGACTTTCTAAATGCACAATTTAAGCCCCCAAGCAAAAGCAAGCAAAATATAAAATCTGGCTTTTGGAAACATAGAATGGGAACTGACGATTTAGGTCGTGATGTTGCCTCAGGTATGATACATGGCGCACGTGTTGCTATGCTAGTAGGCATTATTTCAATGGGTATTTCAACCATTATTGGTATTATAATGGGCGCACTTTCTGGTTATTTTGGCGATAGCAAATTAAAGACATCACGAATTCGTATTATTCTTAATTTAATTGCCGTACCTATTGCCTTCTTTTATGCTGGTGCAGTAGGCGGTGCAATGTCTATTCCTGTATTTATTGGTATTATGCTTGCAGCCAATGTATTGGTAATGCTGTTAAAGAAAATACCAGCTTTGGGTAAAAAAGTGAACTTACCCGTAGACATATTAATAATGCGTTTAATTGAAATCTTACGTTCTGTACCAAGGCTGTTATTAATACTAGCCATTGTGGCCATAATTAGGCCCTCCATTTATATTGTTATGATTATAATTGGTTTAACCAGTTGGACAGGTATTTGTCGATTTATTAGAGGAGAATTATTGCGTGTAAGAAGTTTAGAATACATTGAAGCAGCAGAATCATTAGGTTATAGCCGCTTTAGAATTGTAATGAAACATGCCTTGCCTAATGCTATTTCGTCAGCATTAATTGCAATTGCCTTTGGCGTTGCGGCCGCAATATTAATTGAAAGCTCACTATCATTTTTAGGTATTGGAATTCCGCCTGAGCAAATTACATGGGGTAAACTATTATCAATTGGGCGTAAAGCACCTGAAGCTTGGTGGCTTGCCATATTCCCTGGGTTTGCAATTTTTGTTACTGTTACCGTATTTAACTTGTTGGGTGATGGTTTAGCAGAAGCGATTGATCCTAAGTTGAAACAATAATATTGGGGTAATTAGAACGCTAATTCTTCTACTGTTTGTCTGCTTTACAATTATTGGTAATGCGCAACAATTAATTACATCTGATCCTATACCCACAAAACTAAAAGCTAGCAATTACTTCATTATTGGCCAAGTTGGCGATAGATATCTCGTTAACAATTTTGGCAATAACATTGAAAAAATATTGGCTTTTGATGCCAATTCACTTCAATTAAAAGCCGAGAAAACTCTTTTTACTACAAAAACTGAAAGTGGAAAGCAGCTTAATGCATTTGGCGTTTTTGAAGATTCTTTGATTGTGATTTATTCAAAATTTGAAAACGACAAGCATGTAATTGAAGTAAATAAAGTTGCTGGAAATCTTAAAGGCAACAAGCAATACCTAGATGAGTTAGCCATAGAAAAAAGATACTTTGATAAAATAACCATAGCAAAATCTACCAACGAAAATAAATATCTTATTCAAAGACACTTCCAAAAGGAAAAACAAGAAGTGCTATCTTTTAAAGTACTTAATCATCAATTAAAAGAAGAGGCAGCAGTTGCAGAATTGGCTTTTCCTGCAAAAGCCAATTTTTACGCATCATTAATAAGTAATACAGGTGAAGTTTTTATAATTTTTAAGTCGCAACATTTAGCTGCTAAAAAGGAAAAAGGATTTAATGGTTTTATCATTTATAACTTTATCGGTGGTCAAAAATCAACTTACATATATCAAGCGCCTAACCATCAGTTAAAAGAAACATTTTTTGCAATAAATCCTAGCACCAACGCCTTAGCAGGGGCATCATTTGCCACAAAGCCTAACAAAAGTGAACCTGCAATATTCGCCAGTTTTGTTAAACTAGATGCCGATACCGTTACATTAACCGTTACCGATTTGACAAGCATTTACAAAAACAAGAAAAAAATAAGTTTGCAGCACCATGTAATTAATGAGCTAATTTTTAGAAACGACAATGGTTTTGTAATAATTGCAGAAAGTAAAAAAGTAGAAACTTCCATCAAAAACCAGTTTAGTAACGAAAGTTTTGATGATGCAGGAATACAACAAATTGTTTACGGGAATATTTTTGTTGCATCCTTAAACAAACAAGGTGTTATTGGTTGGCACCACTTCATCCCAAAAAACCAAGTTTTAAATTCTAGGGGTAGCAACTATGGCTCTTTTAATATTATTAATAATGGCCTTAAACTCAAATTTTTGTACAATGAAAGCATTAAAAACAATGCAGCATTTGTTAATTATGAGTTAGATGCAGCTAGCAATAGCGAACGTAATCTATTGTTTAACATTGATCAAAAAGATGTTTTTCCTATTATGGAAAACTCCAAACAAATAAGTAGCAACTCACTATTGTTTGGTAGTTCACGAAATGATGCATTTCGTTTATGCAAAATTTATCTAGAAAACTGACGATATTTAGAACCTTCAATGCTCCGATTTTTTCGAAACCAATATATTCCTACAATTGTTTTGCTGCTCTTTTACATGGCGGCACTAAAACTACCTATTGGTTTAAATCTTCAAGAAGTTAATTCAACATCACCCAATAATGGTTTTTTGTTTAACCTGCTTGCTAATAATTTAGCCAATTCGTGGATATTGTCTATGATTATAAATATGGTAGCAATATTTATAATTGCCTTGCTTTTAAATAGGTTGTTGGTTAATAATAAATATGTTTCTCCCGCTTCATTTCTACCGGCTTTGGCGGTCATATTATTTACATCAATCGTTGCTTCTGTAAATATATTTAATGGTCAACTATTGGCCAACATCATGCTACTATTTGCATTTTTAATTGCCGTTTCAATGGTAAATACTGAAGTAAAACTAACTAGCGTATTTAATATTGCGTTCATCATTTCTCTAGCTTCACTATTTTACTTTCCGTACATATATTTTGGTTTGTTTGCATTTATGGTTTTGCTAATACTAAGGGTAACCAATTGGCGCGAGTGGCTATTGGTTGTTGTTGGGCTAGCCTTGCCTTACCTATGGGCTTTTGCCATTGCCTACCTGTTTCAGCAAACAGATAACTTCATTTTGCAAGCAAGTTTTAGCTTACCCACACTATTTAATGGATTTGATGCTAACTATGGCAATCTAATTCGTATAATAACTTTCATTCTTATTACCTTAGCGGGCGTGTTTGCGTTGATAAGTAATGTGGGCAGTAAGCCTTTAAAAACTCGAAAATTTGTTTCAATGGTGGTGTCATTATTAGTAATTGCCACTTTGGTTTTTGTAGGTTATTCCACTGGTAGTATTTCTGACCTATCAATTTTACTTATTCCAAGCAGCATAATATTTGCCTGTTTATTAGGCAACAATAAAGCAAAATTGCAAACCGAATTGTGGCATTTTGCATTGTTTGGCATGGTTTTAACATTTGAAATAATTAAACTGATTAACAAATGAAGTTTGGCGTAGTAATTTTTCCAGGATCTAATTGCGATAAGGACATTATTCACGTTCTTAAAAATGTAATGCAACAAGAAGTTGTTGAACTTTGGCATAAAGATGAGTCTTTACCAAATTTTAGCAATGAAGATTGTGTAATGATTCCGGGAGGTTTTTCTTATGGAGATTATTTGAGGCCAGGAGCCATTGCTAATTTTTCACCAATTATGAATGCCGTAGTAAGCCATGCAAACAAAGGAGGATTTGTTTGGGGTATTTGCAATGGATTTCAAGTATTGTGCGAAAGTGGGCTTTTGCCAGGTGTATTAATGCGTAATAAACAGCAAAAATTTATTTGCAAAAATGTTTATTTAAAAGCAGAAAACAATACTACGGCAGTTACCTCAAATGCCAATTTAAGCAAAGCTTATAAAATTCCAATTGCACATGCAGATGGGAATTATTTTGCTGACCAAACTACTTTAACAAAGCTTAACAGCAACAATCAAATTATCTATAGATATTGTGATGTAAGTGGCAATGTAACTGATGATGCCAATCCGAATGGCTCATTGGAAAATATTGCTGGCATATGCAATGAAGGAAGAAATGTTTTTGGAATGATGCCTCATCCCGAGCGTGCTTCTGAAAAAGTATTAGGTAATGATGATGGTAAAATGATGTTTGAGTCTATGTTGTCGTTTGTAAAACAATCAGTCAATATTTAAAAGACTAAATTTAGAACAATGAAAAAATTAATGATTGTATTATTGGCTGTTATGGCATTTGCAATAAACTCAAATGCCCAAGAAAACGGTGTTTTAGAACCCGTAAAATGGGAGTTTACCACCTTAAATTATGACAATGGAGAAATGGCAATCGTTGCCACCGCAACCATTGATGAAAATTGGCATTTGTACTCTCAAAATATTGATGATGGCGGTCCAATACCTACCTCATTTATGTTTAACCCAATTGAAGGCGTGGGCGAAATGCGTCAAATAACCATGCTTGAGAAAGGCGAAAAAGTACATGATAAATATGATGAGCTGTTTGAAATGCAGTTGAAATATTATGATGAAAAAGTAATTTTCATTCAATACTTTAAAGCAGATGTAGTTAAGGAATTTACCGGCTACGTTGAGTTTATGACGTGTGATGATAAGCGTTGCTTACCACCAACCATGGTAGAGTTTAGTTTCATTTTAGATCCTAGTCAAGAAATTACTCCCAAACCAGTTTCAACAGTTGGACAAAGCGTATCAAAAAATAATTTAGGTAGAATTTCAAAGTCTAAGGCTACCAAAAAAATGGCTCCTGATGTTCAAACTGCCCCCGCTATTGAAAACAACCACAAGAAAAAATAATATTTAATGAGACACTTCCTCCTAATACTTTCCGTCTGTTTTTTATTCGCAGGTTTTTCGCATGCACAACTAGATCCTGTTAAGTGGGAGGCATCCATTTCTTCTGGTGATAGTCCATTAGATGTGAAGCTAATTTTTTCAGCTAAAATGGAAGAGGGTTGGAAACTTTATTCGCAAGAGTTAGAAGAAGGTGGCCCAATACCTACCACATTTTATTTTAACGATACGGTTGGAGGATATAATTTAGATGGAAAGGTAAAAGAGCTTGGAAGATTAAAAACAATGCAAGAACCATTGTTTGATAATATGACATTGCGTTATTACGAAAAACGCGCAGTATTCAAGCAAAAAATTAAGCTTGATGCAGCTGGTAGCACTGTTGAAGGTTTTTTAGAGTTTATGACTTGTGATGATGAACGTTGTTTACCACCTAAGCCTGTTTATTTCAAGTACGCCAATAATGCTATTAAGCTTTACAATGATATTTCCGAAATGCAAGATGGTACCATTATTCCTGGTGGCACCATGTCTACCTCAACTGGCAAAGGCAAATTGGAACCTGTTAAGTGGGATATTAAGAGTACTGCATTAAAAAATGGAAATACTGAAGTTATTTGGACGGCCAACATTCAAAAAGGATGGAAGCTGTATTCGCAAAATATTGAAGAAGGCGGACCCATACCAACAACATTTACTTATGAAGGTGAAGGTTTTAACATGGTTGGAAAAACCAAAGAAAGTGGGAAGTTAAATGTAAAAAAAGAGCCATTGTTTGATAATATGACCTTGCAGTGGTACGAAAACCAAGTTGTTTTTAAACAAATTTTTAAAACAACCGGAAGCAACACAGTAACTGGCTCCTTAAATTTTATGACGTGCGATCATAAAAGATGCCTACCACCTGAATATAAAGATTTTACTATTAATTTAAGTAATAGCACAGCAGAGTTTGTAACCGGCATTGGTAAGCCGCTTACTGCAGAAATTGACTCTGCAAATGCTGGTATGTTAAAAGCCTCATGCGGCATGGCAACACCTGTAAATGATTGCGGTAAAGACAGATACGTGGCGCTAGGAGATGAAGATAATGGAGAAGGAGATGAAGATGGAGAAGAAGGAGACAAAAGTGCTGATGAAGGCGATATGAGCTTGTTATCATTATTTTTATTAGGATTAGGTGGCGGTTTAGCTGCTGTAATAATGCCTTGTATTTACCCTATGATACCGTTAACAGTGAGCTTTTTTACCAAAGGTGCCGAAAATAAAAAGAGAGGCATGCGAAACGCCATTTTATATGGCCTCAGTATTATTGTGATATTTATTGGTTTAGGAATTTTTCTTTCCGCAGTATTTGGTCCAGATGTAATGCATAAGCTCAGTACAAGTGTTGGTTTTAATCTAGCATTTTTTGTGATATTTATAATATTCGCGCTTTCTTTCTTTGGCATGTTTGAGTTGACTTTACCTAGTTCATTTGTAAATAAAGCCGATAGCATGTCAGACAAAGGTGGTTTGCTTGGTATATTTTTTATGGCGTTTACCTTGGTACTCGTTTCATTCTCTTGCACCGTTCCTATTGTTGGTTCTATTTTGGCTCAAATGCTTAAACATCCTATGGGAGCGGTAGTAGGTTTGTTTGGCTTTTCTTTAGCCTTGGCATTGCCGTTTACTTTGTTCGCTGCCTTCCCACGTTGGTTAAACTCCATGCCAAAATCTGGCGGATGGTTAAACACAGTTAAAGTAGTTTTTGGTTTTGTTGAGTTGGCTTTTGCTTTTAAGTTTTTAAGCAATGCCGATTTAGTTAAACAATGGAATTTATTAAAGTACGAACCATTTATGTTAATTTGGATTCTTATAGCCTTACTTACAGGCTTGTATTTATTAGGTGTAATTAAGTTTCCTAAAGACGGTAAAGTAAAATTAGGCATTGGGCGAGTTGCCTTTGCCTTGGTGTTTTTGGTAATGAGCGGCTATTTATCTTATGGTTTATTTGCTAATAAAAATTTATCCCTAATAAGCGGTTTTCCACCACCAAAATTTTATAGTTATGGTTGGTTTAAAAGCGATAAAGAAAATTTAGCCTCTAAAGAACATAAATGCCCCGTTAACCTAAATTGCCATAAAAACAATTATGATGATGGAGTAGCCTTTGCAGCCGAAATTGATAAGCCAATTATGATTGACTTTACAGGGTGGGCATGTGTAAACTGCCGTAGAATGGAAGAAAATGTGTGGACACAAGACACTGTAAAAAATATATTACATGAAGATTTTGTGGTAATAAGCCTGTATGTAGATGACCGTGGCGAATTAAAAGCAAAAGATAAAGTTTACAGTGAAGTACTAGGTCGTACAATGCGTATTATAGGCGATAAATGGACAGAAATGGAACAATGTAAATATGAACAACTGTCACAACCCTTGTATGTGTTGGTAAATCATGAAGGAACTCCTTTAAATTATCCTGTAGGTTATACTCCAAATGTAGACGAATATGTTAGTTGGCTAAACTGTGGTATAGAAGCTTTTGAAAAAAGTAAGCTGAACTCGGCTTCATTGTAATTCTTTATAGGGGTTAACAAATTTCTTGAGCAGCCTTTCAAGGCTGCGGCTTAACAAATTGCAGTTTATATGTTTTAAGCTTCTCTGTAAATTGTCACAAGTGTTAAACTTCTTTTAGTTTCTTCTGTTGTAGTTAAATGAGAAAAGAAGTTTTCCATTTAGGCAATTGCAACACTTGCCAAAAAATAATGAATGAAGTTGGTGTTGACGATTCATTCAAAGTTCAAGAAATTAAAACCGAAAGCATAACAGCAAAACAATTGGATGAAATGATAAAAATGATGGGCAGTGCGGAAGAACTCTTTAGCAGACGTGCTATGAAATACCGCTCATTAGGTTTAAACGAGCAAACCTTAACCGAAAAAGATTATCGAAAATATATTTTAGAAGAATATACATTTTTGAAGCGGCCAGTCTTTATAATTGATAACCAAATATTTGCGGGAAATGCAAAGAAAACCATTGAAGCAATAAAATTGGCTTCAAAAAATTCATAAATCATTGAAATTCATTGACATTTAAATAAATTACTAGTAATTTAAAGTTGTTGTTCGATTGTATAAGAATTAGGGGCATCCATCCTTGGATGTCCCATTCTTTTTTTATGCCAATTTGTCATATTCTTTTCAGTGGCATAAAGTTTGAATCTCTCTTAAAAAAAAATCAAAAAGCCATGGCTGAAAAAGGAAATATAAATGTTCAAACGGAAAATATTTTTCCAATAATTAAAAAGTTTCTTTATTCGGAACACGACATATTTATTAGAGAGTTGGTTAGTAATGCTGTAGATGCTACTCAAAAGCTTAAAGTATTGGCTGCAAAAGGAGAAAAAACTGGAGAAATTGGAGAGCCAGTTATAAAAATTGACCTAAACAAAGACAAAAAAACCATTACTATTACCGATCAAGGTATTGGAATGACTGAAGAAGATGTAAAAAAATACATCAATCAAATAGCACTATCATCCGCACAAGATTTTTTAGATAAGTATAAAGACGAGAGCAATATAATTGGTCATTTTGGCTTAGGGTTTTACTCTGCTTTTATGGTAGCCAGCAATGTTGAGTTTGAAACATTATCATATAAAGAAGGTGCAGAAGCTGTGCATTGGAGTTGTGATGGCAGCCCAAACTACAGTATAAAAAAATCTAAAAAGAAAACAAGAGGTACAAAAATTGTTCTTCATATAGATGAAGACTCATTAGAGTTTTTAGAAGAAGCCACCTTAACAGGTGTACTCAACAAATTCTGTAAATTTTTACCGATTCCTATAAAGTTTAAGGATGAGCAAATTAACAACCCCAACCCAGCATGGAGCCAAAAACCAGCTGATTTAACGGATGAAGATTATAAAAATTTCTACAGTGAGTTGTACCCTATTTCTCAGCCGCCACTTTTTCATATTCACTTAAATGTAGACTATCCCTTCAACTTAACTGGTGTACTTTATTTCCCTAAGTTGACCAACCAATTTGAAACTCAAAAAAATAAGATACAACTATACGCTAACCAAGTTTTTGTAACTGATAGTGTAGAAGATATTGTGCCAGAGTATTTAACCATGTTACATGGTGTATTGGACTCACCTGACATTCCTTTAAATGTATCGAGAAGTTATTTACAGGGCGACCCCAATGTTAAAAAAATTAGCAATCACATCTCTAAAAAGGTTGCTGATAAATTGGCTGATATTTTTAAGACCGACAGAAAGGAGTTAGAAGATAAGTGGGAAGACATTGGCGTTTTTGTAAAATACGGAATGCTAAGTGATGAAAAGTTTTATGAAAGAGCCATAACGTATTGTCAGTTTAAAAACACAGAAGATAAAAGTTATACCTGGGAAGAATATGAAAAGCATATTGCCAAAAATCAAAAAGATAAAGATGGCAATACCATTGTATTGTATACTTCAGCTAAGCAACAACAAGATGCTTATGTAAAAGCAGCCACCGAACAAGGCTATGATGTAGTGGTTATGGATCAGTTAATTGACAATCACTTTATAAATGCTTTAGAAAGCAAGTTAGAGAAGGTGCAATTTAAAAGAGTTGATGCTGATGTGGTAGACAACTTAATTGACAAGGGCGAAAGCCGAGAGTCGGTTTTAAATGAAGAACAAGTAAAATCACTTAAAGAATTGTTTACCAATTTAGTTGGCGAAAGCAAAGGTGTAACAGTTGAAACCAAAGCACTTTCACCCAAAGAAGCTCCATTGGTAATTACCAAGCCCGAGTTTATGAGAAGGATGAGCGATATGTCAGCTTTATCCGGTATGAATCAGATGGGTGGTGAGTTAAATATGTATAGCTTAATCGTTAACACCAATCATCCTCTTGCATCAAAAATTCTAACGGATGGTGATGAAGGCAGTCAAAAAGATAAAGCCAAACATTTGTATGATTTAGCTTTGTTATCACAAAACATGCTTAAGGGTGAAGGGCTAACAAAGTTTGTTTCTAAAAGTTTGGAGCTGCTGTAACTCCAACTTATTAATGAAAATCGTAATTATTAATAATATGAAGTCACTTTTCTGCTATCCTTTCTAATGCACTTCATTTTCGATAAATGTGGTTGAAACCAATAATTCCTATTAGATTATTTCCAATTATATAAAAGAAGTTAGCTTGTAAATTGGTTGAATATTAATGTTTCGTCTTCAGTAAGTAATCCTTACAATTACCAACATGTTTCGCTCTAGCTAAATTAAAACAAGTTTTCTTTTATTATTCACCAAACTATTTAAACATGTCATACGTTTATAATAGTACTGAATCTCAATTTACAGCTAAAAGTTGTATCTTTATAGATTAAACCTTGCTCGCCTATACATAGTCTAATTAT
>Ga0114956_1001750_pt1 | contig 17178 bp, 15 predicted proteins | sample MaitaG_FD_87304 | JGI IMG/M metagenome (GOLD analysis project Ga0114956, IMG submission 87304) | Marine algal microbial communities from Maine, USA - Maine_Asex2 metaG | ecosystem: Host-associated > Algae > Red algae > Unclassified | place: Maine, USA | collected 2015-01-05 | reverse complement strand
TACGCGACTTTTTCGATAATACGGAACTCACGATCAGATGTTCTTCCTTTGATTCGCCCTTAACGAACTTTGTTTTAGACCGGCGTGTCGTGATTGTTTGATCGAAGCGCATCAGTAGCTAAGACAGCGACTGTACTATCGATAGAAAACCCGCCCTACCTGCCAGCGCATAAAAAAACCGCCTCGCGTGAACGAAGCGGCTAATAAAAGATTAGCTCCAGCGAATTGGCAGCGATGGGAGTCGCTGGGAGAAAAACGAAGATCGGACGTGCTAAGCACAAGCCACTATTGATCTCGGTCTACCCTAAAATTGGTCCCTCAGCCGTTTATGTTTGCTGGAGTAATCAGTGTCTCTATTTTAGCTTATTGTTCGACGCTTTCAGATACCAACTGAAGAATACTTAGAAAATTAACAACCAGTATTTTTCTCGGGTGTCTATCACGAGGATTTTCGCCGATTTCTATCGTTTGGTTTGCAGTTGCAAAATATAAGACGTCCACTCGGTCCCCGGCGTCAAATATTCCGCTACCACTTCCACAGAAATCTTGTCCAACACCTTCGCTTGGTCTGCAACACGTTTTTCTTCAGGCCAATTGGGGCCTTTGAGCGCCAATAATTTTCCCACCGACAACCAGACCTCTTCAAACCAGGTCCCCAGCTTCACCAGCGGCCCGACGGCTCGCGCGGTGGTGTAATCGTACCGAAAATCGACCAGCAAATCCTCCGCCCGGCACTGATAGACCTCGATCTCTAGGTCGATGCCCTCTGTCATCTGCCCCAGCGCCGACGCTTTCTTGCCGACCGATTCGGCCAGCGTGACCTGAAGATCGGGACGAATGATGGCCAAAAGTACCCCTGGCACACCTCCGCCAGAACCCACGTCTAAAACTTCTTTGCCTTCGGGAATCAGTTTTGACAGCTGGATCGTATCAAACAGGTCGCGCGATACGAATTTTTCGTAGGTCGTGTGCCGCGTCAGATTGATGTGCTTGTTCAGCTCCCACAGAATCTGGCAATAATGTTTGACTTGTGTCCGCTGGTCCTCCGGCAATTCGATACCGTAAGCGTCCATTGTCTGTTTAAGGTTGGCCATAAGAGCGAGAGGTTTCGGCGAGGTTAATTTGCGTTGAGGAAAAATCGAGTTGCATGAAAGAAGATCGGTGCTGCGAAACAGACCGAATCAATGCGGTCCAGCACGCCAGCGTGCCCTTGGACTAAAGTGCCGTAATCTTTGACGCCACGATCACGTTTGATGGCCGACATCGTCATGCTGCCCGATGATGCCATGACGCTGATTACCAACGCCATGAAACCGGCGCCGTACCATGTGAAGGGAGTTGCGAATTGAATCAACATCCCAAACAGCGTTGTGCAACACGCCGCCCCGACGACGCCCTCCCAGGTTTTGGTGGAATTGATTGCCGGAGCAATGACGTGTTTGCCGGCTAAACGATCCCAGACAAAGTGTAGCATGTCGCTGACCTGGACCACGACGATGAAGTAAAACAACAGCCCTGCCGTTTTGCCGGTCCAAGGCAGATGCTTCTGCGCCTCGCTGTCCCAATAAACTAAGTCTAAATATAACAGCGCCGGGGTGTGGCTGAGGGCATAGACGCAGATCAACAGCCCGAACTGAATTTTGGCCGACCGTTCCAGGAATCGTTTATGGTCGCCGGTGAAGGCAATCCGCGCGGGAATAAACAGCGAAGCGTATACGGGAATCACGATCGTGTAGAGATCGTAGTAATTCATCGCCACCATGTAATATTGAAACGGCGTGAACCCGACGATCAACCAAAACAGCGTACCATGATCGCCGCGCCGCGTCGGCGTCATCGTAATGAACTCGCGCAGCGCCCACAATGAGATCAAAGCAAACAGCACCACCGTGACAATTTTGTTGAACAGCAGGCTCATCACCAACAGTACGCAGATCGTCAACCAAGTGATGACGCGTTTATTAAAGTTGCGGATGATCGCCGGATCGAAATTGGATTCGGGTTGCCGTTTTAAGAACTGGCCGATGCCTAACAAAACGGTCAGCCCAACCAGCACTCCCAACATCAGCACCGTCGTCCAAAAATCCAGCAACGCAGGTCGCGCGACGGGAGTTTCGGCGGCAACTGTCTTTTGGATTGTGGCGATAAAATTCTGCAAGGAGTTGCTGTGACTGTTTGAGCGTTGAAGAAAAATTGAGGGCAGCGACGTAAAATGCTAATGGTCTTTCATCTTCATCACGGCCGCTTCGGCGCGTCTGAGAAAGTCGTTCTTGCCTTCGCCAGATTCTAGCCACATCGGTGCCCCGATGGATATACAACTGAGCAGCGGAACGGGCAAAAATTCGCCTTTTGGCATTACTCGGTTGAGATTATCGATATAAACGGGGACCAGCTCGAGATCCGGTCGCTTTTTGGCGAGGTAAAACAGCCCGCTTTTGAAGGGCTTCATTTTGTCAGCGTGATTCCGTCCGCCTTCGGGGAACACAATCAGCGACTGGCTATCGCCGATCTCCCGGAGCATCATGTCGATAGGGCTGTTGCGGATTTTGATTTTCTTGCGGTCGATCAGCAGTGCGTTGAACGCCCGCGCCATATAACGTCGCACAGGACCCGCATGCCAATAGTCGGCCGCCGCGACGGGGCGGGTGAGTGCCCGAATAGGTTTGGGCAACGAGGCCCAGAGGACTAACGCATCAAGATGGCTGGTGTGGTTGGCAAAGTAAACACGCTGGCAAGTATCCGGTTCACAATCGACCCAACGTACCGTCGCACCGCTGAGCGCTTTGGCCAGCAGTACCAAAAATGGCACAGTTATCTGTTTCATGGGTCAATCTCAAAGCAATCAAATCGAGTAGGGCGCGGCCACAGATCCTGAACCGCCATTCACAATTAACGACTCGTCGTCTGCCGCTATTTTGGCCTAGCCGGATTCACCAGAATTCGGGAGTTTTCGAGGAAGCGATCTTAAGTTTGGCGACTCCAGCTAATTCAGCTACTTCAGGTCTCGAAATCAGTAATCCCACTACTACAAATCAGGAACTTAATTTGTGCCTGATCCTAAGTCTTTTGGTCAGCAAAGGTGCAGTTTTTCGGAACCAGTAAAGCGCATTGTTCTAAAGATCGCTGCCTTTTCAAGGCAGCTGAATAGATTTTCTTAATCAACGCGTCAGCAAATCTAGATCGTATACACCAATCGCCGATAGCATTGGCTTCATGAAAACGTCTTATAATCGGTTTGACTAATCGTTTTGACAATAGAAATAAGCCGCACAACCCCTTTGCTCCGCACCGCTGGGAGCTGTGAACCCGATTGGATATTCGCTGTCCCTTAACCAACAGCTATAATATAGCAACGGCCACAGGTCGCTAACCAACGGTTAAGCTGACGGCCTTTCATTTCGATCATCGGGTGCGATGTATAAACGTCATCGCAACATTTTATGACTGAATCAACCATTTCTTCCATTGAACAGCAAATCGTGTTGCCGCTGTTCGGGGCTAAGGATCAGCATCTCCGTCGCCTCCGTGACGAATTCAACGTCGACATCACACATCGCAACGGCAAGATCCGCGTCTCTGGCGAAAACGAAACCGCCGTCTCGCAGGCAACCGACGCCATTGAACAGCTGACCGAAATCGTCCGCAGGCGTGGAAACCTGACGCCCGACCTATTCAACGAAACCGTCGCGCGGGTCAGCGGACGATCGGCTCCGGCTAAAAAACATGCCTCCATCGAAACGTTCCAGGCCGGCAAAGAGATTCGTCCGCGCACCGCCGGTCAAGGTCGATACGTCGATGCGATTCGCAATAACGATCTCGTGTTCGCCGTCGGTCCGGCGGGTTCGGGCAAGACTTACTTGGCTGTCGCGATGGCCGTTGAGGCGCTGAAAAACCAATTCGTGAGAAAAATTGTGCTGGTTCGTCCGGCCGTTGAAGCGGGGGAGAGCCTCGGTTTCTTACCCGGCGATCTACAGGCGAAAATCAATCCCTATCTCGTACCGTTGCTCGATGCGATCAACGACATGATCGGTTTCGAACAAGCGCGGCAGTTGGTCGAACGAGACGTGATCGAGGTTTGCCCGCTGGCGTACATGCGCGGCCGAACGTTGAACGAGTCCTTCATCATCCTTGACGAAGCGCAGAACACGACGGTATCTCAGATGAAAATGTTTCTGACCCGGATGGGCCACGATTCAAAGATCGTCGTCTCGGGTGACGCGACGCAGGTTGACCTGCCGCACCGAACGCCCAGCGGTTTAATCGACGCACTGGACCGGCTGACGGATATTAAGGGGATTGCTGTGGCACAATTAACCGCAGACGATATCGTTCGGCACCGGTTAGTGACCGATATCGTCAATGCTTACGACGGAAATAACGCAAACGCCGATAAAAACGCGGACAAAGGTGGGGCAGGAGAAAAGGCGAAAAAGTAGTAGAATACAACGCCGGTAACGGTGAAGCTTTGCTCCCACTGCTCACTGTGCCCTGTCGAACGTCTGTGCCCTGATGATTATCCATCGGGGCGAAGCCAAACCTTAAAAGAGCCTCTTGAAAATACGGGCTCCCCCGTCAGTACCATTGATGTCTAACTCCTCCAAAAATACCAACCGCTGGTCAATGCCCGTTCGCCGCGCACCTTTCGAGCAGGTCACCGATTTCTTATCCGATCCCAACGTCTGGAATCGGATTGGATTGTGCGCGCTGATCACCTGTATTCTGTGGGTGGTAATGTTCGGATGGGCTCCTCCGTTTTCTTATCGTGTGCGCGAAGCGCCTGATCGCGATATCTACGCACGGGTGCAGTTTGAGTACAATGACTACGAAACGACCGAAGCCAACGTCCGCCGGGCGCGATCAAATGCTCTCAATTTTTACGTCAACGATCCTCAGCCGCTGGAGAAACTGCGATTGGCGCTGATCGACAGCGTGTTTGAGATCAAGCAGAAATCGTTCGAAGACATTCAGGCAACGGGGGCTTGGCAAAAATTTGATGATTCCGAAACGACCGGCGAGGGCTACAACGCCGATGAGGCCGAACAGGCATTCGAAGAGTTCCGGAAGGCGTTAGAAAAAGATGAAAAGTTAGCGGCGTTGCAGAAGGCGCTTGCCGCCGCGTTCATCGAAGTCGACAAACATGGTCTGTTGGTGAATCTCACGCACGAAATCAGCCAAGGCAGTATGACCGAGATTCAGGTGTACCCCAAAGGCGATCCGTTGGCGAAGCGCCGTGTGTTGGTTTCTCAAGTTCGTATCGCCGAAGCCAGCGAAGTTCTGCACCAGCGTTTGATCGAGGAAATCCTCAAAGAGGTTGCCGTTATCGAAAACGGAAACATGGTGGCTGATCGGATTTATAACTGGATTAAGCCACAGTTGATGGTGACCTTGGTGCGCGACGATGCGGCGTCCAAGAAAGCATCCACCCAAGCGGCCAAAGAGGTCGAAATCGCTAAACGGGTTTATGAACCGGGCGATCTCATGGAGCAGTTCAACGGACGCGAACTTGATCGTCAGGGGATCTTGGCGAACGTGCCGTTGAGCGACGAAGACGTTGAATTTTTGCGGGCGGAACACGAGGCATTGGTCAGCAGCGGCAAGTGGTACGATCGTACGATTCGTTCGGTCTGCTTCTTCGGTCTGTTTGCAGCAGTCTTCGCGATGCTTTGTCAGTACCTCTACTACCGAGACATTTATCTCCTGACAGATATCAGGCATTTTGCTCTGTTGTTGGGGTTGATGTTAGTGACGTTAGTGACCGCGTGGATCGTTTCGATGAAAGTCGAATGGCGGGCGGAAGTGGTCCCGATTGTGATTTTCGCGGTGACGATTGCGATTGCTTATCACATTGAACTGGCGATGATGATATCGACGCTGGTCGCGTTAGCTTTCACCGTGGCGCACGGATTTGGTTTAGGAGAATTTGTCATTCTCACGACCGCCGCGACGTCATCGGCGATCATGTGCCGGCAAATACGCAGCCGGACAAAATTGGTCAACATCGGACTAATCTCCGCTGCTTTCGTTTTTCCTACTGCGGTAGGTGTCATGTACCTGTTGGGTCAGCCCTTGGGACTGCCACTTTTGACCGACGCCGTTTGGTTTGCAGGAGGCACCTTTCTGGCGGGGCTGCTGATTTCAGCGTTGCTGCCGTATCTTGAGCGCTGGTTCGATATCCAGACGGACATCAGTCTGTTAGAGCTCAGCGACGCCAATCACCCCTTGTTAAAAGAATTAGTTCAACGGGCGCCGGGCACCTACAACCACAGTATTAACGTTGCCTCGATCAGCGAAGCGGCCGCCGATTCGATCGGAGCTAATGGTTTACTGTGTCGCGTGGGGGCTTATTTTCACGATGTGGGAAAGCTGCGAAAACCAGACTATTTTATCGAAAACCAAGCAGGCGGAACGAACAAGCATGATGACTTGGTGCCGACGATGAGCACGTTGGTGATCATCGCGCATGTGAAGGACGGGGCCGAGATTGCCAGCAAGTACAATCTGCCTCGGCGTATCATTGACCTGATCGAGCAGCATCACGGGACGACGTTGGTCGAATATTTCTATCGTCGTGCGACGCAGATCAGCGAAGAAGAAAACGATGGCACTCAGGTCGACCAAGCCGACTATCGCTATCCTGGCCCCAAGCCACAGACGGCCGAAGCGGCGGTGATGATGTTGGCCGATACCGTTGAAAGCGCCAGTCGCGCGTTGCGGGAACCTACGCCGGCGAGACTCGAGAACTTGGTGACCGAGATTGCGCGGAAGAAATTTGAGGACGGACAGTTCGACGAGTGTCCAATCACGGTGCAGCAGTTGCACACGATCCAAAGAAGTTTGGTGAAGTCCTTGAACGCCGTTTATCACGCTCGGGTGAAGTACCCCGATCAAAAACCGGCGAAGGTGAAGTCGTAGGGTCGGTGGTGTCAGCGGTGGTTGCTCGATGGCACTTCGTCTGTATTATTTTGTGTTTGCGCGAATGAAGTTCAGCATCTTCTTATGGGCTGGTTCGACCATCTGGCCGTGGTTGCAATCTTCAATTTCAATCAGCCGACACGACGGATGATTTTTGACTTGCATCATCCGCCAGAAGTAGGCGGTTTCTTCGTAACGTCCCAAAAGTTCCTTGTCCCGATCGCCAGTGATCAACAGCGCCGGAGGGGAATCCGCGCGGACGTGGAACAGCGGGGCCATTTCATCGACGATGGGCTGTTCTTTTTCGATGCCGCGCTCTGCACGCACCGTAAAATGCGTAATGGTGTGGCCGCTATAGGGAATCAGCCCCGCTATACGATCGCAATCGACGCCGTAAGCGGCCAGATATTGCTTGTCCATCCCCAGCATCAGCGCGAGATACCCACCTGCGGAGTGACCGCTGACGAAAATGCTGTCGGTGTCACCACCATATTTTTCGATATTCTCAAAGACCCATGCTGTCGCGGCCGCCGCATCGTCAATATAGGCCGGCGATTTTACCTTTGGGTGCAAACGGTAGTTAACTGTTACGACGATGATGCCCTGATTCTTTAACGCGTCGGGCAGATGTTTGTCACCCGATGTCAGACCTCCTCCGTGGAACCAGATCAGCGTCGGGAATTTTTTTCCATTTTCAGAGGCACCGGTGACGGGGCAGTACAGATCCAGTCGGCAGAGCCTGCGCTGATGTTCGGTTAAACCATCGCTTTCTCGGTAAAGCACATCACGCTTGATCTCAAACGTGCGGGGTGACATTTTCTTATCCACAGCATCTGCCTCGGCGACACCTTGACCGTTGCAAAGGTTGGCGCAGCACAGCAATAGCATCAATGAAAGCTGGGCGACAAGAGGTGAAAATAGGTGGACGTCGTTTTGTGATTTCATAGCGTGCCTCCAAACAGTTGCTGCACCTTGGCTTTGATGACCTTCCCCATCGCATTGCGGGGCAGGGCCTCAACCGACAATAAATGTTTAGGGATTTTGTATTCCGAAAGCTTGTCCTGACACCAGCTTTTTAAACTCGCTAATTCCAGCCGAGCGTTTTGGCTGAGCACGGCGGCCACGGCGACGGATTCACCCCAGGTATGGTCCGCCACCCCAACAACGGCACATTCGAGAATTTCGGGGTGGTCCAAGAGAGAAGCTTCAATTTCTAAGGCGGAGATTTTGTAGCCGCCACTCTTAATAATGTCGACCGAGTTGCGGCCTAAGATTCTGAAATACCCATCTTCGATCGCTGCAATGTCTCCCGTCCGAAACCAACCATCGTCAAAAGATTCTTCGGTAGCCGTAGGACGATTCCAGTATTGTTGAAAAACCGAAGGGCCGCGAACTTGGATTTCTCCTGCAACAAATTCGTCGGTGACGATCGAAACATTGTCTTCTGACTTCAGTCGGATTTCGACGTTAGGAAGAGGGTAACCGACCATGCCGGCTCGCCGTTGGCCGATATAAGGGTTGGAAAGTCCCATACCGATTTCGGTCATGCCATAACGCTCCAAGAGAACCTGCCCTGTCATCTGAGTCCATTTTTGGTGAACCGATTCAAGTAGCGCCGCAGAGCCTGAGACCATCAGTCGCATCGCGCGAAACCCAGCAACAACTTTTTCGCGCTGATTGATTGGCATCGCCTCGATGGCTTCAATAAGCTTCACATAGATCGTCGGCACGGCCATGAACACCGTGTATTCTCCCTCGGACACGCGCTGTAGAATTTTTTGCATGTCGAACTTTGCAAACGCGTCGATCGTGGCACCGGCCCATAAAGCGCACGATAAAACATTGATGACGCCGTGGATATGATGAAGCGGCAGGAACAAGGGAATCTTGTCGTCTGGTTGCCATTGCCATGCTTGCACAAGCGCCTCGATCTGAGCTTCGATCATTGCATGAGTCAGCACGACGCCCTTGGGGCGGCTGGTGGTACCGCTGGTGTAGAGGATCATCGCCGCGCGTTGGGGTGAGATCTCGGGTAGAGATTGTGGATCTATCTCATTAGTTCCCAACTGTCGGATTTCTTGGGCCTGCAAAAGCGGGATCTGTTGTGTCTGGCAAATTTTCGCAACGCGGTCTACCGTTTGATTCGATGCCACCACGTAAGTCGCTTGCGAATCAGAGATGACGTATTCCAATTCGGAAGCGGTCGCGGATAAACTGAGCGGAATCGCGATGCCTCCGCAGCGCCATATCCCCCATTGCGTCGCGATGTAATCAGCACCCGCCGGCAATAAAAACGCGACTCTTCTCTCCTGCAAGTCTGACGATGCCGTGCCCATCAACAACGCGCGAGCACAATCGTGCGAACGCTGAAGTAGTTCGTCGTAGGTGTGTTGCTTCCCATCGGATCGTATGGCAATCGCGTTGCAATGCTGGGAACAGTTTCTGATTAACTTAAGTGATTGCATCGTATTTTTTCATTTCTATAAGGCAACGATTGTGTCCTCGCAGAAAATTTTAAAGATCAGAAAAAAGAGTGAAGGGCCAAGTAAACAACCGATGCCCGTAAAAAATGTTGCCGTCATTGCACCGTAGGGAACTAGTTTGACATCGGTCGCCGCCAGTCCACCAGCGACGCCACTGGTGGTGCCCATCAGGCCGCCGAATATCAACGCCGCGCGGGGACTGTTGAGCCCGATGATCGGAGCGACCAAGGGCGTCAGGATCATCACCAGAACCGATTTGATTAAACCGATCGCGATGCTGAGCGCTTTCACATCGGAGGCCGCATCGAGCGCCGTTCCGGTAACCGGGCCGACGATGTAAGTCGCAGCGCCTCCGCCGAGTGTGCAGAGGCTGACCGCGTCGCGATAGCCAAAAGCGTATCCGGTTAGTCCTCCAATGATGAAGGAGACAAAAACGCCAAAAATGAGCGCAAGTATTCCGCTGACGCCCGTCCGCCTGAATTCTTCCAGAGAGACTCCGAACGCCGTTGCCACAATTGCAAGATCACGCAGCATCGCGCCGCCCATGATGCCCACGCCCGCCAGAAGCTTAAAATCGGCGATGCCATGCGTGCCACCCGTTGCGATGCCGCCCCACAACGAAAGCAGTAAACCGACGGTGATAGCGATCGCCGATCCATGAATGCGACCCCGAGTTAGCTTGGCCGAAACCACGTAGGACAGGTAAACGATCAGACCCACCAACGCAAACGCCGTGACCAGCGAGTACTTTTGAAGTACGTCTGCGGTAATTTGTAAAACGTCCGCCATCAATGCTCCCGATTCTCAGAATCCTTCGGAGTGCCGTCGTTGATGTCAACGCCGCCGTCCAGCGTTACTTCTGTGTCCGCACGATTCAGCAAGGGCACCATCGCAAAACTGACCAAGACAACCAAGATCGCCGTGACCGCTGCCAATGGGCCTCCCGAAATGGCCGCGACCACGTTCTGGCTGGCGGCCATCGCGACCACGATCGGAATATAAATAAGGCTCCAGAACAAAATTCCGTCTTGGGATTTTGGCGGCAGTGTGCCACGTTTTTGCATGCCGTCGGTTATGAAAATTAGCATCAGCATCGCGATTCCAACGCCGCCGACGTTTTTGTCGATTCCCATCGTCATCCCCAGCAATCGCCCGAGGAGAATGCCTGCCAGTAAACAGCCAGAGAGAATCGCGGTTCCGTAAATCGCCATCGCGGTTCGCCTTAAACTTGGTCGGGGCAGGGGAGCGGGCAAAAAATTTCAGTCCAGCTGACAGATCATCTACGTCGTAGACTGACCGACAAAAAGTCGAGATCAGCTGCGCCCGATCGAAAATCAAACCCAATGCATTGAAGACAATTCGTCGAATGAAGTATACAATGATAGGCGGGTACAATCATTTTTCAAGCACAAACAGAGTGAAAGTCATGAACCAAACGCCAGGACCTTGCGTTGAGAAATTCGTCGTTGCGGCAGTATTAGTGATCATAACCTTTAATGGAGTCTATGGGGAAGCCAAGGCGGACGACCAAGGAATTGGTGGCACTGACGCCCAACGCCCCAACGTGCTGATGATTGCGATCGACGATTTAAATGACTGGGTGGAACCGCTGGGCGGGCATCCGCAGGTCAAAACGCCGGCGATGAAACAATTGGCCGACCGTGGCGTGTTGTTTACGAACGCTCATTGTCAGTCGCCGTTGTGCAATTCATCGCGGACCAGCGTGATGTTGTCGTTGCGACCAGAGACGACCGGGATTTACGGTCTGCAGCCTTGGTTTCGCAACTTGAAGCAATTTCAGAAAACTGTATCGCTGCCACAGCATTTTGCCAAATCGGGTTATGAAACTTACACGTGCGGAAAGGTCTATCACAACAGTATGGGGCGCAATCCTCCGGCGGGTTGCGAACCGGAATTCATGCATTGGGGGCCAGGTGGCGGACCGGGGATAATGCCTGAGGCGAAGCTAATTCCTCCGACACCTGCGGGCAACAACGGGTGGGTTGACTGGGGTACGTTTGATCACGAGGACTCTGAAAAAGGTGACTTCAAGGTTGCGAGTTGGGCCGAATCGACGATTGCTGAGATGCCCGATGGCGGAGACGCACCGTTCTTTATGGCGGTCGGATTCTTTTTGCCTCATGTGCCTTGTTATGTGACCAAAAAATGGTGGGATATGTATCCCGAGGAGTCGTTGGTGATGCCGTCGCTGGTCGAAGATGATCGGAGCGATTGTCCGCCGTTCGCAGATTATCTTCATTGGCATCTGCCCGAACCTCGATTGCAATGGCTGAGGGAAAATAACCAGCATCGCAATCTGGTGCGATCGTATCTGGCTTCGGTTACTTTCTGCGATTCTCAAGTCCAACGCGTCTTAGACGCTCTTGAGAAATCGCCTCATGCCGAAAACACAATCGTCGTGTTATGGAGCGACCACGGTTATCACCTCGGAGAGAAGGAGATGACCGGAAAAACGACACTTTGGGAGCGATCAACTCGGGTGCCTTTAATCTTCGCAGGTCCGGGCATTGAGCCGGGGATCTGTCAGCGGCCGGTCGAGTTGCTGGACATCTACCCCACTTTGTCGCAAATGGCGAACTTGTCAGCCCCTGCAAGCGTGGAAGGCGTCAGCTTGATGCCACAAATCACCGATACAGACGCTCCGCGAAGTGCTTTGGCGATCACGACGCATAATCCTGGAAATTTCGCCATTCGAGATGATCGCTATCGCTTCATTCACTACGCCGATGGCAGTGAAGAATTATACGATTTGCAGACAGACTCCGGTGAGTTCAAAAATATAATCGCGGAAGCGGAGCTACAAAGCGTCGCAGAACGGCTGCGTGAGCATATTCCTTCGCAATTCGCGGGACTTGTTGAAGGCAGCGGCCAGCGAATCTTAGAGAAGAAGGGCAATCAATGGTTCTGGGAAAACAAGGCTATCGATCCTGACAATCGACCCCAAAAATAGTTATCTGGAAGCTAAATCTCTCAAAGTGAACCCCTCAATTGGGTCGAGGTTCGTATTGAAAATAGGGTATCGAATGCTCAAAAGGAGACTGACGCAATCTGAGAAGACTTATTAGTTGACGGGGGTAATTCAGCAGTTAAGCTTGACATTGCGTGTATATCGTATACGAAATGATTTGTTTCGCATTTAAGCGGCGTTGGGTTTGCCAGCAAATTAGCAATCGCACGAGATACTTCGTTTTCAACTGCTACGGGGGAACGCCCCATTTGGATTATTTTTTTCGCCTTGGAGGTCACTAACATGTCTCGTTTTTTAATTACCGCATCGCTCGCAGCATGCCTGCTTTCGACTATCGCCTTTTCGGGGCTCGCTTCGGCTCAGGTCATTTACTCCGATACGTTCGCCCGCACGACAGGTAGCGGAGACGGCAACGGGGATCCTAACGGAGCAGCCGACAACGTCTCCGATTGGGGGACAAACGACAATTCGCTTGGTGGAACGGTTGCACAAGGTTGGGTAACTGGACCGACTCGCGCTGGCGGCGGCCGTAATGCAGTGACTGATGGCGATCTTGGAATCAGTCATGGGACGACGTCGCTGTTTACGTACGACATCACGTCGGACGCCCTGGCCGCTGATGGATTTACGATTGGCTTGGACTTCAATCGTTTCTTAGTCGCTCCCGATCCGGGCCCTGGCGGCGGAGGCTACATAACCTTTGGACTGGGCGTCGATTCAGGATTGGATGCAAGCGGTTTGAATGATTTTATTGCCGTCGGCGCGTCCGACTTCGCAGTTCTTTTCCAGCAAGCTACCAACGCCTCTACCGGTACTGCTGGAAATGCAAATGTGATTTTGGACGGTCAAAGTGGAACCGCTGACCTGATTGGTAGATTCGACTATGGTGATCCCGATGTCGAGCATTCATTGTTGCTGACAGTAGTTCCCCAAAATTCGGGTGCCTATGGCGACTCAGATACAATCGATATCAGCGTTAGTGTGGATGGAAGCGTGCTGGGGAATTATGCGGTTACCGGAGGAGACGACTTTGGTACTTTCGCGATAAGTGCAAACAATAATGCCGCGCGTTATATAGACAACCTTGTTGTTACTGGGACTGCGGCGATTCCTGAACCAAGTAGTCTGGCGCTGCTGGGACTTGGCGGATTGGCACTCATCGGTCGACGTCGCCGATAGGACTAAATACAACGGTAGAAAATTTTTGAGACGGCGTCCTTGCCCTTGCAGGACGCCGTTTTTTTGTTTGCCAAATAAGGGAAGCGGCAACGCAGTGAAAGTGCAACGAAGAATTTCAATAACTTTTTAAACTATTGACGCGCTTAAGATCTTCAAGCGAAAGTCGCTTCGCGTAATTAGATTTGAAGTGGCTCGGCAAGGGGCCGCTACTTTTTTGTTGGCTCGACCGCAGTGCCGCTGCTGAGCAGCGCCAAGAAATCATTGAACTTTTCGCCTTGAACCAAAATGTGGTTCTTCATGTTTTCCTCAGCCGTATCGGCGTCTCCAGCGAAAATGGCTTCGACGATCGCTTCGTGCTCGTCCAGCGACTCACGTTTTCGGCGAGGGACATGGAGTTGAACTCTTCGGTAAGGACGCAAGCGGCGTTCGATCTGTTCCACCGTTTCGATAAGAAAATCGTTATGTGAGGCTTGGTGGATGACGCTGTGAAAAATATCATTCGCGTTGTAATACGCATCAGCGTCGTCTTCAACGGGTTCGGCGACGCGACATTTCTCCAGCGCATCGTTTAGCTCGTTACGCTGTGCGGTCCGGATCCGACGCGCGGCCAAGCGACCGCACATGCCTTCCAAATTGGCCATCACTTCAAACATTTCTATCAAACTGTTGGTCGTTGGCTGGACCAGAAACGCACCTCGGTTGGGAATCAATTCAATTAATCCCGACGCAGAAAGCTGTCGCAATGCTTCACGGATGGGAGTCCGAGAGACGTTAAACTTCTTGCTGAGGCTCGCTTCGTCCAGTTTAGCGCCCGGGTCAAAATGGCCGTTGAGAATTTCTTCCTCCAGCGCATCTCGAATATGCTTAGGTGTTGGGGCTGACTTCTTGTTCATTTGTATGATCAATCAATTTATTTGGCATTTGTCGCGAAACGAGATGATAACTAACGAAACAAATGTGTAGCTAGGGCAGGCTTGGAAATTAAGCATCATTGTATACGAAGAGTGTTGCAATGTGCAAAGTTGTCCTTATAATGAAGAGCGTTAAGTTCCCGATAGAGATCTGCTAGGACGAGATATGGGTCATTAAGATTCCCTTTGGCGTCTCTGGGTGGTCGAGAATTGAAAACGCGTTACGAACAATTATTTCATGGTTTTATAGGCTGGGTCAGATCAATGAATAGAAAAAGTCGAGGTTTCACGCTCGTCGAGTTACTAGTGGTCATTGCGATTATTGGCATCTTGATCGGCATGCTGCTACCTGCGGTTCAGCAGGTCCGCGAAGCGGCACGACGCACGCAGTGTATGAATAATATGCGGCAAATATGTTTGGCGTCGCTGAATTTTGAATCACAGAGCATGAAATTCCCTACCGCTGGATGGGGGTTTGATGGGTTTTACGTTAAAGATAAAACGCCTCTGTGGTGGAATGCTGCGGTCGACAGAGCGAAGAATGTGGACGGCGGTTCGTGGCCGATTCAAATTCTTGAGTTTGCTGAAGGAAATAATTTGGCTGCCTTGAGAAAGAACAACGGCTTCTCTCTCACGCCCCTACCAACGGGGGAATTGGTGAGTGATAACACGACGCCACTGTTGAGCTGTCCTTCGCGGAATCAAAGGTCTTGGTCGGCTGGTATTCGAACCTGGTTTTGCAGCGACTACGCGAATCCAATCGGCACGTTTCCAGAATCGGGTGCTTATTCTCCCAAACATGATCCCGGCAGCAGCAATTTTGGCGGCTATGATAATCCTACTAATCACGTAGGAATTATTGTACCGGGTGGTCTTCTCAAAGGCGGCCCATCTATCGACCGAAAATTCACGGGGGTTACGTTTGGGAATATCAGCGACGGTTCTTCAAACACCGCGATGTACTTTGAGAAGTCGGCAGATGCGACCAATTATTCAGGCACGGCTCCCGCTGGTGCTGATATTTTAGGTGAGTTCGGCGGCATTGTAGAACCGCTTTGGTATACTAACAGTCGCTTCATCCGTCCTTTCGGCATCGATGGATCTCCATTCGTCTCGGATGTGGCACAACGCGCCACGCCATCTGGAAACTATGTTTTGGATGAGCGTTTCTTGGGCGGACCTCACCCCGGTTCGATAATTTGCGGCCTAGGGGATGGCTCAGTTCACTCATTAAGCAGTGATATCGACTGGGATTCGGCTTACGAATTAAGTTGCCGCAACGACGGCAACGTCACCAACGTTCTTGAACTGTAATCGACGGCGGTAATTTCAATTGGGGGAGCCCCTGCGACTGCGGGTGCTCCCTTTTTTTCTTAGTTCTATTTCCACCTTGATAGCGACGAAATTGGTGGGCACGCTTATTTTCCTGCATTGAATATCTTCTTCCCATTTTCAGGGTTGCTTCACCCTGTCTACTGCGGCGTGTAACGTCAGAAGTTACAATGTATTTTCAAACTCATTATTTCTTGGAGATCATACTGTGATTGACTGTAAAGCAATAATTGTCTTAGTGTCTGTTGCGATGATATCTGTCCTGCAAATCGGATGTGGGGAAGCTAAAGTTGATCCGATGTCGCGAGTCCTAGCAGCCAACGACTCGAATATCAAAAGAATGAAAACTTGCTACGAAATCTTTACCTTGGCAAAGGGAAAGCCACCAAAGGACGAGAAAATCTTCCGGGATTTTTTTGAGAATGATTCGGCTTCGGTCGGAAGGCTCAAACGCATCGGTGTTGAACAGGAAAGCTTCGGCGACATTTTGGTCAGCGAACGCGATGGTCAGCCATTTGTTGTGCGGTGGGGTGCCGGCGGGAGAGATCCTGCGGTAATCTTCGAAGCAGAGGGTGTTGACGGAAAAAGGATGGTTGCGTTTTTCAAGCCCATCGAAATCGAAAACGATCAATTCGATGACTACTTCAGCGGCAAAATGGATCAGTAAACGCTAGCATGTTAAACTTTGTGGGATAATTTGAGTGTGAGGATTAAAGCCATCGACGCATAAGTGACGAAGATACCAGTGAGCCAGTATTTGTGGCTCTGGCGAATGAAATAAACACCGACGCAAGGACGCTCGACGTGTCAAATAAAAACAAAACAAAAAACCGGATTACCAAACTGTTTGTCTGTTGCTTGATGGCGTTTGCGATCAGTAGCAACGTGGGCTGTTTCCTTCCGATCTATGATGCTGATCCTGCTGTTCGAGCCCGTCAGTTGATCCACACCTCGGAAGATCTACGCAGCTTACGCGATGAGTGGCACAGATTCTGGTTCTTGGATCAACCTGGCCACATGCAACCGCTTCGCACCCACGGCGGCATCCTCTAAGGATCTTTTGGCGGAGTCATCTTCGGTGATCTCCCGCGTGGAGTAAAACATACAATCAGCCATCCTGATCGGGATGGCTGTTTTCATGCGCGTGTCACGAGAACTCAAGCAGCGAAATATTTATCGCCTAGTTGCGCAGCGTCACTTTTGTGAGCGGCAAGGCGCTAGCCGCCGGTGAGTGGTGGGTAGAACCGGCGGCTGGCGTCCAATGGCACTTACTTAACATCCAACCATAAAAACTAGCTCCCCCTCTCCTCGTGAATTCGGACCTAAAGACGCTGCCATCTACTCAAACGCTGACCGAATTCACGAGGAGAGG
>Ga0114956_1001749_pt1 | contig 17181 bp, 15 predicted proteins | sample MaitaG_FD_87304 | JGI IMG/M metagenome (GOLD analysis project Ga0114956, IMG submission 87304) | Marine algal microbial communities from Maine, USA - Maine_Asex2 metaG | ecosystem: Host-associated > Algae > Red algae > Unclassified | place: Maine, USA | collected 2015-01-05 | reverse complement strand
GCTAGCGCCTCGCGGCTCACATGTTCGCTACCACGTTAATTACAAGGCTTTTGATTCAAAGTGGCGCTGTTCAATGAGGACCACTCGTTGAACAACTGTCTGATAGTCGCCTTTGGCGCCGCTGCTGTGATTTTTTTTAAGGTCGTATTTCACTCCGTGAAATACGACTTTGCTACAACTCGCAATCATAAATTTACAGCCTCTCCGCGAAAGTAGCGTACTTTCTCGCAACGAGAAACGACATTAATTTCACGAGCGTTCCTTAACGGGTAATGGAGTAGATCAAGCGGGGCAGGGGGCCTCGCCGCCGGTTCGTTGAATCGTCTATCGGCGGCAAGTGCTTTGGCGCTCTCAGTTTCGCTGCCGCAAAAAATCAGTGTTTTGATTTCGACGTGGCGATGCTTAATTACGCGATCTTATCTTCATCGTTGCGGTTGGCTTGGCTGGAATCGTCGCTGGCCGCTTCGATCAAACCGACCAATTTTTCGGGACTCGATAGCGACATCCGCCAAAAATCGCTCGCCTTCTCAACCGCAATCGCCAAGACCGATCCTGCGGGGTAATTACCCTGCGAATCGGCAACGCCCGCTTGGACGCCTGTCATCAGTTCAATGGCCTGCTCGATCCGATCGACGGCATAGATGTGGAATTTGTTTTCCATACAGGCTTGGACCACGTCTTCTCGTAACATCAGGTCGCCCGCATTAGCACGCGGGATGACGACGCCTTGATCACCGGTCAGCCCAAAATGCTCGCAAGCATCAAAATACCCTTCGATCTTCTCATTGGCTCCACCGATCGCCTCGACATTCCCGTGCTGGTCAATCGCTCCGGTCATCGCCATCGTTTGCTTAATTGGAATTGCTGTTAATGCACTTAGTAAACAAACAATTTCCGCGCCCGATGCGGAATCTCCATCGATTCCTCCGTAGCTTTGCTCAAACGCAATCGACGCACTGAAGGCTAAGGGATGTTCAGGTGCGATCAAATGACGAAGTAACCCGCCAAGGATCTGAAAGCCCTTGGTGTGGATTGAGCCCGACATGCTGGCTTGGCCTTCAATGTTGATCAAACCAGCACTTCCCGGACTAATCGTTGTCGTTATTCGGGCTGGAAATCCATAAGTTAATGGGCCCGACCGCATCACGGCCAGCCCATTTATTTGCCCGATCACCTCGCCTTTGGTTTGGACAATAATTGTGCCACTTTCAAGCATCTCTTGAAACTTGCGTGAGGGTAGGCTGGCGCGAGCCTTCGTTCTTCTCACGGCAGCCTTAACGTCTTCGGCCATCACCGATTTTCCGTCGGCAACATAAAACGCTTCCCGTGCGATGTCGGCAATTCGACCGAATTTAGACGTCAATTTATTGGGACGCGCGACGATGCGAGCACCGTGTTCGACCAATGCCGCGACCGCAGAACGATGAAAGTTACACAGCGATTCATCGACGCACAATTGAGCTAAAACACTGGCGTACTGATTGATGCCGTTTTTATCACGGACAATTTCGGTGTCAAAATCAGCCAGAACTTTAAACAGCTCGCGAAAGTCTGGATCCGCATAATCCAGCTGATAGAAGGTCCGCGCATCGCCGATGAGGATGACCCGCACGTTGACTTTAATCGGTTCAGGTTGCGTGACGATCTGTTTCCGCATCCAACCGACTTCCGGTGGCACGATCTCTAACAATCCTGTTCGCAACGTCCGCATCATCGCGCGATAAGCGCCCGGTTCGGACATCAGATCATTGGCGTCCAGAACCAAATACCCCTCATCGGCTTGCAATAAGGCCCCGGCACGGACTCCGCGATAGTCTGACGTAGGTCGTCCCTCAGCGCCCCATTGAGGCTCGACGGTGCCCAACAAGTTAATCAGATTGGGTGTCGATTCCTCAATTTTTGGACGATTAACTTTGTCAGTGTGAGTCAAAACGATGTTGACACCATACAGCTCTTTGAAGTCGGGTTGTCTTTCTTCGTCCGACTGCAGCCGGTTTTCGGTCAAGTCGTCAACAATCTGTTCGATAAAGTCCCGAACTTTTGGTTCGTCAAACGCTTTATTAATGTCGTCGATATGATTGGACAGCAATTTCCGAGCCCCGTTTTGGATCAGCGTTTTCATCTCGCGGCCCGCATCGCGATAGATCTCACTGATCTTTCGCGTCACCTCCTGCAATTGCTTTTGGAACTTTGGCAGCTGGTCTTCGTAAGCATCGAAATGTTGCTGAGTGATTTTCTCTTGATTCAGTAACAAACGAAACTGCTCGTGCGGTACAGGTTCGCCTTCGAAAATCGGAAAGATGGCCGCTTGAAGCATCGTACCTTGGTTGGGCGTCACCAACGCCATCCCTGATTCGCTCAAAGCCTTCTCCAATGGTTTGCTCAGGCCCCGCATCTGATTTTGTACGCGTTCTTGGATCGTCTGCCGCTGAGAAAGATACGGCTCGCCATCGAGTGCCTCGGAAAGCCCTTCGTTGACATACTCCCCCAGCGCTTGCATCGCCGTTCGGAAATCAGGTGCTTGGCCGGCCTTCAGTGTGATTAGACGTGGACGATCAGGGCGATCGAAATTATGAACGTAGCAGCGATCGCGCAGCTTTTCGGTTTGCGGCTTGAGCGTCTCCAAGAGGTGCCGAACCATGCGGATACGTCCTGTCCCGCGCGGCCCTCTGACAAAGATATTCTGCCCCGGCGACATGCACTGAATGCCAAATTCTAAAGCCTCCTTGGCGGTCGGTTGGCCCAGTACACCGGCCGAGGGATCAATATCGGCTGTCGTTTCAAAATCGAACATTGCCGGATCACATTGCCAGCGCAGGTCGGTCGATTCAGAGATACGGAGATCAGAGGCAGGGTCATTCATAAGCACGCATCAACCGCTGTTAGCGTAGAAAAATGGGTTAGCTCTTGGTCGATGCCTATCGTTTAGGCAGGACAAAGAGCCGAATATGATAGCATTTCTGACGTCTTTTGCATTGATCGCAAAATCCTCCCCTATGACGAAGCACTTTGTTGCACAGCAAGCCCTTAGCCTTTTTAGGTCAATTCTCTCAAGCTGCTTACGAAGCGCTCAAACCCTTGAATTCTTCACATTATTTAAATTTTCTTCGCAACCACCACTCCTCTAACGGATTTTTTTGGTGAGTTTAGCTCCCTAAGAACCATCGCGTGAATTGGCATAGCCTCTGCTTATAGATGTTGCTGCTTAGAACTTTGTGCATCGTTTTAGACGTGCACTTTCGACAACATTGCGGAGATTAAATTATGGATTCGGTAGCACTCGATTTAGGAAAGAAGTCACTGTTTTGGACCTACCCCAATCGGATATCGCGAAACCTCAGGGTTGATAGTTTTCTGGTAATGATGATTGGATGCATGTTCATCGCGATCGTTTCTGCCTACGACACTTACTTGGTAACGATCGAAGAACAGATCTTGTATATGGAAAAGAACCCCATTTGCACCAGTCTCATCAGGCTGGACCCCAGCGGTTTCACCTACTTTATCATTGGCAAGGCAATGGGCACGGCGGTGGTCGTAACAGCGCTTATGTTTTTTCATCGAATACGATATTCATACACGTCGCTGGTCACCGGATCGGTTGTGGCATTCCAAGCGATGCTGTTGGTGTACCTCCATTTATCAGACCCTCTGCTGGGGGGTCTACCCAATTTTGAATTACTGTTCAACGGTTAACAGCCAACAATTCGCCAACGCGCTAAATCATAGACGACTGACCCAGTACGTTCCGACACTCGATTCAAACAGCAGCAAAAGTCTTTTGACATTTGCTGCTGTTTTTCATTTTGCAGGCCAACCGAAACTGAAATCCGGCTCATTTCAATTGATTTCTAAGTTGATGTGGGGGGATATCTCAAGTTTTGATTCAGTCTGAAGCGATTATGCGGGTAATCACATCTGCGTAGAAACAAATTGACGGCTACCGCGTTTTCCCTGCCACATTGGGAAGGTTTCTGACATAGGTTTTCAGATATCCGATCCATAGAGGCGGATTCACACCAGAAATTCGCATGTCCATCGCAATGTTAGCGCTATGAAACCAATTCGAAGAAATAAGAAGAAACTGTTTTCCCTAAATCGCAAAGAACGCGACGGCAGCGTCGTTGTGGAAGCTGCGTTAGTGATACCGATCATCATCACGATCATGTTCGGCACTCTAGAAGTCTGTGCCGGTTACTACGTACAAGAATCGGTCACGATCGCTGCGTACGAAGGTTCCCGATTCGCGGCACGCGAATATGGACGCGTTCGAGGTGAAGACGAACCGCCATTTGCCGAAAGTGATGTTACCGATTATGTCACCGAAATATTAAAAGCTCGAGGCGTAACAGCAGATCCTGTTATCGAGATTGATCTCGATGGTAAGACCTTTGAAACGATTGACGTTCTGGAGCCCATTCGTGTTACCGTTTCCTGCCCAACCAATGGAAATTCAACGTTCGTATTTGGCAAAATGGCAGATCGTACTTTATCAGCATCGGTCGTTTTCGCCGCCGAATCACAGAGATAACAAGCAGTAGAAAGTTCTCTTTCTTAAACCCGCCACCACTGAGTTAGAAATGTTCAATTACAAAAAAAATCAATCTCGAAGCAAGAACAACCGCCGCGGAGCTACCACAGTGGAGCTTGCCGCTGTCTTGCCTGTGTTTTTACTGTTGGTATTGGGGTGTATGGAGTTTTCGCGCATCAGCCTCATGCGTAGCCTCGGCAGCAACGCCTGCTACGAAGCAGCCCGTGCCTCGATGGTAACCGGAGCGACAGCAGAAAGAGCTGAAGAAATCGTAGACAGTATCCTCGGCCGCTTGGCCGTGGACGGTGCGACGACAGAAGTCACATTCACAGACAGAAAAGGTGCCATCACTGACTTCGATGGCTCGCAACGGGTGACCGTTGCTGTTTCGATCCCCTATGACGAAAACAACCCAATTTTACCCTCCCATTTTACTGATATTACTTTTGATTCTGAAATAACGCTTTGGACATCGCGTAATTAAAAAGTGCTCCCCACCTTCGATTTTTATTTTAACTTTGAGACCCGAGACCCTACCCTTTTGGAGACACAAATGATTTACCGTTCAAACCACGATAAACGAGAAGGCATCATCGCCCCTCTGTTTGCATTCATCTTGCCAGTGTTGCTAATCTTTTCTGCTTTTGCCATTAACTTGTCATATATGCAGCTGACAACGACGCAACTAAAAATCGCCAGTGACGCTTCCTCCCATGCGGGTGGACGCGCTCTGAGCTATCACCAGGACACCGATAAGGCCATCCAAGAGATGGATAGATATGCCAAGTTTAACCCTGTTGCAGGAACACAGATCGTCATCCCTCAAGATGATGCTCACATGCAATTCGGTCAAGCAACTCTGATTAACGGCAAGTACGAATTTCAACAGCATTCCAAAGCCGTTGCGGATGCCGATGACAACCAAGTCATCGTCAACAGTGTGCGCGTTTTCGCTGAAGTCGATACACCGATGGCGTTCCGATTCCAAAACGCGAACCGAAATTTCAATCCAACCCGTAGTTCGATCACGCACCAGAAGGATCGCGACATCGCGATCATTTTGGACAGGTCGGGTTCTATGCTGGAGTATACCAACATTCCAATCCTTGACGCAGCGTTACGGAATCGTCTCGACAACAACCAGATTTCGCAGGAAGAATTCGATTTAGCGACCGGTGCTTACGCCTCCCGATATCCGCGCGTTTACACTCAGTACTACACTAACAACACGCTTAATGAAATGGACCAACTGGCAAACATTTTGGAAGCCAACAACCACTCATTGTCTAGTGCTGTTCGTGAATCGGTTGAATACGCAACGTCACTGCAAACGAATCTGAGGGGTACCAAGCACCCCTTGAATTTGAACGATAGTACGTTTGCTGGTAGTACCGAACTAAATCGTGGCCAACAGTGGTACAACCGGTATCGAAATGGCATGGTCGACGTCGCTCCGGTACACAGTCGTTGGGGCGCGATGGTAGGTGCGATGAACGGATTTTTCGATGTTCTTGAACAAACCGACCAGCAAGAACAAGTGGCTTTGGTCGTCTTCAGCTCAAACGCTCAGGCAGAATCCATCCTAACCGATGATTACAATCTGTTGCGGAGTATCGTCGCAGCCATCGTACCGACTGGCGGAACTCAAATTGGTGACGGCCTTTACGCCGGTCTGCAAGAAGTGGTCGATTACGACGGCAGCGGCCAACCTGCCAATTCACGTAAGTTTGCCGAAAAGATGATTGTCGTTATGACTGACGGTACGCCGACCCCAGGCGGTCGGCCCGCTAAACCAGTCGCTGTAAGCTTTAAGAAGCAGCATCCCGAAGCCATTATCCATACGGTTACCTTTGGTCAGGGTGCTTCCCAAGTAGCAATGGTTGAGGTTGCCGAAGCCGGTGGTGGAAACCACTATCACGCCGACAGCGCTGGCGAACTGGCCGAGGAATTTCGCGAGATCGCGAACATCCCTCCAACGATCTTCACCTATTAGATCGTCGCGGCGCTGCATTAATTTGCGGAGCCAAAGGGTAGTCTCTCAAAAGTGAAAGCCGTTTGCGAATTCGCAAACGGCTTTTTTCGTAGTCTGATCTAAACTGACGCACTCGTCAGGGCTAACGCCTCGCCGCTCAGTTCATTAACCCCCGACCATTTACTGAGCGTGCATCTTCCCGCGCGGATCATCGGCTTTTACTAATTGGCTTTTCAAATAGTCGCTGTTTAACCGGCCAATGAACGCAATGCTGATCCCTTTGGGACACTGGGCCTCACATTCGGCATAATTGCGGCAGGAACCAAAGCCTTCTTCTTCCATCTGATTCACCATCGCCTCGACTCGATCATAACGCTCGGTTTGCCCCTGTGGCATCAGACCCAAATGAGAGACTTTCGCAGAGGTAAATAACATCGCGCTGCCGTTTGGACACGCCGCAACGCAAGCTCCACACCCAATACAACTGGCCGCGTCCAAGGCCGTCTCTTGAACTTCAGGTTCGATCGGAATCGAATTCGGTTCGGGCTTAGGACCGGAGTGGTTACTGATGTAGCCGCCTGCTTCGATGATGCGATCAAACGCAGACCGATCAACGACCAGGTCACGCAGCACGGGAAATGCCGCCGCGCGAAAAGGTTCGACGTAAATATCGGCACCGTCTTCGAAGCTTCGCATGTAAAGCTGGCAAGTCGTCGTTTCACCTTTGGGACCATGAGCCTGCCCGTCAATGACCATCGAACAACTGCCACAAACGCCTTCGCGGCAATCGTGATCAAACGCGATGGGGACTTTCCCCTGATCGTTTAATTGCTCGTTCAACGTGTCCAACATCTCTAAAAAAGACATGTCGTCGGTCACGCCATCAAGCTCATGGGATTCCATGGCCCCTTTGGCCTTGGGCGATTCTTGTCGCCAGATATGAATTTTAATTTTCATGATTTATAGTTCCTTGTCGCCAGCGGAAAGGCTTCAAATTCAAGTGGCTCCTTGGTCAGTTCAGGCGCAACGCCTTCACCTTTGTGCTCAAACACGGACACGAATGCGAAATCTTCATCGTTTCTCTTTGCTTCGTTTTCTTCTGTTTGATATTCTTCACGCAGATGACATCCACAGGATTCTTCACGCACCAAAGCGTCCTGGCACATCAGTTCGCCAAAGTCCATAAAGTCGGCCACGCGCCCCGCATGTTCCAGTGATTGATTCAGATGATCTGTCTCACCGGTAACCCGCAGATTCTGCCAAAACTCCTCACGCAGTTTAGGAATCTTACGCAAGCCCTCTTCCAGTGATTCCTTAGAACGAGCGATGCCGCAATGCTCCCACATGATCTTTCCCTATTCTTGATGGAAAGACTGGCCGGATCTTTGGCCGTTGATTGAAACCAAGCGATTGAGATCTTCCCGCACTTTGGTTTCGACCTTTTCGAACTCATCGTGCGTGTTGGCGACTTCACCAGGATCGTTGCGAGAAAGATAATCGCCAATCGTTACGGGAACTACAAAATATCCATCCGCCAGGCACTGCATCAGCGAACTGGCCCCCAATCGGTTGGCACCGTGGTCAGCAAAATTCGCTTCACCCGCAGCGTACAGCCCGGGAATCGTCGTCATCAAATTATAATCGACCCAGAGTCCGCCCATCGTATAGTGCACCGCAGGATAAATTCGCATCGGCGTTTTCACTGGATCATCGTCAGTGATACGGTGGTACATCTCAAACAGGTTCGCGTATTTCGCCTTGACCGCAGCGGCACCCTTTTGCTCAATGGCTCTGGCAAAATCCAAGTACACGCCGTACCCCGTCGGTCCTACGCCCATGCCTTGGTCGCAGACCTCCTTGGCGTTTCGCGCGGCCACATCGCGCGGGACAAGGTTACCAAAACGAGGGTATCGTTCCTCCAAGTAATAATAGCGATCGGCCTCGGGAATATCCTCTGGAGCGCGCGTTTCGTCTTTGTTGCGGGGCACCCAGATTCGGCCATCGTTCCGCAACGATTCACTCATCAGCGTCAGTTTTGACTGATAGTCGCCCGACTGTGGAATCGACGTTGGATGGATCTGGGTGAAGCAAGGGTTGGCAAAGCCGGCACCCCGTTTGTAGGCCCGCATCAGGGCACTGACGTTGGAACCCTTCGCGTTGGTCGATAGATAAAACACGTTTCCGTAACCGCCGGTCGCCAACACCACCGCATCGGCCGTATGCCGCTGTAGTTCGCCAGTGAGCATATCACGAGCGATCAGACCTCGCATTTTTCCGTCAACGACGATGAAATCCATCACCTCGGTACGCGTGTGCATCTTGATACGTTTTTGGCTGACCTGTTCCTGCAGCGCCGAATAAGCTCCCAGCAGCAATTGTTGTCCCGTTTCGCCTCGGCAATAGAATGTTCGTTCTACCAACACACCGCCGAACGAGCGGTTGGCCAATTTACCGCCGTACTCACGAGCAAACGGCACTCCTTGGGCAACGCACTGATCAATGATCGCGGTGCTAAGTTCAGCCAAGCGATAGACGTTGCTTTCACGCGCTCGAAAGTCTCCACCCTTTTGAGTATCCGTGAACAACCGCCAAGTGGAATCGCCATCATTTCGATAATTTTTTGACGCATTGATCCCGCCCTGGGCGGCGATGCTGTGGGCGCGACGTGGCGAATCTTGGAAACAAAAGCTCTCCACCTGATACCCCATCGCCGCCATCGACGCCGCGGCAGATGCACCGGCCAATCCAGTACCAACCACTAAGACCTTGTATTTTGGACGATTGTTGGGTCCCACCAGTCGAAGATTATTCTTGTGGTTTGTCCAAGCGTCTTGGATTGGACCTTCAGGTAGTTTTGAATCGAGAGTGAACATGGCAGATCGAAACCGTCTTGAGGGAAAGAGCTGTCTATTAAAAAGGGAAAAAGGACAATCTTGAACAGTGGTTAAAAAATTGAAATTTACTAACCGGAGCAAAGCCAACTCCGCAGTATTCAAGGCCCGCATAGCGTCAGAATTCTTAACGACACGCTTGCAGTCTACCGACCGCAGAAACCCTTAATGGCCTTTAAGCAAGTGATGCGGATAGTCGGGAACCTCAGGTAATACGCCGAACAAAAACGCCAAAGGAACTACTGCAAATCCGACTGAAATTCCAATGGAAGCGACCATCGCGAAAATTCGTATCGCCTTGTTGCGATCAGGGCTGTCCAACCCCAGCGTCTGAAACAAACTCCACACGCCATGGAACAGGTGGAAGGCCAACATTCCCATCACCACGACGTAACCTAGCGCCACATACCAATGCTGAAACGAGCTTCGCAGATTTTGGTATACATCACCGTGTTCAAAGCTTCCAATTTGGATGGTTCCGGTGGTGAAATGCAAGATGTGAAAAATGATGAATGCCAGCACGACCGAGCCCGAGAACATCATGTACCGGGCCGCCCAACTGGCCGCCGCTTTCTTGCTTTTCACATAATCCACCGGCCGCGCTTCTGCGCTCTGCAGGCTCAATTGAATCACAACGGTAATGTGTAAGATCACGCTGACCAATAACACCATACGCGCTATCCACAGCCCGGCCATATAAGGCAAGAATGGCTCGCCGGCCTGTTTCAGGAATTGGCCATATTGATCAACATGCGGCACCGCATAGGTTTCACCGTTTTCGGTGACGGTATCGACGCCGGTGAAAACTTTGAGATTCCCCGCAACATGACCAGCGACGAAACCAAATAGGATCAGGCCGGTAATCGCCGCAATGAATTTTTTCCCAATGGAACTGGCGTAGAACTTGGCAGGTCTATTCATCTTTACGTTTGAAAGGCTTCCTTTGTGAGCTTGAGGACCGGCAAATTCGCTGGTCCTGGCTGATGCCGCAGTAAAACTTTAGTTTGCAGAAACCAATTTAACTTAACTGCTCAATTTTTGCATTGGGTATCCCGGCAATCGAGCCGATTTGACACGTTTTAAGCACTAATTTCGCTGAACTTCATTTTACGATGGATCGCCTCTGTTCACTTTCCAGAGCGCCCCAAAAGTGCTCAATTCTGAGTCTCAGTACGACACAGACGCGGCCTTCAGAACAACACGCCGGCCTAAATGCAATACCGCACCGGTCATTCAATAAAAACAGGGCGTCCTGCGACCTTAATGTCACAGCGCCCCATCAACCACAATTTTTAGCTCAGAAAGCTACACCGGTGCTGGCATCGAATGAGCCACCGCTTGTTGCGAAGTGGGGGCTTGATGCGATTCAATTCTCAAGTGATTTCCGATCTGGATTTCACTCGCTTCGACCTTATCAACGCCATCGGCGGTAATTGCAAATCCGCCATCTTCAGCGCGTTTGATCCAGCCCTTTTCGCGGAAGTACCAAAGATGAAAATCTAAAACTTCGTTGGAGATGCCCATCATCTTCTCTACGGTCATCGTGCCCAACGCCGGTTGATTTCTTGCCTGACGACGACGCGCGTAGAACAAGCAAAGCAATTCATGGCGGTCGGCGACGTCATTGCCGGCTTGCGCGGCATGCTGCACCAAATGATCATTTTGCTGATTAAGCCTTGTCAATTCCGCATCGTAGAGGGCGCGCGTGCTAGGGTTGCGAATGACTTCGAATGCTTTCACCAATTGACTGAATTGCTCTTTATCGCCACCCGCATCGGGATGCTGTTTGGTTGCCAGAAACCGAAACATCCGTTCAATCGTTTCACAAGTTGCGTTGGGACTTAGTTCCAGAACTTCGTAGTAATTCTTGGTGTCAATGGTCATAAGTGCCCCCGGAAGTATGCGATTGAGAAAACTGAACGTTACTCTCAGTCGATACTGCAAAACCAATGCCGGCGCGATCAAACGAAAGAACTTCGGGAAACAGAGCAATTGACAACGATGATGTTGCTTTTACGCCACGTTTGCAAACTGCCTGATGTTTCTAAGAATTAACAGGGGAGCTTTTAGTTTCGATAAAACTGACGCGTCTATTCGTCGGTCACGCATCCCTCGGACGCAGATTTCACATTTTTAATGTACTTATAAAGCGTTCCACGCGTCACTTTATAATCGGGAGCCGTCCATTGCTCGCGACGCGCCTTCAATTCCGCATCGGAGAGATCAATATCTAAACGATTGGTATCGGCGTTGACGGTGATCTTGTCGCCGTTTTTCACCAACGCCAAAGGACCGCCTTCCTGAGCCTCTGGCGTGATGTGCCCAACGATGAATCCGTGCGAGCCGCCCGAAAATCTACCATCGGTCAACAACGCCACATCATTGCCCAAACCAGCGCCCATGATCGCCGATGTCGGCGTCAACATTTCAGGCATTCCAGGACCGCCTTTGGGACCTTCATAGCGAATCACAACCACGTCGCCTTTGTTGATTTTCTTATCCGCCAACGCTTGTACCATCTGCTCTTCGGAATCGAATACGTTCGCGGTTCCCGAAAACTCTAATCCCTCTTTGCCGGTGATCTTTGCGACCGATCCCTCTGGGGCAAGGTTGCCGTACAGAACTTGTAAATGGCCCGATTTCTTAATGGGATTGCTCAACGGGCGAATGATGTCCTGCCCCGCTTGCAACTCCGGCAGTTCGGACAAATTCTCCGCGAGAGTCTTCCCCGTCACCGTGAGACAGCTACCGTCCAACAGCCCGTGAGCCAACAACAATTTCATCACAGCCGGCGTGCCACCAATGGCGTGTAAATCTTCCTGTACATATTTTCCGCTGGGCTTCATATCGGCCAGCAGAGGAATTCTGTCGCTGACCGATTGCCAATCATCCAGTGTCAATGCAACATCAACGCTACGCGCCATAGCGATCAAATGCAGCACCGCGTTGGTGGACCCGCCCAGCGCCATGACAACGACCATTGCGTTCTCAAAAGCCGCTCGAGTCATAATGTCGCGCGGTTTAATGTCCTTTTCCATCAAGTTCAACATCACCGCACCGGCGCGATGACATTCGTCGATCTTTGCGGGGTCTTCTGCGGGAATCGATGCACTAAAGGGTAACGCCATGCCCAAAGCTTCGATCGCGCTGGCCATTGTGTTGGCGGTGTACATACCGCCGCACGCGCCGGCACCCGGGCAAGAATTTTTGACAATCTCACGACGCTGTTGATCGTCAATTTTTCCGGCCACGTATTCACCGTAGGACTGAAACGCGGAAACCAAATCTAATTTGCAACCGTTCAGTTTCCCTGCTCGGATCGTACCGCCGTAGACCATGAGACTTGGACGATTTAAGCGTCCCATTGCGATCAAACAGCCGGGCATATTCTTATCACAGCCCGGCAAAGCAATGCATGCGTCGTACCATTGCCCGCCCATGATGGTTTCGATCGAATCGGCGATCAGATCGCGCGACTGGAGTGAAAAACTCATCCCGTCGGTACCCATCGAAATGCCATCGCTAACGCCGATGGTGTTGAAACGCATTCCCACCAGCCCTGCATCGACAACGCCTTTTTTCACTTCGGCGGCCAACGTGTTGAGGTGCATGTTGCAGGTGTTGCCTTCGTACCAAACGCTGCCGATGCCAACCTGCGCTTTGTTCATGTCCTCTTCGGTCATGCCAGTACCGTAAAGCATCGCCTGCGAAGCGCCTTGAACGGGCGGCTGTGTAATACGTTTGCTGTACTTATTCAATTCGGAGGACATAGGAGGCTCGTATCGATATTTGAGATGTTGGATTGAGATATAAAAACAGGGCAGGCCCAAGCGAAACTTGAATGCCTACCCTATTAAAAACTAAAGTTCCGACATGCCAACGGTTAGGTTGTTGCCGCTTCTTCTTTTTCGTCTGTTTTGTCAGTTTCGTCCGCTTTATCATCCTTGTCAGCTTTCGCTTCGCCGTCCGCTGCGGCAGTTTTTACCGCACCCTCTTCACCTTCGGCGGCCTCTTCATCTTCGACAGGAGCAGCGTTTGGATCAATCGTCGGATCTTCGCCGGCAACCAGTTGTGCCAAACGGAAGCTTAATTTAGCTACGACCTTATGGCGATTGATGTCGGAATAGGTCACAGCGTCAGTCGCCACGGAAATAGCGCCTTGATAGTCTTTCTCGCGAAGCATCTCCGCCAGACGAACAGAGAATGAGTTCTCGCCGTCACCGGGCAACAGCCGGTCGCCTTTTTTAAGATCTTTCTTATCGGCTGTTGGTGCCAGATCGGCAAAACGCACTTCGGTGATCGTTTCGTTGATGTCTAAATCAGACAGTTGATCCAATGCACCATCCCCCGCCTGCCACTCAAAGGTGTCAATGCAAACACCAACATTGGTGTGCCCGATCGTCTTGACCAAAGTCAAAAGCTCTTCGGCGGTTTGGATGAACTTATAATCACCGACGACTTTGCCGATTTTGGACGCTTGCAAGAACAAACCGACTCGCATCTCAGCTTCTTTCAGCTTGTCAGCGATCGCGGAGATTCGTTCGCGGTGCTTTTCAAAATTGTCTTGGAACGGGAACTCTTTTGCTTGCGGTGCGATGCGGATAACGCACTGATGTGTGCCAAGCGTTCTGGCCAGATCGATGATCGTGTCTAATTTTTCGCTTTGTTTGGCAAAATTATCATCGGTGGCGCCAAAGTCCATGGGCATGTCAAATGTGCCAAGATCGATTCGCGCCGATTGCAGGAATTGACAAGCGAACTCTTTGCCGAGCGTATCATGGCGACCCACCAAGTCGTTCATGTCGATCTCAACGCCATCGAATTTATGGGTCAGTGCCAATTCGATCAGTTCATTTTGCCGACCCGCAACGCCTAAGCCGCCGCTGTTAAGAATTTTGTAATGCATTCTATCTCCCTATTACTATATGGTCTCGCCAGCAGACGTAGAACCATCGTCCTGAGCTCAGGATGTGGCGGCGCGCTAATGAGAGTGGATCTGTCTTTGAAAAGGGCAGGATTATGGCAGAAGCGCGTGATTTTTTCCATAGTACTTGCATCTGATAAAGGCGATCTTTTTGACAAAATGGCTCCTAAGACGCGCTGACAGGCTATCCCAAGAAGAATTCGCCGCTATGCTACCGACTTCCAACGAACAGGTGATCCATCGGCCGCTGGTCGATCGGATTAAAGGGAAGCTCGGTTAGATTCCGACACGGCCCCGCCGCTGTAATCTTCGATTGCGACATTGTTTCTAATGCCATTGTGGGCGGTTAACGCCACCCACGAGAAGGCCAAATGTCGCTGACGCAAATGTGAAAATGCGTCTTGAGAAGGAGTCAGAATACCTGCCTATTCGTTTTCGACATCAACGCTCTGCGCGGGACGAGCGGTTCGAGGAACGAAGTTTTATCATGGTTGAAAATCCCATTCGGATGATGCGCGGTGTGTGCGCCTGCGTTGGCGCTAATACGCACCCCAAGGGCTGCAATCGAACTGCCTTCACGCTGGTCGAATTGTTGGTCGTCATTGCGATCATCGGCATTCTGATTGGTATGCTGCTTCCCGCAATCCAGCGTGTTCGAGAATCCGCCAGATCCGTTGTCTGCCGAAACAACCTTCGTCAAATTGGTTTGGCCATGCAAAATTATCACAGCACCTTCATGAATTTTCCTGCGGGCGTCACCGGCTGGCGACCCTTTGGCAGCAACAATCAATCGAAACTAAATTTAGCTTGGTCAGTCTTCATTCTGCCGCAGTTGGAACAGGACAACCTCTACCAACAGTTGGACCTGTCCCAGGCATACGACAGCCCACGAAATCAAAACGCAGGCTCTCAGTCCATCAGCGTCTATCAGTGCTCCTCCGCCACCCGCGTTGCTCAGCCCGAGGACGCTTTAGGCATCATTGACTACGGCGGAATATTTGGCGAACGCATCAACAGTCGCAACGATCCGCCAAAAGGATGCATGCTCTTCGACCAACCGATCTCGATCAGCGATATCACCGACGGAGCCTCCCACACGCTGCTTGTCGCCGAAGATTCACAATTCAGCGACGGCCAATGGATTAACGGCCGCAACGTTTTCGACCAAGCCTTTGCAATCAACGCCGCGCCCGAATTCGAAAACGACATTCGCAGCAATCATTCTGGCGGAGCCAATGGCGTCTTCGCAGACGGCCACGTTCAGTTCCTCAGCGAATCAATGGAACTGTACACCCTGGGCGGGATTTGTTCGCGTTCCAGCGGTGAAACGCTGGGCGAATTTTAGCAATTCATAGTTTTCCACTTCGTAAATTTCCATTTTGACTTTCACTCAACACCATTTGACCAAACCTCATGTTTAATTTTCTCAAGCTCAATCTTTTCTGCACGTTCTTGCTCGCCTGCAACCTGTCATCACTCTCTGCCCAAACGTTATTCGATTTCGAATCGTTAACGCTACCGGCGTCCGGTTTCTACCAAGGTGATCCCGCCGCACCTGAACCCACACGCAGCCTCTACACCGTGGACTCCTTGGGCCCCTCGCCATTTGGAGGTTCAGGCCAAGAGTTCATCCAACGAATTAGCGTTGAACAAAACGGGCAATCGATTGACTTCTCCAACACTTTTGACACCAGCTTCGGCGGGTTCTATTCCGGATTTGCTGTTTCCAACACCACCGACACGACCACTCCTGGGCTGCCGAATCAGTACTCTGCATTTGCTGGCTCGGGCGCCGGCGGATCCAGCAATTACCTCGTCAGCAGCGGTGCTGGTTCAACACTAACCGCATCTCTGCTGATCGATTCGATCGACCTAGTTAATACGACATGGGCAGCGCTGGCGGCGCGCGATGGTATAGATGGGAGCACGCCCTCCATCGTGTCGGGCCCGTTGCCAGATTCCGATGGGTTTTTCAACCTGATCATCAGCGGCAACAATCCTTCGGCTAACCAACAGCAGCAAACGATACGATTGGCCGATTACCAGAACGGCGCGAATTTCCTGCTGGACCAATGGCAGACGTTCGACGTCAGCATGCTGGAGGCAACCGAACTGACCTTTAGTTTTCAGGGCAGTGACGTGGGTCAGTTCGGGCTCAATACTCCAGCGTACTTCGCGATAGACAACGTCGTTATCTCAGCGGTTCCTGAACCCTCAGCGATGCTGATCACACTTTGCACAATCGGCGGAATTATTCTACGTCGCCGTCGATCGTGATGATTGCAGATGGTGGCAGGCAAGGCAAGGTAATGCAAGGTAATGCAAGGTAATGCAGGCAAAAACAGAGTCCGGCTGATCGTTGCGATTGCGGTGGCCGGTTAAGACTTTTTCTTCTTACGTTTCTTCTTGCCCTTTTTCTTACTTTGTTTGGATTTCTTTTTTAAATCCAAGTAGTACTTTTCTTCGGTCGCCTCGTCCTTAAACGCAGGCCGGCGTGGACGCGGTATACAGACAACCAAGAAACCCAAAAACACTAACGCTGCGACCAATGCGTATCCGAGTGTGTATTGTTCGGCCATGAGTGTTTCCTGTAAGAATATTTTCGTATCACTCCAGTTTAATTTGAGTCAACGTCAACAGCAAGCCAGCAATGTCCCCGCCCAACTCAAACTCGTACTTTCCCTCGTACTTTCACTCGTACTTGAACTCGTACTTAAACTCGTACTTTTACTCGTACTTAAACTCGTACTTCTCACAGATAGTTCCCAGACCGGGTGCTTCCTGGAGTGCCTGAACTAGTGCTAACTGCTACAAGTACAAGTACGAGTACGAGTACGAGTACAAGTTCAAGTACAAGTTCAAG
>Ga0114956_1001745_pt1 | contig 17190 bp, 16 predicted proteins | sample MaitaG_FD_87304 | JGI IMG/M metagenome (GOLD analysis project Ga0114956, IMG submission 87304) | Marine algal microbial communities from Maine, USA - Maine_Asex2 metaG | ecosystem: Host-associated > Algae > Red algae > Unclassified | place: Maine, USA | collected 2015-01-05 | reverse complement strand
CAAGCTAGCGCTACCAGCAGCCGGTGCCCACGATCTCGACCGCCAAGATCTGGTCGACGGGATCTACGCCCTCGGTAACTTGTTCCAGCAGTGTTGTCACTCGATACTGCGGCGAGAAGCCGGGTCAACCGTGGTGTCCGTCAGAATTTCATCGCCAAACGCTGCCGGGTGAGCCGAGCTAATGCGGCCTCGCAAGGTTTGTCCCTAGACCACCACGAACCAGGCCTCTCTTGTTTGGCCGTACTACGGTTGTTCTATGACGCTTTTTAAGTTGGCGTTCTACGCCATGACCATCCGCTATTTCAAGGCGGTCACGAAAAGTGAAACCCGGTTGGTGTACGGACTACCCGGCCCGTTTTTGGTAGTGGCAAGCTTTGTGTCCGTCTTTCTCAAGGGGCCCCCTGCGATCTCGATTGTGCTCTTCATTGCGGGTTCGTCCTCGATGCGGATCCAAGCGTCTATGACCGAGATTTGTGCATGGAAGTCGCTACGCAACGGTGCGTTGTTGATCATCGCCTTCATGATCTTGTTTCTGGTAGTGCTCGATGACTACGTATGGCCCTGGGTTGGCTTCGCCGTGGCAGGCGGCATGCTGCTGCTGCATCGCCAACACGAACAGATGCTGAAGCAGCGAAGGGGCCCCACGACACTTGCTGACCTGGCTGCCGAGCGATTCGGCAACTAGCTTGTTCGGCTGACCCCTATGGCCGACATCATTCGTCTGCCGGGGACCAGCAGCCCAGATCGCCTGGCTCGACGACCTGCACCAGGTCGGTCCCTGTCTCGCCATCGGCGACCGGTTCAAGTGAAACGATCAGGCGAAACCCAAGCGAGAAGCCAGGTTCGACAGTGGGTTCTTGGGTGACCTCGCCTGTCTCCAGATCTCGAAGACGCAGCCCGTCGGGGCGGTAACCACACACGTCGACCGCCACAGCCCAATTCACGAGGCTGGCATCAACATCGAGTCCGAGTACGTCGTAGCTGAACTCTTCGGGTGAGTCCACCGCAATGCCTTCGTCTTGTTGGCGCTCGATTGTCTCGACGTACAAATCCCGGAAGGGGCCCGGCTGCACCATGGCGAACGCATCGTCTGGCATCGACAGCGGGTCGGTCTGATAGCGGACGTTTTCCTCAGACAGTCGTTGCACCAGGTCGAGCGCCCGTTGTTCGAAAGAGGAAGGCGCACAGCCATATCCTGGGGTCCAGGGTTGGCCGTCGTGAACAATCTCGATGTCAGCCATTGTCCAGCCACGGGGCGTCTGTTGCAGCACGACCCGGTGCGTTATCCACCGAAACCCCACAATGTCAATTGTTGACAGCGTTTGCTGTTCGGTGCAGTCCTCGAAGGTGATGGTGCCTCGCACGATCTGAGCGGCACTCAGGTTGGAGAAGCTCGAAAACTCCTTGTTGGCAATGATGCTGCCTTCTTGCAGCACGCGCACATACTCGGTCTGGAACTCAGCCATCTCGGCGAGAAATGCCCGATCAGAGGTGTAGAACTCGAGATCACCCAACACGGCCCCGCCAACAAAGAACTTGTCGCGAGTTGTCAAGAATGCGTCGAACCAAGCGGAGACCTTTTCGAACTGCTCTTCGTCCAGCGGTCCATCAACCAGTTCGTCGAATGCGAGGTCAAGCGTTGCGCCGACGAACTCAGTCAGTTCGGGTTCTGGGGGCGCCAAAAGTGGACCGTCGAACTCGCTGCCTTCGGTGGCAGATGCGGGAGTGGGTGCGGCTTCTTCGGCAAGGGGTTCGGGTTCGAAACCCCCGCTGCACGATGCCGCCAAGAAAATACAGGTGAGCATGACGCAGGTCGTTTTGAGACAGTTGCGAAGCGACACGACGAAGAGTCTACGAATCATCGTCCCCATCGACGCGCCTGCTCGGCTCAACCGGAACCAGTAAGGACCACCCCGATCGCAATGGCGTGTTTGTGGTGAGAACGACACCGTCGACGACTTCTCGTCCGACGTTGAGGTCACGGATGACCTGCCATTCGCTGGCGTCGCCGAAGAGCCCTTCGGAAATCGACCACCACGACTCGCGTCGACCACATTCGTACGGCCTGGTCAGTGTCGGCTCGACCGTGCGTAGTTCTGAGGTGGCTGTCTGTGGTGTCGCGAACTCGGTTTCGGTCTCGGGCACGGCTTCTGACTCACCATCGAACTCTGGTTCGTCGTTCTCGGTCGTTGGTGTCTGAAGGTCCGCAAGTTGGGCCGCCGGGTTGGTCTTGGTCCAACCTCGAAAATCGCCGACTCCGAAATACGTTGGTGCGATCGCTCCTTGAAACGCCGTCCTCAGGTCAGTGAGTGAGTTCGGGACTCGGCGCATGGGCCGGCGAACCGAGAGGACAGCAACAAGCAGGCCTATCCAAAGAACACCGGCAACCAACAGCATCGGGTCTTCAGGGCGCAGCTGCACACCGAGATTCGAGGTGCGTACTTCTTGCACACGCGAGAAGAGAAAGACTGGCCACATCACCAACAGGGTGCCGACGCCGATCGTGGTAAGAACCGATGTCAACGTCGAAGAAACTGAGCCCAACGAATTCGCTTGCGCCACGGTCAGCAGCCACCGTCGACATTGTCGAAGCACCGCACATTGAAATCTTCGGTAGTAATGGCACTTCGAACTCTCACGGTTGCCGAGCCAGCAATATCCACGGTACCCATCCCGAAAAGACCCAGGAATCTGGGTGACACCGGCTTGGTCAAGCTCACCGTGACCACATCGTCTGCGTTAGCGGTCGCTGACTGGTAGTCCAGATCAACGTTCTCAACACCGAACGCAGTAGCCAACTGGTCGACGATCTCCCGGGCTGCGGTTCGATCAATTGATACGTGGCCGTTTTCCTCGAAGGAGTACAGGCTGGACTCGGTGACTCGTTGAGCCGCAGCACGAGCGGCTGAAGCCGAGATGTTGTCGGCCTCGCGGCGAGCAGCCAACATGGCCCCAGCGTCAAACGAGATGCCTACGAAGGCGAAAAGCATGGGGACCATCAGCAAGATCCACAACGTCAATCCGCCGCGCTCGCTTCGAGGATCACGACACCAGCGGCGCACTATGGCACCTCGACAATATTGTCGGAGCCCTCGAAGACCCTCAGGGGGTCAATGGTCTCGATGCCTTTGCCGTTGATGTCGAAGCTCATATTGCCGATCGGCGCAATTCTGGCCAAGAAACCGAGGTCGGACACGTCGATGGTGCAAACGACTTCGACCGCAACCACCCCACCGGCACGCAGCGTGCTGTCTTCGGAGAGCCAAACATCGGACTCACTGCATTGCCGGCCGCGGTTTTCGAGGGTCTGTCCCGCAATGTCTTCGATGGCGCTGTCGACGGTCTCCGCGCCAGCGGCGATAGATGCCATACGGGCGGCCTCGCTCGCTGCGGCATTCACGTCGGCACGGGCGCCAGTCACACGTCCTGCAAAAATGATCATCTCCATAAAGATGAGTAGCAGTGGGATCAGAATGAGGACGCTCGCAATCCCACCGTGCTCATGTCGAAGTGATCGCTGGATCGTCTTCACTCGCGTTCTCGTTGCTCGTAAAACCGCTCGGCTGGCCCTTGCACGCGAGTGGTGAGATTGCGGCCCAGGTTCAGAAATGGCGTGTCGACACGCGCCGTGGCTATGACCTCGATCTGATCGTTCGGCAACGGATTGACCACCACATCGCCCTCGAGAGCAGAAAAGAGCCCAAGTCGACTCTCACCAAGTTGTTCCGCCTCGGCGAACGTCGATCCCTCGAGCTGAGCGCGGGCCAACGCGTCTTGTGCAGCTGCAGATACGACGTGGGAGCCATGAAAGATGTACAACGCGTGGACAGACGCGAAAAACATCGTGATGACAAGGGTGAATATGATCAGGGTCGAGGCAATCTCGCCCCGATCATCACTCATGAACGCCTTACCTACACATCGGTGTCGGAGCCGAGATCGTCACCGATGCCCGAGATCAGATCACCAAGCGGCTCACGGAATGCCGCAACCGCAGCAACGGCTGCAGCTACCAACACAGCCATCAAGATGAGCTGTGAGCCGATTTCGCCTCGTTCGTCCTTGACGGCCTCGTCTACACGAGCCAGTCCATTTTGTGCCTGTACCTGGAAGTTCAAGAATCGCATTAGTGCCTCTCCTAATTATTGTTCTTCGGCCGACAGTATGGCATGACAAGTACGAGAAGGAAAGACCGTATGTCTCATTCCCGCACTCTTCACCACTCTAGGTGAAGCCAGAGATCAAGCTCACCACTGCGGGATAACCCAAAAAGCCCAACCAACCCATGACTAATGTGCCGACCGGCACGCCCAGGTTGGCTGTTGTACGTTCCGCGTCAGCTTGTACTTCGGCGATTTCGCGTTTGCGGCCCGATTCGGCGCGACTAATGAGGGTTTCCGTGACCCGGGCACCAGAGTTTCCAGCCAGACCCAGAGCTCCGCCGAGCTCGATCAGCCCATTGACATCGAGGCGTCGCCCGAGGTCGTTCAGCGCTTGCCATGCGGGTTGGCCCCGAAGCTCGGCATCGCTGAGCGTTGAGCGCAGCATGTCGAACACCCATCCGTTTCCAACCATCGCGGCATCGGACATGGCCGTGTTCAGGCCACCGCCACCGGACATCGACACCGATACCAAGCCGACGAACGCATTCAGCGCCCGCTCGAAATCCACCCGACCTTGGCGAGCCTTCTTCGAAATCTCGAAGTCAGGGATGATGTATCCAAACGCCGCTCCGGCCAAGCCAAAGAGAAGAGTCCCACTCAAGGTTGTGAGAAAGCCGAGCCATAGACCCAGTGTTGCGACCATGACCGCAACGCCAACTGCGCCGCTGAGCTTATCGATCGCAAAGGCAGTGAGCTCTACCCGCGCCACGGCAACATCGGCTCGGGTTTGGGCCATCTTCTCGCCTCGAACAGCCCGCAGCACGTACATCGCCAATCGCTCGCGGAGTTGATTGAAACTCGCCTCTTCCACGTCCTGATCGTTGTAGTCGAGCAGCGGGTTGTCGAGTTCGGCGATGCGTTCAGAAAGTTCAGCTGGGGGCGGGAACGCGCCGCGCAGAATAAGCCAGACACCAAACGCAAGCAGGCCGCCTACAAAAGCTGCTTCGATCATGAATCCTCCGATGAAGGAACAAGGACATCACTTCCGAAACTCCACCGCTCGATGCCTTCGAAGACTCGCTCGGCCACCACCGGCCGGCTCATGCGATACAGCATGACGCCTGACCCGAAGAACGCGCCGAGAAAGAGGAAGAGGAAGAACTGGCCCACGATCGAATCGAACGGCTCGAGAAATTCGCGGTTCTGGGCCACCATGAAGGACATCAGACCAAGGCTGATGACGACTGCCAAGCGGGCTTGTTGGTGCGCGTTGGTTCGAGAGCTTTCGACCTGTCGCCACATAGCGCCAGTGTCTCGGGCTGCGGCCGAAGTCAAGGCCAAGACGGGCCGTAGGGAACCAGCTGAACGCATGGAGGCGAGAATGATCGAGGCCACCACCTGATCAGCCAAAGGGTGCTTCATTTCGCCGGCAAACTTGCGGAGGGCTTGCGGCACCGATTGGTGCTGCAACCGAGCAACCAGCGCACGCACCTCGGCACGTATCGGGATCGGTGCAACCGCGGCCGATAGCCGAAGTGCTTCTTGAAGACCGGCAGATGCGGCCATGGTGTCACGTAGTGTCTCGGCCCAGGTCGCAATTGCTTCTACTCGTTCAATTGACTCGCGGCGGCGTTGCGATGCCAACCACTGCGAGGGCCCCAAGAAGCCAGCTAGGCCGCCGTAGAACGCAGCGACGGGCCAGTTGGTGAACACGTACATCACAAAGGCGATCACCGCACCCAGAGCAACGCGCAGCGGTATCAAGCCGAAGCCGTAACGTTCGTCGGTGTTGCTCAGCGTGGGCATCATGCCGCGGTTGGCTGCCATCATGATGATCACACCCAAGGTCAGAAGCATCACTGCAACCGCAACCGCCCATGCACTCACCATGGTGATGCCTCGAGACCGGCATAACGCAACCGCTCGAACAGTTCAGGGGTTGGGGCGTTCGTCGGCTTGGCATAGTCACCCGGTACCGCCGAAAAGAGCTCGTTGTAGCGAACCATCTCGTCTTGGGTGCGCAGTACTTCGATCACGTTGTTCACCACCCGTCGACCCTTGTCGGGCTCGAGGCGCAAGTGCACGACAACATCGACGGCGTTGCCGTAGAAGCCATCGATGACCGACATGGGAATGTTCGCAATACCTTCGGCGCAGTAGCCACGAATACGGTCGGCGACGCCTTGGGCCGAATCTGCGTGCAGCGTGCACATCGACCCGTCATTACCCTGGCTCATTGCCTTGAGCATGTACAAGGCTTCGGCCCCTCGAACCTCGCCGACAACGACTCGGTCAGGTGACATTCGAAGACACTCGCGGGTCAGATCCATCATGGTGATTTCGCCCACGCCTTCGACGTTGGCTTGGCGGGTCTCCATCTCGACGACGTTTGGATGTTCGTCTTCGTAACGAGCGATGTTGAGTTCGGCGGTGTCCTCGATCGTAATGATGCGTTCGCCCGGTGGTACTTCCATGAGCAAGGCCCGTAAAAAGGTGGTCTTGCCGCTGCCGGTACCGCCCGCAACGATCACGTTGCACCGTGCCTTCACAACCGCTTCGAAGAAGTCGGCCATATCTGGCGTTATCGAATTCTTGGCAATGAGTTCGTTCAAACCAATGCGTTGTCGCGAGGGGCAACGAATGGTGATAGTGGGGCTTGACGTGACGGCCATGATTGCGTGCAGGCGATAGCCACCGGGCAGCCGCAGGTCGAGTCGGGGATTCGCCACGTCAAAGCGCCGCTCGGTGCGACCCAGCCGCGACGCCCAGCGATTTATGAGCTGCACGACGGCCTCGTCGCTCTCGGCGATTGGTGGCATACGCACAGGTTCTCGGGCGCCAGCGCGATCGACAAAAACCTTGTCATATCCATTGACGAAGATGTTCTCGACATCTGGATCATCGAGATAGTCCTCGAAGCCACCGAGACCAAAGAGGTCAGCTCGAACTCGCCGAAAGAGCACAAGCTCATCTTCTTCGCTCATCTCAGCCGCGCCGGCCTCGGTTCGGGTACGGGCCAACTCGTCTATTCGGTTCCAGATGATTGGCTCGGCACGCGCCTCGTCATCGACTTCTTCATTCTGCTCATCGAACGTCGTCTCACGTCGCAGGATCTCTGAAAGGTCAAGGGCTACCTGTTCACGTACTTCGGCGACAACGGTGAGGTCGAGCCGACCATTCGGAGTGACAGCCAGATCGCTGATGTCCAAGATTTGATCAGTCATCGATGGCCTCCTCGGCCGCTGGCACCCACACCTTCAGTGCAGGCTCCTGATCTTGGACATCGGGCTCAGCGGGCTCTGCCCACACCTCGTCCGGAAGGGCACTTGGCGGTGGTGGCGGTGGCGCAGTCGGCGGTGGTGATGGTGGCGCAGTCGGCGGTTCTGTTGGCGGCGCCAGGGATGCGGAAGGGCTGATGATAATGGTGTCGGCGAGCCCACGAGCAAGCGCAGCAATCGAACGCCACAATGGAGAACGGTTGAAAGCACCTCGTCGATATGACCCGCCAGAGAGCGCCACGGCGGTCTTGGGACTCTTTGGGAGCACGGCCGCGATCGAGGCATCGGAACTAGCGGCAATGTCTGCTGGATCGAACTCGCCGCTTCCGACGAGAACGAGTTCGGGGACCAAACCCTGCTGGCGCAGGCTGGCCAGCTGAAACAGGCTGGACTGGACTTGGTCGATCCGAGGTTCCAACACCACCAGCACCATGTCGCAAGCGCGAGCCAGTTTCAATGCGGGGGACCCTGGTTGGATGCGTCCGAGATCGACCATGATGGGTCTTTCGTTTTCTTCGCTGTGTTCAATGAGGCTTTGGGCAGACCGGTCGACCGCTTGCGACGCTTTCGCCGGGTCAAGCGGCGCAAGCAAGGTCTCGATACCTGCGATTTGTTGCACGTTGTTCGCCAGCGCCTGGCCAGTGAATCCGCGCCTCGAATCGACTGCGAAACTCAACAGCGTGCGATTGGCACGTGACCCGGTGATATTGAATCGATGCCCCAGAACGCCGCCCGCAGGGTCTGCTTCGACAAGTAGTGGGCTCAGGCCCCAGTCTTGCCATGCCATAGCCAAACCTACAGCTAGAGATGTGGCCCCCGGACTCGATCGAGGGGAGGTGATACCTACAAGGCTCACTCGTCGTCTCCGGGTTCACCCGGCTCTAGTGGCGTGCCCGCCTCTGCCGGCGCAATGGAATCGGTCGACGGAAGGGAGTCAATCAGCGCGAGGGACAAGCGATCCTGTTCGATCAGGTTCGCGACAATATTGCCATTCGATTCGTTCAGCCGCATCGAAACGTGTCGGCTGCCGCTGCTGTTCAACGCCACCGTTGCCACAACTTCGGCCTCGGTAATCTCTCGCGCAACCCGAGAAACCTCGTCGTCGTCGCCAAAACCGCCGCCGTCGAACGTCTCAAAGAGACGCACGCGATCACCTGGCAACAGGTCGAGGACGGGCAACGAATTCGCGCCAAGAGCCGCGCCGATGACGATGGTGCCCTCTTCTTCTTGGTCGGCGCGGTTGGTGAATTGGTCCGGATGCAAGATCGATCCCTCGCCAATCGGACCACTCGCGAGCTGACCGAGCAACCTTTCTCCGTCCTGGGGGGCAATGGCTTGAATCGCACCGGTGTCCGCCGCAATCGACACGGCGCGATAGTCGTCTTCGGTGATGACCGCGCCCTCGGCGATTGATCGAGCGGCAACCAATACGTCGACAGATTGCGACAGCGAACTCACTATGGAGGCAGCACTGATACCCGCGATGAGAACAAGGGCGGCACCGCCGATCATCCAGCCACGATTACGAGCGCGCGGTGCAGGCTTGGCTGCCAACGCTCGACGAGGTGGAACCTGAACAGGGGCTGGTTCAACCGGATGCTCTGTGTCGGGTTTCTTACCGAACCCCTTGATACCTATCGCCATCTGCTGCTCTCCGGTTTCGTCGTTTGAGCGGGCTGTTAACTGAGCCAGCATACAACTGTATTGACAATCTCTTCTTGGGCACCTGAGTCGTTCGACCAGATGGGTTATTCGCGAATGACAATCTCAACACGACGATTTAGCGCTCGCCCTGAAGGGTTGTCCTCGCCGTCGGCAGTGTCGTTTGCCGCAATCGGCTGAGACTCGCCAAACCCGTTGACCTCGACGTCGACTTCGAGGTCTCGATCCTCGAGCTCAGCCAACACGGCGTTGGCCCGATCCAGCGACAACTCGAGATTGCGTTCATCGGTACCTCGAGAGTCGGTATGACCGTTGATCTCGATTGGTTTTCCGATCTCGTTGAGGGTGGCAACAACCTCGTCGAGTGTGTCGGCGGCCTCGTCTCGCACGATCGCTTCGCCGAAGTCAAAGAGCAGCTGAGCGTCGAACCTGATAACCGTTGCGCAGGGCGGGTTGAGCGCCCCGAACTTGCCCAACGCGGGGAACTCTGCAGCGACGCTGAACGTCGGCGTAGGTGGGAGGTCGAGTCGAACAAGGCGTCCGGCTGCATCGCCGAGTCCTTCGGTGTCGAAGTCGAACACGAGTGGCGTGAAAGCCCGCAGGGCATAGGTGCCGGACCGGTCGGCGTTCACGGTCATTTCGATTCGGCGTTCAATATTTTGATCGGTTAGCTGCCAAGAACCGTCTTCGCGCACCAACAGCGTGATCGTGACTGCGCCCTCGTCGCCTTCGAAAAAGTACTCGCCCGATCCGTCGGGGTTTGCCTTGATCGTCTCCAACCCGGTGGAGGTCTGCTGGAAGTACTCGCCTGAACCGTCCGGTCGAATATTTACTGTTGTCAAGGTCGACGGGCTCTCTCGGAAGAACTCGCCAGTGCGATCGGGCTTCACCAGAATGGTGGTGAGCTCCTCGCCGACCTGGTTGAAGTACTCGCCGGATTGGTCGGAGTTGACCTGGACGGTCAACAGATCACCGGTGCTTCGGTCTTCGTCATAGAACTCACCGGAGCCATCGGCTTCGACGACCAGCGTGCTCAGGCCATCGTCGCTGCGTTCGACGATGCGCCCGGAGCCGTCGGATTCAAAGACATCGTCTCCTGAATCGCCGTAGACCAATGCTCCACCCTCGGCCGCGCAGCTTGCAGCGACAACGTCGACGCCAGAAATAGCGGTGGTGACGAGCCCGCCGAGTCGGTCTTCGGCCAGCTGGCCCGTTTGGGCAAGTTGCCCAACAGGAGGCAAGTCAATGGCCTGGATTAACGGCAACGAGACGGGGACGACCTCTCGACCGTCGTCGTCGATCTCGAGTTCCTCGGCTCGCGATCCTTCAGATGGCGTTGGTTCCTCACGCCCAGCGACGGCAGTCGGCTGGCTCCGCCCGCCTTCGGGCGTGGGTACCCACGTTGGGGTGGGGGTAGGGCGTTCTGCGATGGGGTCGGTAAGCGTGACGCCAGCGCTTCGATCTGCACATGAGACAGCAACGATTGCCACCCAGATGAGGAGCGCTGCAACCGCTCGCCGACGCCGTAGCCGACAAACCATGGCGTCAGTATGACCGCTGACGATGCCACATGGACGTCGGCGTCATCCGAAAATCTCCTGGACGCGGTCTTGGCCTATCTCACAAGCTTGTAGCAATGGGTTGATCCCCTCCGGCCCCGCGTATTGCTCTTGATTCGCGAAGTCGAAGTTCTGGGCCATGCATTCGGCTTCGGCTTGGCTGAAACCCTGATCGGTGAACGATGTGACCATCTGTTCGCGGCGAGTAATCGTTGGCAGGTCGTCGATGGCTACCGCCGGGTCACTGGCCGGATCGAACCCGTTGTCGAACCCGCAGACTTCGAAGTTGTATTCGTCTAGCGCGAATTGTGCGGCCACGCTTTCATCAGCAATTGACTCATAGACCGTTGGATCGAGGTCGATGCGATACCAGTCGACGGCTTCGAGCCCAGCCCCAATGGCTATCTGCACATCGCGCAGGTCAGTGAGTGGGCCAGTCAGCTCATCGGGGGCCACGACTATCGCTTGGCTGATCATCTCGATCGTCGCCCCACTCGCCGGTTCAGCAACTACAGGGTCGAAGAGATCAGCCGCTTGAAGCCGAGCGAAGTTGGTTTCCATCTTGCGTCCGGCTGAACACCAGTCGTCGGTTGCAAAGATCTGCAGCAATTCGACCGGAGTCGCTGTTGGAACCGGGGTAGCCGTCAACACTGGCAGCGGAGTTGGTGTAGGAACAACTTCCTCGACAATGAAGCCTGGTGGGACCACGGTTGCAATCGTTGTTTCGTCGGCTTCAGCTTGGGGAGTTTCGGTGGGTTCAGCTTCGAGGGTTTCGGTGGGTTCAGGCGCACTGTCATCGCTCGTAGCCTCTGGCAGAGGCGTGGAAACGACCGTTGGTGTCCGGACAGCCGTAGGGCGCTCACTGCCGTCGTCGATCGCTTGGGTATCGATCGATCCACTGCGACATGCCGTGGCGGCAAGCAATAGGCTGACAATCACCAGGACACATTTCACCATCTGCAGCCTATCTCTACAGACCACCTTGATACTCGTCGTCTCGATGCCCGCTGCGCGACTTGCCAGTCGAAGGCGGCTTCGTCCCGTGCACACAGAACTCGATCTACCAAACCTCGCGGAGTTGTTCGATCGTCTTGGCTTTTTGTTGGGCTTCGGGTAAGCCGGTGGACTTCAGGTTCAGCGACGCACTGGTCGGCTCAGGCGAGAGCATCGAACAATGCTTGGGGACCCACTTCGGCTGCTTCGAGTAGCGGAGTGGGCAGCGGATTGTCTCGAATGATGACGCGTTTCAACTTGGTGAGCTGTCGCAACGTCGACGGGAGACTCGTCAGCTGGTTCTGACCAAGACCAAGAATCTCAAGATTGCTCAGCGCTCCGATTTCAGCGGGCAATGAGGTGAGCTCATTTCCACCCAGAGTCAGTCGGGTGAGCTGTGACAAGCTTCCAAGTTCAGGCGGCAGCCCAGTCAGGCGATTGTTATCGAGCTTGAGCGTCTGCAGACTCGCCAAGCCGCCCAGTTCTGCCGGGACGCTCTCAAGTAGGCAATCTTGTAGCTGCAATGACTCAAGGCGATTCAAAGCACCAACCGAAGCCGGCACGGACACAATTGGACAACCAAACAGCCGCAAGTTCACCAGTCGCGCAAGCGTGGTTAGCTCGGCCGGAAGTTGCGTAAACCGATTCTTTGCCAGGTTCAGATCTGTCAAGAGCCCGAGCTCGCCGAATGACCTCGGCAGCTCGGATAACTGATTGCTGGACAGGTCGAGCCGCTCAAGCCGATGCAACTGGCCCAACGACTCGGGCAACGCGCTGAGTTGGTTCGAGCTGGCGTGCAAGAGCCGCAGCGCTTGTAGCTTGTCGAAGGCAGTCGGCAGTTCTTCCAGTTCATTGTTACTGACGTCAAGCTCAATCAGAGACGACAAGCTGCCGATCGATGCAGGCAGGGCCCCCAGCTTGTTGGCGGCCAGACCAAGCATCACCAGTCCCGTCAGTGATCCAATCTCGTCGGCGATAGACGTGAGCGCACACCTGCTTACATCGAGATAGATCAGCTTCTGGAGCTGCGCAATTCCAGCAGGGATCGCGGACACAAACGGGCTATCGCGAAACGACAGTGCAACCAGCCCTGCCGGGAGCTGACCAACACCAGCCAGAGAACGAAATCGGCTGCCATTAAAGGTCGCCGCCTCGAGCCCGCCGAGCTCGAACAGCTCGCTTGGGATCGCCTCGAGACCAGTGAAGCTAAGAGAGACGTCTGACAGCCCTGCCAGCTGGGCCAACAACGACACGTCCACGAGCAGTGGGTTCTTGGCAAGGTCCAGGGACTTCAGTCCAGGGTCGTCTAGCACCGCCACCGGAACCTCAACAAGATCTAACTCGATAAAGCCAAGTCGCGGTGGCTGCATCGCGTGGCGTATCGGAGCAAAGAACGCATCGATACTGCCGTCGTCATGAATCGCAGCCATACAAGAGAGGTTACGTCGACTACCGGCCGCCCCAGATGGACCCACCGCCAAGGTGACTCCAACCGTCTGCGGTGGTGCAATTGTGAATACATGACGGCGTGAGTTGCATCACACCCGTGTCCTGGTGGTGATGCCATGTCAGATTGGACGGTGAATCGCCGTTAGGAAACGGACTACCTTCCGTGGTCACGATCTGCTCGACACCATCACGAAGCGGACCCTCATCGAACTGATCGAGGAAGGCGCTCTGGGCGGCGGAATCACCATCGAGTGCCTGATACTCAGTACGTAGCGCGTCGTTTGCGGCCCGAAAGTCGGCCGTGTCGTTGCCCGAAGCGGTTGGTGTACCCGTCTTCGGATCGGCGGCGCCAATCTCAATGGTGACTTTCGGGCCATCGAAAATCGGGAACCCGTCAGAATCATATTGCTGGGTGGCGGTGTAGGTCTGTCCGTCGGCATCGACAAGATCGCGTTCGTAGGTGACGATGCCGGTTGCCGGATCGACGCTCGAACGGTCGTGCGACGGAGTCGGCGGCGTCCTCGTCTGACCGTCATAGCGAACAGCTTCGCGAGGCGGCCCGACGGTCATCAATGGTCCAACCGTGCCGTCGGCACGCACAGTTCGATTCGCGTCACGCGCAACACCATCACTATCAACGAAAGTCGCCGTCCCGTCGGGGTGCACCGTCAGGGACTGTCCAGCTCCATCGCCATCGAACGTAACGGTCGTTGTCGTGTTGCCATCGGCGTCAGTGTTGCGCTCGAGGCCATTGCCGTGGACATCCTCACCGGTGACCGTGCGCGATCCATCCTCGTGATATTCGATGTCGCAGTTGTGCACGAGTACGTCGTGATCGCCGACCAGCACGGTGAAGTTGTGGGTGTTTTGAACCGTTAGCTCCCAGACAACTGATTCATCGTCGGGGTCTAAGCTGACCGATTCGACTGTCACCAAGCCTTGGGGACTGAGCAGCTCGTCGCCGAACTCGAGCTCGTCGAGAGGTTCCCATTCCTGGCTGGACTCGACCCAGAAATCGTGATGGTCCGTCGCCGAGACCTGAGCGCCATCATCGAGTGTGATCGTGCCGATGATGCCATCGTCGATCGCTGACCATTGCGCGAGAACTTGTGAGTCAACCCAACCGCCAATCGCGAAGTCGTAGCTGAGCACGTGGTCGCCTGGTCGGATGTCTTCGATGTTCTTGTAGTCGCCAGAGGCGAGGCGTACCTGTGTGCCAGCCGGGAAACTATTGCATTGGATCGGGCTGTCAGGTGGCAGGTCGATGGAGTCGCCGTCGCTGTCGATGACGAATCGGCTGCCGTCGGGGCGGGTGACGCTGACGCTGCCGTCGGGATTAAGAACGCCGCCGGGGATGATGTTGCCGTTGCCGTCGATGACAGTCAGGCTGCCGTCTTCCATCAAGATGAGTTCGAAGTCGCCGGTCTTGATCACGGTTGGCTGACGGTTGCCATCGAGGGCAACACCTTCAATATCGCCGTATTCAGACTCGTAGGTGACAACGCCGGTTTCTTCGTTCTGAGTGAAATCGCTATCGCCGTCGCCGTCACCGCCGTCACCGCCGCCGTTGTTACGGCAGCGGTTGTGCACCAGAACATCGGTCGTGCCGGTGTTCACCGCGAAGTTGTGGTTCTCGGCAACGGTCAGTTCATAGACCACAGTTGCGCTCGCTGGCGCCTCGGTGACTTGTTGCACCACGGCCACACCGCTTGGCGTGAGCAACTCGTCACCAACGTGAATGTCTTCGAGTTCGACCCAGGCAGCAATGCTGTCAACCCAGAACAAGTGGCCATCGGTTGCAGCAACCTGGGACCCATCATCGAGCGTCACCGTTGCAATCTGGCCATCATCGATTGCTGACCACTGATCAACAACAACCTGTGGTTCCCAAATCGAAGCGTCGAAGTCAAACGACAACACAAAATCGCCAGGCTGCACATGTTCGATCGGCTCATAAGACCCATCGGCCATGAGAACCAACGTTCCCCCCGGGAAACTATTCGTTTCGTTCTGGCCTGCAGCATTGTTCGCAATCTCAACGAAATCATTCACCGCCGCCAAATACTCAGCACCCCGACCAATAGCGGTAAGCACGCATGGAACCGCATCAGGCAAACCGCCATCGAGCCAACGCTGGATGCGGATACCAAACTTCGACGCCTTCAACGCCTTGGTAACACCCGCAGTGACATAAGCAATCAAGACACCACAGGCAACCTTGCCAACCCATTGAGCCCACTGCGGATCCTCTTTAAGCTGCCACACCCCGTTTTCGTCTTGTTCAGCAATCAAGTCCAGATCAAGGAACTCTCCAACAAGATCCATCAGAACTTGTTGGACAAACTCCCACCGAGTATCGGGATTTGCAAGCTGCTCCTCGATCATGGAAACGGTCTGAATGACCTCGTTCACCTGACCCGCAGGATCCTGCACAAAGTCAATCACCGCACCAGCGGTCTCACCCAAGTCAGCAAGCGCATCGGAACCAGCAGCAATACAACCCTTGATCAGATCCCACGCACCCGACGCAATGACCTTGACAACCGTGACCACATAGGTTGCGCCATCCCAAATCAGCTGAAACCCAGTCGCATAAATATTGATCAGCCCGGCAATGGCTTCACAAACCTTGCCAGCGAACCAGCCGACCACGGGAATGCTCGCGACCGTGTCACAGGTACGATTTCGGGGGCCTACCCAGCCACTATCAACCGGTACGTCGTCGGGCGTCAGATTGCCATCACCATCAACGCCGTACGTCTGCACCTCACCAATAACAAAATCACGCTGACCGCCAGCCTTCTCGCTGGCAAACTCGCCGCTCGTTGGGAAGTCCGGGAAGTACCCAATCACCTCTTCGGCGTTCGTCGCGTCGTCCAGCTCCCACGGGTACAGCAGGTTTACTTCCTGAAGCTCAATCGTGTCGACACCTGAGCCGTCGGCCACTGATGAGTCGCGCCATGAACGGACACACAGACCATCAGCAGTGGGATCCTCCGGGGTCTGAACAACCCCCTCGCTCCACAACTCGCCGGGATTATCACAGTCAATGACAACATCGTCACTGAACTTGAACGTGGCGCGTGGAAGCCCGACAAAGATCGCTACGAAAATTTCAGGCTCGCCAGTCTCTACATCGGTCGGGCCTCCGAATCCCGTGATCACTGGAGTGGGCAGGAATTCCCCCCTAGTCAGCTGAGGGTTCACTACGTCCTGCGCTGATGTAGCAAAAAACGTGTTCAGCCCAACAATCTGACGCCGCTCATAGTGAGGTGAGGAGTTCCAATACACATCGTCGAGCTGGTCGCCAACAGAATCAAGCGCGGCCTTTGATGCCTCTTCGATCCACCCCTCGACACCCGGTGCCGGGACATTGGTCTGAAGAAGCGTCGCGTCTACCGTCTCGCCACTGCGCACCGAGTCATACACGTAATATCCAGGAGGACAAATCAGAATGGCAGGATCGACCGGATCCGAATAACAAGGCGGGAGAACATACCTCGGCACCAACGTGTACAAATACGTCGTGCAAAGCTCGACCTCGTAGCGCATACCCGGGCTCAAAAGACTCAACGAAATATTGAACTCATCTTGAGCATGCTGACCGCCACGAGTCCATCCCCGATCGGTCTCATCGCAGCTCTGCAACAACACCGTGGCGGCAAAGCTCGCCGACGACACCCGAGTACCAAACGCAAACCCGTCATCCTGCTCTACAGGAATACCAAACCCTTGCGGCACATCGACAATGCGCGAACTCCCAGCCTCCTGCGCATCAGCCCGCGACGGAACCAGCACAAACAAAGGCGCCAAGAGCAACATGACCAACGCCTGCATGCCAACTCGACGAACGAAAGATGTCGCAGCTTTACCATTCTGCATTCAGCTGCGCTCCCTATACGGCATCTACGGTCTCTTGCAACGGAACAAGACCACCGCCAGACCGGGGCATGGTAGCCGCCGCCACACACACGTGTCCACAACAAAGAACCAACAGTTCTACGAATCGCTGAAATACCTCTATTGGGTCAGAGTTCGAGTCCCGTGGCTGGACCGAGGTACTTCTATTTGCCACACTACGTGTCGATTATTCAATTCAACCGTGGGTCGAGGAGATCGAATCAAATGGCGTATGTGCATCGGCTT
>Ga0114956_1001744_pt1 | contig 17191 bp, 11 predicted proteins | sample MaitaG_FD_87304 | JGI IMG/M metagenome (GOLD analysis project Ga0114956, IMG submission 87304) | Marine algal microbial communities from Maine, USA - Maine_Asex2 metaG | ecosystem: Host-associated > Algae > Red algae > Unclassified | place: Maine, USA | collected 2015-01-05 | reverse complement strand
TTGACATTGGAGGGCTAATTAAATAACAAAAAGCCTTTTTATTTGATCTCCCTACACGTCCACGTAGCTGGTGCAAATCACTTAAACCATGATGATGCGCGTTATTAATAATTATGGTATTCATGTTTGGTATATCCAAGCCATTTTCTACAATAGTAGTGCATACCAACACATCTATCTTCTTATCCATAAATTGAAGAATCTTCTTCTCCAAATCAGCTCCTTCCATTTGACCATGTGCAATATCAATATCAAGGTCAGGACACAACTTATTTAGCATAGTCTTGATGTCCATAATATCTTTCACCCTATTGTGTACGAAAAACACCTGCCCTCCGCGATAAATTTCATAATAAATAGCCTCCGAAATCATATCTACATTAAACGGATGTATTTCTGTTTCTACGGGTTGACGGTTAGGTGGGGCGGTATTGATAATAGATAAGTCTCTAGCGCCCATTAAGCTGAACTGAAGTGTTCTTGGGATTGGTGTTGCCGTTAGTGTAAGCGTATCTACATTCTCTTTATGTTTTCGTAGCTTTTCTTTCATAGAAACACCAAACTTCTGCTCTTCATCTACAATTAGCAGGCCTAAATCTTTAAACTTTACGCTCTTGCCCACTATGGCATGTGTTCCAATCAAAATATCAAGCTTACCCTCTTCTAGCTTCTGTAAGATTTCCTTTTTTTGTTTGGCTGTTTTAAAACGATTAATGTACTCAACCTCACATGGCAAGTCTTTCAGTCTAGCTTTAAAAGTGCGATAATGTTGAAATGCCAAAATGGTGGTGGGCACTAAAACTGCCACCTGCTTGCTATCAGCAACCGCCTTAAAAGCTGCACGCACAGCCACCTCAGTTTTACCAAATCCAACATCTCCACAAATTAATCTATCCATGGGATTATCAGCCTCCATGTCTCTCTTAACATCTTCAGTAGCCTTAAACTGGTCGGGAGTGTCCTCAAAGAAAAAAGAAGCCTCCAATTCGTGTTGCAAATAGCTATCTGGAGCAAAAGCAAAGCCCTTTGATGCCCTGCGTTTTGCATATAGTTGAATTAATTCTTTGGCAATATCTTTTACTCGCTTTTTAGTTTTTCTTTTTAACGAATTCCACTTATCAGAACCCAATCTATGCGGCTTGGGAGGAGTGCCTTCTTTACCACGATATTTGGCAATCTTGTGCAGCGAGTTTATGTTCACATACAACAAGTCTCCGCCATCATAAATAAGCCTGACAGTTTCCTGTTTCATTCCATTCACTTCTAGCTTTTCTAAACCTGAATACATGCCAACGCCATGATCAATATGGGTGACAAAATCACCTGGTTTTAACTCTTTTAGGACTTTTAAAGAAAGGGACTTACTCTTGGAATGGCCTTTGCGCATTCTAAACTTATGATATCTTTCAAAGATTTGATGGTCGGTATAACACACCACCTGCAAGTCTTCATCAATAAAACCCTTGCTAATAGCGCTTGGCACAGGGTTATACTTTACATCTGCGCCAATGTCATCAAAAATATGATTGAAACGCTCGTGTTGGCGTGGGTTGTCAGTGAACAAAAAAGCTAGTTTGTTCGATTTATTGTGTTTATCAATATCACTTACCAACAGCTTAAAGTTTTTATTAAAAGAGGGTTGCGGCTTGCAATTAAACTCTATTCGCATTGCACCGTCATGCATGCAATTGCTGCCCACCTCAATTAAATTAAAGTTGCTAAAACTTTGCTTAATTGCGGTATCTTTTATAAAGCCATCATCCAAATTGCCTTTGAGAATTTTTGGTAAAAACACCCCATCTTCTTCAACTTTTGCCGCCAATTTTAATTGCCTAAACGATTGGTCTGCTATGTCTAAGCAAAACTGTGCTTCCTCACAAATAACCGTTGTGTTTTCAGGCAAAATGTCGAACAGTGCGCATTTTTGCTCACCACCAAACTCTGTTTGCATGTTTGGCACAATGGTTACTTGCTCAATTTTTCTTTGTGAAAGTTGGTTTTCTATCTCAAAGGTTCTAATGCTATCAACTTCATCATCAAACAGTTCTACTCTATAAGGAAGCTCGTTTCCAAAGGAAAAAATATCTATAATTCCGCCTCTAACCGAAAATTGACCTGGTTCATAAACAAAGTCTTCTCTTGTAAAACCATGCTCAACAAGCACGTCAATTATAAAGTCAGCATCCAATTTTTCCCCCACTTTCATAAAAATGGTTTCCTTTTCTAATGCCTTAGGTCGTACAACTTTTTCAATTATTGCTTCCGGATAGGTTACAATAATTTCGCCTGTTGTGTTGCTATTACTTAGCTTGTTTATTGTTTCTGTTCTTTGAAGAATGTTGGCACTATTTGTTGCAGAAAAATTGCCTGGTTTTCTAAAGCTGTCTGGCAAAAACAATATTTCCTTTCCTTGAAATATATTCTCCAAATCGTTTTGCAAATAAGCCGCAGCCTCATTATCGGTGCATATTATTAAAATGCTATGTGGGCGGTTTTTAAACAGTGCTGCAAGCAAAAAAGAAAGTTGCGCGCCCACAATGCCCTTCAAGTGCACTTTCGCAGAATTATTTTCTCTAAGCGCACGCGTTATTTCTTTAACCTTATTTGAGTCTTTATATAACTCATTCAGCCCAGCCAAATCCATTCTGCTTCAAATTTAATATGATTGATTTACATATCAGATACTAGCGGAGGATATTTTAGATCGAGCTTTGATAAAGCTTCAACAACATGTTTGGTTACCAAGTACTCTTTGTACCAATTTTTACCTGTTGGTACAATATGCCAAGGAATTGTGTTGCAATGCTCAAAACAATCTTCATAAGCCGCCATGTAGCTATCCCAATGCTCTCTTTCCTTAAAATCGTTGTCGTTGTGTTTCCAAAACTTATGCTCCATTTCTCTGCGCTCGTTCAGCCTTATCAACTGATCTTCTTTTGATACATGCAAAAAGACTTTAACAATTACCGTGTTATTTTCTTCTTGCAATAAACTTTCAAAGGCGTTGATGTGCTTAAACCTTTGGTGTACTCTTTTTTCATCTATCCAATTGTGAACTCGTTGTATTAAAACATCTTCATAATGCGAGCGATTAAATACGGTTATCATTCCCTTTTGAGGAGCCTTTTGGTGTACTCTCCATAAAAAATCATGCGCAAACTCTTCATCTGTAGGCTTTTTAAAGCTTCTTACCTCAATGCCAATTGGACTAACCCCCTTAAATACATTTCTTACCGTACCATCTTTGCCAGATGCGTCCATACCTTGCAGAACCAGCAACACATTGTGCTTTTGCTGAGCATACATAATGCGCTGCAAGCTGTTTAGCTTTTCTCTAAGGCTAACCATTTCTAGCTTAATTTGATCCTTAGTAATATTTGTTGGAGGCATTGAGCTAACCTCTGCTAATTTTATTTTACTCATTATAATTTCAATTAATGATGCAATTTAAAAATTCTATCACTCTATTATTTAAATAATCTAATTTTGGCTTATGCTACAACCATGGAGAAGCGCAACTTTGCTAACAATTATACCTGAAACTGAGGCAACTTGGCGTTTTATATTTAAGTGTGATGATTTAGTGGTTTTTAACTTTGTTCCTGGCCAATTTATTACTTTAGATCTTCCCATTAGCGAAAAGCGCAGAGAGCGGCTTAGAAGCTATTCTGTCGCTTCAGCACCCAGTGAAACAAACGTGTTTGAGTTAGTAGTTGTTTTGCTTCCCAAAGGCAAAGGAAGTGGCTATTTGTTTAATGAGTTAAACATTGGCGATCAAATAACCTATCGCGGCCCAAGCGGCATGTTCATTTTACCTAAAGAGCTTAACAATGATATTTGTTTTATTTGCACAGGAACGGGAGTTGCGCCATTTCGGTCCCAACTGCTGCAAATGCAAGAAAAAGGCTTCCCAAAGGTTGATGTTAACTTAATATTTGGCACTCGCTACTTAGAAAATGTTTTGTATTTAAATGAAATGCTGGCCTTGCAAGAAGAAACGGCTAATTTTAACTACCACATTGCATTGTCAAGAGAAAATAGAAAAAGTGAAATAGAATTTACCAAAGGCTATGTGCATAGTTTGTATGAAAAAGTGTTTCAACAGAATATAAACGTCCAATTTTACATTTGTGGCTGGCAAGTTATGGTAGATAGCGCCAAAGCCAACTTGCTAGAGCTAGGCGCAAAACCCGAGCAGATTCACATTGAATTGTATGGTTAAGCCCTAAAAACAACCTCCAAAATATCTGGAGACTTTAACTTTTCAAAGTCTGTAAGATGATATGACATGTACCTTAGCAGCCCTTGTAAAAGATCTTTTCTGAGGGCATAAGGCGCTCTTATCGACTTTAAATCATTTATTGGGTTTTGCAGAAGGCTATGCAATAGAAAAGAGAGGTCTTTTTCAAAAACCAAGTGCAAATCATTTAGGTCGCCTACAAAACAACCCTCCTTAACACTAAAATAGGGTGCGGTTTCTGCATAATTTTCAACTGGAGCAATGCCAATTTTCTTGGCCAATTCTACTAAAAATTTTATGTGAAACAACGGAAAAGGGGATTCAGCTAAATCTAGTTGAACTAGGTGGTATTTTATAAAATCATAAATATGATCTTGCGCCTCTTCCTCTTCCTTAATTGAGTTGTTTAGCAACTCTACTATAAACAACAAAATGGCACTCTTTTTAATGTCGAAAGCTATATTTTGATACACCATAGCAAACTTAACCTCCTTTACCCTTTGCAAGTTTTTAGAAGGGTTGTTGTAAACCACTAATTCCAAAAAGTTGCCGGGCTGGTAAAAATTAGCCTTACCCTTTTTGCTTTTTCTTACTCCTTGCAAAATATAGGACTGTAAGCCAAAACTTTTTGTGTAAATTTTGCAAATGAGACTAGTTTCAGAATACTTTGTGCTTTTTAAAACAACACCTTCTGTTTGTACAATCATGACTAGTTGATGAATAGAATTTTTGCAACTTTCGTATAAGAGCCCTCTTCATCAGTGCTAAAAACTAAATACACGCCTGTGCTAGCTTTTCTATTGTTATAATCTTTACCATTCCAAATTGCCTGACTTCCAAAGGCTCTACCTTCATGTATAAGTGTGCCCGAAATATCGGTCACTTTAAAATAAGCGTTTTGGGCTAAACCTCTAATTGAAACATCTCCGTCATATTCTGGCCTTACTGGGTTGGGTATTACAACAACTTCATCTTTTGTTTCCTCAAACTCAGTGGCATTCCCTTTGTAAGAAACGATTCCCTTATCAGTGGCAATGAACACTTCTCCTGTTTGGCCATCAATTTCAATATCCAAAATTACATTCGAAATTAGAGGGCTGTTTTTGTTATTGAAGAACAACTCTGTTTCTCGCCCATCTTCCGACATTAGCCATATGCCATTGTTCGTTCCTACCCACTTTCTGTTGGCGCCATCAACAGTAATCGCATTTACCTGCTCTGTTTTAAACAAATGTCCTGCAAAATTATCTTGTTCAACAATAATTAAATCCCCATCACAACCCTCAAAAATAGAACTCCCGCACCTAAATATCACCACACCTAAATCAGTTCCTATCCATATGTCTCCATCTTTATCTTCAGCTATGCTAACCACTGCGTTAGATGGCAAGTTGCCAGCTCCAACACCTACACTTAATTTTCTGTAATTATCATCACCATCATCTAAAACATCATCTCCTGAATCATAAACCAAAACTCCGCCACCTCTAGGGTACGTTATCCACTTATAGCCATTTTCATCAACCATTAAATCACCTAAAAAATCACTTCCCACAGGAAATGGCGGCTCAAAAGACGCCCAATCTCCATTCCTGGTTTTCAAAACAATGGGCTTGGGTGCTCCATAATTTGATATCCAAAGATTGCTGTTTTCGTCATAGTCTAACCCAGTTACTCTGTATGAATTGGGGTCAGCAACAATGCCCTGCAGGCCTGTTCCTATTTTGTAGTGAAACAACGATCCGTTTACAAACTCCAATACCCCGCCATCATAAGAGCCATAAGCAATTCTCTCTCCTGTTGAATTAGCATTAACCACCATTATATCAATAATTCCTTGAAAAAGTGGCTCATCTGGGCTACGAAAACTTTTCCAAAACCCGTCTTTCATTTCAAAAACCCCATCTTTATTAAACAAGAAGTCCCAAGTAGCATCAACCCCTCCAGGAGCAACATACAAGCTCTTATTGGCAGTAGCAATTCGCCTAACACTTGCAGATAAAGGACCCTCAGGAAGCCTTGAGCCCTGCTGAACCCCGTCATAAAAAACTAGGCCGTGAAACTGGTCCGCAAAATACAATTGGCCATCAGCTCCCTTTATTCCTTCATGCGGAATACCTAGTTGACTAACATTCATAATATCTACCGGCTGAGTACCCAAGAATATTTTAATCATCCTGCCATTAAAGCCTGTTTTTTTACTTTGGCAAACATAAATCTCTCCGTTGCCCTCCGTGATAGAAACTGAATTCCAAGCTGTGTCTCCAAAAACCACACTCCACGTGCCTCCACTAAAAGTATATATGCTGTCTCCGAAAGAACCCCAAAGAGTTCCTTTGGCCTCACCCAAACTGCTACATGCACCTGCCGGAACGTTTTGAGCCGTATTGTGCAACGTCCAAACGTTAAAGTCAATTAAATTGTTGGCGCTTGCGTTGGCTTCATAAATTCCGTTTTCGGTTGCGGCAAACATCTTGCCCCCAACAATTAGCGTTTCATAAACCTCTATGGCTGATCCACCACTTCCTATATAATAAGTATCACCAAATTCCAACCTCTTTAAATTGTATTCAACTATACCAAAAGCACAACTTATAAATGCTTTGTCTCCAAAAACATTAACCGCATTGGTTCTTTTAGTTCCTGTAAGTGAGCTTCTTTTAATATCTGCTACATTAATAAAGCTTCCATTAACCAATATGTCAATGTTGGTGTTTTCATAGGCCACCAATAGCGCGTTGTTTTCATGGCTATATGCCAATGATGCTATGCCTAAGTCAGACAAGCCATTGTTTCTATTATAAGTTGTTATGCTATTGTCTTCTTTATCATAACTAAACAGTCCGTGAGTGGTGCCCACAAAAAGTTGATTGGGTCCTTCTGCAATTGCCGTGGCCGACTTATACGGGGTGTGAACCCGCCAATTATTTATTTGAACCGGCTGGCTTATTAAAAAAGAAAAGCAGAAAAGGGCTGTGATTAATAGGGTTCCTCTTAACATTATATGTAAATATCAGAAATTAAAACGATTAAAATGCGCATGTATTGTCATCAAAGCAAAATTCATAATACAAGGTTTTTTATCTTTGCGCCTCTTAAACAAGCATGGCAAAACAATTTAAACAATTCAAAGGGTTAGATCTCCCTCAAATTGACAAAGAAATTCTTTCGTTTTGGAAGGATAACGACATATTCAAATTAAGCGTTTCTGAGAAACCTGCTGATGATACCTTTGTGTTTTATGAAGGCCCTCCAGGTGCAAACGGAAAACCTGGCATACACCACGTTATTTCACGGGCGGTTAAGGATGTTTTTTGTCGTTTTCAAACAATGAAAGGTAAGCGTGTTGAACGCAAAGGTGGTTGGGATACACATGGTTTGCCCGTAGAAATTACTGCCGAAAAAGAGTTGGGTATAAGCAAAGAAGATATTGGCACCACCATTTCAATTGAAGATTACAATAAGAAATGCCGAGAAGTGGTAATGACCTACAAAAACATGTGGGATGATTTAACCATGAAAATGGGCTATTGGGTTGACCTTGAAAACCCATACATTACTTATGAAAACAACTACATAGAAAGCGTTTGGCACTTACTGCAAAAAATACATGAGAACGGCTTTTTGTATAAAGGATATACCATTCAACCGTTTTCGCCTGCTGCAGGAACTGGCTTAAGTTCTCACGAAATTAATCAACCGGGTTGCTACCGAGATGTAAAAGACAACTCTTTAACTGCCCAATTTAAAGTTATTAAAAACAATAAGTCTGCCTTTTTGTATGACAATACCCAAACTGAGCAGGTGTTTTTTATTGCATGGACAACCACTCCATGGACTTTACCATCCAACACAGCTTTGGCTGTTGGTGCTAAAATAAAATATGTTAGAGTTGCCACTTACAACCAATACACATCAAAACCTATAGTGGTTATTTTAGCTGAAGACCTGCTATCTAAATGGTTTAAAAAAGATTGCGAGCAAGAAACTTTGGGCGCTTATGATGGCGACACCAAAAACATTCCATATCAAGTATTATCTAAACATCTTGGCTCAGAACTTGAGTTGATAGAATATGAACAATTAATGCCTTATGTGCAACCAGACAATGGTGATGCTTTTAAGGTTTTGCTTGGAGACTTTGTTTCAACTGCTGACGGCACCGGAATTGTGCACTTAGCACCATCATTTGGTGCTGATGACATGAAGGTTGCTAAAAAATATAACTTTGGCTCACTAACCCTAGTTGATAAACAAGGCAAGTTTGTAGATAGTGTTGGCGAGTTTGCGGGCAGGTACGTAAAGGATTATAAAGATGAAGGCGACAATTACAAAAATGTTGATGTTGACATAATTATTAAACTTAAAGGAGAAAATAGAGCCTTTAAAGCCGAAAAGTATAGCCACAACTACCCGCATTGCTGGCGAACAGGCAAGCCAATTTTATACTATCCGCTTGACTCTTGGATTATAAAGGCAACAGCTGTTAAGGAGCGAATGCAAGCCTTAAACAACACGATTAACTGGAAGCCCAAACACACTGGTGAAGGTAGATTTGGAAGTTGGTTGGAAAACTTGCAAGACTGGAATCTTTCACGCTCAAGATATTGGGGTATCCCTTTGCCAATTTGGAGAACTGATGATGGGGAACAACTAATTTGCATAGGTAGCATTGAAGAATTACAGCAACAAATTGATAAAGCAAATAAAGCCTTAGGCTTAAATCAAGAAGTGCCTGAAGATTTGCACAGACCGTTTATTGATGATGTAACTTTAGTAAGTGATAATGGGGAAGAGATGAAGCGTGAGACCGACCTAATTGATGTTTGGTTTGATAGCGGTGCTATGCCTTATGCCCAATGGCACTATCCTTTTGAAAACAAAGAAATATTTGAGCGAAACTTTCCTGCAGACTTTATTGCAGAAGGCGTAGATCAAACAAGGGGCTGGTTCTATACTCTGCACGCAATTGCAACTATGTGTTTTGATTCGGTAGCATTTAAAAATGTTATTTCTAATGGCTTAGTGCAAGATAAAAACGGGCAGAAAATGTCAAAAAGCACGGGCAATACAGTTGATCCATTTACCACCATTGAAAAAAATGGCGCAGATGCCACTAGGCTTTACATGCTCTCTAACTCAAATCCATGGGACAACTTAAAGTTTGATGCAGATGGCATTGGTGAAGTTGGAAGAAAGTTTTTTGGAACACTATATAATACTTATGGCTTTTTTGCACTTTACGCTAACATTGATGGCTTTAACCATAGTGAAAAAGAAATACCTGTTAATAAAAGACCCGAGATTGACCAGTGGATTATAAGCATTCTTAACACACTAGTAAAAGATGTTACTGAGAACTTAGTGGATTACGAGCCCACCAAAGCTGCTCGTAGCATAATGAACTTTGTTGACAGAAACTTAAGTAACTGGTACGTGCGCTTATGCCGGAGACGCTTTTGGAAAGGAGCGTATAATGAAGACAAAATAGCAGCCTACCAAACCCTTTACAATTGTTTGGAAACTGTTGCGCTTTTAATGGCTCCATTTGCCCCATTTTACAGCGATCATCTTTTTCAAAACTTAAACAACGTTTCAGGCCTAAACAAAAAGCTGTCTGTTCATTTAGCAGATTTTCCTGTGGTTAATGAGAATTATATAGACTTAGGCTTAGAGCAAAGAATGTCGCTAGCGCAAGACGCATCAAGCTTAATACACTCTTTAAGAAAGAGAGAGAAAATAAAGGTTAGGCAGCCATTAAGTAAAGTTTTAATTCCCGCGCTTACTCAAGAAAGAGTTCAACAAGTTGAAGCTGTAAAGGACATAATAATTGCTGAAACCAATGTGAAAGAAGTTGAAAGTGTTAGCAATACTGAAGGGGTTTTCACTAAAAAATTAAAGGCAATATTTAATGTTTTAGGGCCAAAACATGGGCAAAATATAGGGAAATTGAAGGGGAAAATTGAGTCTCTTACCCAAGCTGACATAGCCAAATTAGAGCTCAACGGGAAAATTGATGTAGAAATAGACAATACTAAAACCGAATTGCTGTTAGAAGAGGTAGATGTGGTAACAGAAGATGCTGTTGGTTGGGCTGCTGCTAGTGAAGGAAACGTAACCGTTGCGCTAGATGTTAAGCTAACTGAGGAGTTAGTTAATGAAGGTTTGGCACGCGAGCTAGTTAACAAACTACAGCGCTTAAGAAAAGAGAAAGATTTTAACGTTACAGATAGAGTAATTCTAAAAGTTAAGCCACATAAGGAACTAAATGAAGTAATAAAAACATTTAAAGAATATATTTGCGCAGAAATTTTAGCAGACGACCTAACAATGGAAGATGGAGATGAGGGCTATGAAGAGCTAGAAATAAACGATTTAACTGCACAAATCAAACTTTTAAAGCATTAAAATTATGGCAAACAAAGAAGATAAAACCAGATTTAGCGATAGCGAGCTAAAGGAGTTTCAAGAGTTGATTAAATCGAAAGTAGCCGAATCTGAAGAGGAGTTGAATGATTACCGAAATCAAATGAAAAGCACAGAACAAAACAAGTTTAGGGGTATTGAGGACGGAACAGGTTCAACAGAAAAAGAATACTTGAGCAAACACATACTTAGGCAGCAAAAATTTATCAAACACTTAAAAGATGCATTGATACGTATTGAAAACAAGACCTATGGCGTTTGCCGCTCAACGGGTAAATTAATTAGCAAACAAAGACTAATGGCTGTGCCCCACGCAACCCTTAGCATTGAAGCCAAAAACGCACAATAACACAACTCTATTTGAAAGGCTGGAAGGTAGTCCTTGTTATATTATTAGTCTTAATAGCTGACCAAGTTCTTAAGGTTTCAGTTAAAACTAGCATGTACTCCGGTGAAGAGGTTTCTATTATAGGAAACTGGTTTAAGTTTCACTTTACAGAAAACAAAGGCATGGCCTTTGGTTTGGAGCTTGGAGGTGAAATGGGTAAATTGGCGCTTAGCCTGTTTCGAATATTGGCCGTAATCGGACTAGGCTTCATAATCAATAAATTAATAAAAGAAAAGGCTCACTGGGGTCTAGTTTTATCGGTAGGCCTAATATTGGCAGGCGCTCTAGGCAACATTATAGATAGTGCATTTTACGGAGTCATATTTGAAAACAGCGACATATTTATGAAAAACATTGCAAAGCCATTTCCTGAAGAAGGTGGTTACGCTGGCTTTTTACATGGTAATGTGGTAGATATGTTCTATTTTCCGCTTTTTAGATTCCCTAGCTGGGTGCCTTGGCTAGGTAATACAGTATTTTTTGGACCAATATTTAACCTTGCTGATGTAAGTATAAGCTCAGGAGTATTTATAATTCTACTATTTCAAAAAAGATTTTTTAGCTCGGTTAGGCAAAGGGTAATCGATAACAGTATTGAAAACACAACAAACCATGGACACGATATATAAAAAGTATGCAAACCTTTTAACCAATTACTGCTTAAGCGTAAAAAAGGGAGACAGGGTATTGGTAAAGTCAACCTACCTAGCCGAACCTCTTTTACAAGAATTCTTAATAGCAATTAATGAAGCTGGCGGACATCCATTATTAGATATTGACATACAGGGCCAACACAAAATAATGATGGATACTAGTGAAGAGCATCAGCTAAAATGGATAGCTCCACACACCAAGTATGCCATGGAAAATTTTGAATGTTACATAAATGTTCGAGCTCCATTTAACCTAAGAGAGGGTAGTAATGTTAGTATTGAAAAAACTAAAATTTTAAAGAATGCACGCAAAGAAATGATGCAAACTTACCGTGATCGTACCGCAACACTAGACTTAAAGAGAAGCCTTTGCCAGTTCCCTACCAACGCTTCTGCACAAAATGCGGGCATGAGCTTAAAGGAATACGAAAACTTTGTTTTTAACGCTTGCAAACTTTATGAAGATGACCCTATACAAGGTTGGTTGGATTTAGGTAAAGCGCAGCAAGGCATTGTTGATCACCTAAATAAATGCGAAAAGGTGCATTACAAAGGGCCAAACATTGACCTTAAGTTTAGCACAAAAGGTAGAATTTGGATGAATTCAGATGGCCGAACCAACATGCCTAGCGGTGAAGTTTATACTGCCCCTGTGGATGACTCAGCCAACGGATGGGTAAAGTTTACCTACCAAAGCATTTACATGGGAGGAGAAGTTGATGAAGTTTATTTAGAAGTAAAAGACGGTGAAGTTGTTAAATGGGACGCCAAAAGCGGCAAAGAGTTGTTAGATAAAGTATTTAGCATGCCTGGCGCTAGGCGTTTTGGAGAAGCTGCAATAGGAACCAATGCCCAAATCCAAAAAATTACAAAGAACATCTTGTTTGATGAAAAAATTGGTGGCTCAATACACTTAGCTGTTGGGCAAGCATACCAGCAGTGTGGCGGAATCAATGAATCTGCTGTACATTGGGATATGATTACCGATATGAAAGATGGTGGTGAGATTTATGCTGATGATGAAATGATTTACCAAAACGGAGTCTTTATAATAAACTAACTTTCGCAACCCTAATGGGCTGCTCGACCAATAGGTTGTAGATAAACTAATTTGGCTTGTTTACCTATCAATTTTAAAAGTATTTATGGTATCACTACCTTTATTTGAAATCAAATGATTTGAAAAGGAGCTTAGTTATCGTATTTCTGTTGATTACCTATGCCGGTTATGCTCAGTTGAGCCAAACAGTAAAGGGTAGGGTAGTTGATAAAGAAACCCAACAACCCTTAGTTGGAGTTAACGTAGTAACTCAAAAATTGGACTCTTCCATTTTAGGAGTAATATCTGATATTAATGGTTATTACGAACTTAAAGAAGTGCCGATTGGCAGGCGAGATATCAAATTCACTTTTATTGGCTTTAAGCCTGTTTCTTTCAGCAACTTGATCATTACCTCAGGTAAGCAACTTAACTTAAATGTTGAGATGGAGCTAGACATTGCCACCATTTCGCAAGTGGTGATTAAAGCAAAAAGAAGTGGTGAGGTTTTAAATGAAATGGCCGTTGTAAGCGCTAGAGAGTTTTCTGTGGAAGAAACAGAGAAGTATGCAGGTAGTCGTGGAGACCCAGCCAGAATGGTAAGTAATTACGCAGGAGTGCAAGGTGCAGACGATAGCAGAAATGATGTGGTTATTAGGGGCAACTCCCCAATTGGTGTATTGTATAGATTAGAAGGAATAAACATACCCAACCCTAATCATTTTGCCATACCGGGCACTGGTGGAGGGCCTGTAAGTGTTTTAAACAACAAATTTTTATCTAATTCCGACTTTTTTACTGGTGCTTTTCCTGCTGAATTTAGCAATAGCATAGCTGGGGTTTTCGATTTAAAAATGCGAAATGGAAACGCAGATAGGTTTGAAGGAACCGCTCAGCTAGGGTTTTTAGGAACCGAATGGACCTTGGAAGCGCCTATTAGCAAAGAGAAAAAATCTTCATTTATGGGCATGTATCGTTATAGCACACTACAGTTATTCGATTTTATGGGCATAAATATTGGTTCTGATGCCATTCCTAAATACCAAGATGGCGCTTTTAGATTGAATTTTCCTGGTAAAAACGGCTCTTCTATTGCAGTGTTTGGAGTAGGTGGTTTAAGTGATATTGACATTGTGCTAAGTGATGCTGATGCCCCTAATGATGAAACCTTCTTATATGGAGACAATGATAGAGACCAATACTTTGGCTCTAAAATGGGCGTACTTGGCATTGCTGCCACCAAACCAATTAATGAAAGCGCTTACCTCAAAACAGTATTATCAGCTTCTCATCAAGAGGTAAATTCTAAGCATGACAGAATATATCGCAGAACTGTAAACGATAAGTTTGTAGTAGATTCTTTACCAGCAATTTTGGCCTACGAGTTTTCTGAGAGCAAAATAAGCCTCTCCAATATTATAAATAAAAGGTTTAATCCCAAAACAACCTTAAAAGCAGGCTTAATTGCCGATCTCTATTTGGTTAACTACATTGATAGTGTGCGGCCTACGCTTGTTGACACTCAAGGCAACGTTTTGTTAACTAATTGGCAAGTAAGGTGGAATGCCAACGACAACGCTTTAATGCTTCAACCATTTATACAACTTAAGCGTAGGCTAAGTGAAAAAACCACGCTAACTGCTGGCTTAAGTGCATTGTATTATAGTATAAACAACAATTCTTTATCTCCCGTTGAGCCGAGACTTGGTTTACAACACAACTTTAAAAACAATAGCTCATTTAGTTTAGGTGCCGGTTTACATTCACAGGCAAACCCTAACTACACCTATTATTATGGAGGTTTAAACAACACAAACAGTAAGCCATTAGCACATAATAAAGAAAATTTAGGGCTTTTTAAATCTGCCCACTTTGTGGCAAGCTATCAAAAGTTCTTTCCTAAAAAGAATGTTAAAGTTGGTGGGGAAATTTATTATCAGTATTTATTTAACGTGCCCGTTGATAAAGCTTCTTCCTCATTTTCTATTATTAACTCAGGTTCTGGGTTTAGTAGGTTATTCCCTGACTCGTTACAAAATACTGGTGAAGGACGTAATGTGGGCGTTGAGTTAACCATAGAAAAATATTTTAGCAAAAACTATTACTTTTTAATAACTGCCTCTGCATTTGACGCCAAATACAAGGGTAGCGATAAGGTTGAGCGAAACACATCATTTAATGGGCAATTAACAGCAAATGTTTTAGGTGCTAAGGAGTTTAATATAAATCAAAACTCTACCGTAGGTTTGGGTGTTAAAGCAACTTACAATGGTGGTAGGTGGTATGGGCCTGTAAATACAGCAGAGTCTACTAAACAACTTGAGGTTATATATGAAGATGCCAGTGTAAATACTTTACAGTTTGATCCATACTTCAGAGTAGATGGGAAAATTTATTACCGTTGGAACAGGCCTAAGGTTAGCCATGAGTTTGCAATTGATTTGGTAAATGTTACCAATAAGCAAAATATACTTTCGCTTACTTATGCGCCAGATCACCCAAGTGGCAACCCATTACAAGAAGAATATCAGTTAGGCTTTCTTCCATTATTTTATTACAAAATTGACTTTTAACTTATGAAAATAGGTTTGTTTTTTGGATCATTTAATCCTATTCATATCGGCCATTTAATTATTGCCAATGGTTTTGCTCAAAATGCGCAATTAGATCAAGTTTGGTTAGTTGTAACGCCTCAAAACCCTCATAAAAAGAAAAGTAACTTACTTAACAAAAATGATCGCTTACATCTCATAAATTTATCTATTGAAGATAATGATTTATTAAAAGTGAGTACCGTAGAATTTAACCTACCTACACCATCCTATACCATTGATACATTAACCCATTTAAGCGAACAACATCCTTCATATAAATTTACAATATTAATGGGTGGTGATAATTTACAAAGCTTACATAAATGGAAAAACTATGAGCAAATTATTAAACACTATAACATTGCGGTTTATCCAAGACCCGGTTATGAAAACTCTAATCATTTAAAACACCCGAATGTTTCGGTGCTTGATTTACCATTACTAAATATATCTGCAACATATATTAGAAACTGCCTAAAATCTGATAAATCCATAAGGTATTTAGTACCTGATAAAGTGCATGATTATATACGGGATTACAATATCTACAAAACCTAGTTTTTAATGTTTACTAAACGGTGTATAACTATGGGTTTATCCACCACCCATTTTTTTTAACCATAAAAACACCATTTAATAACAGCAGCTTAACATTGGTTTAACACTTTTTATAAGTCATTTTACCAAAAACTTATACTTCTCAAAGTAATTAACATACTGTTCATTATCTGTCCAATTACTTGAACACTAATAATTAATGATGTTATTAAAGTGTTAATGAAGCTAGTTAAAAGGTTAGTAATGATATATTATAGCAAATGGTAATAATGTTTTAAACTAATTAACCCTCTTAATAACGACCCTTATATTTCTTAAAATCCTCTTATCGCTCTTTTAACCTTGTGTATAACCTTAAAAATTTCAATGATTAGCGATTTATTGAATATGCATTATTGTTATTGAGAGAAAGTTTAACAGACCCTCTTTTAAATTTCGCTTTCTTAACTTTAGTCAATGACTTAAATATTATCCAGTAATAAATTTGTTTTTATAAATCACACATTATGAATATCAAAATTAAATTACTGCCTTTACTTTTATTGTCTACTTCTTTTGTTTTTGCTCAAGATATGGAGCCAATTGATCCGCAGCCGGAAAAATTTGAAAATTCACCTACATATAGACATTCTATAGGATCATCTCTATTTATGTTAGGTAACTTTTTAGAAGATTCTCCGGAATATATACTATTAAATTATGGTTATCAATTGACTAAGAAAGACAAAATTTTTATAGAATTTAATACTTGGAGTTATGCTGAGCCGCTAGGCACCTATGGTAAATCAGAAGAATTTTATCCTGGTTTTGTAAGGGCTACTGGAGTTGGATTAGGTTACCAACGATTCCATTGGAAAGGACTATTTACAACTGTGCAAGCAACTCCTTTTATGAAACAATATCATGATATTGATGACAATAAGACTCAGCAAGGGTTTCAATTGTATCTTCAGTTGGCTGCAGGTTATAGTTTTAGTTTTTTCAAAGAAAGATTATTTGTAGAGCCTGCTTATGTACTAAAGTATTGGCCGATTGATAATAATTTTCCGACAGATTTTGCAATCATAGAAAAGGACGCTTCTAACTACATATTTGAGCCAAGTTTAAATGTTGGATTGAGGTTTTAATAGGAAGTTTATTAACTTGAAAACATTAAAACCTAGCCAATAATCCCAGAATACATCACCGCATCACCAGTTTTGCCCTTTTTAATTTCTACCAATATCTCGTGCAAAGTTTCTGCAGCTAAACCGTGTAGCACTAAATTATATGCTGCGTTATAGGTTGATGCTG
>Ga0114956_1001740_pt1 | contig 17211 bp, 21 predicted proteins | sample MaitaG_FD_87304 | JGI IMG/M metagenome (GOLD analysis project Ga0114956, IMG submission 87304) | Marine algal microbial communities from Maine, USA - Maine_Asex2 metaG | ecosystem: Host-associated > Algae > Red algae > Unclassified | place: Maine, USA | collected 2015-01-05 | reverse complement strand
GTATTTTAAAACCTACAGGCAGCATCATTGACCAATTAATTTTAACCAATGTGAGTTCTGTTTGGCGAGTGCATGAAGAGCATGACGACCATGACCATGACGACCATGAAGGGCACGACCACGGAGACCATGAAAGCCATGACCATGACGATCATTCGGGACACGATCATGGTGACCATGATGACCACGACCATGCAGATCACTCAGGGCACGATCATGAAAGCCATGACGACCATGAAGGACATGACCATGCAGCGCATGAAGATCATTCAGAACACGACCATGGAGAAGACAATCATGAAGGGCACGATCATTCGGACCATGAAGACCACTCAGGTCACGGGCATAAACATGACCATACAGTTCCTGATTTGCCTCCAATATCTGAAGAAGGAAAAGAAATAACATCCTTACTAATTGAATTTAGAAATCCAATTGCACGAATAAATTTGCCTAGAATAATTAATTCACAAACAAATTTGCAAGCTGCATTGCCGGCTTTTGAAACTGCACGATTAATGGAAATCACCGGCATGGGAGCAAAAACTTTAAAGTATTTGGCTTACGCAATCATCTTTCTTTCGGGCCTAAGTGTATTTATATCATTGTTTGGATCATTAAAGGATAGAAAATATGAATTGGCATTGATGAGGGTTATGGGAGCATCCAAAGGAAAACTATTTGTACTAACTATTTTACAAGGTTTGATTATCGCAATAATTGGTTTTGCAATAGGTATTGTAATTAGTCATTTAGCGCTACACTTTCTATCAGGAGCTATGGCTGCGCAATGGCATTATAGTTTTTCAGGCTTTAAGTTGTTACCTGCAGAATGGCTAATTTTAGCAGGCGCTATAGTTGTTGGCTTTGCTGCTGCATTGTTCCCTGCCATTGTTGCTTACAAGACGGATATTTCAAAAACATTGTCTTTGGCATAAGAGTTGTTAAATAATAAGTATGAAAAAGTTATTAGGAGTTGTATTGATTTTGTTTGTTACCAGTTTTGTTGTGGCACAAAACAACAATGCCTGGAACGATTTGGCTGATGTAACTTTCAAGGCCGAAATGAACTTAGAAATGGGTGTTGAAGTTGAAATGCCAGTTTTTGGTCCTAGCGCAATGGCACTAGATGGAGCCGTTATTAGAATAACTGGCTACATCATTCCAACTGATGAAGGCATGAACATGGAATACCTAATTTTCTCCGCCTATCCTTTTGCGGCATGTTTCTTTTGCGGTGGTGCTGGTCCTGAAACTGTAATGGAAGTTTATTTGAGTGAAACAGTTAATTATACCACCAAACCAATTACCATTGAAGGTAGATTGGAGTTAAACCATACCGATATTAATCAGTTAATGTATCTATTGAAGGATGCTAAGAAGGTGAAATAGGATTTGCTCCTCAGCATTGTGCATTCAGCAAGTACAGATAATTGTAACTATTTCTCCTTAACTTTAGTAAAGTGAAAATAATAGTCTCTATTGCAATAATTTTTATAGGCAGTTTCGCTTGGCAAGCTCAAGATGAACTTACTTGGGAAATGATGGCTGACATCAAATATGAACAAAAACTGCATCCGGAATTAGAAGTAGAATTGGATTATCCAATATTTAGCTCTCAAATGTTAAAATTAAGAGGTGAAGAAGTAATTGTTAAAGGGTTCCTTAGTCGAACTTTTGAAGAAGATGTCGTTTTAACTAAAATTAGCGAATTATCATTCCACCACGGTCACAATACTCCAGAATCGCATGAGGTCGTTCAGGTATTTTTAAAAGAACCTGTTATATATACTACGGATAAAATAACACTCAAAGGTTGTTTGGTTTTAAACACTGAAGACTTAGACAAATTGATCTATATTTTAGAAGACGCTGTAGTAATGGAGTAAACAAAGCAAACGAGAAGCTTTTGATGATATTTTGTCATTGTTTTTGTGAAGAACTATATCGTTGTGCTATCTTTAGTGCATGTCGCTAAATTCAATTTTTCTTTTTGGGAGCTTAATTTTTTTGGTTTTAGGTAAAATACCTTCCTGCAATCCTCCAGACAATAAGCCGCAACCCTTACCTACCAAAACAAATACGGTAATTACTGATAATGATGTAAAGGTGTATGAAAATTTTGGCTTAACTCTGCCTGCCGGTTTCAAAATTGATATTGTTGCTGAAAATATAGTCAACGCCAGAGCCATGTGCCTGGGAGATAAAGGAACATTATTTGTGGGTTCTCGCAGAGAAGGAGCTGTTTATGCCTTGGTTGACAATAACAATGATTACAAATTTGATAAGGTAATAACGCTTGCTAAAGATTTAGACTTGCCAGTAGGTGTTGCTTTCAAAGATGACGATTTGTATGCTTCTGCCTTAAATAAAATTGTAAAGTTTGAGGATATTGAAAATAACTTAGAGAATGTTCCTGATTACAAAGTAGTTTCCAATGCTTTTCCTGATGATAGAAGCCATGGATGGAAGTTTATAGCATTTGGACCAGATGATAAGCTATATGTGCCAGTAGGAGCACCTTGTAATATTTGTGAGGAAGATCCTTTAAAATATTCGAACATCATGCGTATGAATGCTGATGGTAGCGAACTCGAAACGTTTGCCCAAGGCGTAAGAAACACAGTTGGCTTTGATTGGCATCCAACAACCAATGAGTTGTGGTTTACTGATAATGGAAGAGACAATATGGGAGATGATCTGCCACCATGTGAATTAAACCATGCTCCCAAAGCAAATATGCATTTTGGATTTCCATATTGCCATGGAAGCAATGTGGCCGACCCTAAATTTGGTGATAAGCGAGATTGTAGTGAGTTTGAGCCTCCAAAAGTTGAGTTTGTTGCCCACACTGCTCCATTAGGAATGCGATTTTATACAGGAGAAATGTTTCCTAAAAAATATAAAAATGGAGTTTTTGTTGCTCAACATGGTAGTTGGAATAGAAGCACAAAATCTGGCTACAAAGTAATGTTTGTGGAAATGAATGATCAACAAGAAATTATTGAAACCACTGAATTTATTGCAGGATTTGAAAAAGATAATGATGTAACTGGCCGACCTGTAGATGTGCAACAGTTGCCTGATGGTTCGCTATTACTAAGTGATGATTATGGGCATAAGATTTATAGGATTACCTACGAGCCTTAGAAATTTTCTTTTTGGCAAACAATAATTTTTATATTCGGCACCATGATATTACTAATTTTTGATGTTGATGGTACTTTAACAGATACCTCACCAGCCGATAGACTTTGTTACAGCAAAACATTTAGCCGATTTTTTGATATTAACATTTCTGATCTCGAGTTTATGGACCATGATATGGTAACTGACAATGGCCTTGTAATGCAAGTTATGAATCAATATAAAAAAGTGGAAGAGCCAGAATGGACTGATTTTTTGCGGGCAAAAAGTGGTTACATGATTGAGCTAATGGATGCATATAAAAGTGAGCCAGAAATGTTTAAACCCATTAAAGGTGGAGTTGAAATGTGGGAACGATTAAAAGAGTCTACCAAAATACATACTGCTCTTGCAACAGGTTGTTGGGGAGACTCGGGTTATTTTAAATTGCAGAAAGCAGGTTATGATATAACTGGTGTGCCATTTTCAAATAATGATGCTGCCTTAACCAGAACAGGCATTTTGCACAACGCAATTGAAGAGTCAAAGTTGTTTTATCAGCACAATCGCTACGATAAGATAATTTATGTTGCTGATGGTGTTTGGGATTTTCATGTTACCCAAGCTATGGACATTCCTTTAATTGGCATAGATCATAAAGGAAGCGGCAAACTAGCAGCTTTAGGATGCAAATATGTTATGGAAGACTACACCAATAGCGATTTATTAGAAGAGTTTATTTTGGATATATAACGTGAATAATAGATAGGGTTTTGCATAATTAGTTCGTAATTAAATAGTTGAAATTTGACCTAAAAGAAATTCAACTTTGTTAATCCGAGAGAATCAATGTACGACCGAATTTTCTTTGGGCAGGACTTAAGTCCTGCTCGATAAAGACTTTTCAATTTCGCAACCGATTGAATTTCTTTTTCTTGTTTAAATTTTTTTACCATTATTCAAGTTATTGAAACAGCTACCGAGTTACAAGATATAAAAAAAGCCTTTCCAGTTTGGAAAGGCTTTTTACTTAAATTAAGTTTCTTATTAATTACTTCTCAATTGAAGTAGTTGTTGTTTTTCCTTTTTTCCCTTTGGTGCATTTCTTCTCACAAGCTTTCTTCTCAGCTTTTGAACAAGCTTTTTTACCGTCAATTGAAGCACCATCAGTTGATATAGCTTCTTTAGTAATTACTTCTTCAGTTAACTTGTCGCCATTTGCTGCAAAAGTTGTTTTTGTTGTCTTACCTGAAGTAGCACAAGTTTTAGTACAAACTTTTTTACCACTCTTAGAACAAGAGTACTCACTGTCGCCATTAGCAAACATTACTTCAGTAGATACTGTTTCGCCTGCTTTATTAGTTACAGTTTTAGTTGTTTTACCTGATTTTGAGCAAGTAGCAACATTTGTTGTTTTACCTGACTTAGCACAAGTGTAAGTACCATCATTTGCAGCAGTCATAGTAGATGCAGACTTACTGCATGACTTGCCGTTACTAGCAGCAGCTGTTTTTGAGCAAGCTTTAGCACTTTTAGTACAAGCTTTTTTGCCATCTATAGAAGCAGCATCTAGCGATTTAGCTTCTTTAGTCATTACTTCTTTAGTAAGTTCTGTACCATCAGCAGCAAATGTAGTTTTAGTTGTTTTACCTGAAGTAGCACAAGTTTTAGTACAAACTTTTTTACCGCTAGCACCACAAGTGTACTGAGAATCTCCGTTAGCAAAAGTTACTTCAGTCGAAACTGTTTCCCCTTCCTTATTAGTTACCGTCTTAGTTGTTTTACCTGATTTGGCACAAGTAGCAACGTTAGTTGTTTTACCTGATTTTGCACAAGTATAAGAACCATCTTCTTGAGATGCAAATGATACATTGGTAGCTTTCTCTGCTTTTTTAGCAGTTTTGTTTTTAGAATATTGGCACTGTCCGAATGCGAATCCAACAGTAGAAACCAACATAATTAATACAAACAAATTTTTCATATTTCGTGATTTTTATTTTTTAATTTAATGCAAATATACTTCTATTCTATGCCTATGTAAACGGTTTCACACTAATTAACATTGTACCTTTTACGACATATCTACGACAAATAACCAATAATGGTTTTGCCTCCTTTTACTTTTTCTTTTAAGTTAACTTCAATTTTGGTGTCAATGGGTAAAAACAAATCTACCCTGCTACCAAATTTAATGAAGCCTAACTCGTTGCCTTGAACCACATCATCTCCTTCATCTAAATAGCTCACAATTCTGCGAGCCATTGCTCCTGCAATTTGTCTAACTAATATCTCTAGTTTTTGGTTCCCTATAACAATGGTATTTCTTTCATTATCTGTTGATGATTTTGGGTGCCAAGCAACCAAATACTTTCCAGGATGATATTTTGCGTAGGTAACTTGCCCACTTATTGGGGTTCTGTTAACGTGCACGTTAGCTGGAGACATAAAAATGGACACCTGCAGACGTTTATCTTTAAAGTATTCGTTCTCATCAACCTCTTCTATTACAACAATCTTGCCATCTGCTGGTGCAATAATTACATTGTCGTTAATCTCCACTGTTCTGCGTGGATCTCTAAAAAAATAAAGAACAAATCCTAAACAAAAGGCTGCTACAACAATGGTTATCGTACTTGCCAAAGGGCTACCAAAAACTGTTAGCATTAACACCGCAACAATTGCAGTTAATACCAGCAAAGTTGTAATAATAATGGTTTTACCCTCTCTATGTAATCTAAAGTGCTTCACTAATTAAATTAACCCTTGCGCTAGCATAGCATCTGCAACCTTTACAAAACCGGCAATATTTGCACCTTTCACATAATCTATGCCATCACTAGTTTTGCCATATTTTTCGCATGATGCGTGTATGCCTTTCATAATTCCTTGTAATTTGTCATCCACTTCTTTTCTTGTCCATTGTAATCTAAGGGAATTTTGAGACATCTCTAAACCACTAGTAGCAACTCCACCTGCATTTGCTGCTTTTCCTGGACCATATAAGAAGTTATTGTGCTGATATACCTCAATAGCTTCCGTAGTAGAAGGCATGTTAGCTCCTTCACTAACCAAGAAACATCCGTTGGACGCTAATTGTTTAGCATCATCCTCATTAATTTCATTTTGTGTTGCAGATGGGAAAGCACAGTCGCATTTAATATTCCAAGGCTTCTCCCCTTCATAATACTTGGCATTGTATTTATCAGCATACTCTTTTATACGGCCTCTTTTGTTGTTTTTGAGGTCCATTATATATGCCAGCTTATCACTGTCAATTCCATTCTCATCATGTATAAACCCACCACTGTCAGAAACAGTAACTGGTTTTGCGCCTAATTCTAATAACTTTTCAATAGTGTATTGAGCTACGTTGCCCGAGCCACTTACCACGCATGTTTTGTCTTTTAAGCTATCATTTCTGGTAGCCAACATTTCTTGAGCAAAATAAACCGAGCCGTAACCAGTTGCTTCTGGTCTAATTAAGCTACCACCATATTCATAACCTTTACCCGTTAACACACCTTCAAATGTGCTAGTCATTCTTTTGTATTGGCCAAATAGGTAGCCTATTTCTCTTCCTCCAACACCAATATCTCCAGCAGGTACATCAATATTTCCACCAATGTATTTGCTTAACTCCGTCATAAAGCTGTTGCAAAAATTCATTACCTCAACATCAGTTTTGCCTTTTGGGTTAAAGTCTGATCCACCTTTACCACCACCCATAGGCAAACCAGTTAAGCTGTTTTTAAATATTTGCTCAAAAGCTAAAAATTTAAGTATGCTTAAATTAACAGAAGAATGAAACCTCAAACCACCTTTATATGGTCCAATTGCACTATTCATTTGAATTCGGTAACCTCTATTAAATTGAATTTCTCCATCCTTATCAACCCATGGCACTCTAAACATAAATACTCGCTCAGGTTCTGTGATGCGGGCTAATAGATTGCCTTGTGCGTACTTTGGATTTTCGTTAATAAAAGGAATGATGCTTTCAGCCACTTCTTCTACCGCTTGTAAAAATTCAGGTTCATGTGGGCATCTCGCCTCCACATTTTCTAAAAAACTCTTTAACTCTAATGAATTTGACATGTTAATTTTAAATTAAGTTCTGCGAATTACTTAATAATTACTAAGAAAACAAAAGCAAATGGAATACAAAATAGCAAAGCATCAAATCGGTCTAAAAATCCGCCATGCCCAGGTAAAATATTGCTTGAATCTTTTACCCCATAAATTCGTTTGAATTTTGACTCAAGTAAATCGCCTGCAATTGAGGTAATTGCTACTATAGCAGCTAAAATTACCCATTCAACCAGGGTTAAGTCAATGAATAGGAATGATAATATGACTCCAATAATCATTGTGCAAATAAGCCCTCCAATGCTGCCTTCCAAAGTTTTCTTAGGAGAAATTTTTCTTGCTAAAGGCGTTTTGCCAAACTTTGAACCTATTAGATAGGCGAAAACATCTTGGCTCCAAACCAATAATATTATTGAAAGGGGTAATCTCCAAGAAAAATAACCTGGCCAAACGGCTAAAAAGCACAACATTATTAATGGAGCTGCAATTAGCACCAAGCCTAGCATATCCATTGATGCGCGTTTAAACGCATAAAATGCTTTGGTAAAAAAGTTTATGATAATTACTGTTATAGGTATTATTAGTAATAATGCAGTATGATTGTTTAGGTACTCTTTGGTGTCAGAAGCCAAACTAAATGGGAAAATTATAGGGTTTAGCCACACAAAAAGTATGGCAAAAACAGCACACAAAACAACTCTTATTGGGGTAACTCTTTTGGGCTTTAAATATCTGTGGATGGTTGTATACTCCCAATAACAGATTAAGCCTATAGCGGCCCATAGGCCAAAAAATGTATACTTACTAAAAAGCGTACAAAAAAGAGTAATGGCAGTAATAAATACTGCAGTTAAGGTTCTTTTTTTAAAATTATTCAGTAACACCTTCAGATTTTATTAGATGTGCGGCCTTAAGCGCATCAGTTTTACGAGCGTAAATTTCTACTTGACCAAGTAGGTATGCAGAATCTTGCTTATTTAAAACCACTGCCTGTATGCTATTTTGTTCAAGCATACCAATAATTAGCTCAGCTTTAAAAGCACTTTCTGCTACGTGAATTTTAACCCAATTGGCTTCCATCTAATTTAAAATCTTTTTTTGTTAAACGGATAAATAAATATCCCAATACAATAAACACAGCAGTGGCGGCAATGGTTCCTGTTATTGGAAGACTATCAGTTGATTGTGGGTCGATATCCACTAACTTGTTTGAATAAAGGTAGGTCAATACCACAATACTTCCGTTATTAACAAAGTGAAGGATAATTGGCACAAGTAAATTCTTGGAAAAATAATAGCTATAACCTAAAAGTAAGCCTAAGAAAAAACGGGGCAACATGCCCGAAAATTGAACATGTACTACACTAAAAATTAAGCTGGTTAATACAATTGCAATGTGCTTCCAGTGACTACCAACGGCTTTCATAAAAGCATTTTGCAAAACACCTCTAAATAAAAACTCTTCACAAATTGCAGGAAAAAATGCAATAATTATTAAGTTTAAAAGCATGGTGCCAAACCCTTTTGTTGCTAAAAAAGACTCATACATTTTGGCCATTTGAATTTCCGATTCAGCTACAGCATCTGCAATTGAATCGGGCAAAGGAATTGCCTTGTTCCACTCCATGCTTTGTGCAACAAAAGGTAAAAATGCAAAAAGCATTAAAATGCCCACCAACACAACACTAGCTTTAGGCAGTTGGGTAAGCTTTAAATATTTTTGTGGCGATTTCGAAAACAGATAAACCATAATAACTGCGGGTAGCAATAATAGAATGACTTGTCCTCCAGCTTGTGAAAGTTTGTCTAAAAAATCATTTCCCAATGAAGTTTCTAAATCACCTCCAGATTGTATTACCATAATGATGGAGATAAAAGATAACCCACCAAAAAATGCAACCCACATCATCACCAAAAGCAATTGAATTGGTTTACTCAAACTATCTAACGAACCTTTCATACTTATTTAGTAGTAATTTTGACCGCTAATTTCTTTATTTTTTAACACTTATTGATTTTTAATTGACTTGGTAAAGATTGGCGATATAGAATTGGGAGAATTTCCACTGTTACTTGCACCTATGGAAGATGTGAGTGATCCACCGTTTAGATACTTATGTAAAAAAAATGGTGCTGATGTTATGTATACCGAGTTTATCTCATCTGAAGGGTTGATTAGGCATGCAGATAAAAGCGTTCAAAAGCTAGACATTTATGATTACGAGCGACCAATTGGTATACAAATTTTTGGTGCCAACTTGGAAAGTATGCTTACCACAACTGACATTGTAGCCAAAGAAAATCCTGAAATTTTAGATATAAATTATGGTTGCCCGGTAAAAAAGGTTGTTTGCAAAATGGCTGGAGCGGGCATTTTACAAGATGTTGACAGGATGGTTAGTTTAACAAAAGCTATTGTTGATAGAACCGATTTACCGGTTACAGTAAAAACAAGATTGGGTTGGGATGATAATACAAAATACATAGTAGAGGTTGCTGAGCGATTGCAAGATGTAGGCATTAAAGCCATATCAATACACGGCCGAACACGCAAACAAATGTATAAAGGTGAAGCTGATTGGACCTTAATTGGGGAGATAGCAAATAATCCTAGAATGCATATTCCCGTGTTTGGCAATGGCGATATTAAAACTCCTGAAAAAGCTTTAGAATATAAAAACAGGTATGGTGTTGATGGGATAATGATTGGCAGAGCTTCCATTGGCAACCCTTGGATATTCAACCAAATTAAACACTACTTTAAAACAGGTGAGCACATGGCTTTACCTACCACCCAAGAAAGAGTAGAGGCGGCAACTATTCACTTGCAAAAATCAATTGAGTGGAAGGGCGAAAAGCTAGGAATTTTAGAAATGCGCAGGCATTATACCAACTACTTTAAAGGTTACCCTGGCATTAAAGAATATAGAAGCAAATTGGTAACGCTTTTTGAGGTTGAACCTTTGATGGATGTGCTAAAAGATATTAGCATTAAGTATGAAGGCATTGGAAGCAGTAGTGAATTGGTGAGTTAATTATTAACTTTAGGTAAAATATCGACATGTTTATATTTCCAATATTTTGTTTTTTCTGCTTAACCCTATACTTTTCATACACTTTTTTTAGATGGAAATATTGGGTAAATCAGATTGCGGAACCTACAAAAGATGAGGAGAATGTTTTAACTGCAGTTGATGAAAAGTTGATTGTACATTATCAATCAATATTAAAGGAGAAGTCAAAAAACTTTCCATATTCACTTTACAGCAGGCTATTTTTAAAAACAAGTACCAATGCGCAGGAAAAAGGATAGTGAGCTAAAGCCAATTACGCTAACAGGAAGAGACACTTTAAGAGTGGTGCAGCACGTTTTTTATCAAACCAATGCAAAAACTAAAAAATTTGATGCCTCTTATCAAGAAATTATGGAGGCCACCAACGTTAGCAGAACAACTGCGAGTAAGGCCGTAAACTATCTTATAAAAAATAAGTTTTTAAAAAAGGTAGATGATTATGTGTATAAGGTAAAAGAATACGACTCTTTAGAAAGATTTTCAAAAAATAAAGAGTTGACCGATAGTATGGAAAAAGCCAATAAAAGAGAGAAGTTACGAAAAAAGGGTTTGGTTGATGATGACTATCTAATTGAAGATTTTGGTAAAGAGCATTATTACAACAAAAAGGGAGTACCTAAATCATTTATTAATTTTGAAGTTTAATAGGGTTTGCTAACTCAAACTAGATGTGAATGAAACTTTGTTACAACAAATTCAGTTTAAGTAATTGTAAATAAAAAAATTATGTTTTCAGGCGGTTATATGATAATGATGTTAATTGGTGGTGCTTTTATGGTACTTGGAATGTTAGCAGGTGCAAGGCTTAAGAGTAAGTTTAAACATTACTCTCAACTTCCAACCACATCAGGCCTAAGTGGCAAAGAGATTGCCGAAAAAATGTTGGCAGATTATGGTATTACAGATGTTGAGGTGATTTCTGCAAGAGGTCAGTTAACAGATCATTACAATCCTGGCAACAAAACAGTAAACCTTAGTGAAGTTGTTTACAACGAACGAAATATTGCAGCAGCAGCAGTTGCTGCCCATGAGGTTGGCCACGCAGTGCAACATGCCACAGCTTATGCGTGGTTAGGGTTTAGATCTAAAATGGTTCCTGTTGTAAATATTGCTTCAAGAGCTCAACAATTTGTGTTGATGTTTGCCTTAGGAGTAACGGCATTGGGATCTTTCGGGGTAATTCCGCTCGTATTAGCAATTGCCTTGGTAGGTGTGACAACGCTATTTGCCGTAGTTACCTTACCAGTAGAGTTTGATGCAAGCCGCAGAGCTTTAGCTTGGTTAGAAAACTCAGGAGTAACAGCAACGAGAGAAACTGCAGGGGCAAAAGATGCCTTAAAATGGGCAGCAATGACTTATGTTGTAGCCGCAATGGGTTCACTAGCTCAACTTTTATTTTTAGTAGCACGTTTTGCTTCTAGAAGATAAGTAGCTGATTTTTATAATGATGCAAAATTTTTACTGTTTTTCAAGCAGTTAGAAATTATATTTTACAATTATTTACTCTAAAAAGGTTGTTATCCTTTATGTATTGCGCTATCTTTGCATTCCGTTTTTAAAAATTAAACTGAAAAGAAGTGGATACATTAAGTTATAAAACCATATCGGCCAACAATCAAACGGTCGAAAGAAAATGGTACATCTTTGATGCTGAAGACCAAATTGTGGGAAGATTTTCTACGGAGGTTGCCACCATTTTAAGAGGTAAGCATAAGCCAAACTATACGCCTCATGTTGATTGTGGTGACAATATCATTATTATTAACGCAAGTAAAGTAAGATTTACTGGTAAGAAAATGAGAGACAAGGTTTACACTCGCTACTCAGGTTATCCAGGCGGATTAAAAAAGAAATCTCCTGAACAGTATTTAACTAGTAAAACCCCAAATTTTGTGGTTGAGCATGCTGTTAAAGGAATGTTACCGAAAACTAAGTTAGGTAACGCAATGAGAAAGAAACTATTTGTATACGCAGGTGAAGAACACCCACATGGTGCACAAAAACCTGAAATCTTAAAATTTAAGTAAATGGAAACTATAATTACCGTAGGTAGAAGAAAAGCAGCCATTGCTAGAGTTCGTGTTAACAAAGGCAAAGGAAAGGTTATTATTAACGGAAAGGATTATAAAGAGTATTTTCCTGTAATTCATTTACAAGAAACCGTGGTTGATGCGGTAACCTTTTTAGATAAAGGCGGCAAATACGATATAAGCGTTAACGTTAAAGGTGGTGGTTTTAAAGGCCAAGCTGAAGCGGTGCGTTTAGGTATAGCAAGAGCTTTTGTTGTAGAAGATGCAGAGAGCAAGATTATACTTAAGTCAAAAGACAAACTAATAATGAGACGTGATGCAAGAGTAGTTGAACGTAAGAAGTTTGGTTACAGAAAAGCTCGTAAGAAAGAACAATACTCTAAACGTTAATATTAATATCTCAGAAGAAGAATTATGCAAAAAATTAATCATAAAGAACTGTTGGATGCTGGTGTTCATTTTGGACATTTAAAACGTAAGTGGAATCCCAAAATGGCTCCCAACATTTTCATGGAGAAAAAAGGAATCCATATTATTGACTTGTACAAAACAGGTGATGCAATGGAAGCTGCTGCTAACGCAATGGCTAACATAGCAAAGTCAGGTAGAAAAATATTGTACATAGCAACCAAAAAGCAGGCTAAAGATGTTATTGAGAAGAATGCAGGTGATGTAAATATGCCGTTTGTAACTGAGCGTTGGTTAGGTGGTATGTTAACCAACTTTTCTACTATTAGAAAGTCGATAAAGAAAATGCAGAGCATTGAAAAATTATTGGCCGATCCTAATTCCAATACTTCTCTAACTAAAAGAGAACGTTTGACTTTGGGTAGAGAAAAAGCAAAAATGGATAAATATTTAGGCGGTATTGCTAGCATAAATAGATTACCAGCAGCTGTTTTTATTGTAGATATTGTTCATGAACATATCGCTTTAGCTGAAGCAAGGAAATTGAATATCCCAACTTTTGCTATGGTTGATACTAATTCAGACCCTACATTGGTTGATTTTCCAATACCATCAAATGATGATGCGGCAAAATCAATTAAAGTAATTGCAGACTACTTAACAGGTGCAATAAAGGATGGTTTAGGAGAAAGAAAGAAAGCTAAAGAAGCAGAGGCAAAACCTGCTCCGAAAAAGGATGAAGTAGACAAAGCTGTTGAAGTAGCCGAAAAAGAAGAAGTAGCGGCAACAGCAGAAGCTGTTAAAGAGAAGGTAGAAGGTAAAACTGAAGCACCAGCAAAAACAGAAGCTACTGCTGAGAAAGTTGAAGTAAAAACTGATAAATAAAAATTTTAAATAAATACAAATGAGTATAAGTGCTAAAGATGTAAATGAGCTTAGAAAAGCAACAGGCTCTGGCATGATGGATTGCAAAAAGGCTTTAACAGAAAGCAATGGCGATATGGATGCTGCGATAGATTGGTTGCGTAAAAAAGGTCAAAAAATTTCTGATAAAAGAGCAGACAGAGATGCCAAAGAAGGTGTTGTAATTGCAAAAACTACCAGTGATGGAAAAAGTGGAATTATCGTTAACCTAAGTTGCGAAACTGACTTTGTGGCTAATAGTGATGATTTTGTAAACTTTGCACAAGCTATAGCCGACTTGGCTGCGACTGACCGTTTGGGAAGTAAAGAAGATGTGTTAAATGCCGAATTAAACGGCACAACTATTGGTGAAGGAGTTTTAAACCTAGTAGGCAAAATTGGTGAAAAAATAGAAATCGCTAACTACGAAAAAGTAGATGCAGAATTTGTTGTTTCATACATTCATGCAGGCTATAAAATTGGAGTTTTAATTCCTTTTAATAAAGCTATTGATGAGGCCATTGGAAAAGACATTGCTATGCAAGTAGCCGCAATGAGACCAATTGCTACTGATGAAGATGAAGTACCAGCTGAAGTAATTGCTAAAGAAATGGAGATTGGTAAAGAGCAAGCAATGAATGAAGGCAAGCCCGAAAATATCATTGAGAAAATAGCTCAAGGAAAAGTAAAAAAGTTTTTAAAAGAAAACACATTGCTTAACCAACAGTTTGTAAAAGATGGTTCAAAAACCATTCGCGAATACTTAAAAGGAGTAGATAACGAATTGCAGGTGCTAGGCTTTAAGAGAGTGGCAACTGGTGATAATTAATTTAATTTAGCCCCGTTTATTACGGGGCTTTTTTATGCCCATTAGGTAAATATTATATATATGAAATATAAAAGGATACTATTAAAACTTTCTGGAGAAGCATTAATGGGAGACAAGCAATTCGGAATATCTCCCGAACGCTTAACCCAATATGCAAAAGACATTAAGGGGATACTTGATGAGGGCATTGAAATTGGTATTGTAATTGGTGGAGGGAATATTTACAGAGGCTTAGATGCTGAAGGCTCAGACATTGAACGTGCACAAGGAGATTACATGGGCATGTTGGCAACAGTTATCAACGGTATTGCTTTACAAAGTGCATTGGAAGCTCAAGGCATTTACACAAGATTAATGTCGGCCATTAAAATGGAAGAAGTTGCTGAACCTTACATACGCAGGCGAGCTATAAGGCATATGGAAAAAGGAAGAGTGGTAATTTTTGGTGCCGGCACAGGTAACCCATTTTTTACAACTGACACTGCAGCTTCATTACGAGCTGTTGAAGTTGGAGCAGATGTTATTTTAAAAGGCACCAGAGTTGATGGCATTTATACTGCAGATCCTGAAAAAGATGTAACAGCCACTAAATTTGACAACATATCGTTTAATGAAGTTTACGCCAAAAACTTAAATGTTATGGATATGACAGCATTTACCTTGTGTAAAGACAATGATTTACCGATAATAGTGTTTGATATGAATACGCCAGGTAACCTGAGCAAAGTGGTAAAAGGCGAAAGTGTGGGAACTTTGGTAACCAACTAAAGCTTATAAAGTTGAATAACCTTACTAAAAGAGAATTCAAATTTTGAATTAAATTAGCGTATTATGACACCAGAAGTAAAAGAATGTTTTAGAGAAGCCAAAGATTCTATGCAAAAAGCTTTAGAACACTTTGCAGAAGAATTGAGTAAAATTAGGGCAGGCAAAGCCAATCCATCAATGCTCGATCCTGTTAGGGTAGAAATGTATGGAGCTCAAATGCCCATCAATCAGTTAGCTACTATTAGCTTGTCTGATGCTAAAACAATTGTGATTACTCCTTTTGATAAAACTGCATTGCCTGAAATTGAAAAAGGAATTTTCCAAGCCAATTTGGGCTTAACACCACAAAACAATGGCGAAACAGTTATTATTAGCATACCACCAATGACGGAAGATCGTAGAAAGGACTTGGTAAAGCAGGCCAAGGCGCAAGCTGAAGACTGCAAGGTATCATTGAGAAACTGCCGTAAAAGCGGATTAGATGTAATAAAAAAGCTAAAAGATGATGGCTTATCAGAAGATTTAGCTCGTGATGCTGAAAGTGAAATGCAAAACATTACCAATGGCTTTGGAAACAGAGTAGATGAGTTGTTTAAAGCTAAAGAGGCAGAAGTACTGACGGTTTAAATAGCAAAACAATAAAAAATAGATTAGTTTTATACCATCAAATGAAAATAAATAATACAAATAACACTACTTGTTGTTGTTGCAAATTGCACAGCAATAGGGAGGGTTTTGTATGCTAGTTAAATAAAAAATATTTTATTAAATGAAAGCCTTCTCAGTTTTGAGAAGGCTTTTTTTATGTCAAAAAATTTAAAAAATGGAAGCGAAAGTATATATCATACATGAAAATGATGCTTGGACGAAACCTTTAATTGATGCATTAAATTGCAAAGGGATTCCCAATCACAATTGGTTTATTAACTCAGGTAAAATTAATCTTGAGAAATTGCCACCTGATGGAGTTTTCTATAATCGAATGAGTGCTTCAGCGCATACCCGTAACCATAGATATGCAGTTGAGTTAACCGAAACTATTTTAAGTTGGTTGGATTTACATGGTAAAAGAGTATTTAACAATCGAAAGGCAATCAATTTAGAAGTTAGAAAAGCCGAACAAATGTTGGCATTAAAAGCGTTTAGAATTGCTCACCCACCAACCATAGTGGTGAACAATAAAACCGACTTGGTTTTAGCGGCAGAAGAGTTAAATGTTTTTCCATTTATGGTAAAGCCAAATAGAGGTGGCAAGGGTAAAGGCGTAAAAAAGTACAACGATATTAGTCAGCTTAAGCATGACGTAGAAAATGAGTTGGTAGAAGAATCATTGGATGGAATCTATTTGGTGCAACAATATATTAAGCCTGCAAACGGTCATATAACCAGAGTTGAAATGATTGGCGGCAAACTAGCATATGCCGTAAAGGTTGATGCTCAAGGAGGTTTTGAATTGTGCCCTGCGGACAGTTGTAATATAGAAGATGCTTTTTGCCCAGCTGATCAAAAAGAAGCAACAAAATTTCAAATCATTGAAAATTATGTTAATCCTGATATTGAAAAATATCAAGCATTGTTAAAGTCTCAAGGAGTTGATATTGGAGCACTGGAATATGTTACCGGAGCAGATGGAAATAGATATGTGTATGATATTAATACGAATACTAATTACAACTCAGCAGCAGAGCAGGTTTATTCACAAAATATTGGTGGCATGGATAGCATAGCTGATTTATTGGGCAATGAGTTGTACAAGAGGTATCCTGAGTTGAAGGGGAAGGTTGTTGCTTAGTTAAGCTATATCAGCAAATGCTGATTACATAAATACAACGGAGCAAGTGCTCCGTTGAGCCGCGTGTTTTAAGCCCAAACTGTAGTGCCTTCACTACAATTGCTACAAATATCAATTTCTTTGCGGCTTTTTAAAATGGCTTTTCTAAAGTTTTTGTAGTTGTCGTTTTTCCAAATGTCTTTAAAGTCGTTTTGT
>Ga0114956_1001739_pt1 | contig 17212 bp, 12 predicted proteins | sample MaitaG_FD_87304 | JGI IMG/M metagenome (GOLD analysis project Ga0114956, IMG submission 87304) | Marine algal microbial communities from Maine, USA - Maine_Asex2 metaG | ecosystem: Host-associated > Algae > Red algae > Unclassified | place: Maine, USA | collected 2015-01-05 | reverse complement strand
GGAGGCCGTCACACGCCGTTCTTCAACGGATATCGACCACAATTTTACTTCCGTACGACCGATGTGACTGGAGATGTCAAATTGCCCGAAAACATCGAAATGGTCATGCCTGGCGATAATGTTACACTTGAAGTTACCTTGTTGAATTCAATCGCGATGGAAAAGGGACTTCGATTTGCGATCAGAGAAGGTGGCCGCACGGTAGGTGCAGGACAGGTCACAGAGATTCTTGAATAGGATCAGAAAAGAACGAATTGTACGATAGCGATGGGGTGCTCAGCACCCGATCGCTATCGTCTTAAGAGTACATGAGCACAAGCCCACACGCACACACGGCCGAGATTCATCTTCACCCACACACCCACACCCACCACACAGTACACGTCCTCACACCCACACCCACACCCACACTTCCAGGCTGACATCTGATAAGATCGTCAGTCCACACCCAATTACGGGCATAGCTCAATTGGTAGAGCGACGGTCTCCAAAACCGTAGGCTGAGGGTTCAAGTCCTTCTGCCCGTGCGAAGAAAGAGAGCATTTTGAATAAATAGACTGAGATCTTATGGAAAGCAGCGGCATTATTGGCAGTATCAAAGAGAGCTACTATGAGTTGGTCAACAAGGTGAGTTGGCCTTCATGGCCCAGCTTACAAAGCAGTACCATTCTGGTCCTGATTGCTTCTTTAATAATTGCTTTTCTCGTATTTCTCATGGATACCGTATCTAAGCAAATAGTCGATTTGATTTATGGACTCTGATCAAATAGAAGAAACCACAGTATCGGAAGATAGCCGCTGGTATTCACTCAGAGTGATCAGCGGCAAAGAGCGAAAGCTGAAAGAGCGAATTGAGCTGGAAGTACGTCGTTCTGGTTGGAGTGATGTTGTTATGCAAGTAATTGTGCCAACGGAAAAGGTCTACAAAATCCGTAGCGGTAAGAAGGTTATTCAGGAGCGGAATATATTGCCAGGCTATATCCTTGTGGAGGTGATGCCCGAGAAATTTTCGGGTGAGATGATTCAGACGATCTCTGGCATGACAAATGTGATCAATTTTCTGGGAGGAAATGCCCCGATCCCGATGCGGCAGCACGAAGCGAATCGCATGTTGGGCAAGGCAGACGACTCGCAAGATGGTGAAGAGATTATGATCGAGCCATTTATTGAAGGAGAAACTGTGAAAGTGATTGATGGTCCTTTCAATAATTTTGTCGGCGATATCAAGGAAGTAAATGAAGAGAAGAAAAAGCTCAAAGTGATCGTCAAAATATTTGGACGAGGCACAGAGGTTGAGTTAAATTTTATGCAAGTCGAAAAGCAAACGTAGAAGAGCAAGAAAGGTCATGGCAAAGGAAGTCGAAACTAAATTGAAACTACAAGTGCGAGGAGGCCAAGCCAACCCGGCACCTCCGGTAGGTCCCGCACTGGGCGCCAAAGGAGTAAATATCATGGAGTTTTGCAAGCGTTTTAATGCGCGTACGCAAGACACGATGGGTCAGGTGATACCAGTTGTTATTACCGTCTACAAGGACAAGTCCTTTGACTTTATTCTGAAGACTCCCCCAGCGGCAGTTCAACTTTTGGAGCATTCAAAGCTAAAAAAGGGATCTCCCGAGTCCAATCGGATCAAGGTAGGAAAGGTAACGTGGGACCAGGTGCGTACCATAGCCGAGGCCAAGATGGTAGACCTCAACGCATTTAAAGTAGAGTCGGCGATGAAGATGGTGGCTGGAACTGCTCGTAGTATGGGCATCAATGTGACTGGCGAAAAGCCCTGGGCTGACGAAGAGGAATAGAAACAATTTTATTTGAAGGGAGTTACTCCATGCAAGGGCATGAGTGTGACGTTAAAACCTCACGAGTTATGGCAAAGAAAGGTAAAAAAAGGAGAGCTGTAGATAAGCTCATCGACATTGACCATCTCTATCCGATAGAGGAAGCAATGGCGAAGGTCAAGGAGGTAAATACGGCTAAATTTGACGCATCGGTCGATATACACATACGCCTCGGCGTGGATCCCCGCAAGAGTGACCAAAATGTGCGTGGTACAGTGACATTGCCACATGGTACGGGAAAGAATAAGACGGTACTTGTATTGTGTCCCCCGGACAAAGAGGAAGAGGCCAAAAACGCAGGGGCCGATTTCGTCGGACTTGATGACTTGGTCACAAAAATCAAAGGAGGCTGGACCGAATTTGACGTGGTAGTTGCGGCTCCAACCGTGATGGCTAAGGTGGGCCAGATTGGTCGAATTTTGGGACCAAGAGGGCTAATGCCCAATCCGAAATCAGGTACAGTGACAATGGATATCGGAGGCGCGGTAAAGGATGTTAAGGGTGGCAAAGTAGAGTTAAAGACGGATAAGCTAGGTATTATACATTCTTCGATTGGGCGAGTTTCATTTAGTGCAGACAAGTTGCGTGATAATGCACAAGAGGTGCTGGATACATTGAATCGCATGAAGCCAGCCTCACTGAAAGGAACGTATATGAAGTCGGTGACCGTGGCAACAACCATGAGCCCTGGCGTAAAGATTAGTGCAAAATCAAGTTAAATAACTCAGAGAGAGCGAAATCATGACTAGAACGGAAAAGAGAAAGGTAGTAAAGAAACTGACCAAGAAGTTTGATCAGAGTTCTTTCTTCTATTTGACCGACTCCTCTGAGCTTACGGTGCAGCAGTTAAACCAACTGCGTGGACACTGCTATGAGCAAGGAATAGAGCTCAAGGTGGTCAAGAATAAGTTAGCGATTAAGGCCTTAGAGGCCCTTCCGGCTGAGCGAAATTTTAGTGAACTATATGAAGCACTGAAAGGACCCACAGCCATCATGTTTACCGATACGGCAAATGCACCTGCGAAGGTGATCAAGGAGTTTCGAAAAGACCATGAAAAGCCAGTGCTGAAGGCAGCATATATTGACGCTAGTATTTATCAAGGAGACGATCAAATTGATAGTTTGGCCGCACTCAAATCGAAGGAAGAACTGCTTGGAGAGATCATCAGTCTCTTAGGATCACCGATCCAAAGCCTTCTTTCTTCATTAGACTCTGGTGGATCAACCGTTTCCAATCTGCTCACGGCTCTCGAAGAGAGACCAGAAGATTGGTCACCAACACCAGGAGCTGCCAGCGACACTGTTGCTGAAAGTAGCGAAGAACAAGAATAATTAGGCTTCCAAGCATATACCGCATAGATTAATAAAATTTAAAATCACTTACAAAAATGGCAGATATAGCAACAATTGCTGAGACGCTGGTTAACCTGACCGTTAAGGAGGTTAGCGAGTTGAAGGACTTCATGAAAGAAGAGTATGGCATCGAGCCCGCAGCAGCAGCAGTAGCCGTCGCCGCAGCCCCCGGAGCAGGAGGTGGTGGTGAGGCCGCAGCAGAAGAAAAGACAGAGTTTGACGTAATGTTAAACTCGGCAGGCGCATCCAAACTTAAAGTCGTAAAAGAGGTAAAAACTCTCCTCGGCATAGGATTGAAAGACGCGAAAGATTTGGTAGATGGTGCTCCTTCGGCAATTAAGGAGGGTGCTCCTAAAGATGAAGCAGAAAGTATCAAAGCTGCCTTGGAGGCAGTGGGTGCCGAAGTTGAACTCAAGTAATTTTTTACCTGATATTCACTTCGACAGGACACTGAAGCATCACGTTAAATAACATTGAAGACAAAGGCTTGATCCGTTTTTAGGATCAGGCCTGTCGTCGTCTGGGGATTTTACCACACCATTAAAAAAATTCGAATGTCCAAGACTGCAGAAAAAGCATTGACCAAGCCACGCATTAATTTTGGAAAAATTACGCTGGCCTCTGACTATCCCGACTTGCTCGAGATTCAGATAAAGTCATTTAAAGAGTTTTTCCAATTGGAAACCACTCCTGAAAACAGGAGTAACGAGGGGCTGTACCGGGTATTTCAGGAGAATTTCCCCATCACAGATGCGAGAAACATTTTTGTTTTGGAATTTCTCGATTACTTCGTCGACCCTCCACGCTATACGATCAAAGAGTGTATGCAGCGTGGACTTACCTACAGTGTGCCCCTGAAGGCAAAGCTTAGGTTGTCTTGCAACGATGAAGAGCACGTCGATTTCCAGACCATTGTGCAAGATGTCTTTTTGGGAAATATTCCGTACATGACGCCGAAGGGTACATTTGTGATCAATGGCGCAGAGCGTGTCATTGTATCTCAATTGCATCGCTCACCTGGTGTCTTCTTTTCTCAGAGTTTCCACCCGAACGGCACCAAGATCTATTCTGCTCGGGTTATTCCTTTTAAAGGAGCGTGGATGGAGTTTGCCACCGATATCAACTCGGTGATGTATGCTTACATTGATCGCAAGAAGAAATTTCCAGTCACCACTCTTCTGCGAGCGATTGACTACGATTCAGACAAGCAGATCCTAGATCTTTTTGGTCTTTCAGAGGAAATCAAAGTCACCAAAGCAAAATTGAAAAAAGCCATTGGGCGCAAACTAGCCGCTCGGGTGTTGCGAAAATGGGTTGAAGATTTTGTGGATGAAGATACTGGCGAAGTGGTTTCTATCGAAAGAAATGAAATCATTCTGGAGCGTGACATCGTGCTGGATGAAGAAAACATCGAAGCCATTCTGGAAGCAGATGTTCAGGACATCATTTTACAAAAGGAAGATATCGACGAGGATTACAGCATCATCTACAATACGCTGCAGAAAGATGTATCCAGTTCAGAGATTGAGGCCGTTCAGCATATTTACCGTCAATTGCGTGGTACAGACCCACCCGATGAAGAGACGGCCCGAGGCATTATCGACAAACTATTCTTCTCAGATAAAAGATACAACCTTGGAGAAGTAGGTCGCTACAAGATCAATCGTAAGCTAGGGCTTGATATCGACGAGGAGACGCTTATCCTTACAAAGGAAGATATCATCCGGATCGTAAAATACCTGATCAGCCTGACGAATCAGAAAGCTGAGCTCGATGATATCGATCACCTGAGTAATCGCCGTGTGCGTACTGTTGGTGAGCAGCTATATGCTCAATTTGGAGTAGGTCTAGCACGGATGGCTCGCACGATTCGAGAGCGAATGAATGTGCGCGACAATGAGGTTTTTACACCGATCGATCTGATCAACGCCCGTACGCTGAGCTCAGTGATCAACTCATTTTTTGGTACCAGCCAACTGTCTCAATTTTTAGATCAAACCAATCCACTTTCTGAGATCACGCATAAGCGCCGTATCTCGGCTCTTGGACCAGGTGGTCTATCGCGAGAGCGAGCAGGTTTCGAGGTACGAGATGTACATTACTCACATTACGGTCGGTTGTGTACGATTGAGACGCCGGAAGGTCCAAACATTGGGCTGATCTCTACGCTTTGTGTTCATGCCAAGGTAAATAAGATGGGCTTTCTCGAAACTCCCTATCGAAGAGTCAAAGGTGGTAAGCTCGATGTGCGCTCCAGTGCAGAGTACCTCAGTGCCGAAGGAGAAGATTTTAAGAAAATCGCCCAAGCGAATGCAGAGGTCGATAACAAAGGAGTATTTCAATCTGATCGAATTAAATGCCGTGAGCACGGTGATTTTCCGGTACTCGCTCCAGCTGAGATTGAATACATGGATGTTGCACCCAACCAGATTGTCGGTGTGTCGGCTTCATTGATTCCTTTCTTGGAAAACGATGATGCTAACCGGGCCTTAATGGGATCAAACATGCAGCGGCAAGCCGTGCCATTGTTGCGCCCAGCTTCGCCGATTGTCGGTACTGGACTGGAGTCAACAGTAGCGCAAGATTCGCGTATGCTGATCAATGCAGAAGGCAAGGGAGTAATTGAGTATGTGGATGCTGATCGCATTACGATTAAGTATGACCGCACAGAAGAAGACCAATCGGTCTCTTTCGAAGATAATCTGAAGACCTACGACCTCATTAAATTTCGTCGTACGAATCAAGGAACGTGCATTAACCTCAAGCCTATCGTGCGAAAGGGCCAGCGAGTCACTAAAGGCATGATCCTTTGCGATGGCTATGCAACCGAAAAAGGAGAGTTGGCGCTAGGGCAGAACCTTAAGGTGGCTTTTATGCCTTGGAAAGGGTACAACTTTGAGGATGCGATCGTGCTTTCGGAGAGAGTGGTGCGTGAAGATGTCTTCACTTCGATCCATATTGAGCATTTTGAGCTGGATGTTAGAGATACCAAACTTGGTGAAGAAGAGCTCACCAACGACATCCCCAATGTCAGCGAGGACGCTACGAAAGATCTCGACGAAAACGGAATCATCCGTGTCGGAGCATGGGTCAAAGAGGGCGATATTCTCATCGGTAAGATTACCCCGAAGGGTGAGTCAGATCCTACTCCGGAGGAGAAGTTATTACGCGCGATCTTTGGCGATAAAGCCGGAGATGTCAAGGATGCATCAATGAAGGCACCTCCCTCTAAGGCAGGCGTTGTGATAGATAAGCAGCTCTTTGCGCGGGCCAAAAAAGACAAGACCAAGAAAGCTCAGGAAAAATCATTGCTGAGTAAGCTTGAAGATAGCCATGCCATTGCTCTCAATGAGTTAAAGACATTGCTCGTCGATAAGCTGAATGGCTTGGTGTCCAGCAAGACAAGTGAAGGTATCAAGAGTATCTACAACGAGGAGATGATCAAAAAGGGTATAAAGCTCACCAAGCCGACCCTGAAGAAGATCGATTACACGGTTGTGGATTACACGAATTGGACAAAGGACGAAAAGACGAATGAGCTTATCGCCCGTTTGCTGCACAATTACAGCATTAAAATCAACGAGGAGATTGGTCGCTATAAGCGAGAAAATTTCAACATCTCGATTGGGGATGAATTGCCAGCAGGTGTATTGAAGCTTGCGAAGGTCTACATGGCCCAAAAGCGTAAGCTCAAAGTAGGAGATAAGCTTGCGGGTCGGCATGGTAACAAGGGGATTGTCTCGCGCATCGTACGCGTGGAAGACATGCCGTTTCTTGAAGATGGCACCGCCGTTGATATTGTACTGAATCCACTGGGTGTGCCTTCGCGGATGAACCTTGGTCAGATTTTCGAAACGGTTCTTGGTTGGGCCGGTGAAAAAATGGATTGCAAATTTTCAACGCCGATTTTCGATGGTGCTTCACTTGAAGAAATTGAGGAGTACATCCAGGAAGCTTCTTTGCCCAGTCTGGGTCAGACCTATTTATTTGATGGTGGTACAGGTGACAAATTTCACCAGCGAGCCACCGTTGGGGTAATCTACATGCTTAAGTTATCGCATATGGTAGATGACAAGCTTCATGCGAGGTCAATCGGACCATACTCACTCATCACTCAGCAGCCTCTCGGTGGTAAGGCACAGTTTGGTGGTCAGCGTTTTGGTGAAATGGAGGTTTGGGCGCTCGAAGCATTTGGTGCCTCAAACATCTTGCAAGAGTTGCTCACGATCAAGTCTGATGACATTGTAGGTCGTGCCAAGACGTACGAGGCGATCGTGAAAGGTGACAACCTGCCGCAGCCAAATATACCTGAGTCATTTAATGTACTCATCCATGAGTTGCGCGGACTAGCGCTTGATGTAAAATTTGATTAATTAAAATTCAGCTTAAAGTCTAGACAGTATGCCTTTCAAAAAGAATTTTAGTAATAATGTGCAGCGCGCTGATTTTGATAGTATCACAATCAGCCTTTGCTCTCCCGATGATATATTGGAGCGCTCTTACGGAGAAGTGCTCAAGCCCGAAACGATTAACTATCGTTCTTATAAGCCTGAGCGTGATGGCTTATTCTGTGAGCGTATATTCGGGCCGGTCAAGGACTACGAATGTTACTGTGGGAAATACAAACGTATTCGCTACAAGGGCATCGTTTGTGATCGCTGTGGTGTAGAAGTGACTGAGAAAAAAGTGCGTCGCGAGCGCATGGGCCACATAAAGTTGGTGGTTCCTGTCGTACACATTTGGTTTTTCAAGTCACTACCTAACAAGATTGGATACTTACTTGGGCTATCAAGCAAAAAGCTTGAATCGATCATATACTACGAAAGGTATGTAGTCGTACAGGCAGGAATGAAGGAGCCAGAAGGCCTATCAAATCTCGATCTTCTTACGGAAGAAGAGTACTTCGAGGTTCTTGAGTCACTTCCACGCGAAAATCAGATGCTGGATGATGATGATCCCAACAAGTTTATCGCACTGATGGGTGCTGATGCGGTGAAAGCGCTTCTGATGCGACAGAACCTGGACGAACTTTCGTATGCATTGCGCCACCAAGCAGCAACTGAGACATCGCAGCAGCGTAAATCAGAAGCACTTAAGCGACTGCGTGTCGTGGAGGCCTTCCGGGATGGACACACACGATTGGAGAATCGACCAGAGTGGACGATCATCCAATACCTGCCCGTCGTTCCTCCTGAATTGAGGCCATTGGTTCCTCTTGATGGTGGTCGATTTGCCAGCTCAGATCTCAATGACCTATATCGCAGGGTGATTATCAGAAACAATCGCCTCAAGAGGCTTTTGGAGATTAAAGCACCCGAAGTCATCCTTCGCAACGAGAAGCGTATGCTTCAAGAAGCTGTCGATTCGCTTTTTGATAACTCACGTAAATCAAATGCGGTCAAAGCAGAAGGCGGCCGCCCTCTAAAATCGTTGAGTGATATTCTCAAAGGAAAACAAGGCCGATTCCGTCAGAACCTACTCGGAAAGCGGGTTGATTACTCAGGTCGCTCGGTGATTGTGGTGGGTCCCACCTTGAAGCTGCACGAGTGCGGTCTGCCCAAAGGAATGGCGGCAGAACTATTCAAGCCCTTTATCATTCGCAAATTGATTGAGAGAGGCATCGTGAAGACGGTAAAGTCGGCGAAGAAATTGGTCGATCGCAAGGATCCCGTGATCATGGAGATCTTGGAAAATATCTTGAAAGGACATCCCGTCTTGCTCAACCGAGCTCCTACTTTGCACAGGCTCTCAATTCAGGCTTTTCAGCCCAAATTGGTCGAGGGCAAAGCCATTCAGTTACACCCGCTGGTGTGTGGTGCCTTTAATGCAGATTTTGACGGTGACCAAATGGCGGTGCACGTGCCACTAAGTCACCCGGCGATTTTGGAAGCGCAGCTACTCATGTTGTCTTCGCACAATATGCTCAATCCACAAGATGGATCTCCGATTACGCTGCCATCGCAGGATATGGTACTCGGTCTCTACTACTTGACCAAAGAACGCGCTTCTTTGCAGACCGATGGCAAGGATAAGTATCCACGGGCATTTAGCCAGGAAGAAATACGAATTGCCTTTAATGAAGGCGAGATGGAATTGCATGCACCGGTAAAAGTGCGTGCCATCGTTGAGAACGAAGAAGGAGAGCTTGTCAATAAGATCATTGAGACTACGGTAGGTCGAGTGATCCTAAATGCCGAAACTCCCGAAGGAGTCCCTTTCATCAATAGTCTCCTCACGAAGCGCAACTTGAAGAAAGTAATCAGTGACATCATCAACCGGACAGATTTTGCTGTTACGGCCAGATTTTTAGATGATATTAAAGGCCTAGGATTTTACTGGTCCTTCAAGGGTGGATTGTCGTTCAACCTGGGAGATCTCATCACACCAACGGTCAAGGCCAACATCCTGCAGGAGGCAAGAGAAGAGGTTGATGAAGTGTGGGAGAATTACAACATGGGTTTGATCACGAACAATGAGCGCTACAATCAGATCATTGACAAGTGGACATATGCCGATAACATGATCACCGATAATTTGCTTCGCGAATTGTCTGAACATAAAGAAGGTTTTAACTCGGTCTACATGATGCTTGATTCCGGTGCTCGGGGATCGAAGCAGCAGATCAAGCAGCTATGTGGCTTGCGGGGTCTGATGGCAAAACCACGTAAAAGTGGTGACACTGGCGGGGCGATTATCGAAAATCCCATCCTTTCTAATTTCCTGGATGGATTATCGGTTTTGGAATATTTTATCTCTACTCACGGTGCACGAAAAGGACTTGCGGATACAGCCTTGAAAACGGCAGATGCAGGGTATCTGACTCGACGACTTGTTGATGTGGCTCAGGATGTTGTCATCATGGAAGATGATTGCGGCACGCTGAGGGGTACGGAGACGAGAGCAACAAAGGACAATGAGAAAGTAGTGGAGTCACTTGCTAGTCGAATTTCCGGCCGCTATGCGCTTCATCCTGTCTACGATCCTGAGACGGAAGAAATGCTGATCGATGCAGATGAATACATCGATGCCAAGACCGCTGAGAAGATCGAGAATGCCAATGTGGAAGAAGTAGGCATCCGTTCGGTGCTGACCTGTGAGACTAAACGAGGAGTCTGTCGCAAGTGCTACGGCAAGAACCTAGCCACAGGGAGAATAGCCGAGATGGGAGATTCTGTCGGTATCATTGCTGCACAGTCGATCGGTGAGCCGGGTACCCAGCTTACGCTTCGTACTTTCCACGTAGGGGGTATTGCTTCAGTCACCAAATCGGAGTCAGAACTCACGGCAAAATTTGATGGCATCGTCGAGTTTGATGGCATCAAAACCACTGAGCTAAAGGAAGGGTCGGATAAAAAAGTGATCGTCTTGTCTCGAACAGGTGAGATCGCGATCCGGGAAAAAGATACGGCAAAATTGCTGACCAGTTTGCATATCCCTTACGGATCAACGATCTACGTTAAGGATAAAGAGAAAGTAGAAAAAGGAAAGACGATCTGTGAGTGGGATCCATTTAACAACGTGATTATTTCCGAATTTGGAGGTATTGCAGAGTTTGATTCCATCGAAGAGGGAGAGACTTTCCGCATAGAGCGCGATGACCAAACGGGATATGCCGAAAAGGTCATCATTGAGAATAAGAAGAAGAAGAAAATTCCTACAATTCGCATCCTTAAAAAGAGCGGAGAGGAATTACGTACATACAACCTTCCGGTTGGCGCCTACATTTCTGCTGAAGATGGCTCTGCCATCACGCCAGGACAGATCATTGCCAAAATACCACGGAATCTTGGAAAGATCTCTGATATTACCGGCGGTCTGCCTCGAGTTACTGAGCTTTTTGAGGCTCGTAATCCTTCGAATCCAGCAGTCACTGCAGAAATAGACGGAGTTGTTTCTTTCGGTAAAATCAAGCGTGGAAATCGCGAGGTGATTATTACAGCCAAAGATGACCAGGTGCGTAAGTATCTGATTGGACTGTCTAAACATATTCTTGTGCAGGAGGGTGATTTTGTTCGCGCTGGCACTCAGCTGTCGGATGGAGCAATTGCACCAAAAGACATATTGAATATCAAGGGTCCTTTTGCTGTATCGACTTACTTGTTAAATGGTGTGCAGGAGGTGTACCGCTCGCAGGGTATCACAATAAATGACAAACACATCGAGGTGATTGTGCGTCAAATGATGCGTCGATTGGTGATCGAAGATCCTGGCGACACTCATTTCCTCGAAGGTGAAGCGGTTGAGAAGTATGATTTTCTGGAGCAGAATGACTGGATCTTTGACAAGGAGTTTGTTACAGATGCAGGAAATTCAAGCAAGTTGCGACCTGGCCAATTGGTCAGTCTGCGACAGTTGCGGGAAGAAAATTCCTATTTGAAGCGCAACGATCTCAAGGTGGTTAAGACCCGCAATGCGGTGCCCGCAACATCTAGTCCGATCTTGCAAGGTATCACGAAGTCGTCATTGGGTACGCACAGTTGGATTTCGGCTGCGTCTTTCCAAGAGACCACGAAGGTGTTGAGTACGGCTGCGATTAATGCACGCCGCGATACGCTTAAGGGACTCAAAGAAAACGTAATTGTCGGTAAGCCAATACCTGCGGGTACCGGGTTGCGAGTCTTTGAGGATATCCTTGTTACCGATGAGGCAATATCGATTGGCGAGCAAGAGGAAACTCCTGCAGCACCAGCACCAGCAGAGTAAGATTAGTTTACTTTAAAAATGAAAGAGCCGGACAAAGACCTTGTCCGGTTTTTTTATGTCATTGTACTCGGCAAGTGACCTTCGAGATTCTTGCGGATGTATTTACCCACCATGTCAAACTCAAGATTGATGGTATCGCCTGGCATGAGACTGAGAAAATTGGTGTGCTTAAATGTGTACGGAATAATGGATACCTGAAAATGCTGATTGTTTGGTTTCATGACCGTCAGACTCACTCCATTGATTGCAACCGAGCCCTTGTCAATCAGCAATGCATCAAAAGATGGATCATCATGTTGAAGGGTGAAAATCCAGCTGCCGTCTAGCTCTTCACGTGCTGTGCAGGTTCCGACTGCATCGACATGCCCTTGCACCATATGTCCATCCAATCTCGCGCCCATTTTCATTGCGCGTTCGAGATTTACCTGACGCCCCACCTTCCAAGAACCAAGTGCCGTGCGACTAAGCGTCTCGGTCACGGCCTCTACGAGATGACGATCTTCCCAAACTTTTACGACGGTAAGGCAAGCTCCATCGTGTGAAACACTCTGGTCTATTTTCAGTTCGTGCGAAATAGCAGAGCTAAGCTCGAAGAGTAAGTTATCACCTTTAGATTCTATGCTTTTCAAATGGCCTAAGGCCTCCACGATGCCAGTAAACATTAGTATTAAATCTCTTTAGCGAATGAGCTCGATAAATCCAGTCAAGACATCGGGATCGTTTGGATTGGCAGTTGAGACATTCTCAAAAACCCGCACAATGTAAGAGTAGACTCCCGCTGCCAGATCTCGTCCTGCCAGATTTTGTCCATTCCAATCGATGTTGGGATCAACAGTTTCAAAAACCAATTGCCCCCACCGATTGAAGACTTTCATATCAATACGCTCGATAAATTTGTAGGGATAAGGCTTAAACAAGTCATTTGCCCCATCAGCGTTTGGCGTGAATACATTGGGTAGCGAATAGAAGGGGCAATTTTCTACGCAGCCGATATTGCTGGTATCGCTCTCATTACCAAGGCTGTCGAGAGCGGTGACGGTGTAGCATCCAGCAATTCCAAATTCAGATCCATGCTCATATGTTTGAAGGTCTGGATCGTTGATTTCATCCAGTAGCATGAAATCACTCTCTAGATTGGGAGCAAAATAGATGCGATATCCGGCCACGTCCTCTGGATTTCCACAACCGGCAGCAGCTATGCGCCAGGTAAGCGTATTTTCAAAGACCTCTGTGCTTGCTGCATTCTCCTCATCACAGGCATTGTCCACAGTGAGCTCGGGTGTGCAAGGAGGTACTGCATCGAACGGCACCTGACATGCTCTTTGCGATTTATTGACCAACGGATTAACGATCCCATCAAATCCATACGTACCACGTGCTTCCACAAAGTAGCAGTACTCCTGGCCGTTGACTAGACTGCCATCAATATAACTGCGGTCAAAGGTGGTAGCGAGAAGTTCGAAGGTTTCGCCATCAAGACGGTAGATGTCAAATTCGAAATTTTCCCAGGGCGTATTGTCTTCCCAAGTGAGAATATTTTGTTTATCAGAGCCCATTATAGTCAAAAACAAGGTTGATGCAGGTTGCCGTGACTTGGCGCCACCGGGAAAACCAGACGCTTCAAAATCTATTCGATAGGTGTAGGGTTGGTCTTCGGTGTTGAGCCCCGTTTCGTCTAGAAACGTCGTGTCATTTGCCCCAGCAAAGGTGAGACTCTCAAAGCTTGCTCCTGGCACTGCTGTAAAGGCGGCAGGTGCAAATCCGTCTCCTCTCAGCAAGGTGTATCGATATGGCGGGGGAAAGCGTAACGTATCAAGATCCGCTGGATCAGGCTTCGTCCACTCGACTTGTACTGCTCCAGAACTGATATCTGTCGTTTCTACGGATACCTTCGTGATAAATGGGATTTGCAATGTCAATCCCGCGCAGTCTTCGTTAGATGGGAGACTTTCAACAATATTAAAGGGATTGCCAGCCGCTGAGCTCTGGGCAAAAGTTGCTGTGATGCGGTAGCAGTACGAGATTCCTTCTACGATATCTGCATCAGTATATGTATACTGTCCATCTATCATATCTGTCACGAAAAAGCCAATTTGCTCATAGCCTCTGCCCCTCAGACCATTCATGCAAGTATCGAGCGCGAAGGGATTGCTGTTCTCACGTCTCCAGACCGTAAATCCCTTAAAATATTGATCCTCGGTCATATCACACGCGTAGGGTTTGTCCCAAGTGAGTACATTGCCTTCTGCCGCATTTACAGTGGCAACATTTTCCGGCGGAGGGCCGACCACCTTGATCTGCAATGTCTTGAGCTCGGCTAGGCCTGTACTATCAAAGAAATTGTCAACCGCCTTGAATACAACATTGTATGGTTGGTCTGAGATATGCTCACATTGGGTATCCCACGTAAAAGTACCGACGACGGGATGCTCCCGAAAATTTGGCGATATCGAAAATTGGGCAGGGCTTATTACTTCCTGAAACGGACCTCCCAGTGCTGACAAAGAAACGAGTTGGGTGGGAATGTCTGGATCTGTTGCGGTCACATCTAGCGTGATTCGGTCTCCGGCAATGACGCATATTTCGCTTGGTGCATCGATTATTGGAGGTTGATCTTCACAAGGTTCGACCAGAATTTGCATATCGCGGATGATACTGTTGACCAGCACACCTTGGCGGTATTCATGGATCTTAAAAGCCACGTTGTACTCTCCACGTGTTTGGGGTGCGTCCCAAACGAGATCTCCAGTTGCTGGGTCGAGAGAGAGAATGTTGTCGGCTCCGGGGGTAATTTGATCTGGGAATAGGTAATTGGGCACTTCTGTGCCAACCTCTGCAAATGGGACAATAAGCTCATAAGCTAAGCTATCTCCGTCTGGATCATAAGCATTGGGATTATGGATAAATCGTTGTCCAGTACAGGCAAAATCAATCGGAGGTTGTAGAAGAATGGCCGAGCTATTGAGTCCCTGAAATTGTGAGTTGAGAAAGGTGAAACGTGTTTCTAAATGAAATCTAATCTGTATGGAGTTCGGAGGATTTACATTGAGAATACCAGCAATTCGATTGGGATCTGTCATGCTGATCGAGTAGGTCGCACGGCCCGGATACACATGCTCGGCAATATAGAGGTTGCGTTTTATGTCATTTTCCAGTGCATCTCCATCTCCATTGCTGCGTGGTATGCGTTCGCTCGTTCCATCTCCCCAAAAGATGGTGAGGCTATCGCGATCTGCCTGGATGCTGCTCGTGCGCGTGTAAGTAGTAATCGTGGCACGAATCGTGAGCTCCCCTATTTGCTCGTAGGTGATTTCACCAGCGCGGTTGTGAGTAGCAGATGCATCCTGCCAAAAGAGCATCAGCAAGCTGACAATCAGTAAAGTATGACACGTACGTAAAACACCCATCATTGTAAAATAGTCATACTATTCTAACGCTGTTGCATCTTAATTCGTTTTTAAGAAAGTGAGGCAATCCAACATTGCGCTCTTCCAATCACGTATTTCGATGCCAAAGGTACGATCAAACTTACTCAAATCCAGTCTGCTATTGCGCGGTCGCATTGCCTTGGTGGGGTAGTCCTTCGACGGGATAGATTGGACATCGATCGCTTTGTCTGTGCTTTGTGCGAAGATGCATCGTGCTATCTCGTCCCACGAGGTGGTGCCTCTGTTGCAGTAGTTGTAGATGCCGGAAAGGTCTGCGCTCAACATTCCGGGATTACTACATAATTGCAAGATCATCCCGGCCAGGTCAAGCGTGTTGGTAGGTGCTCCGATCTGGTCATTTACGATACTGAGGGCATCTCGTGTTTTTGCCAGTCGCAGCATTGTTTTCGGAAAGTTGGTACCGAATGGACCATAGAGCCAGGAAACTCGAAAAATGTAGTAGTGATCACAGATGGCAGTGATTTTTCGTTCTCCAGCCAATTTGGAGCGAGCATAGACACCCTTGGGACGGGTAGGATCAGACTCTTTGAGGGGCCGTCTCAGACTGTTATGATAGACATAATCTGAGGAGAAATGAATCAGGGGTATTTTTCTGCTTTTGCAATGTTGCGCGATGTTTTGAACTGCATCGCGATTTATCTGGTATGCCTCGCCAGATTCGTCTTCTGCCAAATCAACGGCCGTGTAAGCAGCACAGTTTATGATGAGATCGCTGCTTAAATTTTCTATATCAGCCACCTGTGTAATGTCAACCTGCGATCGGTCGTAAAATTCAATTTCAAAGGGAAAATGATGTGATAAATGTTGAAACGACTTACCAAGCTGTCCCGAGGCTCCCAATACAGATATCCGCTTTATCGCCATGGCCCGTCTACGTGCTTGCCGAGGACTGGGAGGACTTGGTCTTTTTCCGAGATAATGAGATCCCCTTGTGGCAACTTCCAATCAATAGCCAATTGTTTGTCAGCAAAATGAACGCCTCCTTCATGAGCCTTTGAGTAATAGGCATCGCATTTGTACGCAAATTTAGCATGCTCACTAATGACGACGTACCCATGTGCAAATCCGGCGGGGATCAAGAGCTGTTTCTTATTTTCTGCACTAAGCAAAATGCCGAAATGCGATCCATAGGTTGCTGAATCGGGACGAATATCAACCACGACATCTAAGACCTCGCCTTGCACCACCCGCACCAGCTTAGCCTGCATATGTGGATACACTTGATAGTGAAGACCTCGCAGTACTCCGTACGAAGATTGCGATTCATTGTCCTGAATAAAACTATTTTCAAAACCGATGTCGGTAAGCCACTCACTGCGAAAAGTTTCCATAAAATACCCTCGCTCATCTCCCCAGACTTGAGGTTCAAGGACAAAAAGACCCTTGATGTGTGTTTCGGTACAGTTCAAATTGTAATTATTTTTTCTTGAATACGATGGCGATTGGCACGCCAGTAAAATTAAATTCTGTTCTCAATTGATTTTCGAGAAAATTGCGGTAATTCCCCTTGACATGATCCGGATAATTGCAGAAAAACGCAAATGTTGGAGAAGGGGTAGGAAGTTGGGTTATGTACTTAATCTTGATGAATTTTCCTCGATGCGATGGGGGAGGAGTTTTTTCTATAATTCCGAGCATAACCTCGTTCAGTTTGGAGGTTTTTATCTTTGAGCTACGACGATCAAACACATCGAGGGCAGTTTCCATCACTTTATGTATGCGCTGTTTAGTGAGGGCAGAGATGAATACAAATGGAGCATCATTGAAAGGCGCCAGCTTTCGCAACATCTCATCCTCGTATCTCTTACATGTCATGGTTTCTTTCTCGACCAAATCCCATTTAGTGATGGCAATGACGACGCCCTTTTT
>Ga0114956_1001736_pt1 | contig 17220 bp, 17 predicted proteins | sample MaitaG_FD_87304 | JGI IMG/M metagenome (GOLD analysis project Ga0114956, IMG submission 87304) | Marine algal microbial communities from Maine, USA - Maine_Asex2 metaG | ecosystem: Host-associated > Algae > Red algae > Unclassified | place: Maine, USA | collected 2015-01-05 | reverse complement strand
TCAACCCACCAGCCCATGCCGTACCCCGTGCCCGGACCAAAGGCGTCGCCGTCGTAGGCGTCTGCGATGCGGTCTTGATGCATCGTGTCGAGTGACTCCTGGGTAAGCACCTGGGTTGACCCGCACTGCCCGCCGCGCAGATGCATCAGAAGCAGCTCGCCGTAGTCACCGCTCGTGACGTATGCGCCACCCTCGATGTTGGGATTCTCGGTGGGGAAGTTGCTGGCATCACCGACCCACAGGCTTGGGTAGCCGTTGCCTCCGTCGAACACTGACCCGAGGCTGATGAAGCCGAGCGAGTCGACGCCGCACGGCTCGACGTAGATCTCGTTGATGAGTTGGGCCCACGGTTTGCCAGAGGCCGCCTCGGCAACTGCACCTGCGACCTGCCACTGAGCACCGCCGTAGCGGAACTCGGTGTCTGGATCGATGACGTCGGTGTCATCGAGTTCGCTTGCGAAGACCGTCTCGCCGCACGCCTCAAGCTCGTCGGTGGGACCCCATTGGCAGAGGTACGGGGCGTACAGCAGGTCGGGGCCGAGGCCGACCAGCCCTGAGCTGTTTGAGATCAGTTGGGCCGGGGTCACGTCGGGATTGGCCGAACCCCACTCGACCACGTCGCTCACCGGTGCATTGATATCGAGCAGGCCGTCTTCTTGCAGCTTGAGCAGTACGCCAGCCGCAATCATCTTCGAAGACGAGGCGATCAAGCTGACGCGGTCGGGTGTGAACTCGCCAAAGTGCTCGTGGTACACGACGCCGTTGTCTCGGTCGACGACGATCAATCCGGCCCCGTTGAGCCCGCGATCGTCGACAAAGGTCTGCACGGCCTGGGTCACCGCATCAAAGCCCTCGAGCGGCTCGGCCGGTTCCTCAGTTGGCTCGGGTTCCGGTTCGGCTGTCGGCTCGGCTTCTGGCTCGGACTCGGCCGTTGGGTCGGGTTCGGCCTCAGGCACAGCGGTTGGCTCGCTCGCCTCTGCTTCTTGGGCTGCATCGACGTCGTCGGCCGCTGGGGGCCCAGAAGCATCGTCGCTGCTTCCGCAACTCGCGGCGAGCAGCACCGCTACGCAGAAGGCGATTCCGACACGGACGAAGACTGACGTTCGTACCCAGTTTTTGACCATGCCTCACGGTAAGCCATGGGCCGGCCGAGAGCGAACTAGTTCGGGCTCGGGTCAGCTAGCTGATCGAGACGGGGGTGGTGACTTCGGCGTAGAAGTCGTTGCCCTTGTCGTCGACGACGATGAACGCGGGGAAGTCTTCGACCTCGATGCGCCAGATGGCTTCCATGCCGAGCTCGGGGTACTCGAGCACTTCGACCTTGCGGATCGAGTCCTTTGCGAGCCGGGCGGCCGGGCCGCCGATCGAACCGAGGTAGAACCCACCGTGGGTTGCGCATGCCTGGGTGACTTGTTGTGAGCGGTTGCCCTTGGCGAGCATCACCAGCGAGCCGCCGGCAGCCTGGAACTGCTCGACATAGGGATCCATGCGGCTGGCTGTCGTCGGGCCGAACGAGCCCGACGCATACCCCTCGGGCGTCTTGGCGGGACCTGCGTAATAAATCGGGTTCTCTTGCAGATACTCGGGCATTGGCTCGCCGGCGTCGAGGCGTTCCTTGATCTTGGCGTGGGCGATGTCGCGGCCAACGACGAGCGTGCCCGACAGTGAGAGGCGGGTCTTGACGGGATAGTTGGTCAGCTGGTTGCGGATCTCGGTCATTGGCTGGTTCAGGTCAACTTCGACAACTTCGCGTGACAGTTCGCCTTCGGTCGCCGGCGGCAGGAAGCGGGCGGGATCGCGCTCGAGCGCTTCGAGGAACACGCCGTCGCTGTTGATCTTTGCGAGCACCTGGCGGTCGGCTGAACACGAGACCGCAATGCCGACGGGGCACGAGGCACCGTGGCGGGGCAGGCGAATGACCCGCACGTCGTGGCAGAAGTACTTGCCGCCGAACTGGGCGCCGATGCCGAAGTTACGGGTCATCTCAAGAATCTCGGCCTCCCACGCAATGTCGCGGTAGCCGTGACCCGACTCGCTTCCGGAAGTGGGCAGTCCGTCGAGATACCGGGTCGACGCCATCTTGGCCATCTCGACTGCGTATTCGGCCGAGGTGCCGCCAATGACGATGCCGAGGTGATACGGCGGGCACGCCGAGGTGCCGATCTTGCGCAGCTTCTCGTCGAGGAAGTTGCGCAGGCTCGTCGGGTTGAGCAGCGCCTTGGTCTCTTGGAACAAGAAGCTCTTGTTGGCCGAGCCGCCGCCCTTGGCCATGAAGAAGAACTTGTACTCGTCGCCGGTGATGGCTTCGATCTTGATCTCAGCTGGCAGATTGTTGCCCGTGTTCTTTTCGGTGAACATGTCAAGCGGGGCGAGCTGTGAATAGCGCAGGTTCGACGTCTGGTACGTGTCGAAGATGCCCTTGGCGATCGCGGGCTTGTCGTCGCCAGGCGTCAGCACGAACTGGCCCTTCTTGCCTTTGACGATCGCCGTGCCGGTGTCTTGGCAGCCAGGCAGAATGCCGGCTGCTGCGATATTGGCGTTCTTGAGCAACTCGAGCGCCACGAAGTGATCGTTGGGCGAGGCGTCGTCGTCGTCAAGGATCGCCCGAAGTTGTCCGAGATGGCTTGGTCGCAGCAGATGAGCGATGTCGCGCATGGCTTCGCTGGTCAGAGCTGTGATTGCCTCGTGGCTGACCTCAAGAAACTGGCGCCCGCCGAGATCGACGGTGTTGACGCCCTCGGTCGTTACGAGTCGGTAGTCGGTCGTGTCCTTGGCTTCGAGTGGAAGCAGGTCGGTGTAGTCGAAGTCAACCATCGTGGGTCCTCGCTAAATTTCGCTTGTCCGTCGGTTAGCCGAGAGCCGGTGTGCCGAGGTACGGGGGTGGGTCTTCGGCCTCGGGGAGCAGAGGTTGGCTCCAACTCATTTGCGCCGAGAGCGTCTTGGTGACGGCGTTCCACTCGTTGGGATTCCACCCCTCGGCCGAGCCAACGACGTTGAGGGCATGGTCGAGATGCACGAACGCTGGCAGCCGTTCGAGCCCGAGGCCTTTGGCGAAGGTGCGATCAGCGTCGGTGAACGTCAAGAACTCTTCGGCGAGTGGGCCGAGGAATTCGCGAGCTTGCTCGTCGGTGCCGGTGACCAGCCAGGCGGTACGCACATCGGCGGCGTTGTAGTTCTCAAGCACGCGTGCTGCGGTATCGATGATCCACGAACTCTCATAGGTGAACGGATCGAGAACCACGACCGCAAGGTGAAACGTGGTTACCCAGTCGCCAAGGGGTCGAGGGTCGCCCTGCAGCGGATCAAGCTGAATCTCTGGTGGGGGAGCAGAAGCCATCGCCGCGACGCTAGCGCGCAAGCGGAACAGAGCAGACTTTCATCGCCCCACTTTTCGAACGGCCACCGGTGTTTGCGTGTCGACCCGTCGGACTGGCCTCGGCTCGCTGGCACCGACGAACTGGCACTAGCGTTGCAGCGTGCATCCGATCGAGAGACTGCGTTACGTAGCGCGGTCTACCCATGTGCCCGCCCAGTACCTGGTCCGCGAAACTGCCATGGCGTTGTCTGACTTCGTGGGCAACGACGCAGTGCTGCTCATTTCGTGCAAGCGCATTCTCGATCGCCAACCCTCCGCGGCGCCATTGGTCTGGCTGATCGCCCATGCGCTCGGGGCGCCGAACCCGTCGCAGGCCCTGTGGCAGGCAACCGAAGAAATCGAAGACGACCGCACTGCGGCAGCGATTGCCTATGAACTGCCCGACAGCGCAACGATCGCCGTGATTGGTTGGAGCGAGTGGGTGGCCAATGTGTTGCGCTCGCGCGGCGATGTCGGGGTGATCGTGATCGATCTCGACGGATCGGGCGAGTTCGAGATGGAACAGGTGCTCGACGATGGCCAACTTGGTGTGTGTGTCGACCCGAGCGGTGCGGGCCAAGTGCTCGGCGAAGCGACGCATCTGCTCTTGACGCTCGATGCTCTTGGTCCCACCTCAGCGGTGGCCCGGCAAGGCGCGCTGTCGGCCGCAGCCGTCGCGCGTCACCTCGACACCGCCGTCTGGGGCGTCGCCCCGACCGGGGTCGTGCTGCCTGGGCGCATGTACGACGGTTTGACCCGGCGGTGGCACGAAACCTCGAGCGAGCCGGTGTGGGAACGCCCGGTCGAAGAGTTCGACATCGCACTGCTCGACATGGTCGCGACGACCCGCGGCCTCGTCACCACCGCCGATGCGCTGAAGCATGGTGGCTGTCCAATCGTGCCGGAGTTGTTCTGAGCCCAAGCGAACCAGCCCCGGCGCCCCCGCACGGGGTTGTCGAACCGCTCTTGGGTTGGGCTGCGACTGAGCTGCGCGACTTGCCGTGGCGTCGCACTCGCGAGCCCTGGGCGATTCTGGTCAGCGAAGTGATGCTGCAACAGACGCAGGTGTCACGAGTCACCCACAGCTGGAAGAAGTTTCTCGACAGATTCCCGACCGTGGCGGACTGCGCAGCTGCGCCGGTCGGCGACGTGATCGAACTGTGGGACGGTCTCGGGTTCAACCGTCGAGCCGTCAACTTGCACAAGGCGGCACAACAAACGGTGACTCGCTTCGACGGCGAGCTGCCGCGCGAGCTCACTGCCTTGCGGTCGCTTCCCGGCATCGGCCCCTACACCTCGCGGGCCGTCATGGTGTTTGCGTTCGAAGAGCCTGTGGGCGTCGTCGACACCAACGTCGGGCGACTGTTGGCGCGATGGGTGAACGGTTCGCTGACCGCGACACAGGCCCAACAGATGGCCGACTCGCTGGTCCCGCCTGACGACGCGTGGCGATGGAACCAGAGTCTCTTCGATTTCGCGACCGCGGTCTGCACGAAGAAGTCACCGGCGTGTGATGCCTGCCCCCTGCGTGATGTTTGCCGCTGGGCCGGTTCTGGCCCAGACCCTGCTGGCTCGAGCGCGGGCGTGTCGAAACCGCAGTCGACGTTCGAAGGTTCGCGGCGCCAGGTTCGAGGTCGGTTGCTTTCGGCACTGCGCGAAGCGCCGATCGCACGCGTTGATCTGGCCAGCTATGGCCGGCCGAGTGACGATGATCAGACCCTAGAATCGATCGTCGCCGATCTCGTGCACGACGAGCTGATCGTCGACCACGGCGCCGAGCTTCGCCTGCCGAGGTAACGGCTCGTCATGCAGGTGTGACCTGTGACCACCGCAGTTGGCGCGCTGTGAACAAGGAATAGCGCCAGTGGCCATGCCTACACTTGGCGGGTGGCAGACCTCGGCGTGACGTTCTTTGGCGTGAGGGGGTCGACCCCCTATGCCAGCAGTAACAACAACACCTTTGGCGGCAACACCTGCTGCGTCATCATCGAGGTCGGTGACGAAGACCCGATCATCCTCGACATGGGTTCCGGTCTTTTTGCCTACTCACTGGCTCACGGCGAGCGGCCGCTGACGGCAACAGTGTTGCTGACGCACTTGCACTGGGACCATGTAGCTGGCCTGCCGTTCTTCTCGCCGGTGCTGTGCCCGGGCGGCAAGCTCGACATCTACGGGCCACCCGATGAGGGTCTCACACTCGAACAAGCGATCTACCGTCTGGTATCGCCGCCGTTTTTCCCCGTGACCATTGACGACTTTGCGGGCGAGATCAACATTCATGATCTCTGGGCCGATGATCTCGTGGTTGGCTCGGCCAAGGTTCGGGCTCGCCCGGTGCCACACACGAGCGCTACGAGCGGGTACCGAATCGATGCCGGTGCAACCTCGATCGTGTACATCCCCGATCATCAACAGCCCATCGACGATGCCAGCAAGGTCGCCGACAGCGTGCTTGAGCTGTGCGACGGCGCTGACCTGTTGATTCACGATGGCCAATACCCGCCGCACCTTTTCGAAAAGCGCGCTCACTGGGGGCACAGCACCCCGGCGTATGCGATCGAGGTCGCTCGCCAAGCGGGCGTTTCTTCGCTCGCGCTGTTCTCGCATGATCCCATGCACAACGATGACCAACTCGCCGAGATCGAAGCCACTGCATGCGCGGCCGGTGCCGATGCGGGCATCAAGGTGTTCTCAGCTCGTGAGGGCATGCACCTCGAGCTCGGCTGACCCGACCACGAGGTACCAATGCCTATCTACGCCCTGGGTGCTCAGACGCCCACGATCGACGCAGACGCCTACATTCACCCCGACGCGGTGATCATCGGCAGCGTCACGATCGGGGCCGAGTCATCGGTATGGCCATCAGCGGTGTTGCGCGGTGACGACGGTGAGATCCTCATCGGAAGCGGCACCTCGATCCAAGACGGCACGGTGGTGCACACGACACTCGAGTTCCCGACCACGGTCGGTGATCGCTGCGTAATCGGGCACCTCGTGCATCTCGAAGGATGTGTTGTTCATGACGACGCCCTCGTCGGCAGCAACTCCGTGGTGCTGCACAACGCACATATCGGGGCTGGCGCGCTCGTCGCCGCCAGTGCAGTCGTGCTAGGCGGCACCGAGGTGCCTCCGGGCGCGTTGGCCGTCGGCGTTCCCTGCGTGATCAAGCCCGATCGGGCCAACGGCGACCAGATTCGCATGGGTGCCCAGAGCTATATCGAGCGCGCTAAACGCTTCCGTACCGACTTACGTCGTATTGATTGAGCAAGCCAATGGAAGAAGATCGTTGGCTGACACGTTGGCCACGTCACTTGGCCACCTAGAATTGGGCCACCTGCTGGTCTCGGAGGATTCCCATGGCGAACACTGACGTTGATCTCGGCCTCGGCCGCTACAAGCTCGGCTGGAGCGACGAAGAAGACTATGTGTTCAAGCCCAAGAAGGGCCTGAATACCGACATTGTCAACGAGATGTCGTGGATGAAGGGCGAACCTGCCTGGATGCGTGACTTCCGGCTGAAGTCGCTCAAGCGCTTCGGTGATCGCCCGATGCCTAGCTGGGGCGGCGACGTCAACGCCATCGACATCAACGACATCTACTACTACGTCAAGCCGACCGAGGGTCAGGCCAAAGATTGGGACGACGTCCCTGAGTCGATCAAGGACACCTACGAAAAGCTCGGTATCCCTGAGGCCGAACGCAAATACTTCGCTGGTGTGACCGCGCAGTACGAGAGCGAAGTCGTCTACCACAAGAATCGCGTTGACCTCGAAGAGCAGGGTGTCATCTTCACCGACATGGACACCGCTCTGCGTGAGTATCCCGAGCTGGTGCAGTCCTACTTCGGCAAGATCATCCCGCCCAACGACAACAAGTTCTCTGCGCTGAACTCCGCGGTGTGGTCGGGCGGCAGCTTCATCTACGTGCCACCAAACACCGAAGTCGAACTTCCGCTGCAGGCATACTTCCGCATCAACACCGAGAACATGGGTCAGTTCGAGCGCACGCTCATCATTGCTGATGAGGGTTCAAAGGTGCACTACATCGAAGGCTGCTCAGCCCCGGTCTACTCGACCGACTCGTTGCACAGTGCTGTAGTCGAGATCGTGGTCAAGCCTCACGCCCGTGTGACGTACACGACCATCCAGAACTGGTCGAACAACGTGTTCAACCTGGTGACCAAGCGTGCTCGTGTCGAAGAGGGCGGGCACATGGAATGGGTCGACGGCAACATCGGCTCACAACTCACCATGAAGTACCCGGCCGTCGTCATGGTCGGCCCTAAGGCGTCAGGCACCGTGCTGTCGGCCGCCTATGCGGGTCCCGGCCAGCATCAAGATGCTGGCGCCAAGATGACCCACGCTGCCCCTGAGACGACGTCGAAGATCATTTCGAAGTCGATCAGCAAAGACGGTGGGCGCACCAGCTATCGCGGCCTCGTGCGCGTCGAGCCTGACGCGTATGGCTGCAAGAGCTTCGTGCAGTGCGATGCGCTGATCCTCGACGATGAGAGTTCGAGCGACACCTATCCGTACATGGAGATCGGTACCTCCGACGCCGTTGTTGGCCACGAGGCCACGGTGTCCAAGGTCGACAGTGAGCAGATGTTCTACCTGATGAGCCGCGGCCTCTCCGAAGAACAGGCAATGGGCATGATCGTAAACGGATTCATCGAACCTGTGACCCGCGACCTGCCCATGGAATACGCCGTCGAGTGGACCCGCCTCATCGAGCTCCAAATGGAGGGTTCGGTCGGCTAACGCCGACTGGTGATTCACCATGCCAATGCGGCAGGACTGCAAGTTTTTCGAGAGTCGTACCTACGCGAGCGGCGACACCGTTCGCAAGTGCGACCTCGACCTCGCGCCCGAAGCGCCGTGGCGCTGTCCTGATGACTGTCAGGCCTACCAACGGCGCATGGCTGACGTCAATTGGGCGCACGGCACGCTAGTAACGCCGCCGACCCCGGCCGAACCAGCTTCGCTCGGTGCCGACGATTCAATCGCGGCGCTGCTCGACGAGGCCGAAGAGATCGTTCGAGCCGCAGGGCCGTCGGTCGTGGCCGATCTCGAAGCCGAACGCAAGAAGCGCTCCAAGGGTGGCATACGCAACCTTGGCAAGTCGAAGAGCAAGTCAGACAAGAAGAACAAGTCAGACAAGAAGAACGAGAACACTAAGAAGCCTGGTCGGGGCCGCCTCGGCGATCTCGGCCAGTACCTACGCGATCAACGCAAGAAAGGCCAGTAGTGCGCCCTTTTGATCGTGGAACTCACCCACCGGGTGAGCATCCACGCCGCGCCACCGCATCGGCCCGTCTCGACGGCGCGACGCTGCCGAGCTGGGAGCTCGAAGAGTGGCGCTATAGCCCCGTCGGTGATCTCGAACTTGAGCGTTATGACATTGTCGAGAGCGCCGCAGATCTCAGCGATGAAGAGCTTGCGGCGCTGCGTGCCGAGTTCTCGACGCCGAACCTGGTCGTGACCCGCAACGGCGTTGTCGTGCACCACGAAGGTGCGGTTGAGATCACGACGGGTGACGCTGTTGGCGAGCGCAATGTCGACGGCAACGACGATCTCTTCGCCGACATGAACGAGGTCTTCGTTCCTTCGACGATCCAGGTCAGCGCCAAGGCCGGTGCGATGCTCGAAGACGAAGTTGCCATCGTGCATCTCATCGATGCTGATGGGGCTGCGGTGTTTACCCGGCTGCTCATCGACGCTGGCGAATCTTCTGCACTCAAGGTGCTCGAAGTGTTCCGCTCAACCGACGTCGAAGCGCTGGTCGTTCCGCACGCCGAAATCGCGTGCGCAAACGCTGCCAACGTGGGCTATGTCGGCCAACAACATCTCGGCCCGAAGGTCTGGCAGATTGGTTCGCAGATAAGCCAGGTCGGCCAAGAAGGAACATTCCGCTCGTCACTTGGTGCGTTCGGCGGGCACTATGCCCGGCTGCGTTCTGATTGTCGCCTGGTCGGCCGCGGGGCTCACGGCGACCTCGACGCCGTGTACTTCGGCGATGGCGACCAGATACTCGACTTCCGCACGTTCCAAGATCACGACGCACCGAACACGACCAGCAATCTGCTGTTCAAAGGGGTCGTCGACGATGCCAGTCGAGCCATCTACACCGGGCTCATTCGGGTTGGCGAAGGGGCACCGGGCACTCGGGCCTACCAAACCAATCAGAACCTCAAGCTCGGTGAAGACTCCTGGGCCGAATCGGTGCCAAACCTCGAGATCGAGACCAACGACGTGAAATGCAGCCACGCCTCGACAGTGGGGCCAATCGACGAGCTCCAACGCTTCTACCTCGAGACTCGCGGCGTGCCGCCCGAGGCCGCTGAGCAACTGATCATCGCTGGCTTCTTTGACGAAGTCATTGCAGACCTGCCGATCAGCTCGGTCGAGCCATCGGTCCGCGCTGCAGTCCAAGCCAAGCTGGCACAGGTGGGCGCATGAGCGACGCTCCCGAACCCGCGAACGTAACGGCTATGCGAGTGTGCAGCGTCGACGATCTCGATGTTGGCGAGGCCCGCCGGTTCGACGTCGGCGACCATCGCGTGGCCGTCGTCCGCGGCAATGACTGCTGGTTCGCCATCGATGACGAATGCACTCATGCCGACTTCTCGTTAGCCGAGGGCGAGGTCGATCTCGAAGAATGCACGATCGAATGCTGGAAGCACGGCAGCATCTTCTCGCTGACGAGTGGCGTCCCCGAAACGTTGCCAGCAACCAGGCCCGTTGCCGTCCATCAGGTGCACGTCGCTGATGGCGAAGTCGCCGTCATGTTGCCTGCACCCGCAGGCAACGCTGAGCCGATAAAAGGAGCTTCCGATGAGTGAGCTAATCATCGATGACGTTGCAGCTCGCATTGGCGACAAGCAGATCCTGCGCGGCATCAACATGACCGTCAAGACCGGCGAGGTTCATGCAGTTATGGGCCCGAACGGCTCTGGCAAGTCGACGTTGGCGGCCGTCATCACCGGCCGGCCAGATGTCACCGTTACCGGCGGTTCGATCACGCTCGATGGCGTCGAACTGCTCGACATGGCGCCCTATCAACGGGCCCAAGCTGGCCTGTTCTTGATCATGCAGTACCCGACCGAGGTACCCGGCGTGCGGGTACCCGACATGATGCGAGCCGCATTCGAAGCTGCTGGGCGAGACGTTGGCGAGGTAGACACACGAATCGCATCTGAGGCCGAGCGCCTTGAGATCCCCGCTGCATTGCTCGACCGCCCGGTCAACGTCGACCTTTCAGGCGGCGAGAAAAAGCGCAATGAGACGTTGCAGATGGGCGTCTTGGCGCCGAAGTTCGCGGTTCTCGATGAGCTCGATTCAGGTCTCGACGTCGATGCGATGCGACTGGCATCGCAGCGGGTCGAACAAGAAACCAACGAGGGCAATCTCGGCGTAATCGCGATCACGCACTACAACCGGCTGCTCGATGAATTGCGTGCTGACGTGGTCCACGTGCTCGTGAACGGCCGCATCGTCGACTACGGCCCCGCCGAGTTGGCGAACGAGATCGAGTCGCAGGGCTATGACCGCTGGATCGCGATGGGAGCCACCGAGATTTCGGTCGGGCTCGGCGGTGCACTTTGTTCGCTTATGACGGTCGGTGCGTCTGCGGGCGACGCCGATCCATTTGCTGACCCCCTCGCATAGAGTCGCACGCTGATGGCTCGCCCGGTGTTGCTCGATGATGCGGCGCTCGCCGAGCTTGTTGCCTCGGCATCTGAGTGGCAGCACGTCGATGCCGAGCTGCGGCGCTCGTTTGTGTTTGCGAATTTTATCGAGGCGTTCGGTTTCATGACCCAGGTCGCATTGATCGCTGAGAAGCTTGATCATCACCCCGAATGGTCCAATGTGTACAACAAGGTCGACATCATGATCACGACGCACGATGCCGGTGGGCTGACTGCTCTTGATGCCGAGTTCGTCGCTGCGGTTGATCGGCTCGTGGGCCCGTGAAGCCTGCGCCGTTCGTTTCGCTGCGCACTGAGGTCAAGCCCGAGTGGATCGACTTCAACGGTCACTTCAACGCTGGCTACTACGCGGTCGTGTTCGACGATGCGATCGGGCCGTGGCTCGACCATCTGGGGCTCAGTAAAGAGTTCCGAGCAGCGACCGAGGTCAGCACCTTCACCGTGCAAAGCCACATTACGTATCTGCGCGAGATCGCCGAGGGTGAACCGATCGAGGTGCGTTCGCAGTTGCTCGGTTCGGGTGCGAAAGCCATTCACTCGTTTCAAACGATGCATCACGGCACCGAAGGCTGGCTCTCGGCGACCAACGAAGTCATGTCGTTGCATGTGTCGATGCAGACCCGGCGCAGCCAGGCCATGGCAGACTCAGTGCAGCAGCGAATCGCCGAGGTTGCGGCCGATCACGATCTGCTCGATCGACCCGCCCAGGCGGGCGCCATCATCGGCGTTCGCTGATCGAGTAGTTGGGTGCGCTAGGCCGTACTCGTTTACTGTCGACCGATGGTTGATAACCGCCCGCTGCCACTCGATGGCGTCGTCGTTCTCGATCTCGGGCAAATCTATCAAGGCCCCTATGCCGGGTTCTTGATGGCCAACTCGGGGGCTCGTGTCATCAAGATCGAGCCGGTCGCGGGCGAAGGGATGCGGCTGAGCAAGGCCGACCTGCCCTACGCGATGCTCAACGCCAACAAAGAGTCGACCACGATCGACCTAAAGCAGCCCGAGGGTGTCGCGCTGTTCAAGGAACTCGTTGCGGTCGCCGATGTCGTGCTGATGAACTACGCACCGGGGGTTCCTGAACGGCTCGGGATTGGCTTCGATGATCTGATCGCCGTGAATCCCCGGCTGGTCTTTGCCCACGCGGCTGGCTTTGGTGTGCAAGAGCTCGACGGGTCGGTTGTGGACTCGTCGATTCCCGCGATGGACATCACCGTGCAAGCGCACTCGGGGGCGATGAGCACCACTGGCTACGAAGACACGCCGCCGCTGAAGGCGGGCGTCGCCTATATCGACTTTCTGGGCGGCACTCACCTCTACGCCGCGATCACGACGGCGCTGTTCGAGCGTGAGCGCACCGGTCAGGGCCGCTCAGTTGAGATCGCCATGGCCGACGCCGCGCATTTCACCCTGGCGACAGCACTTGGGACCTGGCAAGAGACGGGTGCGACCCAACGCAACGGCAACCGCCATGCGAACCTTGCCATTGCGCCCTACAACGCCTATCGGTGCGCCGATGGTTGGGTCGCCGTGATCTGCGTCGCCGAGCGGCACTGGACCGCAATCTTGTCGGTGATCGATCGCGAAGATCTTGATGGCGACGAACGTTTCCGGTCACGGGGGCGACGGGCTCACAACCTGCAAGCGGTCGATGATCTCGTCGAAGCCTGGACCTCGCAGCACACCAAAGCCGATGTTGCTGCACAACTGCAGGCCGCCCACGTGCCAGCCGCCGCGGTGCGCGACGTCGACGAAGTCGTTCGCGACGAACGCCAACATGCGCGAAAGGCGTTGCAGTGGGTCGAGAGAGATGGCGAGCAGTTGCCGCTGGCAGCGAGTCCGATCCGTTGGCATGGCAGCGACGTGCTCGAACTCGAGCCCTACCGAGCGCTCGGCGCCGACAACGACGCTGTGTTCCGAGAACTCGCCGGCCAAAGTACCGCTCAACTGGCCGCCCTTAGATCAGCGAGCGTTATAGCGAAGAACTAGGCGACGCAGGTGCCCGATCTAGCCGAGCGACATCGCCACACCATGAAGGGCCTCCGTGGCGCTGGAACGGCTCGCCTGGAAGGCTGTTTAGGGCCTCCGTGGCGCTGGAACGGCTCGCCTGGAAGGCTGTTTTAGGGCCTCCGTGGCGCTGGAACGGCTCGCCCCGAAGGCCTAGTCGGCTGCGACAACGGCCCCAACTAGCTCGCCGGCGGCGACGATGGACTTCCACAGATTCGGTGGCAGGTCGAGGCCGTTCGCAGTGCGGTCGGTGCGCCGTTGGTGTTCCTTGTCGCCCGGCATGAGTACGGGTTCGTCGGCATCGATCGGGGCGGCCTCGTGGAACCAGTCAACGAACGCGCTCACGTCGGTGTCGAACGAGTTGTCGTGGTCGATGCGTTTGGGGTCGATGTAGATCGACAACATGCCATTGCAGAACGGCACCTGTTCAGGGCCCGCCATGCCCGACCCGGTCAGCGCGCCGGCGAGTAGCTCGCACATGACCGCAAGCCCCGACCCTTTGTGGTTGCCCATCGCCCGAAGTGCGCCGGGGCCGGCGAGTGATGCGGGTCGCTCGCCGGGTGTGACCTGGCCATAGAGCACAAGCGGATCGCCCGTGATGCCCTCTGGGCCAACGAGGGCATCGTCGGGCACCGGCGGACCGCCCTGTACTGCCACAGCCGTCTTGCCTTCGGCGACGATCGACGTTGCAAAGTCGTGGATCACGGGGCGTTGGTCGGGCCGGGGCACACCAAAGGCGTAGGGGTTGGTGCCCATGCGTCGAGCGCTCGAACCGAACGGCGCGACCAGTCGACTGTTCGCCACGTTGACGATATGGATCGACACGAGACCGGCCGCAGCTGCTTGTTCAGCGAAAGCGCCTATTCGCCCAAGGTGCCCAGCGTGACGAAGACCAACGACGGCTACGTGATGTTCGCGGCACCGTTCGATGCCTTGGTCGACAGCGAGCGGCCCGACCGTCTGGCCGAACCCGAACTTGCCGTCGAGCAGCAACAGGGGCCCCGAGTCGACGAGCGGCGACGGCTCTTGGTCGAGATGCACAACCTTGTCGATGACGTAGTGCACGTAGCGCTGGACCCTCACCACGCCGTGGCTGTCGTGGCCGGTGAGGTTCGCTTCGACCAGGTTTGATGCGACGCGACGGCTCTCGTTGGAAGAACATCCGGCGTGCTCGAAGATGTGGGTCACGACGTCGGTGAGAGCGTCGGCACTGATGTGGACGGGTTCGGCGGTGTCGGTATTCAAGACAGATCTCCGGTCAGTACAGCAGGTATGGCTCGCGGAGTAGTGAGAACGCCGCTGCTTCAGCTTCCCACGCAGCGACGATCTCGGGTGCAGTCGCGCCACTATCGAGCATCGTGCGCAGCTGGGTGGTGCCGGCGAGCAGGTCGAACGTCGGCGCTCGATCGATGAAGTCGGTGCTGCCGAACTGATCTCGTAGGGCGGTTAACAGATAGATGCCGGTCTCGACGGGCCGATAGCTCACCGGGTCGGTGACGATGATGCGTACGGCGTTGATGGACTCGTTGGGGAACCGCGGGTTCGGCGCAATCTCGGGGTCGGGCATGACCTCAAACGCACGGAACAGGACCCCTGGCAACGCCCGGGTGTTGAGATCGTCGGCGAGTGCGGTGTGGTCAAGGGTCGGGGAGCCGACCATGCTGAACGGAATTTCAGTGCCCTTGCCGTAGCTGAGCCTGGTGGCTTCGAGCACAACGGTGCCCGGGTAGGTGATCGTCGCCTCGATGGTGGGCAGTCCAGGGCTCGGAGCGATCCACTCTCGCGTCTCGGGCCAGCCTTGGCGGGTCCAGCCCGACATTGCGACCACAGTGGGTGGCGGCAGCACACGGTCGCCCATCCAACCCTCGCCCGCAATCATGAGCGCGAGCTCGCCAGGAGTCATGCCGTACACCGCCGGAATCGGATACTGCGAGATGAACGATTCCTGGTCGGCGGTGCGAGCGAAGCCGCTGATCAACGTGCCACCGAGTGGGTTCGGTCGATCGAGCACTATGAACTCGATACCTGCTGCATCGGCGGCGCCCATTGCAAGGCCCATGGTCGAGATGAAGGTGTAGAACCGAGTACCAGCGTCTTGCAGGTCATAGACCAGCACATCAAGCTCGCGTAGGTCAGCCAGAGCGGGGGAGCGGTTGGCGCCGTACAAGCTGCGAATCGCTATGCCGGACGACTCGTCGATGACGTCATCGACCAGCTCGCCAGCGTCGGCACTGCCGCGCACACCATGTTCGGGCGCAAAGACAAGCGCAAGGTCGACGAGTGGCTGGTCATTGAGCGCGTCGATCAGATGCTGGCCATCGCTCAACAACGATGTCTGGTTGACGATGATGCCAACCCGCTTGCCGTGCAGTTCAGCGAAGTCGGTCAGCGCTAGCTGATCGGCGCCGGTGAGCGGCCGCTCGGGTGCAGCGACGACCGCAGGGGTGCGACCAACCAATGGCGAAGGGATCGAGGTCGGGTCTGGCGACACGCTAGCCACGGTCGGAGTCGACGCAGGTTGGGTGGTAGGCGCCACAGTTGCAATTGGATCAGATGAGGCGTTGCATGCGGCCATGACCAAGACGACCGCGAAGACGACCAGCGCCCACGCGTTGGTTTGGTCTGATTGCGGTGCCAGGTCCACGGCAAGAATGTAGAGCCAGTTGGGGTGCGACGAGGATTGGTGCAGACGCTCCCTTGTCAAGCCGCGGCTGGATTTTGTTCGGTTTGGCGTTGTTGCTCGTCGCGCCACATTCGTCTTATGACTCGGTTGGCGAGCATTCGTTTGTGTGAGCGTCTTGCTTCGCGGCGTGTCTTGCCTTCGCTGGTTTTGCGTTTGATGTAGGTCGTAGCTGGTTCGTGGCAGCGTTGCTGTGTGACGCTGATGCCGTAGAGCACGCTGTTCACTCGTCGGTTCCCGCCCCAGTCGAGGCGGTGGCGCCCTGGTTGTCCGCTTCCTTCGCCGCTCGACATGGCGACGGCGCCGGTGCCGCACCAGCGAGCGAACTTCGATTCGCGTGAGAAGCGAAATGGATCACCAACCTCGCAGAGCAGTGTTGCTGCTCCGATTGTGCCAATGCCGACTTCGTCACGCAGCGTGGTGCCGTGCTCATCCAACAAGACGGCGAGATCGCGTTCAAGCTGGCGAATCTGAGCGAGGGTTACGCGGTCTTGTGCAGCGATGTCGAGCAGCCATTGCAGTCGGTAGCTGCCGGCGGCGGTGGTTTCGGGCACGGTGATTGTCTCGAGTGCTCGTAGGCGCGACTCGATCTTGGCTTTGGTCGTGAGTTGATCACGGATCTCGGGCGGAAGCTTCGCTAGTTGGTCGTTCGCAAAGTGCAGCATCAACAGCCTGGCTTCAACGAGGCAGCGGCGGTGCTCGAGCACTGCTTCGATCTTCGCTAGCAGCGGATCATAAGCGGCAAGCGCCTGGATTGGGCCCAGCGATGGCTCCGCGAGAAGCGCCCGAGCGGTTGCGACCGCATCTACACGATCGGTCTTGTCGAGACGTCGTTGACGCCGCTGCGCTGCTGAGCGTTGCGGTGGAACTTCGCGTGCATCAAACCCAGCTGCAGCGGTAGCGACTGCGACATGGCTACCCCAACTCGCGGAGCCCTCAACTCCGATCTGGTTGACGCTGTGAGCGTTCAACACATCAATGGCAGCTACATACCCGCACGCGCTATTGGTGAACGTTTCGACGTGTAGCTCGACCCCCGTTGGGTCGATAATCCCGACGGTGAAACTGTCTTGATGCGGGTCAATACCCGCGACTGGTGCTGTCATGAAATTCTCCTACTGAACTGTGAATGGTTTGGTTGGGGTCAGCAGCAGTGCATCGTCAGATCCGAGTCGAGGCTCTACCCAACAGGCTCCCTTCGAGACAGAAACACCGTGCTGGCCCCACCCGAGACGCGACAGGTCTGCAACAAGGCACAACGGCCAGGATCCTGATGAGTCATTGCCCCGGGCAGGGACCAGACCGTAACTCCCTGGATAGAAGCCCCGGCAAACACAACAATGACACTCGGGATCCTGAGTACGGCGCTCAATGATGCTGGCTATGTGCTGTCTGGGCGTGCTTGGGCTGGCACATTCTGATCGGTCACCCATGTGGCGAGGAAGTGGAGGGCTTCGGCGGTTTTGGATTCGC
>Ga0114956_1001728_pt1 | contig 17260 bp, 8 predicted proteins | sample MaitaG_FD_87304 | JGI IMG/M metagenome (GOLD analysis project Ga0114956, IMG submission 87304) | Marine algal microbial communities from Maine, USA - Maine_Asex2 metaG | ecosystem: Host-associated > Algae > Red algae > Unclassified | place: Maine, USA | collected 2015-01-05 | reverse complement strand
CCAGCGCTGCAAAATACCTGCAGACTTTTCGATCGTACTTGGAAAGTCCGATCAGGATGATGGTCTAGGTTCTTACGTCTTTCGAGAAATTAAAAATGCCTCTGAGTTTTTCAACACAGAGGCATTTAATTTTCGTATCCTATTCGAGTCTCTACTATTCGTAGCCCGAATTTCTGTTGCCCGAGTATTTTGAGCCTGGACGCGAAGACCCTGGCGTACCTTCGCCGGCATCTGGGCCTTCTGGCTGACCCATTTCCTGATCATTGGGCCCAGCGATGACAAACTCTACTCGACGGTTGAGGTACTGTTGCATCTCTTTGTTTTTGTCGAGCGCATGGTTGTCGGGGAGATCTGGAATCAGTGGCTGATCTTCTCCACCATACTGAACAAGCAAACGCGAACGATCGATGCCGTATTTCGAGGTAAGATAGTCCACAGCAGCTTTTGCTCTTCTATATGACAATACATTGTTGTACGGTCCAGGCTGTCGTGCATCAGTGTGGCCCATTGCCACAACTCTCACATCCGGATGTTGCTTCATTACTGTAGCAATGTGATGCAGTTGTCCATAAAATTCTGGTTTCACATAGTACTTATCCAAATCAAAGTGGATCATAGGCAAGAACCAGTTCGTGCGAATATTGGAAATCTTCTGGTTGATAATGTCAGTGACATCACCTTCGCTGAGAATTTCTGGCCCTGGAGGAATCTGAGCTACACCATCTCCATCGATATCATAACCTGGTGGAGAGTACGGTTCAGAATCCTGATAGTCTAGCAAACCATCATCATCACTATCAAGTGCTACACCACGTGTATCAACTGGTGCACCATTGGGGCTCTCAATTTCTTGATCTAGCATGTCGATCACACCGTCTCCATCTGTATCAGTTAGATCAAGAATAGGACGGGCCTTCACTTCCGCGAGGTCGCTCATTGCTCCATTCAAAGGATTAAGCCAATAAAGAGGCTCTGTTTTCTCAGAGGCATCTCCTAGGTTAAGCGCTAGTCGTGCACTGAAATAGTGTGGCACATCAAGGTTGTTGGTTTCGTCCACGCTCGTTCGAAGTTCAAAGCCATCATACAAATCAGTATCGGAGATCATGATCTGCCATTCAAGTCCAAGATTAACCTTCTTCGTTATTTTACGTGAAATACCGATGCCAAAATTGAGATGAGGAAGCACGCGCTTGTCATCTCCAAAAGCTGCGATGCTCCGTTCGACACCACCATTTGTTTCTCCATCTCCATCAAGCAAATCGCGCAGACGCTTGCGACTTTCCCTACGATCACCTTGCTTGTCCAGATCTAATCCAGATGTAACTGATTCAAAATTATACAGACTACTACCCTCAAGGAGATCTACATTCGTATTGTTAATGTTCAGCCCAATCCCGACCAGTGTGTATAAATTCCACTTGTTACTGGCTTGATGAAAAAGCAGGTTTCCGATGTTCAATACTCCTTCAATGCTTCCACCCAAAATAGAGGCTTTGTAATTACGATGAACTTGAGAACCCGCATAACCACTCAATGAGCTTCCCTCATTCTGTCTGAATAGACGCTCTTTAGCAAGGGTATTATAGTTTAGCGGTCTTGCGTCCAAGCCCCTACTTTTGGTATACCAAGCATCAAGCCTGACTGAGAACGCATAATTAACTGCTTTACGCAAATGCAAGCCGATTCCAAATCCTGCTGGGAAAACAGCCTCTACATCGCCAGAAATCCATGAATACCCGGCATGAATACCAAGTTCCCACATATTCTTAGGCTTGGCTGAGTAAGGACTAAGGCCTTCTCGCCACATCTTGTTTTGTTCGGGATCGACGGTCATGTCATCTTCGATGGCTGCAGCAGAAGAGACAACCTTCTCTTTTACCTCCTCTTGAGCCATGAGTGACTGGGTTCCTAGTGCAACAAAAAGCAAAAGGAATCCCATTCTAAGTGTTTGTGTCATAGGGATACGCTTTAAAACAAATCTTAATTTAAAAATTCTTGCCACTCCTCGCTCCGCAAAAGTATCTATTTTTTCGGAGGTGACAAATCAATTTGTCCCTTTGTTATCTTCGTCGTACCAAGATTATGGACGGAGAAAATGCAAACGGATCTGAGCACACTTTAGACGAAAGTGTTAACAAGAAAGTCACACAGCCTGACTTTTTTCAACAACTTTTATTGGCCTATGACCCTGATGCTGGGGATCGCGTAGATATTGTGCAAGTACTATGTGAGGATTTGCACCTTCTTAGCCTTTTCCAGGCAGGAGCGAATTTCAGTGCACATGACCTCAGCAGGATTGCACTTTCACGACTGATCAGTTACGAAAAAGATCTAAACTTATTGCATACTCAATTGCGGGAGGGTACCGAAAAAGGCTGGACCAGTATTGTAATAAATGGAAAATCGACAGCTTTCAAGGCCGCATTTGATCACTTTCAGCTACTTGAAAGTCCTTTTTCAGTGTCTTCGATTCAGCCCGCGAGCGGAGATGATTCAGATCTTGCTGCTCAATTTAGTGAGGTAGGAAAGCCTTGGCTCATCGACCAGACATTGATCGGAGTACAACGACACAGGGACTTCAGCACGGCAAACGATGGTCTTCCGGAAAATTTGCAGAAAATAAGCCTGGCACAGGCCACAAATAACATTGCCGCATGCGAGCCTCATCTGAGGCGATCAAGCCTGGTAGGTCTTCATCTAGACTCGCTCACCTCCTCGTTTGCGGGCATAGGCTTTAGTGGCCAATCTGCGTGTCAGCTTGCGCATTATGCAGGTCGAAGCTCGTACTGCAATCTTCTTGTGATTAATGGAGTAGATCCCAACTCAGCAAAAGACCTTCTCTTGCCCATGCTATGGTACTTCATGTACGGAAGAGGGTTTAGAGTAACTCCAACTGCAAAAAAGATGCGAGGCTACATTGTCGAGCAGCCAGGCAATAGCCATACATTTTACTCCGATGAACGAACGCAGAAATGGTGGCTGGAAAACCCTGCAAGTTCAGCATTAAAGGAAATCTTTCCCCTGATCGCTTGCTCATACGAGGACTATCAACACATGATTAAACACAATGAACTTAGTCTTCATCTCCAATACACTAAAGACCTTTACGAGGCATATCAGATGCCGGAGCAATAATTTTCTCCAAGCCGATTGCTCTACTACCCTTAAGGTAGATTGTGCTGCCAGCTGGCAGTACCAGCAGGCTCTCACGCACTTTATGCAGCGACCTACCGAAGCTCCAACTAGATGTATCAAAATCCGCTGAAATACTCTCGAAGATTTCACCAACTAAAAAGACGTGCGTAAGATCCATTTCTGACACCTGTGTGAGAATCTCCCGATGCACCTCCTTCACCTCAGCCCCAGTCTCAAGCATATCTCCCAGCACTAGTATTTTGCGCTCCGCATCAAGCTCATCAAAGAAGACAAGTGATGCAGCTACACTGGTTGGATTTGCATTGTAGGCATCAAGATAGACCTTAAGGCCCTCCCAATCGATCACCTGTGACCTATTTGTTGATGCCTGGTAGGATGACAAGCCCAGCAAAATTTCATCTTTCGAAAGGCCAAGAAATTCAGCGATGGAAAGTGCCGCCACGATATTCGTGAAATTATGCTTTCCATAGAGCGGACTTCGTACCGTTAGACTACCAGTGGGGGCAGGCCATTCAAAAGAAACCTGCGGAGACACCGACACATTTGAAAATTGACCTGAGGAAAATCCGGACACTCGAGGATGCATGACATCGATATACTCACTCAGCGAAGCTTCATCAGAATTCAGGAAGTAGCGCCCATTGCCTCTTTTATTTACAACGTGGTGGTAAAGTGCGAGTTTCGTTTCGCGCACTGCTGCAAGCGTTCCGAAACCTTCAAGATGTGCTTTGCCCACATTGGTAATGTAGCCATGATCTGGATCTGCAATGGCGCAGAGCAGTTTGATCTCGCCAGGATGATTTGCACCCATCTCGATCACCGCAATTTCGTCTTGTATGGTCAGCCCAAGTATGGTAAGTGGTACCCCAATGTGGTTATTCAGATTTCCCTTGGTGCCGACTACTTTGTACTTCTGTCTCAACACAGCCACGAGGAGTTCTTTGCTAGTGGTCTTGCCGTTTGAGCCGGTGATGCCTAAGACCAGACCACCAAAGAGATTTCGGTGCACAGCAGCCAATCGATGCAACGTTGTCAACGTATTTGGCTGGTAGATACATCGATGATCAGCTTGAGCTAGCGTTCGGTCTGAAACAATGGAGAAAGCAGCACCTGCTTCCAAGGCCGCAAGAGCAAATTCATTTCCATCGAAACGCTCCCCTACCAAGGCAAGATAAATTTGACCAGAACGTAAAAGTCTGGTATCCGTGCATATCCCAGTGCTTTCTTGAAACAAAGCATAAATCTCCCGGACCGACATCAACATGAGGGAAAAGTTAAATAAAAAAAGTCCGGAACTGCTGCACAGTCCCGGACTTCAAATTTCTTTTGGTCTTGCATCTATTTGTACCGGCGCTTGGAGCTCTTCTTGCGAGCCTTAAAGGTATTGCCCCCGACATTGCCATTGCCAGCCTGGGCGCCAACACGATCCATTGCACAGCGAAAACCAATAGTTTTATCTGATTTATGCTCATCCTTAAATCGACGTGCACCAGGAGCCAGCCAAAATAGTCGATCGGCCCAGCTACCTCCCTTAATCACCCGTGAGTATTCATTGAGCAACGTACTCTTACCGTAATCGTACACAGCATAGCTGTCTTCATCTCCATCCATGTAATTGGTAAGATCAGAGCGGGTGTAATTGTCACGCTTAGAAGTCTCTAAACTATCGACTGGTCGATATCTAAGGCGCCCCAGGCTATCCTTTTCGGCATAGCTGCCATCTTCCTCCCGCACCAACTCCATAAACTTATTTCCACGGTAGGGACTAATGTCATGCTCGTCAGCATCACGCAAAGTCGTACTTGTAGTAGGTCGATAAATATCAGCCACCCACTCACTCACATTTCCAGCCATGTTGTACAGGCCATAATCGTTCGGCCAGTATTGTCGCACGGGTGCAGGATATGGAGCATTGTCATTAAGGTTACCAGCAAGCCCCATATAGTCACCCTTGGAGCGCTTGAAGTTTGCAAGCATGCGTCCTTGTGATTTGTCTCTTCTCTTATAGCGCGCGGTATTTCCATCCCATGGATAGATGCGCTGATCAGTCACCAGCTCATCTTGCGGATTAGGACGATTGCCAAGCAGCCCAAGAGCAGCATACTCCCATTCGGCCTCGGTGGGCAAGCGATAGTCTGGGATGAAAATGCCATCCTCTCGCTGCACTCTCCGCTCACCACCACTCACATTATCTTTTAAATTCTTATTGACGTTGCCTTCATATTGACCTCCTAGATAAGCTCTGGTATTAAAATTGTCCCCATCCTTTTGCTCCGGATTTGGGTTAAGAATACCTTTTTCGATCAGCAACATCTCATTGACCCGATCTGTACGCCAGAGACAATACTCGTTGGCCTGGTTCCAACTCACACCCACCACCGGATAATCATCGAAAGATGGATGGCGGAAATAGGTTTCAATCATAGGCTCATTGTATGAGAGCTCCTCTCGCCATACCAGTGTATCGGGTGACACATCGCGCACACGCTGAGGATAGGATGCCCCAAAAGTCTGTGCAGTCCAAAAAACAAAATGGCGATAGTCGATGTTTGCGATCTCCGTCTCATCGATGTAAAACGTTGGAACCGTAACTCTTCGGGTCACATTATTCCACTCGTAGGTCACATCTTCATTGGTAAGACCCATCGTAAACGTACCCCCCTCGACCAAAACGAGATTGGGTGCTGTGATTTGTCCCTTGTAATCCAACTTGGTGAATCCTCCCCACTTCTGGTCGTTATACTTCCAACCAGTCGTAGTCGATCTTTCGCTCTTCTTGCAACTTACCCCGACAAGCGAGATCATGACTAAGAAGAGAAGTAAATTGCTGAATTTCATCATTGTGTACTATTCGACCTATTTATATCCGAGATAACGCACGTCTTACTCAATGTATTACATACGATATCAAATCTTCTGTACTAAGTAGACGCCTGAGGTCTAAAATGTCGCAAAGGTAAAAACCAGCACTCTATGAAGTACTTTTGATCCACATCTTTTCTTTCAATTTGTTGTCATGGAAAATGGTTTGTGGTCTTGGAGCAGTGGGAAGCCTTGGCGCCTATGCCTCATGCTGGCGGTCTGCATCCTGGCAATCCTTTGGCCACTTACGACTTTTCAAACGACATTGAAATGGGATGCACTCGACATCTCACTCCCCTGGCGCTACTTTGTTTGCGATGCATTGCGCAACGGAGTCTTGCCGCTGTGGAATCCATTTCAGTTTCAAGGTTTTGCGCAGGGTACCGAACCACAAACCTGGTATCTCCCAGCCATCTTATTGGGACTGCTGAGAGGCTACGGTCTGTATTCTCTCAATTTGGAGTATCTGCTGCACCTGATCATAGCAGCGATCGGGTTTCATCGCCTGGCCTCATCGTTGGGGATCAAAAAAGCAGGTTTAGGCTGGGGTGCGCTCATTTTTGCCGTGAGTGGATTTTTCATCGGTAATGCGCAGCATATTGGCTGGATAGTAGCTGGGGCATGGATACCACATTTATTGGCCTCTTACCGTCTCTTCCTGCAAAAACGTGAAGCGAGAGACTTGGTTTACGTGGCACTTTTTTGCTACCTCCTGGTCAGTGGAGGCTATCTCGCGTACTCCATTGTGATGGCATATGGGCTAGCTGTCTGGACATTATTTCAATACATCCGTAAGCTACACAACAGTGAGAAAACCTCTTTTCGGTATGACCTGCTTAGATTGCTGGCACTGATTGGGCTGGCTTGCGGTGCCGTGCTTGTTGGCATGTGGGATCTTTCCGAACATATATCTCGATCCACGGGTCTCTCGAACACTGAAAGCATGGTGGGGTCTCTGCGGTTCAAGCACCTACTTTCGTGGCTATTTCCTTATCCAACTGTTTTTGAAAATATTACCTTTTGGAAAGGCGATCAGTCTGTCATCAATCTATACATGTCGCTGCCCGGATTTATTCTCATGCTAGGTAGTCTCCGGTTAATCAAGCAGGACAAGAGGGTGCGCACTTGGTGGCTATTCCTTCTGGGGGCGCTTGCTCTCTCTCTCGGTGAGGAGCTGCCTTTTCGTCTTTGGGCAAACAACCTACCCTTGCTTGAGCTTTTTCGCTTCCCTAGCTTGTTTCGCTACTTCGTCGTGCTTTTTGGCTGCCTACTGGCAGTAAGAAACCTAAATCACATGTTGGAGAATCGTCAAAGGCGTCACGTCTTGCCACTGTCTCTTGGCATCGGCACTACTTATTTGGTGGCATTGATCTATTCTGTTTCGGCAGGATTTGATCTCCCAGCTCAAAATGCTGCAACGGCCTTTGGAGTACAGGCTCTCATTGGCATAGCCATACTTGCTACTGGTGCTTTTTTTCTCTCCAAGGCGAACAATTCCGAACGATGCATGAGCATACTGGTGGCACTAACCTTTTTTGAGCTTCTACTCTTTGTAAACCTCAACGGACCGACCTCTGTCTACTCTCCGGCAGATTTCCGAGCCATGCAATCCAGCATTGAGGCCTTGCCTCAAGGATACCCTCACCCACCGCTCTTTGACGCACTCAGCTCTAACTCAGACCGGTCTCTCAAAGTCGGCGGATTGTATCGCAATACTGGCATGCTCTACAAGCGATTCACTTGGGATGGCTATACCCCATATCAGTATCATGGGTTTCTCCAACTTGAAGAATCTGAGCGATACCAAAGAGTCCTTGCAGAGGGACCTCTTATCCTTAGCGCCAGAAAGGTAAAACGGATCAATTCAGATTTTCACGATAGCTACCCTCTGGATGATCTAAAATCCAGTAGTCTCCAAATTTTGGAATTCGATCCCAATCAAATCAAGTTAAAAACATCCACTGAGCTCCCTCGTTTGCTCATATACAATCAAAATTTTCACCCAAGCTGGAAGGCTTTTATTGATGGTAAGGGTGTACCGATGCATAAAAGCGATGTAAATCTCCTGAGCATCCACTTGCCTTTTGGCGAGCATACTGTCGCCTTTGAATTCCGGCCAGGATCACTGGTGAATGCCCTTTACATTTCAGCAGCCACACTGCTCCTCATCCTATTTTACTTATTGGGTTCAAAGCTCAATGCGATCTACTTTTTGGTAGTAGCGGGCGTATATGCGCTGCTTTTCATCATGGGTCGAAGAACGGCAGTTTCACCTCCTACTGATCGAGAAGCAATACATCTTGTAAACGCCTATCATTCGATTTCTGACTCGAATGCAATGCAGGATCGATTCTTAGATCGGAGTGATCTAAATCGTCTGCGGCAGTATATTTCAAATGCACCACCGCAAAGTCAAGTTGCGCACCAGCCAAACGCTTTTCAGCCCAGTGTAACTGCATTTCTCAAGAGCCAGAGCGGTCAGATCGATAGTACCAATACTGATGGTTGGCACTTGTTTCGACTGGAAAAAAAACCTGAAAGCCTCTGTACATTTGATGGACCTAGCCCAAACTGGATCAACGCTTTTGAAGACCTTAAAGCGGATGATAGAGGCAATAATTTTCAGGACTGCTCGAAGCGTACTTACAGCGCATCATTTAATCTACAGTACCAGGATACCGGCCTGAAGGCAATCGCAGTAAGTGCAAAAGTTAGAGGGGACAGCGACAGGGCGCAACTAGTGATATCTGCCGAGGGTCCGGATGGAACCCGTACCAGGTCTACCCATCGTGTGCGAAAGATCTTGCCAGATCACAGCGAATGGTCTACAATCCAAGTGCAAAAGGCAATACCTGCTCACTCACTACCGATACACATCAAAGTATATCTTTGGAATCCTCGGCAAGAACCCATTGAGATCGATGATTTTAGCGTAGTGTTGAAAAAAAGTTAAAGCCTCCCGGATCAAGGCAAACCCGCAATATGAGATTTCATGATCCGTTAGCTAATTAAACTTTACATTTCCTGCCTAATTCATGATGGACCACTACCTACGAACACTTCTCTCTCTCTTGGGGCTCGTTTTTTTTTCCTCACTTCATGCTCAGTATGTCGAAAAGTCTGTTTTGGCTGAGGGTGATATTTATTCGTTCTCGATTGAGAATACTGGCGTCTACCGGCTAGACAAAGCCTATTTAGAGTCTATCGAAATCAACACAACTCTACTGGATCCAAAAAAAATCCAGCTCTTTGGTCACCCGGGCGGTCCTCTTCCCATGGCCAATGCGGCAGATCGGGTTGATGACCTCGCCGAGTTGGGCATTGAAGTTGTGGGCGAGGAAGACGGTCGTTTTGACGACAGCGACTACATTTTGTTTTACGGTGAGGGGCCTTGGCAAGAAACCTACCTGCCCGATGAGGAGAGGTTTCATCAGGAAATAAATCCCTTCAGCTTTACCAGTTCATACTTTCTGCGGGTGGGAGTAGCAGATGGAAAACGCATTGCAGTGATTCCAGAAGTTGCTACTACAGGGACAATCATCAAATCGTACCATGACTGCCAGCATTACGAAGTAGATCTTCAGAATCTCCTGCATTCAGATCCGAATCTCAACCTACAGGGATCGGGACGTCGCTGGCTGGGCGAGGTATTTGACGGGAAAACGACTCAGTCTTTTGAAAACCAGTTCGATCTCACTGATCTTGTACCGGGGAGCAAGGCACATCTGCACTTTGAATTTGCAGCCCGCTCATCTGTTGCGTCCGATGTTTTTATAAATGTAGGCAGCAATACATTTAACAGAACCATAAACCGAGCAGTGGTCACTGACATCGAGCAGGATTATGCCAAATTTGGTGTGATTAAGGAGGCCTTTCAAATCGATGAAACTCTCCAAGAAATTACAGTCCGCTATCCCGACCAAGGAAACCAAAATAAAGGCTGGCTTGATTTTATCGAACTGAACCTCGAAAGGACTCTGGTGTATCGCAATGACCAACTTCGTTTTAGCAATGTTGCGACTTGGGGCGGGAATGGTGCCGACTACGAAATTGAAGGATTTTCGAGTGCTGCCACGGTTTGGGACATTGCGCAACCTCTCAATCCAAAAGCGGTGACAATCACAGGTAATGGATTTAACCATGCTGGAGCTGCCGGAGCCCGATTTATTTTGGCAGGTAGCACGAATTATCTAACTCCATTGGAAGGAGGGGGTAAAAGAGTAAATCAGAATTTGCATAGCATCGGAGAGACGGACTATCTGCTGGTCTATCATCCCGATTTTGAAGCTGCTGCAAACAAACTGGCAGAACATCGCCGCTCATTTTCTCAATTAAATGTTTCTGCCGTTAGCATTGACGAAGTGTACAACGAATTCTCTTCTGGTCGCGTCGATCCTACTGCGCTGCGTGATTTCACTCGCATGGTTTATCGCCGATCAAATGAATTAAAATATCTCGCCCTGATTGGAGACGGCTCGTTTGACTATCGAAATATCTATGGGGAGTTTGGTCTCAATGATGAGTCCTTCATACCCGTCTTTGAGACGGAAAGGTCGGTACACCCCATCTTCGCATTTCCCACGGATGACTACTATGCACTGCTTGATGAAAGTGAAGGAGGAGACCTGCGGGGGGCGCTTGATCTTGCCGTTGGTAGACTCACAGTGCGCACCGTAGATGAGGCAGATCTGGTCGTGCAAAAAATCATAGACTACGACACCGAGCCGGAGATGCTGGGTGATTGGCGTACGCGGATCATGTTTGTTGCTGATGACGAAGACGGGGGCCGTCACCTGGATGCCGCCGATGCAATCACAAGACGAGTTGCAGAGGAGAACCCGTTCTTCAATATCAACAAAGTCTACATCGATGCCTACGAGCAAGAAAATACGCCAGGCGGAATATTTAGCCTTAAGGCTACTGACATTCTGAACAGCGAAATGTTTCGGGGCCAGTTGGTTGTCAATTACATCGGTCATGGTGGCCCAACTGGATGGGCTCAAGAACGTCTGCTCCAAACCAAGGACATCGACCTTTGGAGCAATGGCAATAAACTTCCTCTGCTCATCACGGCTACGTGTTCCTTTACCGGATATGACAATCCCAAAACCATTACGGCAGGCGAATTGACACTGACCAATGCCAATGGAGGATCTGTTGCTCTTTTCAGCACAGTGCGAGCCGTTTTTGCGGGTTCAAATGAGCGACTTACGCGTTCGGTATTTGATCATGTCTTCGATTTTGATGGCGACAAACCACTTCCGATCGGAGAGATTCTGGTGCGCGCAAAAAATGCCAACAGGGCCGACACGACCGGCTTGAATGCCCGTAAATTTACCCTCATCGGTGATCCGGCCATGCGCCTTGCCATCCCCAATTTGCAGGTCCGTACGCTTAGCGTCAATGGAAAGAGTGGCAGCGACTTAGGTAGCGATACCTTGAGGGCATTGAGCAAGGTCACAGTAACTGGCGAAATTCTAGATGCCATCGGAAATGTCGCTACTACGTACAATGGCGAAATCTATCCCACGATCTTTGACAAGAGCATTCAGCTCAAGACACTCGCACAGGACGATGGTAGCCCAGAGCGCAATTTCGAGCTCCAAAAATCAGTGCTATTTAAGGGCAGAGCCAAAGTAAATAATGGCCAGTTTTCCTTCACTTTTGTTGTACCCAAGGACATTAATTACACCGTGGGCAATGGCAAGATCAGCTATTATGCTGAAAATGCGACAACGCTGGATGCCAAAGGTTCTTTCAATGAATTTCTACTCGGGGGCACAAATGAGGCCAGTCTCAACGATCAAGAGGGCCCGGAAATAAATATTTATCTCAACGATGAGTCATTTGTGTTTGGGGGCGTAACCGATGCCAATCCGACGCTTTACGTAAATCTCAAGGATGAAAACGGGATAAATGTGACTGGCAACAGCATTGGGCACGATCTGACTGCCGTACTCGACGAAGACCGTCAAAATTCGATCGTGCTCAATGATTTTTATGAAGCATCGCTTGATGATTTTACCTCTGGGCTGGTGACCTTTCCTTTTGCGAATCTGGAAGAAGGGCTCCATACAATTGATATCAAGGCTTGGGATGTGGCCAATAATTCCAGTGAGACCCGCATTGAGTTTGTAGTAACCAACGATGAGACCGAAGCACTAAGACGCATCTACAACTACCCCAATCCCTTTAATGACAATACCTGCTTTCAGTTTGAGCATAATTTTGTCAATCAGGACATTGATGTACGAGTGGAGATCTATACCGTCAAGGGACAACTAGTCAAGACACTCCAAAAATCCGTAAAGCCTTCGGGGTCGCTGAGTCGCGATTTGAAATGGGATGGAAAAGATGATTTTGGTGACCCATTGGCATCTGGGATTTATGTGTATCGCGTGATTGTCAATTCCATCGAGCGTAGCGGTGCCTTCGAAACCACTCACAGTGATCTTCAAAAACTAGTTATCCTGCGGTAGTTATGCATACTGAGCGAGCACTTAATCCCGTTCACTACTTTTGGACCATTAAAAACCGGAATCAAAATTTTAAGCAGTTGTAAAAGAAACTGCAACGATGGCGGCAATCATAAGAGTTGCTGCACTCGTACTAAGAGGAGAAGGCAAACGTTATATTTGCGACCATTTTGGAAAAACGAGATAATAAAGAAATGCTACGAACACATTTATTACAAGCTCTGCTTATCATGATCTGCAGCGCACTCTCACTTAATTTATCAGGCCAGTGCATTGAAAAAGGAGGACAAGGTACCGGTGATTGGGTGTTGCCAGGACTTCCTGATGGACAAAATACATGTCCCAATGCCATCCCAACTGCCGTACCATTCTTACGTATTACCCCCGATGCAAGGGCAGGTGCAATGGGAGATGCAGGAATAGCCATGTCTGCAGATGCCAATAGCATGCATCTCAATACGGCCAAGCTTACGGAGGTTGAATCTGATTTTTCGATGTCGGCAACCTATTCTCCGTGGCTGCGTAACCTCGGGCTGGATGATGTTTATCTGGCATACCTCGCGGGATTTAAGAAAATAGACGACTTGAGCGCTCTTGCCTTTAGCTTGCGATTCTTTTCGCTTGGCGATATTCAGTTTACCAATGAAAATAGAGAAGCCATCGGAAAAGGAAGTCCCAGCGAGTTTGAACTAGGCCTGGGTTTCGCACGAAAACTTGGAGAAAATTTCTCGGTGGGCCTCAATGGAAAATTCATTTATTCTAATCTCGCTTCAGGCCAAACCGTAGATGGAGTTGCGATCGAACCCGGTGTAGCCGGTGCAGCAGATATTTCACTCTTTTGGAGACTTCCTTTGGAAACAAGTGATTTGTCTCTGGGCTTGACTCTTTCCAACCTTGGCTCAAAGATTAGCTATACGGGACTATCCAATGATTTCTTGCCCGCAAATCTTGGTTTGGGCGCTGCATGGGAATTTGACATGGATGAGTACAACTCGATCACTTTTGCGCTCGATCTGAACAAACTGATGGTACCGACACCTCAACATCCCAGTGATTCCACATACGATAGTTCACCACGAAATGGTATCCCAGACTACCGTGAGAGCTCATTTTTCGAAGGTACATTTGGCTCATTTGCCGATGCCCCCGGAGGCTTTGAAGAAGAGCTGCGCGAATGGGCCATCTCTTTTGGGGTTGAGTACTGGTATGATAAGCAGTTTGCCTTGCGTGCAGGATACTTTCACGAGAATAAGAATAAGGGAAATCGCAAGTACTTTACCGCAGGCCTTGGTCTGAAGTACAACGTATTTGGCATCAACATGTCCTACTTGGTTAGTACCAACAAGACAACCCAGCAGAGTAATCCACTTGACAAGACATTACGCTTCTCGCTCCTATTTGACTTTGGAGCGGTCGCTGACGGCGCTAGTTTATAGATGATCGAGCTTTCTAAGCTTCTTTAGCACACAACGGTCAACCCATTCAGACCATAGACCATAGCTCATAGCTCATAGCTCATAGCTCATAGCTCATAGCTCATAGCTCAAGAAAAAAGACCACGGAATCATAAACCGGATTCTGTACTTCCGTCAAGACGGAAGGTTCCATCATTTATCTGGTACTGCCCTCACGGACAGCATCAAGCTGCCTACCCTTCCTGTTTGCAAGCAACTGAGCGAGCAACTCAGTCCAGCATGCCAGGACTAGCCCAGCAATCTGGCACAGGATATACATGGCATTTCAACCCACAAGGTTTGTCTCCATCGACAGTCGCCTGCCGAAGGCGTGCGCTCTTACCACACGATTTCACCCTTACCTCACTCCAAGAGTGTGGCGGTCTATTTTCTGTGACACTTTCTGTATCCCGCCGTACGGCGGGACCCCATCCGTTAGATGGTGCGGTGCTCTACGTTGTCCGGATTTTCCTCACGCTGATCTAGTAGACTGCCAGCGAGCGATGGATCATCCGTGGTCTAATTCTTTCAAAAAAATTCGTATGCCCTTATAACAAACGATTTAAATATTAAAGTTATCTTTAATATGTAATTGACACTAATTCCTGCTGTTATCGAATCATACAAAAATACCATCCTTTTCTGGATACTGGCCTTTGCGCTCATGCTCTTGGCTGGTATCACACATTTAAAATTTCACCAACATACCCAACCCACTTTTGCAGCTACCCAGGTAGAGCAATACATAGCGGCCGAACAAACGTATTACGAAGGGCTCGCCAAAGATGAGATGCTGTGCAACTCACTCGCGCAAGTCCAGTCTACCGACCAGAAAGATGGTAAGCTGCAACACGTACTAGCGGCACAGGAAGATCGTACAGGCTCGTTTTTTCTCTTCGAAGAAGAGAAGATGCAATTTTGGTCCAATAACATCATTAAGCAGCCAGGTGTAATCTTGAGCCAAGATCAATTCCCCCTCTATCGTGAAAATGGCAATCTCTTTCGCACGGGTAAGATCGAACTACCAGGAACAGATGACCAACGCACTTTAGTCTATTGCATTCCTCTCCAACTATCAAATCGGAGCCTACCCCTAGCACACATTCATCCCAGTATTCCGAAAGAAATAACACTAAGTCGGTCAGCCGGTGTGCCCATCTTGCGAGATGTGAAGGGACAAGTACTCCTTTATGTCTCACAAAGCAGCGCAACCACGCTCGCAGCTCGAGATATACGCATTCTGGTCGTGCTCTATGGCATCGCTCTACTTGCTCTTGCTTTACTCATATCTAAAATCACAGCTGGATTCCAACGCAAATGGGGTTCGAAATCGGCGCTGACCTTTTTCATTCTCTCTGTAATCGGTATTAGACTTCTATCAATCCTGATCAATTTTTCGTCGGGTTTTTCCGGGATCCCTACTTTTGATAGCAGCCTTACCTCGCCCGTCTTTGCCCAGTCGATGGGAGACATTATGATCAATATCGCCATCATCTTATGGATATCGATCGTATTAATTAATGCGCTCAATCCGCAACTGAAAGAATTGAATTTAGGCCGCTGGAGAAAAGGGTTACTCACCTTCAGTGGCTATCTCCTCATCTTACTTGGCTTTATCGGATTGACGTGGTTTTGCAAGCATCTCATTCTGGAATCAAAAATCCAATTCAATTTTGAATCGGTGCTTGATCTTGACCGAATCAGCATCATGGCCATCGTAGGGATCATTTTATTGGTTTTTACCATTTTTCTCTGGTCTGTAAAAATTGTTTCGATTTTAAATCAGCTTGGTCTCCCTTCTCGACAAAAAATAGCGATCGGTATTGTATCTATTCTTCTGGTACTACCGATGATGATCCACATTTCTCCCAGCATTCCCCTTATTCAGTTTTTTATTGTTGCATTTATTTTCGTCGTGCTCCTCGATATTTTCATTGAGTCGAAAAAAGCAAATTTTACGTGGGTCATTTTATGGCTCCTAATTATTTCGGGATTTTCATCAGTCCTGCTGTATAAGATCAACAACGACAAAGATGTGCATTTACGCACATTGATCGCACAAGAGCTCATCGAACAGCAAGATCTAAGGGCACTTGAATCCATTTCGATCTTTGCCCAAGGACTCACCCACACTACAATATCCGTAGACAGCTCTCTAAGTGCGCGTGATCGAATCAAGACGCAATATGCTCGAGATCACGGATATCTGAGCAACTACTACGAGCTCGATTTCCCGTCAGCACAGATACTCAAAGAGAGTACGCGCACAGACAAAGCGCCTCGAATGTGGCAAAAAGAGGACGAAATCGACCACTACATTGCAGGAATCGATGTCGATGGCGAGGTTATTCTCACCAGTTTCCACAAGAAGAAAATGAATCCCTACGAACCTCTTCTAGGGTCGGCACCCATAGAGCCCTTCAAGGGAATCGGAAACTTAGCAAAATATGAATATGCTATTTACGATGGTGATGGTCATTGCCGCGAACGAAGTTCTTCAGACTACCCGATGAAGCTGCAAGCATCCCTGCCGCTCGAAGGCGAAACTAAATTACATTTTAGCAAAAACAGGTCAGAGTTACTATACCATCATGGAGATTTTTCGATACAAATAGGTCGGAATTTATCAGGCTTGATTAAACCACTCTCGCTATTTTCATATTTATTTATTATTGTCGTACTGACCATACTCTGCCTCTTACTTGTAAATAGTTTTATCCCCTACCTCCCCGCCGAATTTAATTTTTCTGTCTCTCGGGGCATTTCTTTGCGAAATCGCATTCAAATATCAGTGCTGTCTCTCATCTTGCTATCCTTCGTAATTATTGGAATTGCTACGGTATATTATTTTCAAAATGCCGAGCGACGCAATCGATTGGATAGTGTGCAACGGAGCGCTTCAGCCATTCAATTGGAACTAGAATCTAAATTCGGTCAAAAACAAAATCTGGAGAGGCAAGACCTGATGAGTCTGGCTCTCAAGTACCAAACCCACATACATCTCTATGACTCTCTGGGACATCTTAGCAAAACGTCCGACAACGTGGCGCAGCATGGGAATAATCACGACCGCATGGAAGTGCTCTCCATTTACAATCTCAAGGCTCTGGGTGAATCACTCCTGACGCCAGCAGCCAATCGAGCAAGTCAGTTTACGTATGTATCGCTTTACGACAACAACACACTCATGGGTTTTGCAGGGTTGCCCCTTAATCCCACCATGTCTGCCGCTGGAGATAACGTCAAAGAATTCATGAGTACGCTGCTAAATGTGTATGTCTTGCTACTGCTACTCGCAGTCGTGTTTGCCTT
>Ga0114956_1001725_pt1 | contig 17265 bp, 10 predicted proteins | sample MaitaG_FD_87304 | JGI IMG/M metagenome (GOLD analysis project Ga0114956, IMG submission 87304) | Marine algal microbial communities from Maine, USA - Maine_Asex2 metaG | ecosystem: Host-associated > Algae > Red algae > Unclassified | place: Maine, USA | collected 2015-01-05 | reverse complement strand
TTAATTACATTGACTGGTGTTGCTAAAATAATCACATCTACCTTTTCAAACAGTTGTTCTGCTGATAGTAACTCATCGACTAAGTTTAGCTGCTTTACTTTTTCAGCATGAAGACGATTACTTTCAACTCCATAGACTTGTACTGTCCCTAGACTCTTTGTCTTGATCTCTTTGGCAATACTTCCACCTATTAACCCAATTCCTATAATACCTATTTTCATTAATCAACTATGTTTAAGGGTTCAAGTTTTTTGATTGCTGCTTTTTTATATAAGCCCATAGTTTCACAATTGAGACATTTAATTTTCAATGTGTCAATGCAACGATTAAAATTTTTTACATCATCGAATTCTAAATCTAAGTAGAAATAATATTCTTGTACAGCACCGAGGACTGGAAAAGATTGAAGTTTACTAAGGTTTATAAAGTTTTCATTTACAATATTAAGAACTTCAAGCAAGCTTCCTCTGTGGTGTTTCAATTTTAAATAAATACTTGCCTTATCAGCGGCAGTATCAATTGATTCATTCTTATGTTTTTGGACAACAAAGAATCTTGTATAATTTGATTCAACTGTCTCGATATTTCCTGCAAGTACATTTAACTGGTAGATATCTGCAGCCAAGCTGCTCGCAATTGCTGCTACACCTAGTTTCTGATTTTCAGAAATTTCTTTTGCAGCCAATGCAGTATCTGAAAATTCTTTCCTTTCTATCGTTGGATAAGCATCTAAAAACTCAAGACATTGATTTAAAGCCATGGGATGTGATATCACTGTATGGATATCTTCGATTCGGTGGCCCGGCAATGCCATTAATTGATGCTGTATCTGAAGATATTGCTCGCCGACAATTTCTAGTTTATGCTCACGGAGAATACGGTAATTTTGTAAAATACTGCCTGCAATAGAATTTTCAATAGCCATCATTGCTATTGGAGCAACTTCTTTATCCAGTGATTTGGCCAAGATATCAAAACTGTCACATGCAACAGGTTCCAATGCATCTTCTCCAAAGTAGGCTCTCAAAGCCGCTTCATGGTAAGAACCTGGGTAACCTTGTATTAGACACTTGTTATTCACGAATTCTATTTTACTCAAAAAAAAAGCCCTGTAAACAGGACCTTAACAATTTATATTCTATTAGTACAAATTCATTAGACCCTGGTATCACTTTTAAAGTAAAACCAGAAATAAAAAAATGAATATGTATTTTTATTTGTCATCATTAAAAATAAAGGTATCTATTTTTTATTTGAGAATCAAAGTCTAAGAGAGACTTCGTTGAATAAAAATTGAAACAACATATCAGAAAATAAAAATGTGTTGTAAAAATAGAGTTTGGAATCTGTAATTAGCACAGACATTATCTGTTGATAGCCAACAGGTTACAAATTATGAAGCTTTTTTGCAATTGTATTCCTATTGAATTTTGCACTTGCCATTTTTAAATTTTCAATTATATTTGCACTAGATAAAAACATCATATAAAGGTGAATAGAAATTTAAATACGATTATCAGCATTATTAATATTATAATTATTGTCATGCACATGTAAGACAAGAGAGATCGTATATAACATATAATATAAAGCCATTCTCTCTTGAGGATGGCTTTTTTATTTAGCACTATGACAAAAAACAAATACAGCAAAAATGTTACTCAAAATCCATCACAGCCTGCAGCGCAAGCTATGCTATATGGAGTTGGATTGAGTGAAGACGATATGCGAAAACCACAAATTGGAATTGTGAGTACTGGCTGGGAAGGTAATACTTGCAACATGCATATCAACGATATCGCAACAGATGTTAAACAAGAAATCAATAAACAGGATTTAGTTGGCTTGATTTTCCATACCATTGGAGTCAGTGATGGAATTTCCATGGGGACTTCTGGGATGAGATACTCTTTGCCCTCTAGGGAAATAATTGCTGACTCAATAGAAACAGTGGCCTCTGCACAATGGTATGATGGTCTAGTCCCAATAGTCGGTTGCGATAAAAATATGCCTGGAGCCATGATGGGTATCTGTAGATTAAACAGACCCGCTGTTGTGGTTTTTGGAGGTACAATAAAAGCAGGTTTCTATAAAGGGAAGAAACTTGACATTGTTTCCGCATTTGAAGCTCTTGGTGAAAAAATTGCTGGAAAAATAGATGAAGAAACATATCAAAACATTATAAAAAATGCTGTTCCTGGTGCAGGCGCTTGTGGAGGAATGTACACTGCAAATACCATGTCCTCCTCAATTGAGGCATTAGGTCTGAGCATCCCATATAACAGCTCAATTCCTGCAGAACATCCCGACAAAAGTAATGAGATGCAGAAGATCGCATCTGCCATCAAATATTGCATCGATCAAGATCTAAAACCCTTGGATGTGCTTACTAAAAAGTCTTTTGAAAATGCGGTGAGACTCATTACAGTACTAGGAGGTTCTACAAACGCAGTGTTGCATTTACTTGCTATTGCATCAGAAGCAGGTATCCAATTTAGCATTGATGATTTTCAATACATAAGTAACCAGACTCCTTTTCTTGCAGATCTCAAGCCTTCCGGCAAATATGTCATGGAAGATTTATACGAACATGGTGGTGTTCCCGCAGTCATCAAGATGATGATCAAAGAAGACCTGTTTGATGGATCAGCTAAAACGATTACAGGTAAATCCATTGAAGAAAACCTTGAAGAAGTCAAACCAATAGATCATCCAATTTTATATCCAATCAGCAATCCAATTAAGAAAACTGGTCACATTCAAATACTTTATGGAAATCTTGCTTTGGAAGGTGGCGTATCAAAAATTACTGGGAAAGAAGGAGAAAAATTTTATGGCCCAGCAAAAGTTTTTAATTCAGAAGAAGAGGCCAACCAGGCCATATCAGATAATAAGATATTAGAAGGAGAAGTAATCGTTATTAGATTCTGTGGACCCAAGGGCGGACCTGGTATGCCAGAAATGCTCAAACCCACTTCAGCAATCATGGGAGTTGGGCTTGGAGGAAAGGTGGCGCTAATTACTGATGGAAGATTTAGTGGAGGAACACATGGTTTTGTGGTAGGTCACATTGCTCCAGAGGCATATGAAGGTGGATTGATTGGTCTACTAAAAGACGGAGATATGATTACTATTGATGCAAATAAAAATAGCATCGATGCAGACCTATCAAAAGAAGAAATAGAAAAACGAACAGCGGAATTTGCAGTTCCACAAAAAGAAGAAAAATTTTTCCTAAAAAAATTCAGAAAGACTGTCTCCTCAGCAAGTCTTGGATGTGTAACAACTTTATAAATGGAAGCTTCAGCAAAAAGAAAAACAAAAAACAAAAATGCCGTTAAAACCTCAGGAGCAGATGCAATTCTGCGATGTCTACTAGAAGAAAATGTAAAACTCATTTTTGGATATCCAGGAGGAGCCATTATGCCAGTCTATGATGCTTTGTATCATTATGAAGACAGGATCCAGCATATTCTGACACGACACGAACAAGGAGCAATACATGCCGCCCAAGGATTTGCGAGGGTTACACGACAAACAGGAGTTGTGTTTGCAACATCAGGTCCGGGGGCAACAAATCTCATCACAGGTTTAGGAGATGCGATGCTTGATTCAACTCCATTGGTTTGTATCACGGGGCAAGTGTATGCACATCTTCTGGGATCAGATGCATTTCAAGAAGTAGATGTAATTGGATGTTCCACACCAGTGACTAAATGGAATTATCAAATAACAAAAGCTGAAGAAATTCCGAGGATTTTAGCGAAAGCTTTTTATATAGCCAACTCAGGAAGACCTGGGCCTGTCTTAATAGACATCACCAAAAATGCTCAGATAGACCGACTAAATTATAGTTACAGCCCAAAGCCTAACATCAGAAGTTATATTCCGAAATCAAAGATTAATATTTTACAGATAGAAGAGGCAGCAACGGCCATTAATAAAGCAAAAAAACCATTCATCTTAGCGGGTCATGGTATTCATATTGCTAAAGCTCAAAACCTATTTAAGAAATTTGTTGAGAAGACAGGAATACCTATCGGGGCAACCATACATGGATTGTCAACCTTAAATGATGACCATCCATTGCACATGGGGATGCTAGGAATGCATGGAAATTATGCTCCAAACATCAAAACAAATGAATGTGATTTATTGATTGCCATCGGCATGAGGTTTGATGATCGGGTCACAGGAAAATTAGATGCCTATGCGCCACAGGCTAAAAAGATTCATATAGAAATTGACCCTTCAGAAATTAATAAAAATGTAAAAATAGACTTCCCTATTCTGGGCGATGCAAAAGAAGCTCTTAGCGCCCTTCTTCCTAAAGTTAAAAATAGAACACACAAAAAATGGGTTGAAGGCTTCCACCTACTTTATAAAAAGGAATTTAATAAGGTCATCAAAAAAGATTTGAGCTCGACTCCAAAAGAAATGACGATGGGTAGAGTTATCAAAGAAGCATCGAGACAAACAAAAGGAAAAGCAATTGTATGTACAGATGTCGGTCAACATCAAATGCTTGCTGCCAGATATTACGATTACTTAGGAAAAGATCAGTGGGTATCTTCTGGCGGAGCAGGAACGATGGGTTATGGATTGCCCGCAGCAATTGGTGCTCAAATGGGTAGGCCCAAAAGCACGACACTAGCTATTATTGGAGATGGTGGATTTCAGATGACGCTTCAAGAATTAGGTGTTTGCTCTCAATGGAATATCCCAGTCAAAATAATAATCCTAGACAATGAATATCTTGGAATGGTCAGACAATGGCAAGAATTATTTTTTGAAAGAAGATATTCTTCTGTAGAGTTACAAAATCCAAACTTTGTAATGATCAGCAAAGGTTTTGGTGTCGAAGCAAGTAAAATTACCAAAGCTGAAGAATTGGAAGGTGGCATCAAAAGAATGCTAGACCACAAAGGTCCATACCTACTTCATGTGAAAGTGCAGAAAGAAGAAAATGTATTTCCAATGATCGCAACAGGTAAATCTGTTTCACAAATTCAACTTAGTTAATCATGAATCAAGAATTTACAATATCTGTTTTTACAGAAGATAAAACTGGTGTCTTGGCAAGAGTGATTTCCAACTTCACCAAGAGACATATAAATATAGAGAGCATCAATGCTTCTACCTCGTCAATGGATGGAATATATCGACTGATTATTGTGGTTACTGTCACCAAGGATGCCATTGAAAAATTGGTCGCTCAACTTGACAAACAGATTGATGTAATCAAGGCATTTTATTATACAAATGAAGAAATGGTCTTCCAAGAAATTGCCATGTACAAAGTCCCGACAAAGGCTTTTATGAATGGCAGCATTGTAGAAAAACTTACAAGAAAGCACAATGCTCGTATCCTAGAAGTAGAAGAAGAATTTATTGTACTTGAAAAAACAGGATTACATCACGAAACCGAAGCACTCCTTGAAGAGCTGCGAGAATATGGAATATTTGAATTTGTGAGATCTGGTAGAATTGCCATCTCGCGACCACTAGAGCAACTCAATAATTACTTACGTTCAAAAAATTTAAAATAATAAATATGGCACAGTTAGATTTTGGCGGTCAAATGGAGACCGTTGTTACCCGAGACGAATTTCCTTTAGAAAAAGCAAGAGAAGTTTTAAAAGATGAAACCATCGCAATTATTGGTTATGGTGTCCAAGGTCCTGGGCAAGCATTAAACTTAAAAGATAATGGCTTCAATGTTATAGTCGGACAGAGAAGTCCATCTAAATCATATGACAAAGCTGTTGCAGATGGTTTTGTGCCGGGGAAAACGTTATTTTCAATAGAAGAAGCCGCTGAAAAGGGTACCATCTTGCAATACCTATTGTCAGATGCGGCACAGATTTCTGTATGGCCTACACTTAAGCCGTATCTGACAGAGGGCAAGGCATTGTATTTTTCTCATGGGTTTGGAATTACTTACAAAGATCAGACAGGTATTATTCCTCCAGAAAATGTAGATGTCATATTGGCTGCTCCGAAAGGAAGTGGTACAAGTTTGAGAAGATTGTTTCTTGCGGGAAAAGGACTCAACTCTAGCTTTGCAGTGCATCAAGACTCAACGGGCAGAGCAAGAGATAGAATCATCGCTTTAGGAATAGGTATCGGATCGGGTTATTTATTTGAAACAACCTTCAAAAGAGAAGTTTATTCTGACTTGACAGGAGAGAGAGGAACATTGATGGGTGCAATCCAAGGATTGTTTGCTGCACAATATGATTTGCTTCGATCTAGAGGTCACTCCCCTTCTGAAGCATTTAATGAAACAGTGGAGGAAGCTACTGAATCTCTATATCCTTTGGTTGCCGAAAACGGAATGGACTGGATGTACGCCAATTGTTCGACAACTGCTCAAAGAGGAGCCTTGGACTGGTGGAAGAAATTTAGAGATGCGGTCAAACCAGTTTTTGAGGAGTTGTATGACAGTGTAGAATCTGGCCATGAAGCAAAACTTAGTATTGACAGCAATAGCCAAAGCGATTATAGAGAAAAGCTAGAAGTAGAACTCAATGAGCTTAAAAATTCTGAAATGTGGAGAGCAGGTGCAACCGTGAGAAAACTCCGACCAAAAAATGAATAAGGCTCCGGATCATAAAATATTAATCCCTATTTCCAAAATAGAAGATGCTGCCAAAAGATTGTCTAAGGTAGTCCTCGAATCACCTCTACAGCGAAATGCAGGTCTTTCAGAAAAATACAACTGTAATATATTTCTGAAGAGAGAAGACCTGCAAACCGTTAGGTCTTTCAAGATTCGTGGAGCCTACAATAAGATGCTTTGTCTTTCTGAGTCAGAACTTTCTAAAGGAGTCATTTGTGCAAGCGCAGGCAACCATGCTCAAGGTGTCGCCTTTGCCTGTAGCCAATTGAAAGTAAAAGGGACCATCGTGATGCCAAATCCTACTCCTGACCAGAAGATAAAAAAAGTAAAACAGTTTGGAGGCGAATGGATAGAGATCATCATGAATGGTGACAACTTTGATGAAGCACAAGAGCAGGCATTTGCGGAAGCGAAAAAATCAAACAAAGTATTTATACATCCATTTGATGACGAAGAAGTAGCGGCTGGCCAAGGAACAATTGGATTAGAAATCATAGCCCAAATGGATGGTGACCTTGATTATTTATTGGTAGCTGTTGGAGGAGGTGGGTTAATCGCAGGAGTATCCTCATATTTTAATAAGCTAAGCCCCAATACAAAAATAATTGCAGTCGAAGCAGCAGGAGCTTCCAAATTATCAGCGTCGCTTAAAGCTGGAAAAAATGTTCGACTACAAGGTGTAGATAATTTTGCTGATGGTATTTCTGTGAAAGAAATGGGCGCAAGAAACTTTTTTATCTGCCAACAAACTGTAGATCAAAGCGTCACAGTACCAGAAGGAAAAATAGCGACAAGCATACTAGATTTATACAATGAGGAAGCAATCGTAGTGGAGCCGGCTGGAGCTGTTTCCGTTGCAGCTTTGGGTCTTTTACGAAAAGAAATAGAAGGAAAAAACGTAGGAATTATTGTTTGTGGTGGAAACAATGATATTAATAGGACACAAGAGATCCAAGAACGCTCGATGTTATACGAAGGGCTAAAACATTATTTTATCATCAAATTCCCTCAGAGAGCGGGAGCTCTTCGTGATTTCCTCAACGTTTTGGGCCCTACAGACGATATAACCCATTTTCAGTACACTAAAAAGAATAATAAGGAGAATGGGCCTGCCTTGGTTGGAATTGAGCTGACAAAAGTGGAAGATTTTGATGAGCTTGTTCTAAAAATGAACGCAGAAAGTATTAATTTTCGACACTTGAATGATGATCCTACATTATTTGAAACAATGGTGTAGATCAATTCCAAAATGGAAGGGGGCTCAGGACAACCTGTACTCCTTTCCGCTGGAATTGAAATATTCTCATTAAAAAAGGAGGCTTTATTACTAATGCCTCCTTTTTTTGTATCAAACTCTGAGCTTAATTTAATTCAGGATAATTTTTTCAGTAAATACATTTTTGCCTTGAGCAATGACGAGGACCAAAGTACCCAGTTGATTTCTTGGTAAGTCAATCTGCTGATCAAAATTGCCATCAAAATTTGTCATGTTCTTTTCATAGATGGTACGTCCAGCAATATCAATAATCTTGACATTGGTTTCCAATTCATTTTCTACTACAAATCTTATGCGGATATTTCCATCTGTAGGGTTTGGAAATAAATCCAGTTGAGAAATTTTAAGTGTATTTGGACCAGAACTGATTTGAACTTGTTGACCGGATTGTTCAATAATCTGTTCTTCAATCATTTCTAATTCTGTTTCAGTAAGATCCTCAGTCCTTGTATCCACTTCTACCTCGACTTCCTTTTTGCATTCAACAATATCACCTCCCTTAATTTTCAAAACTTTATGCTCTGTTCTATAATTTTCTAAAGTCCCTTGCGACTTTTCTGTTACTTTAAGTTCTTGAGGAGCTAGCATATTGAATTTCAATTTCTTCAATTTACCGTCTCTAAATATCGTCAACTTTACCTTATCTCCCGGCTCTTTATCTGACAGAGCATTGAGCAAATTTTCATAACTCTTTACACTTATTTTATCTACTTTGACTATGATGTCATCAACCAGAACGCCGCCGGCTTCTGCTGCACCACCCTTCACCAAATCAGTTACAACAATTCCTAAGTTATTATCATCAATCATCACGCCCAACACAGCTTTTTTCTTATGAGAATGTGCTTCATGTGCTTCATGTTCTTCTATATCACCTTCCTTTTCGATTCTTATTCTGACTTTTCCATCTTCTTGAACTGATTCTAGGTCTATATCGTGCTCGTCTAAAATATCTTGAACATCCTGCGGCATTACTTCTCCATCATTTAACTCAATGACTTGAACTGACTCTTTCCCATTTTCAATCTTCTTTATTTTGATGGTCTTCTTTGTTCCTTTTTCATTTATCTCAACATCTTTATCAATCATTATTTTTTTCTTGATGACTTTTGTATCCTCTTCGAGTCCATGTTCATCCATCAGTTTTTCCATTTCGGCAGGCATCTCACCTTCTCCATCCCACTCCATCGCTTTTTTATTTCCATCATCATCCATCTCTACCACTTTGTATTTTTTTGTTTGGGTAGATTTTCCATTACCACTGTTCTCTAACAACTCATTGATATCTATGCCTTTTTCCTCAAGCATTTTCTTGATGTCTTCAGGAAGTTCTTCTCCATTAGAATCTAAGAAGATCATTTTATTTCCAACCAGTTGATGTTCTTCGCCATCTTCACTGATCCAGATATTCACCTCTTCGGTTTCTGTTTCTACACCTCTCACATCGACAGTAATCACCTCATTGGCATCACCTTCTGACGTTAGCTCTACTGTCATCTCCACCTCACCGTCTTTGCCAGTTGGCTTTTCCGTGATCTTGATTCCTTGTTCTTTAATATAATTCTCTGCGTCTTCTCCTTTCAATACAATCTTTTCTTTTGACTCAACTCCATTCTCATCAATTATCGTTTTGATAATTTCAATTTCCGTTTCCCTTTTTGTTTTTGATTCAGCTTGCGCAAATATGTTTGTGCTTAAGCAAAATGCAGCAATCAAAGAGAGGAATACGACTTTTTGAATATTCTTCATAATTATAATAGTTTGAATTTGTACAAAGTTATGCTAAATAATAAAATAGGAAAAGCCTATACTAATGGATTGGTCGAAAAGTGTTGTTTCTGTACCAAATAATTCCTTCCATTCTTTATAAAAGTAAACCCTTGTGTTCCATTGAACCGCAGGACTTATATAATAATCAAAGGTAAGATTGAGCTGTATAGCTTGAAACGAATAAGTAAAATCGTTTCCAGTTGTAGTAAAATTAACACTGGTACCTGCTTTTGTTCTACGATTTGGCAGCCAACTAAAAGTTACTTGATTGCTAGTAGAGAAAATGTTTTCTTCATTCCCTTCTAAATAAGGTTGATCTCGATATCTAAAAAATGAATTAATATCTAATTGAAAATCTTCAGAAATTGGAAGGTAGTATTCTAAACTAGCAAATGGATCAAGCGTTAGATCTGTGTCATTTCCTGGGATTGCACTATTATCACCATTATTGAAACTTACCAAACTTGGAATGACTCCACCTCTGATTCTAAAACCTGATAACCTGAACTGAAAATTTTCGAATCTGTAGTTATCATGAAGGACTGCTGAACTTAGTCCTGATAGACTCACAATGTTATTATCGTTTAAATAATTCAACAATTCAGCACGATTCTGGATTCGCCCTAAGCGTCCATCAAGGAATTGTATATTCCTTTGGGTGCTTATTAAATCTGCAACTTCTTTTGTTCTATTTCTGTCAGCAGAAATACCATAACATTCCAGATCATTGAATAGGCTCATAGCTTGCCATGCATCATTGACTACGAACGGCCTTCCAAAACCAATCGAGATAGGAATTGAAAAACTCTGATTATAGATATTTTTATCATCTGACAAATAATAAAATTGATTTCCAGCAAAAAGTTCTGCACCAGTTGAAACAAAAGCTTTGCCGTTTATATAATGATACCTATTATAACTTCCATTTAAATTTGCTTGAAATAAATTGCTGTTATCCACCCTTACATCATTGACTTTATCTGAAATAAAATCAGTATCCAAAACAACGATTACTTCTGTATCAGACCTATCTTTTTGCATGTTAAAAATATAAGTCGAATAAAGAGATCCAGTCAATCTATTTCTATCCAAATTATCAGACCTTACGATGGATTCACGAAGTTGAGGATAAATAGAAATTCGATGATTTTTATAATTCGGAGGGACGTAATCTTTGAGAAAATCAGACGAAATATTACTAGATTCATTTTGGGCCTGTGCACTAGTAAGAGCGGATAAAAAAAATAACCCAATTAGCCAACATATATTGATATTCATATCGTTATGTAGTTGTAATGATTAAATAAGCCACTCTTTCCTTGGTTTAGTTACAATTTCGTCAAAATCCAACTAGCAATTCTATCCTTTAACATTACTTTAATAATTATATCAGTAACTTTATGCGCTTTTAAGCATTTAACAATTATAAACAAACACATATTTTATTATGAAAAAATTATCCATTTTTCATGTGCTTGGACTAGCATTATTAGTAATGATGTTCAATGCTTGTGAAACAGACCCAGTAACAGATCCTGGACCAATATTTTCTACTTCTCCAGAATTGTCAATTGTGGATGAAGCAGGATTCATCGCTTTTGATGAAACTGTATCCCCAGACACGGATTTTAGAGTAAAAATTACGGCTACAAGAGGCGATTCTCCATTAAATGCTTTTTATCTTCAGGAGGATGGAATTGAAGTTCCTTCGGAGAGATTTTTAGTAAACAATGAAATTTCTGGTGCAAATCCAAAATTAATCTTTGGATCAGACAAAGAAGGTTTGACATGGGAATTGACGATCAGAGCTCATGACACAGGAACAAGAAATTATAGATTTATAGTAGAAGACGAGGCAGGTGAAACTAGTAGCCAAAGCTTAAATATTTCTACAGATGGAGGGACACCGCCATTAGTGGAAATTACAACTTCAGGAATGATTGATGTAGATCCCGGTGCGCTTATTTCTTTACCAGTAACTGTTGGTCAGGGAACATTCCCACTTGCATCAATTACAGTATTGGAAAACGGTGTACCAATTAGTGATTTTGCAACTAGATTATTCTATGATGATTTGAGCAATGCATTTACAAGTAACCCCTATCCGATTCCATCATCAGACGTTAATGGATTCCAAAGAACAATATTCATAAGAGCAGGTAATGATGCTGGTACGAGCACATACTCTGTACAACTAGCAGATGATGCTGGTAATATTACTGAATCTTCATTTGAAGTTACTACAGGAATTTCTGGAACACCAACGACTTTGTTGCAAGGTGTTTTATTTAATGCAGCAGGTCCAGCTGGAACAGGAGGATTAGATTTGGATACTGGTAATGGAACTGGATCATCTGATATCTTATCAGAAATAAGAGATCAAGGTATTGATCAAAGCGTACCAAACGATCAAAATTGGATTAAGAGAATTGCTGCAATCAATGGAACAAGAATGGTTTTCTTGTCACCTGGTAACGGTGGACTTTCTGAAACATTCACATTTGAATCTGTAGAAGTAAAAGAACAAATTGAAGAAATATTTGCTTTTGGTATTGAATTAAATACTGACAGTGATGGACTTCCTGAAAGTTTCCTCATGGAAGTTGGTGATGTTTATGCTGCAGAGAGAGATGGAACTTACTACATATTTGTTGTAAGAGAAATCAATGAAACACCAGATAGCAATGCTGATAACTACGTTTTTGATATTCAGTATTAATAGCTGAGTAATTGATAAATGCAATAATAAAATGAGGGAAGTAGCTTTTGACTGCTTCCCTTTTTTTTTATCAGTATTTATAGCATTTACTAGATTTGGGAAAATCCTATTAAGAATACAAAAGCAAATAATAATGAAAAGAAATTTAATTATTGTTATGCGATGAGGTAATAATTGTAATGATTACAGATGCATTTTGATCTGTGTTTAATTTGTCAATAATTTTTCTTCATTACATTAAAACATAATTACAGCCTCCCTTTAATAAAATGAATTATTATATTTGCAAACTTCTAAGTCTTAATTTATTAAGCTTTTGGTCTCATAGCTCAGTTGGTTAGAGCATCTGACTCATAATCAGAGGGTCCAAGGTTCGAGCCCTTGTGGGACCACAACTTTTTGCAACACTTAGTGGTCCTCCACATTTTGAACCAGTAAGAAATGGTACAATTCCATTTGATATAGAAATTTCTCGTTCTGCTCCTTCAAGCTTTAATATTTTCTTTTGATGTGTTGTCCTTAGACGGAATGCGCTTCTGCAAATAACAAAGCTGCAGAAGGATTTACACATACTTGTATTTTACCAAATACCGACAATTGCGTAACGGCTACCAGTGTAACGATTTAACCAAAATCGATTCCAATCTTTTCCATCAAATAAATTTAAGTAGATGTCCTTATATAGTTATAACATAATAACTTCATTCATTTCGCTTTTAAACTAATGAAAACAACTAGTTGAATAGCATTAAAAATAGATTTATGATCTTCTGCTATTTATTTTACGACGATGTTTTATTATTTTAAATTTTCTTACGTAGAAAGGACCTGATCTAATTGATCATTCTTTAGATGACAATTCGTTCTTCAACTTTGTCTCAATAACAACCTAACTCTATTACAAAAAGGATAGTAATTTTTTAAAGTAAAGTTGACAAAGATGGCTCCTTTAAATTTTGTAAGAAGATATTTCTGATTTAATCGAAATTATTTCAAGATGAAAAAAATTGACATCCTTGTTGTTATACTTTGTTTTCTTGTGAGTAACGGAATTTCACAAGAGTGCTCTTCTGTTGGTGTTCTTAGCTCTTTTCGTTCAGAATACCCTTCAGCAGATCCAGCTGGACCATATTGCCCAGGAGAAACTGTCACTTTTTGTTATGATTTGGAATATAATGTAGATCCCCAAGGCACAGGAAATTCATGCTCTTGGTTACATGGTATAGTTCCAGTCTTGGGTTGCGGATGGGATTTAACGATTAATGATATTGCAGATCAGGTGCCTGAGGATTCTGAATGGTGGCCGGAAGGATCTGTAGATTACAATATTGATAATTTGGACGTGGATCATGCATTTGATTGCTGTGGAAAACTTAGCCTTGAATATCCGAGTGCGAATGTGAATATGGGTACTCTAAGTGAAGGAGACTTATTGCCTGGTGGATTTTGGTTTATTTCAAATGGAATTGATTCTTGTACAAATGATGGTGATCCTGACAATTCATGGGGCTATGAATTTCCTTGTGGCGAAATTCTTTTTTTATCTCATTGCTTTAATCTAACAGTAAAAAATCATACAATTCTTGCTGATTGTGATGCTTGTAATTCTGATTTAAAAGTAGATATCTTTACTTTTTCTGATAATGAAACAGGTTGTTATGGTGGTGAGGTATGCAACGATAATGTTATGCATGCTACTTTTGACGGAGTTTTGGATTGTTCATCATTTGTTACTGTAGATATCGTATCATCTGATACGGAAATTTGTAATGGAGCCACTACTAATTTGGAATTAGAAACCAATGATACAAATTATTCAATAGTTGTACAATCTGAAAACAATCCTAATATTTTAGGAGCAACAATCAATGATACTTTTCCAAATGGTGTAGTAACGATTTCGGATGTTTTAATAAATACCGGTACAAGTCCTGAAATAATAACTTATGAGTTTTATGCTACCCACCCAAACCTAAATTCTATTTGCAATGGGCAAATGTTTACTTCGCAAATAACAGTCAATCCCACTATCCAAATAGAGTTTGATGAACCATATACATTGTGTTGGGATGGACAAGAAGAAATTGTTCCTACCATATCTGGAGGCTCAGGTATTTACTCTGATTATAATTGGTCAAATGGAGATATTGGGCCTTCTACCATTGCGCCCGAAAACCCTGGAGATTCCCCGGGTGATTATCAATATGCTTTGACTGTATCAGATGATACTGGATGTACCGCTGAGGCCACCGTTGATTATACAATTAGAGACCAGGTCATTCTCACACTTAATACTACTTCATCTGCTGCTTGTGTGAATGGCATCAATGACAATGAAGAAATATGTGCAGAAATAGTAGCTGGAGCTTCTAATGGTCCATTTACTTATTCATATAACTTTGATTCAAATTTAATGGCTACTATCGATGAAGATTGTATCATAATAAATGAAGAAAACTCTGCTCCCGGTGAGTATGATATATTTTTAGAAGTCGAAGATCAATTTGGGTGCGTTTACGCAGAAGGGCCAGTTGTTTTTACTGTTGAAGATGATCTACTAATAGATTTCAACCCAGTAATTTGTTCAACCAATTCGAATAATGAAGTACTTTATTCATTTGAAGTTTGTAGTGACATTAATAGTGGTGTAGAATGGTATTTATTTGATGAAAATTGTGGTACTCAATTGGATGGCCCTCTTAATTCTTCTTGTGAAACATTTACTGTGCAGCCATTTGAGTCCGGTGATGTTCTACCTGCAATTTTTTGTGTGCAACTAATAAACACAAGCACCAATTGTACTACAAATTCTTCAATTACAATTCCTGCCCCAATTTTGCCCGACATTCCTTTATCACTAGAGGGTTGTGCAGGTGAAACGACAACTATAACTTTGGGTAATTCTGAGGAATTTACTTCTTGGACTTGGTGTGATGGAGTTTCAGATGAAGTAAATTTCAGTATCACTTTTGAAGAAGATGAACTGTGTGTTTTCTCAGTGACAGATAATAGTAATTGTGAATTGACTTATGAAATAATAATTGAAGTTTTTGAATCAATTGATGCTGAAATTACAGGATCTACTTCCTTTTGTGCTGGATCAAATACTACCTTATGTGCCAATTCTGATCCAAGCTATTCTTACATTTGGTCAACAGGAGAAACATCCGAGTGTATCGATGTAAGTGACGCTGGAAATTATAGCGTTGATATAAGTAATGATAATTGTTCCGCTTCCGCAAATGTTGACATTTCAGTTGGTGCAAACTTAAACCCAATAATCAATGGGGGTGATTTTTGTTCTGGACAATCTGTGCTGTTGAGTACGGGAAATAATTTTACTTCTTATGAGTGGACTGATTCTGATGGAAACATAGTCCAACCCATCAATCCAACTTCCCCGTGGGAAATTGAAGTTGGTGTTGCAGGTGAGTATACTGTGGAAGTTTCAGATGGTTCTTGTGATGGTATAACAATGTTCTTAGTTAATGAATCAATGGAAGCTACTGCACAACTTACATCTGGTTCTATTTGTAATTCAGGCGATTCAGGCGATGAAACTATATTAGACTTAGAGAGTTTGATCACTTCCGTAAATGGGGCCTTTACAATTCAAGACCAAAATGGTGCAACTGTTAATCCTATTATTATTGATTTTGAAGGTGTATCAGCAGGCACTATAAACTACACAGTTGTTGTGGAGGGAACCGAACCATGTCCTGATGTTCCTTTTATTTTAATTGTTGAAGTTGTTGATTGTGGTTGCCCAGAAGTAGAATTAAATGCTATTCCTGATTTTTGTAATGATCAAGAAAACTTAATTGAACTTAATAATTTTTTAGGACAATTTACTGCTACCAACGGTGAATTTGTGGTTCTTAATAGTGAAGGAAACATGGCCACTTTTCAAACTGACAATAACAATACTTTGGTCATAGAAGAGGGTACAGAAGCTGGGATTTATACTGTCAATTATGATCTTCAGAATATTCCAATAGGTTGTATTTCGACAGCAAATGCTATAATCGAAATCTTTGATGCACCCACCTTAAGTGGGATGAATGGTGGTCCGATTTGTAATTCAAGCGCAAGTGGTGAAGAAACAACAATAGACATTCAAACTTTAATTGACTATAATGGAGATGGGGACTGGTTTGATGAAAACTCAATGTTGTTGACTTCAACTTTAATTGATGTTGATGGCTTTGTTCCAGGTCAGTACTTATTTACTTTCATAACGACAGATGCTGAAGCTCCATGCGATAATCAAAATGTTGAGATAGAAATAATGGTAGTAGATTGTGATTGCCCTACTTTGGCTTTCAATTCTTCAATTGAATCTTTATGCGAGACTGATGGCGCTATTGACCTTAATGATTTATTGGCTGATGGTACTGATGACGGAGTATGGTCAACTTCTGCGCCTTCGGGCCTATCGGGAAGTATTTTTAATCCCCAAGGCCTAGATGCAGAAATATATACCTTTGATTATGAATTGACAAATCCGCTTGTTGGTTGCCCAGATATTATTTCCATGGATATTGAAGTAATATTACAATCGAACGCTGGGGAACAGTTTTCAGAATATATTGTTTGCGAATTTGATGAAGAAACAATTGATTTATTTGATGAATTGACTTCAGCAGATGAAGGTGGTTTTTTTCAAGAAATAAGTAATGTGCCTTCTACTGGTAGTGCATTTAATCAATCCAACCAAACATTTGACCCAAGCAATCAAATACCAGGTGAATATAGTTTTGAATATATCATAGAAGCTAGTGTCGTTTGTATGGATGTCGCAGCTATCGTCACAATTATTATTGAAGATAATCCTATTGCTGATGCAGGTGCTGATGCAGTGATTTTTTGTGGAGTTAG
>Ga0114956_1001724_pt1 | contig 17265 bp, 18 predicted proteins | sample MaitaG_FD_87304 | JGI IMG/M metagenome (GOLD analysis project Ga0114956, IMG submission 87304) | Marine algal microbial communities from Maine, USA - Maine_Asex2 metaG | ecosystem: Host-associated > Algae > Red algae > Unclassified | place: Maine, USA | collected 2015-01-05 | reverse complement strand
CGTAGTGGATACTATTTTATTGCGCCTTGGTTTGTCAGAACTTCTTTATTTCCCCTCAATCCCCGTAAAGGTTTCAATCAATGAATATATTGATATTGCCAAATTGTACAGCACAGAGCAAAGCGGGCAGTTTGTAAATGGTGTACTGGATAATTTACGCAAAGACTTAGAAAAACAAAAAATACTCAGAAAACTTTCTTAAATATAACAATGTATGTACGGTAAAAAAAATAGTTTCATGTTAGCACTAGTATCTGTGTTGGTATTGGTCGCTTGCCAAAATGATGCCACGAAAGATAGTCATGCAGAAGTGCTCAATGACTCGTCAACACTTTCTACAGAGCTAGTCAACAATCCAAGCACTGATGAAAATCAGGAAGTAAGCTTAGAGCAAACGGGTCTTCTAGTTTTTGAAGATACACTTCATGATTTTGGAAACTTGACGGAGGGAGAAGTAATCCAGCATGAATTTGAATATGTAAACAAAGGTTCTAAAGAAGTGATTATTACGAATGCCAAAGGTTCCTGTGGCTGTACGGTTCCTGAGTATGACTACAAACCAATTCCTCCAGGAGGGGCTGGGGTTATGAAAGTGACATTTGATAGCAAAGGTAAAATAGGATACAATGAAAAAAACGTACAAATAACGACTAACGGAGTTCCTTCAAAATACAGATTGACTATCTTAGCCACAGTGGCAAAATAGTAGATCAAAATATAAAAAACAAAACTACTCAAAACGTAAACTAAGAACTATGACAGATTTATTAATTATTTTAATGGCGCCAAAAGGCGAAGGTGCCGAAGGAGGTGGGATGCTCAACTTAGCAATTATGCTCGGTATGGTTGCCGTCCTATATTTCTTTATGATACGCCCTCAAATGAAAAAAGCGAAACAACAAAAAAAATTTGCAAGCAGTAATAATACCGGCGACAGCATAATAACAATTTCGGGTTTGCATGGTAAAATCATTCGAACCAATGAAGACGGAACCATCCAAGTGGACCTAGGAAAAACGGTTGTAAAAATGGAGCGCTCTGCGATTAGTATGGAAATGACGAAAGCTTTACACGATCGCAAAAACGCGGGGGTAACTTCTGAAGCGTAGCTAAATGCAAAAAATCGGAATCACAGGTGGAATTGGTACGGGAAAATCTACCGTATGTAAAATTTTTGCTACGCTAGGCATTCCCACTTTTGATGCTGACAAAGAAGCCAAAGCACTTTATGATTCTGACGAAGAATTAAAAGCAGATATAATGAATCGTTTTGGCAAAGCGATTTATAAGAACGGACGCTTTCAAAAGCAGGAACTCGCAAAAATTGTTTTTAATAATCAAAACGATCTTCAAGATTTAAATGCTCTAGTACACCCAAAGATTATTGCGCAAGGTGAGAACTGGTTTTTTCAGCAAAAAACGCCCTACGCTATTAAAGAGGCAGCTTTACTAATAGAGAGCGGAGGGTATAAAAATCTTGATAAAATCATTGTTGTCAAAGCACCTTTGAATCAACGCATTGCTCGTGTAAAAAAGAGAGACGGACTCAGTCAAAAAGAAATCGAAAAACGCATTGATCGCCAATGGCCCGAAACCAAAAAAGAAAGCTTTGCTGATTATATAATTAACAATGGGAATTCGGATTTTTTAATCCCACAAGTATTAGAAATACATAAAAAAATTAAAGCCTTATGAGAAATCTACTATTAATAGTTACAATTTTGTTTTTTACAGCTTGTGGTAGCGGTGATAAAAAGAAAATACTCGGAAAGTGGTGGAGTGACGATTTTTGGTTTGAATTTCACGAAGGCAATACGTATAGCGGAGGACGAGGCCCCATCGTAAGCGTAGAGCAGCAAGATTTTGTATTAGAACCTTCTGATAACAAACTTACTTTTTACACAGACAAAGAGAGCGAATCCTATTATTTACTTTACGATTTTATTGGGGAGGACACCTTGGTTCTCACCAATTCAATGAACGTCACTTCTGTACCGGCGAAGTATTATAAGAAATAATGTCAAATAGAGACGACACATATCGGCACAAAGGATTAAGGCAAAAATTGGTGAACGGATTGTCAAAAAAAGGTATCCAAAGCCAAGATGTTTTAAATGCTATCAACACGGTGCCTCGTCATTTTTTTTTAGATTCGGCCTTGGATAAAATTGCTTATCAAGACAAGGCATTTGATATTCACTGCGGGCAAACTATATCACAACCGTATACCGTCGCGTTTCAGTCTGAACTTTTAGAAATTAAACGATTGGATAAGGTGCTAGAAATTGGTACAGGAAGTGCCTACCAAGCAACAATCTTAGCTGAGTTGGGTGCTCAAGTGTACACAATTGAGCGGCAAGAAGGATTATATCGCGAAATTCAAAAAAGCTTTCCTCTTAGAAAGCGCTATCCATTTATTAAGTTTTTTTTCGGCGACGGTTTTAAGGGCTTGCCAACTTACGGCCCCTTTGATAAAATAATCATCACGGCAGGGGCCCCTTTTATTCCTGAGGCATTATTAGACCAACTCAAGCCAAATGGCATTCTAGTAGCACCCGTAAACGAAGGGGATGCTCAAATCATGACGCGGGTTAAGAAAGGACCGAAAGGCGGACTAACTTCTGATACATTCGGTGATTTTAGTTTTGTACCTATGCTAGATGGTACAGAGTAAGAGTAAATTAATATTTTCTTAGGGTAGATTCGCTCCAAGCGACAGCCTCCTTAATGAAATTCTGATACATCGGACGAAGGGCCTCCTCATTATTGAATAGCGCAAACAAGATCTCATCCGCATTGCCAAGGCGAGGGTGCCGTTTAATGAGGCCTATTATAGCCTTTTCTATACCAGATCTACTTCGATAATGATACAGCCAATTATATCGAATCATATAACCGAAATATGTCTTCATGTCTTCGGACATTATTTCATACGCGCTTTCTAATTTTCCTAATATTGATAGGGTGAACTCTTCAAGTTCTTTTTCATTTTTAAAAAAAGTAGAATCATTGGCAATAAAATAATCAAAGAATATATCAATAAAGACGCCAGCATACCGAATACCTTCTGCACGTAAAAGCTTCGTAGCATCTCGAACGCTTGGGTGCTGGTCGGTATATTCATCTAAGAGACGGTGGTAGCGCATACCTTTTTGAATGGACAAGGGATAGTTTAAATATTTATTTCCTTTAATAAAGTCTCCTAACATGTTGCCAATAAGAATATTATCATCGTTTCCCGAAAGGGTTGCATGGCCCAAATAGTTCACTTATTCGAGAATAATTTTATCTCGACCATCATAAAATGGCGCTTGAATAGAGAGAACTTTTAACTTACCTTTTCCGTTATTGATAATCTTATGAGGTGTTCCCTTTGTAATAAAGATCAATTCGTTTTTCTTTAAGGTAATAGTTTTGTAGCCCATAAGGACCATGCCTTGACCCTCTATTAGCAGTATCTGCTCAGAATGGTCATTGTGATAGTGCATTTTTGTTTCGGTAGGGATACTCAGTAGGAAAGAAGCTGCTTGCTCATCATACGCAATACGTACGGTGCCATAAACATTGTCTTTCTGCTCCACGCCCTCTGGAATCGGGATGACTGGTGCATTTTTTGTCTTAGTAGACGTACTTATAGGCTCTTCAACTTTATCGACTAACGATTTATTTGTACGGGTATCATCTAGTTCTTTTGTTCCCAAATTTTTCTCACCAGCCAGTTCTAATTTTGCTTTAGCTGTCTGTTTAGCCCTTTCGCGAGCTTTGGCGTTTGCCAATTTTGCTTGTTTTTTACTCTCTTTTTTGGATGTTTTAGCTTCTTTTTTTGTGAGAGTATCTTTTGCTTTATTTTCTTTGGTAGCCTTAGAAACTTTTTGTTTTTCGGAGAGCTCTTTCTTTTTTTGCTTTTCTATTGCTAGTGCTTTGGCTAATTTTTTATCATATTTCTTCTGTTTTTTATCAGCCTTAGCTTTTTTCTCTTCCTTCTCTTTTTTAACTTTTTTAGCGGCGTATTCTTTTTCGCGCTCTATTTTTTCTTGTTTTCTTTTTTCAGCAAGTTCTTTTTGTTTCTGCAGTTTGAGCTCTTTTTCCTTTAAACGCTTTTGTTTCAAAAGTTCCATTTCAGCATTCTCATCTTTATTTTTTTTCTCTACCATATTGGCTATTCGAATTGAATCTTCTCTGGCAGCCTTCCGTAGTGCAGACAAGTTTAGCGTGGGCCTTACTTCTTTTGCAGATTTTGTTGCACTATCTGGCATCATATTAACCTCAATAGTATCAATCATACCGTCCTGGGCCCTTAGGTTTTGGCAAAAAGAAAATAGCATTAGTGCAAGCAGGGGTAGTCGTAAACGAAAAATAAGCATTATACAAAAGTACCTTTAATCCCGAAGAAGCATCTTAATAATTTTGTAATATGAGCGGCGGGTCTGAGTTCCAAAAAAATATTTAAAAATAGAAAATACCTAGGCCTTTTTTTTTGAAAATCATTTTTGAATCAATTACATTTGCACTCGTTCTTTTTTAGACAGGTACACAAAAATTCAAAAGCCGATTTAGCTCAGTTGGTAGAGCCACTGATTTGTAATCAGTAGGTCGCTGGTTCGAGTCCGGCAATCGGCTCTTTTGTTTTTTATGATTTTCATTAGAAACGAGGATGGGTAGTTGCCCGAGTGGCTAAAGGGGGCAGACTGTAAATCTGCTAGCGTGAGCTTACGATGGTTCGAATCCATCACTGCCCACTTTTTTGTCCCAGTTTTCTAAAGAACTTTTGCGGGAGTCGTATAGTGGCTTATTACCTCAGCCTTCCAAGCTGATGACGACAGTTCGATTCTGTTCTCCCGCTCTACAAAAAAAATGCTGATTACGCTTGTGCGTGACAGCTTTTTTTTTGCTTTTATCCACTTTCAATGGGTAGTGGACAAACTCCACTACCAAAAACAAGCTGGGTACGTACGATAAAAAGCCACCGTAGCTCAGGGGTAGAGCACTTCCTTGGTAAGGAAGAGGTCGTGAGTTCAATTCTCATCGGCGGCTCAAAAGAAACATAGATAGGTATTATCTATGTTTTTTTATTTTCTAAAGCTTGAATTTCTATAGGTAATTAAATTTTGAAGCCAAGCTAATTGAAAGCAGCACTAAAAAATAATGAGTTCGGAAGAATATTTTTAAAAAAAATAATCTGGGCTAAGGGACCCATGCACAGGCTGCACTTGAATCTGCGGCTACTTGCTGTCTGAAATACCAACCATTCTCACAAGTTTGTTGATTAATTCCTTGTCCTTCGGTTGATGCTTTTTCAACAGTGGTAACACCCGAAGCCGTGCAATAGCATTCTCCCTTTTTTGCGCAAGAAGAGGTCATAAGAACGATGCTAAATAGAAGTAAGTATTTAATCATAATTTAATAACGAAATGTGATGAATAATATTGTGGTTCCGAATTTTAAAAATAATACAAAATCAAGCCAAATCTACCAACCTAAGGATAAAATTGAATGATTTTTGACACAAATAGGATGATACTTATCTCAAGGTAACTAATTCATTCACTCCAACTCATAAGGCAAATTGTAGAAGATTGAAGTGTTTTATTTAGCAAGTAAGTAGCTATAAAAACTTGCGAAAAAATTCATAGATTTTTTCAAGAGATTTTCCAAGGTAGTCAGGAGAAGTGCCAAAATGATCTTCATGATAATTTTCAATGCCAAATGCACCTAGCGGACCGTCAAGTTCAGGTTTTTCTATAGTATGGATTCCAAAGGAAAAAAAACATAAACACAAAAGCAGGAGTAAGGAATGTCGGAACGCTTTTTTCTTATGATTCACATAATACACAATGGAAATAATTAGACCAATGGGTACAATCATTATATACCAACACTCGCTGAGCCAAGAACTATTTAAGATGTGCACTTGTTCAAAAGTAGTGCATATCCTCATTTTTCTTATATTTTAACTATTTATACCGCAAAAAAGTTTATATTTTTACAATAGAAAATGAAAAGCTCCGTTCTTATATTGTTTATACTTCTTTTCGGAAGCCAGTTGGCTTTTAGTCAAGGGAAGTCTTCTAAAGTAGAGCTGTATCCAGTTCCGCTTAGACAAGATAAGCTGAGTGTACGCATGACTTCGAGTACCGCTCAAATAGCCAAGACCTTGGAGCTCAGAAATTTTATAGGTAAAAAATTACGCACGATTCAGTGTGAAGGTAAAAAAGTCATGGAGTTTGATGATATGCGACAGTTTCCGGAGGGAATTTATGTAGTTCTTGTGAAAGGTAAGAATGGTAAAATCGAGTCCACGGCCAAATTTATGATTTCAAAGTAAATGAATTCCGCCAAATCGTCCTCCAAAAAGATCATCTTCGGGCGACAGCCCATTCTTGAAGCATTACGCAGCGATATCTTAATCGATAAATTATTTCTTTATCATGGCATAACCGGTGATATAGTTGGCGATGTTTTAGAGGCCGCTAAAGAGAATAAAGTACCGATTCAACGAGTCCCGAATGAAAAACTCAACTCTATGACGCGTAAGAATCATCAAGGTATGGTGGCGATGTGTGGGGTTGTGGATTATCAATCTGTTCAAGATGTGATTTCACAATGTTTTGATCAAGGGAAAAACCCTTTTTTACTTCTATTAGACGGCATCACTGATGTAAGAAATATGGGTGCTATCATTAGAAGCGCTGTTTGCTGCGGGGTAGATGCTATTATTTTTTCAGAAAAAAATGCAGCCCCCATATTTGAAGATATGGTAAAAACATCAGCAGGAGCTTTTACTCAAATGAACTTTTGCCGTGAAAAAAGCATCAATGTAGCTTTTGACACCATAAAAATGAATGGAATTAAGGTGTACTCTTCTGATTTGCGAGCAACTAAACAATTAAGGGAACTTGATATGAAAGAGCCGCTTTGCATGGTGTTAGGTTCAGAGGATAACGGTATTTCTTCCACTAGCAGAAAAGCTAGTGATGAAAACTTCATTATTCCTATGAAGGGGGAATTTGATAGTTTTAATGTGAGTGTAGCCGCGGGAATTATATGTTACGAAGTGCTCAATCAAAGAATGTAGAAAACTCTCTGAGTATGGTCTGTCATACTTTTTTTTAAATGCGTTACTTTGCACCCATTATAAAATAAAACAGAAATGAATTTCGAAACACTATTATTTGAAGTAGAAGAAAATATAGCGATTATTACAATTAATCGTCCAGACAAAATGAATGCGCTCAACGCAGATGTGATTCAAGAATTGAGTCAAGCTATTGATGAAGTTGAAAAAAATCAAGACATTCGTTCGGCCATTCTTACAGGAGCGGGCAAAGCATTTGTGGCGGGGGCTGATATATCAGAATTTCCTAGCATGGACCCAGCAGCAGGAAAAGCTCTTGCGCAAACAGGTGCCGAGCACGTATTCAATAAGATTGAAAATTGCTCTAAACCAGTAGTAGCCGCTGTAAATGGTTTTGCACTCGGTGGAGGTTGCGAATTGGCTATGGCGTGCCATTTTAGAGTAGCTAACGAAAAAGCAAAATTTGGTCAGCCAGAAGTGAACTTAGGTTTGATTCCTGGATATGGTGGAACGCAACGCTTAACTGCCTTAGTAGGTAAGGGGCGAGCCATGGAACTTTGTATGACCGCCCACATGCCGGATGCTGTGGAAGCGGAACAAATTGGTTTGGTCAATCACGTTACAACGGTAGATACTTTACTGGACCATACTAAGAATATTTTAGGGATTATAAACAAAAAATCGCCGATGGCTTTGTCAAAAGTAATTAAATGTGTGAATGCCGCAGGCAGTACCAATGGTTACGAAACTGAGATTGAAGAGTTTGGAAGTTGTTTTGCTACCCCTGAAATGAAAGAAGGAGTAGGAGCCTTTTTAGAAAAGAGAAAAGCAGATTTTCAAGGAGTTTCTGCATAATCTATTTTAAACAAAAAGTAAATAGCGTCGCAATTTGTGACGCTATTTTTTTTTGTCAATTATCTAGAGAAGGAAAAGAATTCTAACTTGGACAATGCGCTTCTTTACCATTAAAAATGGCGGGACGCTGCGTAATTTCATGATAACAAATTACGTCCTCAGCGTAAAAGTGAAGCACCATACTTTTTCGGGTCAAGTTTGAATTGTTGATCGGGCTTCCGCCATGCAGAATATTAGCATGCCAAATAAAGGCATCGCCTTTTTTAGGACAGAAAACTTCTTTTTTCAATTTGTTAGTTTCTATTATCTGCTGGATGGCGTCTTCATATTTTTGATACGCATTGGCGCCTAGCATGAAATAGTTGCCACCATGAAGATAATCGCTATTTAAAACATACGGTAATTTATGACTACCCGGATAATAAAATAAAGGGCCACTATCTGGGTGAATATCCTCTAGTGCTACCCATACGGCCACTAAGTAGCCAAGCGGATAAGTGGTCATGTGAATGGTGTCGCTATGAGCTCGTTGCGCACTGCCATGCTCGAAGTTTAAGCTTTGAAACAGTTTTACATTTTTGCCTAAAACAAAATCTAATATATTGACAATAGATTTTTTAGTAGCGAGTTCGTAAATTTTTTCAGAATTATGAATGGCAAAAATGATACGCTCGTCATCTCGTTGTTTTGCTTTCCCACTAGTTTTAAGGTTTTCAATCTCTGACAATATGGTATCAACCTCACCTGCAGTAAAAGCATTTTGTAATATCATATATCCCTCTTCAGGGAATCTCGCAATTTGTTCTTTTTCCTTTTCAGTAAACGAGCTTGCTGCCAGTTTGTTGCTTAATTCTTTTTTATACTCAGGCTTATCCAACCAAGGTTGATCCGCTTCTTGAACCTTGGAGAAATCTTTACTTGAAATAAGTTCGTCAGTCGATTTTTTAAGGCCAAATTTTTTATAGATATCCTCATTGCATTTGAGTTTATCTCGATTCAAAAAATTATTGATCCGATAGATTGCTTTTATTCTTTTGAGCAGCGACATAGATTCTCAAAAATAACGATTTTGAACATAGGATGCCTCAAAGGCAATTCATAAAGCCTTTTTAAAATTTTCGAGCAGTGTGAGTAAACTTCACTAAGTAAACGAATTGGAACGAATGCTGTCAGTATGGGGAATCTAAAGATTCAACGCTATACTGTTTATAGCAAACGTTTTTCTATAATTCAAACCCTACTCCCAAATTCCAGCGAATACCAGCCATGGGGTAGAGGTAATTAAACGTTTGTGGACCACCTGCAATGAATGAAAATGTATAACCGTTTGTTTCATATTGTTCATTAAAAATATTGCTGATGCCTCCTCGTAGTTTTATTAATCCTCCTTTGCGCAACTTTACGGGTGCATTAATCAAAACATCGGTTGTCGTAAAAGGATTGATGCTACGACTTTTGTTTTGAGTGTTATCTAAATATTGACGACTAACATATTTTGGTAAAATATCAATGCTAGTTTCAGCCCACAAATTGTTTTTTTGTCCACGCCAAGGATAGATAGAAATTTGACCTCCTGCCACTACACCCGGAGAGAATGAAATATCAGTGCCCTTATAGTTATTTTGAATTTGTCCACCATTATCATAATCATCAATAAATTCAGAGAAGTTTTGAATCTTGTTTTCTGATAAGGCGATATTTCCTTGAAGCCTAATTTTATTATGTAAGCGATACTGCGCCAAGACCTCTACACCTGCACGGTACGAATTAGCAATATTGGTTCGTGCGTATGCTCCTACATCATTGATTTGACCCGTTAGGACCAGTTGATCTTTGTAATCCATATAATACAGGGTTGTAAAAACTTTTAAGCCTTTTAAGACGTCTTGATTCCAGTTAAATTCATAGTCCGTCATAGACTCTGGGCGAGGTAAGTCCGTAGCACTCGCTTCAAAATCATCTCGGTTGGGCTCTTTGCTTGACCGTGCTACAAATAAGGAGAGTGTAGTCTTTTTAGTGGGAACATATCGGATCTCTATTTTTGGATTGATAAAGTTCCAAGCAAGGTCTTGCTGAATGTTAGGGAATTTTCTAAAACCGTTTATTTCATATTGCACGTTTCTATATTGTACATCGGCAAATAGTTGCAAGTTTCTTTTTAGTTTGTAGGAGAACATTCCATAAACATTATTGTCAGTTTTAGTAGCATCTAAATCGTACCACCGATAGTCATTGGGTATACCTCGATCAGCCCAAATTACTTCGCCAAAATGTTTTCCGTAATAAGCAGATGAATTTGCATACAATCCTGCTTGTATTTTTTCTCCAAAATAATTTACATAAGCACGTAATCCTATAAAATCATTATCCAGCCAGAGTTGCCGAATAAGATCAGTAGTTGCGCTGGTATCGTTTCCTTGAATAAAGTTGGGAAGAAAATAATCTCCATAAGACTCACTTAGTTTATACTCTTCATAATAGCCTTTTCCTTTGGTATAATAAAGCGCTCCACCATATCGTAATACACCGTTTTTATTATCAATATTCAGTTTTTTATCATCAAAAAATAATTGGTAATAATCCTGCTGATAATTATCGGTTTGGTTGTCGTAAAATGTTCCGTCACCTTTATCGCCTAACTCATTAAAAGTTCTGGCAGAGTCTAAATTAGATTCAGCTACACCATTCCAAGCTTGCTCCGTTCGTTCTTTACCAGTAAGATAGTTAAACGTTAAGCTCGCCGTAGGAGAGAGTTTGAGCTTTGAAGTAATCTGAGCAGATTTTAGATTCGCGGAGGAGCGATCAATGAATCCGTCGCTTACAATTCTTGATAATCTTACAGTGGTAATAAATTTATCATTTATCATTCCCGTGCTAGCTTTCATACTTGTTTTTAGCGTATTGAAAGATCCGTAATCGGTCATAAAACTCGCAAACGGTTTTTCGTAATTTACATCTAGATTGTTGATAGAGATGGCCCCACCAAAATTTCCATACCCTGATTTTGAGGATCCGATGCCTCGTTGAATACTTACGGAATTGGCAGAACCCAAAATATCGGGAAAATTCACAAAAAATGCCCCTTGGCCTTCAGCATCATTAATAGGAATACCATTCATATTTACGTTGATACGAGTGATGTCGGACCCTCGAATACGAATATTCGTATAGCCTACACCCGTTCCGGCATCCGAGCCAACCACCGTACCCGGTGTTTGATTCATAACAAAAGGTATGTCTACCGCCGTGTTTAGCTTTTGAATGTTTTTACGGGAGAGGACAATTTCAGAGTTTTTTACCCGAGTTTCTATATTCGGATTCGATTTATTTATAACCGCTGCGGGTAATTCAATATTCCGAAATGTGCTGTCTTGTTGTGCTGTAGCGCTCAATCCTATGAGGAGCGTCAGTACTAAACTACTTACTGTTTTCATACAATTACTTTTTCGATACCGGAGTTCAACGTCGGTATCTGTTTTTAAAATAATCGGTAAGGAGAGAAGTGAATCTTTTCTTACCTTTCCTAACCAGCATTACCTGGTCTAGGTTCATGGGTTTGATCTCAGATGATTTTTAAAAGTCGCGTAGAAGATTACAATACGCTAAAAATCAACACCCCAAGGTTTTGTTTCTATTCTCAATGGTGAGAGTAGGATGACAAATGTAGTTGCTTTTTAATTGAAAAAATCGTAATTTTAGCACTAATTATCCGTCAAATACATACTATGAAAAAATTTATATTATTTTTCGTACTTCTTCCCTTTTTTGCTATTGGACAAAATGTGCCTCAATTTGAGATTTTGGAGCATGGCTCGGGTTATGATATTATCAAAGTTAAGGTTGGAGCCGTAAGTTTTCACGAAGTAGAAACGCCTAGAGGCACCGAGAAAATAGTGGGCCTTGTGAACGGAAGCCAGCTCATTGAAAAAGGGGCACCTGATTTGGCTAAATTATCTTTTTCCATGGCAATCCCCAACACTAAAGATGCGAGTGTAGAGATAATTAGCTCATCCTATACTGATGAAAATAATATCGATGTAGCACCTTCCAAAGGTAAAATGTATCGTCATGAAGATCCGAATGATTATCCTTATCTATATGGAAAGGCTTATGAGCGCAATGCCTTCTACCCATATACTCTAACGCGGGTTAATACCCCTTATTTATTAAGAAACTTGCGCGGACAAGCGATTCATGTTTTCCCAGTACAATATAATCCAAGCACGAAAACATTAAGGACTTACGACGAAATTATATTTAAACTAAGCTACGACCAAGACGCTCAAACTAATATTCGCACAGCGGACAATGAATTTCCTACGCATGTCAATCACGAGTTTGCCGAAATTTATAAAAATCAGTTTTTGAATTATAAAACCTTGGCTAGCACCTACACACCGCTTCCTCAACATGGAAAAATGTTGATTCTGTGTGCTTCGAAATACCAAAGTGCGATGCCAGATTTTATTGAATGGAAAGAGCGAAAAGGTTACGAGATATTTTTTGAAATAACGGATACCCTAACGGGAGGACCCACTGAAGCGAATTTACTCAATAGAGTAAGCCAGTATTATTCTCAACATCAAATAGCTTATCTCTTAATTGTTGGTGATGCTACTGATATTTTAGCACAAAATTCTTATTATACGGTGCCAGGTTTATTTGGCCCTTCTGACTGGGCGTATGCCTATCAGAGTGGAAATGATCATTATCCAGAGTTTATAGTTGGTCGTTTTTCGGCAGATACCTTGCAAGATGTAGAAGTGCAAGTAAAACGTACATTAGACTATGAGCAAAATCATAATACGAATGGGAATTGGATGCACAAGCAAGTAGCCATGGGTAGTGATCAGGGACCGGGCGATCGTGGGCAATATGACCAAGAACATCTTAGAGAAATTGCTGATAGTAATATAAATCACGGGCCATACCAAAGTAAGTATGAATTTTTTGATGGTACGCATGGAGGGAATGATGCTCCAGGAAACCCATCACCCGGAGCGCTAACTGATGCTATTAATGACGGAATCGGATTAATTAATTATTGCGGACATGGTTCAACAGATATTTTTATAACAAGCTCTTTTACAGGAACGGGACAGGTGCCTTTATTGACCAATAATAATGGTCAATGGCCTTTTATTTTTTCAACGGCTTGTCAAAATGGAAACTTTGTTTACAGCACTTGCTTAGGCGAATCGCTCTTGCGTGCCGCAGATGCTAATGGAAAACCCCGTGGAGCTATTGCTGCTATCATGAGTTGTATCAACCAGAGTTGGGACCCACCGATGAGAGGACAAGACGAAATGAATGCCTTGCTGCGCCATACAAAGCCGGGTACTTATCAAACTACATTTGGAGCGATAACAAGTAGTGGTATCATGAGCACGAATGATCATTATAATAATATTATTGACCCGAACGGCGGAAACGAAATCGCTGATACGTGGGTTGTTTTTGGGGACCCAACGGTAGATTTATTTACGGACCCTAAGGGAAGCCTAAGTTGTACGTACAATCCTACCATCGGTAAGAATAGCAACAATTTCGAAATAAACTGCTCTGAAAATAATACGCTCATTGGCTTGTATTATCAAGATGAGTTTTTGGCATCTGCAGTGGTGGAAAACGGAAAGGCCGTATTTAACTTCCCTACTATAACTACCTTAGATACGATTGAAGTGACCGCAACCAAGCAAAACTTTACTCCCTATTACGGTCAGGTTGCCGTAATAAACGGTAGACCCTTTAGCGTTACTGATTTAGAGGAAAATAATATTTCAGTTTATCCCAATCCTACAGACGGTTTACTCCGTATAGAAGATCGCGATCAGATAATTAGCAAGCTCGTTATTTACAACCTAGCCGGTAAAAAAATAATGGAAACTAGCGAAAAGCAAATTAATATGCGAGAGTGGGCGAGTGGAGTGTATCAATTAGTGATTCACACCACAGATGATCAACAGCTAACTACTCGTGTTAGCAAATACTAATTTATTGGTTGATTACCGTTTTGGCTTTAACGGTCAAGAGAAGGATAATGAGATTAAAGGCATTGGAAATAGCCTTAGTTACAAGTTCAGAATGCAGGATGTAAGATTGGGAAGATTCTTTGCGGTCGATCCATTAACTAAGAAATATCCTTGGTATACTCCGTATCAAGTTGCAGGAAATACGCCTATAAAGTATGTGGAACTAGAAGGGCTAGAGCCTGCCAATAATCCTAAGGATGCAACTAAGCAAGACGGAAGAAATCCTACTGGAGTAATAAATACCATTTATAAAGAAAGTGGTGGTGAGGATAACTATAAGAATAATTTCTCTAGATATTCTAAAGGTACTTATAGTTCTTCAACATCAATAACCGGTAGTGGTATAAGTAATAAGGAGGGATATACTTCTGATTCAAAGACAGGCGCTGAAAAAGGTAATTTATGGGTTAATAGCAATGGCGCTTTGTTAGCTGAGGACATGAAGAGTTTTGATAGTCGAGATTTTTCAAATTTCCTGCTAGGAAATATGATTAATGGTCAAGGACCTGAAAATATAATATACCCTGTAAATGGAACCGTAAGTAATTACATGAAAGGAGCTGGTATAGTTGGTGATGCGATGAACTCTTGGTATGCTTTAAATAAAGGAAGGGATAATTTAGTTGGTGGAATTGCAGAGTTTTCAGGCGATAATTATATGCCAGGAGCTTTTATGAGTAAGGGAATGTTTCACCCCGAATCCTTTGTAGGCTCTGCAACCGTGATGATTACACCTATTAACAGTACACAAGTTATGGTGCAAGTTTTCAATGTTACAAGTTTAACATCTGGTGACTTACTTAAGGATTGGCCCGGGAATAATCCTTCTACATCTGTTGTTCGAGACCCCAATGCTCCTAAATCTTCGAATAGATATGGTAATATGAGCCAAACGTATCAGTTCACTATGCCAATAAATTCAGGTCGACTTAAATAATAGTAATAATGTTAATAATGATAAGGAGGACTATATTATTTCTTTTTAACGCGCTTATCTTGATATGGCTTTATTTAAAAATGAATAATGATAATAGTGTTAGTGATTTCATGGGGGTGTTCTTTTGGTCAGTCATTGCATTCTTAATACTTTATAATCTATATGCCCTCATTCTCTATAACTTATATTCTAAGAATGCATTAAAAAAAATCGGTGTAGAAGTCCTTTATTATCTTCTTTTCTTCTTACCTGTTATTATCCTCCATTTATTTGTCAGCTAGGGCCAAGTACGCAACACCGAATCAAAAAGATAAAAAGAGTTCCTGGCAACACCGAATCAAAAAGACAAAAAGAGTTCCTAATAAGGAACGGTGTTGAATATGGGGTATTAGAGAAATGTTCTTTGAAAATTTGAGAAAACGGTTTGTAAAGTTGAAAAAATAGTTTGGCAAGGTTTGTATAAAATCAATTCAATTGTCTCTTTTGGATTATTTATTTGAGTTTAGAATACAATCTCTCAAAATCTAAATTAAAATAATTAATTTTGTAAAATGCCTGCATATAATAAAGATTTCTTAGCCCTAGTTTATCAGGAGATAAATTTACATCTGCGACATGCTGGAGATAAACGAGATAGAATACTATCAATATACATCGCATTCACGGCAACAATTCTTGGCTTTTTAGTTGGTAACAAAGAAAGTGTTTTAGTCAAAAATCAGAAGGACATGACAATCATAACCTTTGTAAGTCTAATTGCCCTTATACTAATCGGTGAAATAATAACATGGTCTATTGTAAGTTATCGTAAATGGCACGCTGAGTATATGAACTGTGCAATCGTAATAAGTGAAATGTCTATATTAGAATCTCACAGTATCGACAAAGAATGTATTAGGGAAAACAAATCAGAGAATTACAAAGGAAGTTTCTTTACGAGTAAAAGTTTTCGTCCCCGCAGAGTGTCCGAATAAACCATGTCTCCGCAGACGTCTGTCCCCAACATTGTTGGGGACGACTCTGCGGGTTGAGGACTATCTTTGATTACACATGAGCGTTCGCAAGAAAATACCCTATAAATATGGTACATTTTTCATAACAATTACCAATGCCAGTTGGTTGCCATTATTTGAAATGACGAACTCTTATGATGTAGTTTATAATTGGTTTGATTATCTCAAAGGGCAAGGGCATTATGTAAATGCATTTGTGATTATGCCCAATCATTTACACGCTATTATAAGTTTTAGTTATACCGAAAAATCTATGAACGCTATAATTGGAAATGGTAAACGTTTTATGGCTTATGAAATTGTAAGTCGATTAAAATCAAAGAAACTAGACGAAACATTATTTTCTTTGCGAAGCATGGTTCATAAAACAGATAAAAAGCGAGGAAAGAAGCACGAAGTTTTTGAACCTTCTTTTGATTGGAAACTATTGGAGTCAAATAAGTTTATAGACCAAAAATTAAATTATATACATATCAACCCTATTCGTGGATTAAGGCCGTTATGCACCCATTTCCGAGGAGTATTTGCATAGCTCAGCTAAGCAGTATGCCTTAGGCAAAATTCAATCTAGATATCCAGTACAGCCTGTTTACGAAATGCTCGATGTAAATTTGAGTGGTGAAGTTGATTGAAACACGCTTAAAACCGCAGAGTGCCTTTCAGGACACTCTGCGGGGACTAAGAGAATGCGGGTGCAGGACTTAAGATAAGTATGCATTCAGATTGGACTGATACACCACAATCGATTCGTAAAAAGTATAAGAGTAGTAACAATCCTAAAAAATAGTATGAAAATTAGTTATTTATTAATAATAGTTTTTCTTTCAACACTTCTTAGTTGTGAGCAAAAAAGTTATGACGAGAGCCTCCAAAATGGAGTAGCTTTAATTGGAATGGAAGATTATGAAAATGCAATTGGTCAATTAGATAGGGCTATTAAAAGTAGACCAAACTCTTATGAAGCGTATCGATATAAGGCTATTGCGCAATTTGCTTTAGAGGATTATTACAAGGCTAAAGAGACAATCGATAAATCTTTAGAAATTAATCCTAACGAAAGGAATTTGGAGAGTTTCCTAATAAAGGGAGAAATTTTACAAGAGCTACATGACTCTCTTCAAGCCGCACAAGTATACTCTCATGCACTTACTTTTGATTCTAACAATGTTGATATTCTATATAAGCGTGGTTGGTTAGCTACAAGATTTAAGGATTATAACTTAGCCTATGAGGATTTTAGTAGAATTAACGAGATAGATTCAACAAGTGAAGAGATTAATATGTTATTGAAGAAATTGAAAGCACGGGATTTTAAATATTTTGAAGAAGAGAATTATAAAAGATTTCATGAGG
>Ga0114956_1001721_pt1 | contig 17290 bp, 15 predicted proteins | sample MaitaG_FD_87304 | JGI IMG/M metagenome (GOLD analysis project Ga0114956, IMG submission 87304) | Marine algal microbial communities from Maine, USA - Maine_Asex2 metaG | ecosystem: Host-associated > Algae > Red algae > Unclassified | place: Maine, USA | collected 2015-01-05 | reverse complement strand
CGCTCGATAGAATTGCCGAACACATCGCCAACCTCAAGTCTGAGGCTGCAAGCGTGTACTTCAAAAAAGACGCTTTTGTACTTACCGCCGACACAGTAGTTGTATGTCAAGATGAATTATTAGAAAAACCTATCGATCGTGACCAAGCCATAGAGATGTTGCAAAAACTATCAGATCGCAGCCACCAGGTATTTACGGGAGTTACGATAAATACCAACTCACGCACTTATTCTTTGAGCGATCTCAGCACAGTCACTTTGGGGAAATTAAATATTGATGAAATTAATTATTACGTCGACAAATTTCAACCATTTGACAAAGCTGGATCATATGGAATTCAAGATTGGATTGGCTGGACAAAGATACGCCGCATCGAAGGCAGCTATGCGAATGTGATGGGTCTTCCGGTAGACCAGGTGTATCAAATAATAATGGATCACAAATTCCAATAAAAGCTGAGAGATGACGAAGGTGGCATGGCAGTGAATAATCATATTGAGATCACGTTTTTTGGCAGCGAAGATTTACTTCAGCGTGTGCTGGAAAAAGTCAAACACTTTCCCTTTGACTGCTTTTTAGATGAAGGCACAAAGCTAGTCACCTCACTGCCTGCCAACCAGTGGGCCCCGCACATGGGCGATGAGCTGCAAGCAATCTGTACAGCATTCGATATTAAATTGCAGACGCGCACTGTCTCCACTCGCAATTGGAACCAAGTGTGGGAGAGCACATTCAAACCCATTGCGATAGAATCATTTGCACACATCCGCGCCGACTTTCACCCACCCGATACTACTTGTACTTACGAATTAATTATCACCCCTCAAATGGCATTTGGTACGGGCCATCACCAAACAACGCGCTTGATGATCTCAGCAATGAAAGACCTGGATATGGCAGAAAAATCCGTATTGGATTTCGGAGCGGGCACAGGCATCCTTGGTATATTATCTGCAAAGATGGGAGCGGGCCAGGTCTGCTGCGTGGAGAATGATCCGTATGCCTATGAAAATCTACTGCAAAATATTCAATTAAATAACGTAGAAAAGCAAGTCTTCGCACTCTGCAATGAGACGCCGACTCCACTCCCCGCGCCGATCGATTTAATGCTGGTCAATATTACCCGCAATGTAATTTTGAAAAATCTAGAATCACTTGTCGATTTATTGGATGCGAAATCTCACATCATTCTTTCGGGGTTTCACCAAGCAGATGAAAAGCACTTATTGGATTTCATCCAGCAGCTTGGGCTCAATCATCTCGAGACCAACCATGAAGATGAATGGTCGTGTCTCGTTGTTGCATCCTAGCCGCTTAATTAGTGGCGCATTGTTACTTTTGCACCAATCTAATCTTGGTCTATGAAAATTCTCGATGGTAAGTCGCTCGCCGAAGAAATAAAGCTGGAAATTGCTGACAAGGTACAAGCGATAAAAGCGAGGGGAGGCAACGTACCTCATCTGGCAGCCGTACTCGTTGGTGATCACGCCGCAAGTCAAGCGTACGTGCGCAATAAAGTAAGGTCTTGCGATCAAGTAGGTTTTGAGTCTACGCTGATCAAAAAGGATGACTCGATCTCAGAAGCAGAACTGTTGGAAATTGTGCGCGATCTGAATGAAACCGAAGACATCGATGGCTTCATTGTGCAACTGCCACTACCCGATCACATCGATGCCCAAAAGGTCACCTTGATGATTGATCCGCGCAAAGATGTCGATGGGTTTCACCCCGTAAATTTTGGCCGAATGGCTCAGGGATTGCCAAGCTATTTACCGGCCACACCCCTCGGTATTTTGGAGATGCTTAAACGCAATCAGATCGAGACCTCAGGTAAGCACTGTGTGGTGGTAGGACGCTCCAACATTGTTGGCACACCCATGAGTATTTTGCTCAGCCGCAAAGCCGATCCTGGAAATTGCACTGTCACTTTGGCCCACAGCAGAACGAGAGATTTGGCGGCAGAGGTACGTCGTGCAGACATTGTGATCGCTGCCATTGGCATTCCTAACTTTATCACGGGAGATATGGTCAAAGAAGGTGCTACTGTGATTGACGTCGGTATAAATCGAGTCGAGGATGCCACCCGCAAGCGAGGCTATCGCCTGGTGGGAGACGTACATTTTGACGAGGTCGCCGAAAAAGCAGCATACCTCACGCCAGTGCCTGGAGGTGTTGGGCCGATGACTGTAACCTCCCTCCTACTTAATACCTTGAAAGCATCTCAAAATGAGATCTATGGCAAGCAATAAAAAAAACCCCTCGTACGAGACAAAGGGGTCGTAACTCCAATATTCTCGGAGTAACTATGGTATCTTAAGCCTTTCTAAGGCTGTTCTTTGGCGTTCGTAACAGAATGGCTGCAGTCCCAAGAGCTGCATAGTAGACATCCTTTAAATATAGTGTTATTTGGTCATTTGTTCACAAGAAATTGCGATGCATCGATCAACTCTGCAATATTTCGATAAATCACTAGATCCGATTCCATGACTTTAGATGGGCTAATCCATTGCGCATCTTCTATATCCTCTTCACTTTGCAACGTCAGGTCTGTCTCTGGAGCGTACATGTGATACCAAAACGTAGGTTTCAGGATCCGCTTGCCTTTCTTTGATCGATAGGTGTGCCACGTTTCGCCAGCCAGTGTGCCGAGCGTAACTTTCAGGCCTGTTTCTTCAGCAACCTCTCTCGTGGCAGTTTGCTCCAGCTCTTCGCCTTCGTCTTGCTTGCCCTTTGGCAAATCCCAATAACCACGACGATAAATCAATAAGAGCTCTTCCTGATTATTGAGAATCAAGCCTCCGGCTGCAGGAATCACTCGATACAAACCCTGAAAATCGCTCCAGAGTGCGTGCGGATCATCGGAAGATACAGCCATCGTACGGCCATCGGCGACCTTTTCCAATCGATCGGAGAGGTTTAGCAATGCCTTGCTTTTACCGTAGTAAGGCATCGCTAACGAGACATCAGTAAGAGCTGCTATCTCGTCACGAGTACCGAGACATAGTAGATTTTCATTAATGTATATTTTGTACATTCACGGCCCATTTTTGCCAACCTTCAATTCATGAATTTTAATCAACTCATTGCTCGGCATCTGCTGCAAATTAAGGCAATAATTGTAAATCCAAATGAGCCATTTACGTGGGCATCGGGATTGCAATCACCCATTTATTGCGACAATCGGCGCACGCTTTCGTATCCACATGTACGCAATGACCTTGTCGAAGCCATGGTTGAGAAAACGGGCGAATTTCCCAAAGCAGACATAATAGCTGGGGTGGCTACCGCAGGTATTCCTCATGGCGCACTGCTCGCCCATCATCTTGGCCTTCCCTTCATCTACGTAAGGAGCAAGGCCAAAGAACACGGACGCCGCAATCAGATCGAAGGGGAGATCGCACCCGGCAAAAGGGTGCTCCTAGTCGAAGATCTGATCAGCACAGGCAAGAGCAGCAAGGCAGCTGTCAAAGCCATAGAAGCTGCCGAGATGCAAGTGACTGGACTACTGGCCATTTTCACTTACCAACTCGCAGCATCAAATATTGCCTTTCGAGAAGAAAACTATCCGGTCAAGGCCATCACTAATTTAGAGACACTTCTGGAGGTGGCCGAACAAGAAGGACTGATCGATCGAGCGGATTTTTCCACCCTCGACGAGTGGAGGCTAGATCCTCTCAAATGGAGCGAAAAAAGCAAGAAACTAAACCCCATTTCAAATTAGACAAGTATACAATGGCACTAGATAAAAGAGGAGAGCAATTTCTCTATAAATACCTTGAAAACGCATCGCCAACCGGCTATGAAGCATCGGGGCAAAAGCTGTGGATCAACTACCTTGAGCCATACATAGACGAATGGCACCTGGACAACTATGGCACCGCTTACGGCATCGTGAATCCCGGTCAAGACTTTAAGGTGGTGATCGAAGCGCATGCCGACGAGATCTCATGGTATGTCAATCACATCAGCAAGGAAGGATTTATCCATGTTGTACGAAATGGAGGCTCAGATCACACCATTGCTCCTTCTAAAAGAGTAAATGTACACGGAGACAATGGCATCGTACGAGGTGTCTTTGGCTGGCCTGCCATTCACATGCGCAAAGGGAAAGACGCTAACCTTAATCCGCTTACCACCAATATCTTTATTGACATCGGTGCAAAAAACCGAGAGGACGTGGCAAAGCTGGGCGTGCATGTTGGAACGGTCGTAACGCATGAGGACAAATTAGAACTGCTCAATGACACGTTTTACGCAGGGCGTGCCCTCGACAACCGCATGGGAGGATTTTGCATCGCCGAGGTCGCGCGACTGCTCAATTCAAAAAAGAAGAAGCTGCCCTACAGCCTTTACATCGTAAATGCCGTGCAGGAGGAAGTCGGACTGCGTGGTGCACAAATGATTGCCGATACAATCAAACCAAATGTAGCAATCGTCACCGATGTGACGCACGACACACATACACCCCTGGTTAAGACTCAGCAGCAAGGCGACGTAAAGGCAGGATCAGGACCATCTGTGACATATGCGCCTGCCGTGCACAACATCTTGCTGGATCTGATTATCGACACCGCCAAGAAAAAGAAAATCCCATTGCAGCGCGAGGCGTCTTCTCGCTCTACCGGCACCGATACGGATGCCTTTGCCTACAGCAATGGTGGCGTTCCTTCTGCGTTGATCAGTCTCCCATTGCGCTACATGCATACGACCGTAGAGATGGCCCACAAGGACGATGTCGCCAACTTGATCAAGCTTATTTATGAGACGCTGTTACGCATCAAGAAAGACCACAACTTTAAGTACTTCTAGCCGAAAAAATGTAATTGAAAATACTTTTTGCCTTTGTTGACCTAATTCTCTACAGTAATTTTTTTGTAGCTCTGGCCGCAATGTCGATGGTTTGGCAGGCACAGATTCTTGCCGACAGCCACATGCAATTTTCCTCTAGCTATGGATGGTTGGTATTTTGTGCCACGTTGATCATCTACGCAATACATCGCGTCATTGGCTTTACTGTAATCAAGCAAACCATTGAGACCCGTCGCGTGCGCGTGATCCGAAAATTTCGCGGCCACATCATCGGTTATGCAATCCTTGCTGTCATACCTTTAGTGTGGTTATCCTTGCAAATGCCTGCCCAGACCATTTCTCTCCTTGGGCTTGCTGCGATCTTAAGTTTGGCGTATGTGATTCCGCTCTTTCGTAAGCGTAGGCTGCGCGACTTACCCTTCATCAAAGTCTTTGTAGTTGCACTTATCTGGAGTCTGGTCACCACAGTGATTCCCGCGATTCAAAACCCGATATCAAATGCCAGTTTGATCTGGCTGGCGCTGGAGAAAAGCCTATTTATCCTTGCCCTCATCTTACCCTTTGATGTCCGGGATCTTGACGTCGATGCCAATCATCGGGTAGATACTTTTGCAACGAAGTATGGTGTATCAAGAGCCCTACGAGGGGCCAACTTGTGCGTCCTTCTCGCGATGTTTCTCGTGATCGTCCAGACCTTGCGCGGATTCTACTTCACGGAAGTTGCAGTGGCACTCCTCCTTTCGTACATCTACGTGCTCATCGTGATCCGAATGTCGCATAAGCCGCGTCACGACTATTTTTATACCGGTGCTGTAGATGGAGCCATGTTGCTGCAGTGGGTATTGGTAGTGAGTGTCCACTGACGTCACAAAGGTCCCGCTCCTGACAACTTTCCACTTTCTCCTTGGCTCAAGACCACCAAAAGCACGAAATTCATGTTATAGATTTGTCATGTCTCGAAAGACCGCCTGCATATTGATCTGTCTTCTCGCTACTCATCAGGCCATGGGCCAAACCTGCTGCTCCGGTGGAGTCCCGGTCTCGGCAAATCTAGGCATGCCACTAGCACAGGCCAAAGCCATTCAGTTCAATCTCGCGTACGATCTCAATGCGCTCAATACCCTTAAGGAGGGATTTGAAGTGCTGGACGATCGCTCTCGAAAACGCACCACACACGCTCTGCTATTGGAGCTGGGCTACAGCATCACAGATCGTTGGAGTGTTGATGTACTTATTTCTGGAGTAAGGCAAGAGCGAAAAATCTCACGGAGTGTAGGTGATGATCTAACTCGTACGACTGGTTTTGGTGATGCGACAATTCTCACAAAATATAGCCTTCTCAATAATGAGCGGATGAGCCTCACTCCAGGGCTCGGCATTAAACTCCCAACTGGTGCCTCCGATTTGTTGCGCAACGATGGGATCGCACTCAGCGCCGATTTACAACCGGGCAGTGGTGCCACTGATTTGATTTACTGGCTGCACTATGCTGTAAATAGCGTGATCACCGAAGGCGGTACATTTTTCCTGGCGGCAATACATAGTCGCAAAGGAATTAACGATGATTACCTGGGGAGCAAAGCATATCAGTTTGGCGACGAATGGCAAGTCGGCGCTGGACTGAGCATACAGACTGTCATCAAATCATGGATCACAGTGCCAGCTCTCATGATACGTTATCGCCAAGCGACTTCAGATGCAATTGATGATCAAACATTGCCTTCAACTGGAGGTAGTTGGATATTCGCAAACCCCTCCATCGCCATCTCGACAAATCCTGAAACATCTTGGACTTTTAGTCTCGATCTCCCATTGATGGCCAGAATACAAGGTATTCAGGTGACTCCGACATACCGACTAAATGTCGCATTCTACCATAAACTTTACTTTTCCAAATATAAATCTCAAAGGTCATGATACGTTTACTTTATCTGTTGGTTTTTGCACTCACTTTGTCTTGTGGTAAAGAGAATTCGCCTGCCCCCTCAGTTAGCAATCCTGGTAACCCATCGTCATCAGATTGGCAACTACCCATAGAAGAAGTGCGTGATGGCGGTGTTGGAAAGGATGGAATCGTATCAATTGACAACCCTAAATTCGAAACGATTGGCGCTGCAGATTACATGGATGACTTTGACTTGATCATTGCCATGCATGAAGGGGGGCAGCAGCACAGTTATCCACACCCAATCCTTGACTTACATGAGATCGTGAATGACAAAGTCGGCAATGTGCCGGTTGCCATCACATATTGCCCTTTAACCGGGACGGGTACAGCTTGGAATCGCAACCTCGATGGGGCAGTTACTACTTTCGGAGTTTCTGGTTTACTCTACCGAAACAACCTAATACCTTACGATCGCAAGACCGATAGCAATTGGTCGCAAATCAGATTGGATTGTGTGCAAGGACCTCTGGCATTGCAGAAAGTGGAGACATACCCGATGGTTGAGATGTCTTGGTTTACCTTCAAAAGGCTATTTCCCAATGAGAATGTGCTATCTACCGATACCGGAAGTAATCGAAATTATGGCCGGTATCCATACAATGATTATCGGACAAACAACGATTTTTTGCTCTTTCCAGCGGGCAGAGTAGATGATCGCTTACCGGCAAAAGAGCGGGTGCTGTCGGTGGTCGTAGATAATCGCGCTAAAGTCTATCGATTTACCAGTTTCGCAGGTGGGCTAAGTGCCATACAAGATAATTTTCTAGGCCAGGACCTAGTCGTCTTTGGTTCGAAACCGGACAATATCCTCATGGCTTACCAGCCCCTTTTGAGCGACGGGACCGAGCTGCTGTTAAACGTCGTAGCTTCGCTTGAGGAAGGCGGAATAGTGATGTCCGACCAGTTTGGCAACGCTTGGGATGTCTTCGGCCGTGCAGTTTCAGGGCCAGATCAAGGCAAGCGACTTCAGCCCGCAAATACTCAAATTGGCTATTGGTTTGCGTTTGGAGCGTTTTTTGATCGGCCAGAGATTTATGAATAACCCGCTACTCGTCTAGTAAGTCGGGCCGAATCTCCCTTGTGCGTTGCAGGGCCTTCTCTTCTCTCCAATCACTGATCTTCTTTTCGTGCCCTGAAAGAAGCACGTCTGGCACATGCCATCCATTGTATTCTGCAGGGCGCGTGTAGACCGGATGAGAGAGCAATTCGTTTTGAAAGCTGTCTTCGAGTGCGGAGGTCTCGTCATTGAGTACACCAGGCAGCAATCGTCCTACCGCATCAACGACCACAGCAGCTGCGAGCTCTCCCCCACTCAGTACATAGTCTCCAATGGAAATTTCACGTGTGATCAAGTGATCTCGAATGCGCTGATCAATGCCCTTGTAATGTCCACAAATCAGAAGGATGTTCTGCCGTAGTGAGAGCTGATTTGCGGCGGCTTGATCGAAGGGCGTGCCGTCCGGTGTCATAAAAATCACCTCGTCATATTTGGCTTCCCGATCAAGCTCGGCGATTGCTTGATGGAGCGGCTCAGGCATCATCACCAGCCCAGCGCCACCGCCGTATTGATAGTCATCGAGTTGTTTGTGCTTGCCCAAGCCCCACTCACGCAGATCAAAAATTCGGACCCGGAGGAGGCCACGGTCCTGAGCCCGTTTTAGCATAGAATGAGCAAATGGCCCGTCGAGCAATGCAGGAATAACTGCCAGAATATCGATAGACAACATCGACTTAAGCTTCCTTCTTTAGCTGTGCATAATGCTGATGAAAAAGCGGAATGGTGCGGATACCCTTCTCAAAGTTAAAGAGACCAAAATGCTCATTTGGCGAATGAATGTCATCTGAGTCCAATCCAAAACCCATGAGTACCGTCTTCACATTCAACAGATCCTCAAAGAGCGAGACAATCGGAATACTTCCCCCACCTCGAGCCGGCAGCGGTTTCTTGCCAAAGGCCTCTTCCATCGCCAGCTCGGCAGCTCGGTATTCGATACTGTCCGTTGCTGTGACTGCAGGTTTGCCTCCGTGATGGGGCCTCACCTCCACCTTGACAGACTTTGGGGCAATCGAACGAAAGTGATCGCTAAACAGCTTCGTAATCTTGTCGGGGTCCTGGTCAGGTACCAAACGCATCGATATCTTAGCGAAGGCTTTCGAGGGCAAGACCGTCTTGGCTCCTTCACCAATGTATCCTCCCCATATTCCGTTCACATCTAGCGTAGGTCTAATCGAAGCACGCTCAAGTGTTGAGTATCCAGCCTCACCCTCGGCTGCTCCGATCTCGAGATCTTCTTGATAAGCCTCCAGGCTGAAAGGTATCTCTGCGATGCGTGCACGATCAGACTCACTGACCTCGGCGACATCATCATAAAATCCTGGTATTGTGATGTGATTGTTTTCGTCACGAAGAGAGCCGATCATTTCAGCTAGAATGTTGATTGGATTGGCCACGGCACCTCCATATACTCCACTGTGCAAGTCACGATTGGGGCCGGTCACTTCCACTTCGACGTAGCTTAGGCCACGCAAGCCACAAGTGATTGAAGGCACATCGTTTGCGATCATCGATGTATCGGAAACCAGAACAACATCGCAGGCCAGCATTTCCTTGTTTGCAGAAATGAACTCTTCCAGATGATCGGAGCCGACCTCTTCTTCGCCTTCGATCAGGAGCTTTACGTTGCACGCGAGTCCAGTCGTGGCCAGCATGGCTTCCAGTGCTTTGACGTGCATGTACATCTGGCCCTTATCATCACACGACCCCCGAGCAAAGATCGCTCCAGCAGGGTGCATTGAAGTCTTCTGGATGACGGGCTCAAACGGCGGAGAATTCCACAAATCAAGCGGATCGGGTGGCTGCACATCATAGTGTCCGTAAACCAAGATCGTCGGTAATTTATCGTCGACTTGCTCGTGCGCAAAAATAATGGGATGCCCGGCTGTTTCGTGCAACGCTACCTTCGAAAAACCAATCTTATTGATGCCCGCTTCGATCGCAATTGCAGTGCGCCTGACATCTTCTTTGTACGCAGGATCAGCACTGATCGAGGGGATGCGAAGCAGCTCAATTAATTCCTCGACAAATCGATCCAAATGTTGATCGATAAATTTATTTAATGCTCCCATTTTATACGTTCGTTATTTAGTATCTATTCTTTATTTCAACTCTCCATTACGTCCGGGCTTGCCACTTCTTCAACTGCGTTTCAGGCTGGGGAATCCCTCTGTCACAATTATCATTTTTCCATTGTCAACCATGAATTAAATTAGGAGTCAATATCTCGATAAATGACATCTTCTTTCAAATTGTAAAACATAAAACTCAAAATATCAGCAGTCTCATCGATAATCTTTGAAATAGGTTTTCCCGCTCCGTGACCCGCGCTCGTCTCTACTCGAATCAAGACAGGATTTTCTCCCGTGTGCTTACTTTGCAATTCGCTAATGAATTTAAAGGAGTGAGCTGGGACCACACGGTCATCATGATCTGCCGTGGTGACCATCGTAGCTGGGTATGCGATCTCCTTCACATTATGCAAAGGTGAATATTCCATCAAATACTCAAATGCTTCTGGATCATCAGATCGACCATAATCCTCGGCCCACGCCCACCCAATCGTAAACTCATGGTAACGTAGCATGTCGAGCACACCCACGCGTGGGATCGCTACTTGAAATAAATCAGGTCGTTGGGTCATAGATGCGCCAACCAGCAGTCCACCGTTCGATCCACCCATGATGGCCAATTTCTCGGGTCTGGTATATTTCTCAGAAATCAGGTATTCTGCTGCAGCTTGAAAATCGTCAAATACATTTTGCTTACGCTCCTTCGTACCTGCTTTGTGCCACTCTTTGCCATATTCACCACCACCACGTAAATTGGCTACAGCATAGACGCCACCATTCTCCAATAATATCATATTGGATGTACTAAAACCCGGAGTCAGACTTATATCAAAACCACCATAACCATAAAGCAAAGTCGGATTGTCTCCAGTAAGCTCCAATCCCTTTTTGTGGGTGACAAACATGGGGATGCGCGTACCGTCCTTGCTGGCAAAGAACACCTGATTGGTCTCATACTTCTCGCTATCAAACTCTACCTTCGGTGCTTTAAATAATGTAGCGTCACCACTCTCGGCGTCGAGGGAATAGATCGAGGTAGGCTGGGTGTAGCTCGTATACGAAAAGAAAGCCTCCTGATCTCCCGGCGTGCCAGAGATGCCACTGACACTGCCTAAGCCAGGCAAATCAATGTCTTGCAGATACGTACCTGCCAGATCATACACCTTTATTCTCGACGAGGCATCAACGAGGTAGCGAGCAAATATTTTGCCACCTACGATTTGCGCAGATTGAAGCACATGTTCTCCTTCAGGTAAAATGTCTCGGCTCTTACCAAGTCCCGGATCACTGGGATCTACCGCAACGAGCCGACCACGAGGTGCATCTTTGTTGGTGAGTATAAAAATACGACCATCATAGTGCTCGACTACGTCCAAATCGGCATCGTACTTCGTATACACTTCTGCAAAAGAGCTACGAGGATTCTGCAGATCTTTGATGAAGAGTGCGTTGCCGCTGGTCGATTGTGAATTGCTCACAAACAGATATTTTTCATCCTCGCTGGTGCTGCTGTAGAAATTGGATTGAGCGACCTCTTTATCATCCATGATAATCGGGTCTTCGCTCTGACTCGTACCCAATCTATGGAAGCAAAGACGATGATACTCATTTTGCCCGGACAGCTCATCATCCTCATCGGGTTCGGGAAAGCGACTGTAGTAGAAGCCGTCGCCCGCCCAGGCCATGCCTGAAAACTTAACCCACTCGACTCTATCACTCAATAGTTTTCCAGAGCTCAGGTCTAGCACTTGCACTGTGCGCCAATCCGACCCACCTTCGGAGGTCGCATAAGCCAATAATGATCCATCTTGATTGAATGAAATACCACCCAGAGCAACGGTCCCATCTTCCGAAAAATCATTGGGATCAAGGACGATCTCTGCAGGCCCGGTAAGCTGATCCTGACGGTAGAGCACTGATTGATCTTGGAGACCATCGTTCTTAAAGTAGTAATACTTTCCTCCTCTTTTAAAAGGAGAGCCAAAGCGCTCGTAATTCCAGACCTCTTCCAGTCGCTTACGTATCAGAGGGAGATACGGGATTTTCTCCAGATAGGACTTCGTCACGCCATTCTGAGCAGCTACCCATTCTGCGGTTTCCTCTGAATGATCATCTTCTAGCCATCGATAGGGATCTGCCACCTCCTGCCCGTGAAATGTGTCTACCTGTTGTACTTGCTTTGTCTCCGGATACTCCATTTTTGAAGGGGTAAAGTCATCTCCCGCACTATCGTCATGATCGCAACCGATCACAGCCAGAGAGCAAAACAAGATCGCTGTAATTTTGGTTGCTAGATTAATCATATTGTATTCGTTACCTTTGTAGGATCAAAATCCGTTTTGCTCAGATGCTTTTATCGCTGCCAAAACTAACAAATTGCTATGGCGAATTGTACCGGTAGATTCTCGATCATCGCTGCAGCTATTGCTCTCCTCCTGATTGGTCCGGATGCTGTATCTCAATCCTCTATGCAATTCAATCGGGAAGCTTATGAGGAGTCTGTCCGCATGACCCAGGATGAACAGAGCAGAATTGTAAGCCTCTTGGGTGATGCCGATACCAAAATTAAATCGTTGGATGAAGCTCGGCGCTCAGAAACGCAGCTCTTAAAGGTAGAACGACTGTCACAAGAAATCACCATACTTGAATCGCAGGTGGAGCGTCTGCGCCACCAGATTATGCAGGCTAATGCGTTGCAAGACGAGCTTGCTGCGATCGGTAAAAGTGGCAAGTATCGGCGACTGAAAAAGCTACTGCCGCGAATAGAACAGGTAACTGGTAAGAGCCTGGTCAGTGCGACTGCCGATGCTGAAACAAAGACGCGCGCCAATCGGCCAGAAAAGACCTCAGAAGCGAAGGATAGCGGGAAAAAAGAAAAGAAGGAGAAGGTCGCCAAAGCCGCCAAAGATAAAGCGGAGAGGAAGGCGGACGGAAAAGCTGCAAAAGACAGCAGTAAACTTGCAAGAAAGCGACCGAAAAAAGAAAAGAAAGACAAAGTCGCAAGAGGAACTAAAGATAAATCGGAAAGGAAGACGCAAAGCAAATCGGCGAAAGAAAGCAAGAAACTTGCAGGAAAGCCCCCGAAAAAAGAAAAGAAGGACATAGTCGGCAAAGATAGGTCAGAGCGAAAATCAGACAGCAGAACAGAAAAACTAAAAGAGAAAAAGAAGCTCGCTAAAGTCACCAAAAATAGGTCTGAGCGCAAGGCCGAAAAAAAAGCAAAGAAGCAAAATGGTACCACAGAAGTGGGCGAACTTGTCATCCTGGAAGGTGAATTAGCTCCATCGGACGAGGCCTCTCTTGAAGCAAGTGCACCAGTAAATGAGCGCCCAAAGGCGAGGAGCGGAACGTATCATTTACCATCCTCGGCCCACCTCTTGACGCAAGGAGCTGCGAATCCCTGTACATTCGCTTATGAAGGGATCGATGATTTTAGTGGGGAGCCCAAAAAGGAATTGGTTGCCGAAACCTTCTTTACCTACACACACCCCCAATTGAAGGTGCATCTTAAGGGTAAAGAGTACTTGGTTGCAACTGGCAGCCTAAGCAGTGTTGCCGGCGGGTTCAGGTTTCTGTCTCTGACCTTTCGCATTTCAAGTACAAATGCAGCTAAGGAATATGGATACTTGGCAGAAAGAAGCCTACTCAATCTAAAGCTACTTTCAGGAGAAACATTATCCCTCTATTCGCAAAACCGTGCTGCCGGCAGAGTCGATTCGAAGACCAACGAGACGGTATACAAGGTTCGCTACCCGATAGATCATCAAAACGTAAAGACTCTCTTGAAGAGTGAAGTCGATAAGGTGCGAGTTGTCTGGAGCACTGGCTACGAAGACTACGAAGTGTTTAATATTGATTTTCTCTCTCGACAACTTTCTTGTCTCACATCGAAATAATCTGTGTTAGGACTAAAATTACCAAGTGATCCACGTTGGGTAAATCTGGCGGAGAAAAGCCTCGAAGAGGTTCTCACAGATCACGCTTATTGCGAGCAAAAGGCTGCGACCACTTGTATTTCTCTCATTCAGAAGTACCCTGAGCGCACGAGGCTGGTGGAAGAATTGGCCCCGATCGTAACTGAAGAATGGGGTCACTTTCGCATGGTACTCGCGGAGCTAAAGAAGCGCAATCTCAAGCTTGGTAAACAACGTAAAGACATCTATGTAAATCGACTGATCGCCTTTCAAAAGAAAGACGGATCTCCCGAAGATCGACTTCTTGAAAAACTACTGGTCAGTGCGCTGATCGAGGCTCGGAGTTGTGAGCGCTTCCGACTTTTGTCGCAGGGATTGGCACAAGAAGATCTGCGAGAATTCTATCATCATTTTATGATTTCTGAAGCAGGGCACTATCGGCTTTTTATTGACTTGGCAAATTGCTATGCGAATGCAGACCGTGTGCAGCAACGGTGGCAAGAATACCTTATCCATGAAGCAACAATCATGGAGGCATTGGAGCCAAGAGGAGATCGAATTCATTGATGAGACATGGCAGACAAAGGCATCACGCAATACTTTGGAGCGAACCTTGCAGAATTACTGTCGCAGAAAATAACAACAGTCTATCCACCCTTTGATGCTCCTTCTTACATTCAGTGTATTTCCGAAAAATGCCGGGATAAATCTTACACCCAGCGCATCGAATTGCATGCCGACGAATTAAAAAATAATTTACCCTCCAACTATAAGAAGGCTCTGAAAATTTTAGTGAATATTCTGGGGCCTGAAAATCCCGAAGAGACCGGAATGTTCAAATTTTATTATTGGATTATGCCAATCGGTAAATTCGTCGAGAAATATGGTTTGAACAATTATAGGATTTCTCTAAAAGCTATTGAAGAAATCACGAAAAGAAATACGGGCGAATATGCGATCCGGCCCTACATCAGAAAATATCCCGTAAAAACCCTGGCACAAATGCAGCGATGGGCACAATCTGAAAATTTTCACCTACGTCGGCTTGCGTCAGAAGGGCTAAGACCTAAATTACCCTGGGCTCCAAAATTAGATACATTCATTGATCAGCCGAAAGAAGTCTTCGAAATACTCGAACTACTAAAAGAAGATGAGCGCAAGTTTGTGCAAAAATCAGTTGCCAATCACCTCACGGATTACATCAAAGTAAATCCAGATCCGACCTGGAAATTAATTGAAGAGTGGAAAAAATCAATGAATAAAAACACCGCTTGGATCGTGCGACGTGCAATCCGAAAATACGTTTAGAGTCCACGCACTTTCTGCAATTTTCCACCGACCATTTCCACCAGGTGCGCAGAACCAAATCCGGCAGATTTTGCTTGCTCACAAGCAGCCTGTGCAGCTTCTACCGATTGAAATCCTCGCAGCAGTGCGATCGTCCACTCATCCTTCTTCATCATTTCGATCTCTCCCAAACCCTCGACTAGCTCTGCCCTAAAGAATTTGGGGTTGAGATATGATGCAAGCCTTACAAGTGGTGCATCGGAAGCGGTGGCAGCCAACTGATCAGATGCACTAACGTCAGACTGATTCGTTGCAGCAACATCTGCCTGTGCAGCCTCTCCATCGGGCACGGATTTTTCTACCTCACCAGGTATATTGTAGGATAAAAACGCTTTTTCATAACCCGCTATCTGACGAATCTTGGCAAGTTGCTGTTCGGCATCCAAGCGATTGTAGAATCTACCCACCCGTATCCGATAGAAGTCGTCTTTGGCCAATAAGTGCACCTGCCCGAAAGAGGCCAGGGCCGACTGGTAGGCACTAAGATCGGCACGAGGGTCTGAAGTCGCGCCCACCTGAATACTGTAGTGCCTCAGACCGCTGCGATCCGATTCTTTGTCTTTGCGTGCATCAATCGGTTGCCCCCTCCAGGTTGGTGCACTTGGCTCTTTTGCATCCGTCTCAATAGGAGACAGAAAGAGGCTCTCTAGAGAAAACGTCCCGTCGATAAGCGAGAAAATAGTATCCCGATACGCATGGTAACCCTTCTTTGTTGCTGTGACCAAATAGTGCTGGTCTCTGGCAAGTAGGAAAGAGATTGAGCCTCCTGAGTCAGATGACTTCTGTTGGACAGATGCATCCGCAAGAGACTGCACTGCGACCTCGGCTCCCGCTATGTACAAGTTGGGCTTGAGCTGGTCACGCACGCGCAGTGTTTGCGAGTTTGAGGATCGGCTGAGATACACCGTATAGGTTTTTTCCTCATTGGAAATATCTCTGTAGTCTACCTTAAGATTCACCTTACTATATCCAGGTTGTGAAATCTGGATGTGGCAGACAAATCCTTCGGGCGCCTTCATGCGAAACTGACCTTCTTCATTGCTGTAATAGACCTTATGGCCACAGGAGGTAAAATCCAGGACAAAGCGCGCCAATGCATCACGAGTGGTCGCATCATATCCGACGATTACAATGGTCTTAGCCGTTGTCACCGGTAGCACTGGCATCCGATCTGCGGCACCAACTGAACAGACAAAGAACAGAAAACAAGCAAGTATGAGTAAGATCGACCTAGTCATGACATTCATATATAGAAACGAAGTAATACAAAGTAACCTATAATTCAGGAGGTAGCCTAGCTTTTGCGCACGATTGTTTCTCCTACGTCAAATTCGCAATGGTAACAAATCTCTAAAAGGTGATTAAATAGGTCTTATGCTTTTTTCGCGTAATTTTGGTGGCAACATTATCAGTCGACCTATGCGCGCAAAGCAAGAAATCATTTTCGCATCTGCCCTGTTCCTCCTCTCCCTCGGAGTTCGCACCGGGTCTGCCCAACAGCTTGACTATGTTTTGGGCGAACTAATTGTGCTGTTTAAAGCAGATGTCGACGCAGAGGACTGGGCACTTCAGCATGACATATTCGAAGCAAAGTCGACGGGGTTACACTTGGAGAAGTGTCTAAGCGATCGGATGAATATCTGGCATATTCGATTTGACGACAATGCGATTGACCGCTTCGCCTTCGAGAAATTCTTACGCCAGAGTGATTCAAATATTCTGCAACTCCAGAAAAATCACTTTTTGGAAAGGCGCAGCATTCCCGATGATCCCGACTTCATTCAACAATGGTGGATTATCAATGATGGCAGGGTTGGAGTATTGGATGCAGACATCGACCTGGAGGAAGCGTGGGCGTTGTCTACAGGCGGCTTGACCCCCTTGGGAGATACCATAGTCGTTGCCGTGTTGGACAATGGCATCAAGTACGATCACCCGGACTTGCAGGGTAATCTGTGGACCAATAATGGTGAAATAGAAAACAATGGAATCGATGATGATGGCAACGGCTATGTCGACGATTATCTAGGCTGGAATGTGAATCTTGAAAACGACAACATTGAGCCCGAAACTTTCGGGGGAGGTGTTCAGGATAGCCATGGCACCGAGATCACCGGCATCATCGGAGCTCGTTCTGACAATGGCG
>Ga0114956_1001719_pt1 | contig 17296 bp, 15 predicted proteins | sample MaitaG_FD_87304 | JGI IMG/M metagenome (GOLD analysis project Ga0114956, IMG submission 87304) | Marine algal microbial communities from Maine, USA - Maine_Asex2 metaG | ecosystem: Host-associated > Algae > Red algae > Unclassified | place: Maine, USA | collected 2015-01-05 | reverse complement strand
TTTTCCGCTATTTTCCCTTAAAAAAGTACTTCAATAGAACAACTATTAAAGGATTTTTTAAGAAAAACTAGCGAAAAAATCTAGTTCCTAAAATTACCCGTTTAATTACCACGCACTACTTAGAAGGTAGCGCGTTTTTTTTCTGATTTTTTAAATAAAAATCAGAAAAAGCAAACATTTCTAAGTAGTTACTATACTACTTGTTTTAAAGTAAAATGACTTAGGCAGTCTAAAATGGCTAATTTATTAATTTAATTTGCCTTAGTATATCTTAGTAATGGAGTTTATTTAGTCCTACTGTTATGATTTTGTAGTAGTCTGTAAAAACTAAATGGATGGATAGATGGATACTAAAAACATAAGCATTCAATGAGTATTCATCTAAAATTATGTACACACATAATTTTGACGGAACTTAGTTGTTAGTTATTCATAATAAGAAGATTTTGGAAATCTAATATGATGCAATATACTTCTCTTTTTCATTGAATTGCTTGCTTAACTTATAAATACCTTGTGTTAACTTATAATTGCTGTTTGAGACAAGTTTATCCAGATAAGGAGTTGACACTTTAAAAACAAATTCGTAAGTTCTCAATAACATTTTCGCAATAAAAGGGCAAAAAGATTAGGAAACCATTAAAGTAAGTACCTAATTTTCTACAGGTTTTCTTTAAAGACAAAAAAGTATCTCTGGCTTTCCTACCATTTTCACTTCTAGTGCCGGCACTCAATTTTCTTCTTTTGGCATATTCCCTAGCTCTTTTGTCTTCTCTACTAATGCATTTGTCAATTCATATACCTTATTTACCAATTCTTTTAGGTAAAGATATAAGACACTAAATGTGCTCCATATTGGTATGTTACTTTTATCTTGCATTACCCCCTTCTACGTTTTATTTTAATTTTAGTGGCATTTTTTTTGCTTTTTTTTACCCTATTGAGAACTTACAAAACTAACGAAGAAATAGCTATTTCATGTAGAGTAACAAGTCTAATAAATAAAAAAGGCAATTTCTGAATACTCAGAAATTGCCTTTTTTTATAAACAGTTTAAGGAAGGGGGGCTATAAATAATCTAAATTGATTATTTATTATTGACAAAAAATAATTAGTCTTTTAGTTTTTGAATTGAATTTTTTCTTATGTTTTTAACATCTTAAAAAAACATTTCAAAAACAACAAATATTTTTTGTCGGTTCTTATTTTAGCGAAGGTAAGAAAAAATTAAGCTCTTTCCACATTTGCTACTTTATACATTCTTTGTAATTTTTTTCTAGCAAAGAAAATTCTACTTTTGACAGTTCCGAGTGGTACTTCTAGCTTATCCGCAATTTCATCATATTTGTATCCTTGGTAAGCCATCCAAAAAGGCACTCTAAACTCTTCCCCTAGACGGTTTACCATTTTCAACAATTCTCCATAGGCAACATTGCCTTCTCCATCATTATTAATATCGTGACTTCCAGAATTGATATAATAGTTATTACTAGTTTGATCTAATATAACGCCTCTACGAACTTTTTTTCGATAATTATTAATAAACACATTCCGCATAATCGTTACTGCCCATGCTTTGAAGTTGGTATTAGCTTGGTATTTATCTGCATTAGCGATAATCCGCATAGCAGTATCTTGGTATAAATCTTCTGCATCGGCAGAGTCACCCGTTAATTTCAGGGAGAATGCTTTTAATGTGTTGGTAACACTTTTTAAATGATCTTGAATTGTACTCAACATAAGCTTTGAATTTTAATGTTGCTGTTTAGAGATTTTTACAACGCTATTCTTTTGGCAAAAGCAGCAACAATAATTTTTTAAATCGGGTGATTGTCAATAATATTTACAAAAATACTCCCAAAAATTGGTTTTTGCAAATATTTTTTACTTTTTGTTGTTTGTATATGGGGTAATAACGGAATAATCTCGCTTAAATTGTAAAAAATAGCTACATATCTATTAAAAGTGTTATTACTGTGACAATTTTCCATATAAAGATTGCATTTTTGAAAAAAAAAACGAATTATTATTGACTAACCTCAACAATTTTTAGATAAAGGGTGTTAATGTTTTTGTCAATTCGTTTCTAAACTAGAAACTTTTGAAAAAAAAATCGTTTAGTATTTAGGTTATTTGGCAGGTTATCAATCAGACTCACGAAAAGAAAAACATATAAGTTAATGGATGCTTCAGTACTAGCTTCTAATATTAGACACTTGCGTAAGCAGCAATCACTAAGTCAAGAAGAATTGGCAAATAAACTAGGCCTGAATAGGGGGAATATTGCTTCTTATGAAAAAGGCACAGCAGAACCTAAGATATGTAACTTAGTTAATTTAGCACATTACTATAAAGTGGCGATGATAGATTTGATAACGACGGATCTTCATTGTCCGATTGCTTTAAAGACAGCGAGAGAAAATTATAAGTATGAATTGAAGCAGGAAGATAAGGTGATTTTGGAAAAATATATTGCGCAGGCAGCGGAATTAAAATCTGTATTGGAATGTCTTAGGGTTTGTCATCAATACCAAGTCAAAACGGTCCAGCAAATGCCAACTGAATTACAACCTGTAATTGCTAATTTTAATCAACTATGTAATGCGGGCAATCACTTAATGAAAGCACACTTAGATTTACTCGATTTTATAAAAAGTAGAATGAAGTAAGTAAGGACGAAGAATATTTAGTAACAATAGTTGTTTCTCTACTAGAGTTGTTTGATTACAGACTTATATATATGCCTTGAGTAAGTATCTAATCAAACAAGCCTAGGAACAGGAATAAAATAATTTTACATTCTCTGATACTCAAACCCTTTAAGGGATTGGGTTCTTAAAAATAAAATAGTCATTTTATTTTTTCTTCGTTTCCTAGTGAAAAAATCGGAATATTTTAATTTTTAGTTCTTTGCTAATTTTGCAAAATGCAGATCAATGTAGCGGCGACTTTATTCGCCGACTTATACACTCGGCGACTAAAGTCGCCGCTACAAAGAACATTATTTTTTAACTAAGGCTTTAATTTTATCTTCTAACTCGTATTCATCTCCCGGTACATAGCCAGCATGATGATAAACCATATTGCCATCTTGGTCCACTAAAATAGTTTGAGGTATTGTTTGAAAATTGAACGCAGCCATTAATTCTGTTTGCTTACCAATTAATACCGAATACTCCCAACCTTTAGTCGCTACCAAAGCAGGAATAGTAGCAGCAGCTCTCCTAGTATCAATAGAAACAGCAACCAATTCCATATCATAGTCATCCTGCCAATCTGCATAAACATCTGAAATAGCATCTAATTCTTTTTTGCAAGGAGCGCACCAAGTAGCCCAAAAGCTAATAACGGTTATCTTTCCATTTTTTGCAAAATCTTGCATATCTACTGTTTTACCTTCCAATGTTTTAACACTCACACTAGGTAAATTTTTATCTTGTGCTTGAGCAGTAAAAAATAATAAAGAAAGAGTAAATAGCATGATGGTCTTAATGTAATTCATATCGTAGGTATTTATATCTCAAATAAAATAAAGCTTGTAGTCAATTGCGTAAAAAAACTGTACACTTGTTTGTCCGCTCTTTTTAATTTTTGGAATAAAATTTTAAAGAAGCATCCTCAAGAAATAAACAAATATACAGAAGAGGGTATTTATACGATTGCTGTAGCGCGTAGGTAGAAAACATAGAACAAATCTGTAAAAAGAAGATATTTTATTTTCGTACTAGCGCTCAACTCTTTTGACGTGCAATATGGTGGGAATAATTCAATTTTTCTAAACCTTAACAAGACTTTAATGCTATTTGGCTGTTCTTCATAGCTTGTTTATTTGTTTAAGCTGCTTATTTGTTTACAAGTATAGCGAGTAAACAAATAAGCAGCTTAAACAAATAAACAAGCTGACTAAAGAAGGTTTCAAAAAATAGGAAAAAAATTTAACATTTCTGAATGTTCCGAATTCTAGCAAAAAGATACCGTTTCCGCCAATATTTGAATATTCTAGGAGAGCTATTAGAAAAATCTATTGTATATTCAGTAGAAATGCTATAACTTACGGATTATTAGGCAGATACAATTTATATTTGTTTAATAAAAAAGCAAAATTTTCGAAAACTAAAATATCACCTATTTTATAACACTTTTTAGTTTTTTGAAATATTGTTCGAATTACTTGGCAATTCTTATCAAAGATTACAACAATCATTAACAACAACACAGTTGTTAATCAACAATTAATATTTGTTATACTATGAAATTTAGGAAAAGTTTATAGGTAGCAAGTATAAATTTACAACAGGTATTAATCTCAGAACAGTTTGGCTCTTCAAAAAAAAACTTCTTATCTTACTTTCAGTAGTCACTGTTTGACGACTTTCTATGTAAAGTCAAATTTCTTTGATAGTTTCATTTTCTATAAGTCAAAGTTACTGAAAGACTTACCTCTTTAAGAAAATTCGCCAATTTTACGATCAATTCACTAATCTGTTCTTCTCAATTGAGAACGACAATCCCCATTTATATACCTAAAATGGAAATAGGTTTCATAAAAAAATAAATATTTTTATAAATTATATTATAAAAATATCTATTTTTGCAATTCTAGCATAGATTTTGTAATATTATATATGTAATATATTATTGTTACCAATTATTTATGAGACTATTCTGTGCACATTCCAGAATAGTAAGCTATTAAAAGTGGAGCTCAGATTTAAGTATTAACACACCAAACCAAGTAGGGATAAGGCGCATATTTTCTTAACTACTCCTACTAGAATGACTTTTAAGTGTTTTCACCATTCTAAAGGAAAGCAAAGAAAATAGTATACTTATTCGATGACTAGTTAAATTTTTGCAGCCATTATGTTAATAGGTAAAACTCAAGCATGGAAGTTACAACAACAAATTTGTCCCCTCAGGCTCAAGCTGATTATCGCTTAGTCCTGTGCGCCATCGATGGCGATCAAAGAGCATATGCAAAACTTATGGAGCGGTACCGTAATTCCATCTATCACATGATGTACAAGATGGTAAGTAACCGTGAAGATGCGGATGACTTGACACTCGAAGCCTTTGGAAAAGCCTTCAATAAATTGCCAAGTTATACGCCACGCTATGCCTTTAGTACTTGGTTATTCAAAATAGCCATTAATAATTGTATTGATTATATCCGTAAAAAAAGGCTTCATCTGCTTTCTATTGATGATCCGATTGAACCGGACGGTGATCACGATTATTCAAGCAATCTTAAAGCAAGTATTCTTGATCCTGAAGAAAAGTTTATTCGGGCGCAAAGAGTGGAACTCATGCAAGAAATTCTCCAAAAGCTGAACTTAAAATATCGTTTGATGATTGAGTTACGGTTTTTCGAAGAATTGAGCTATGATGAAATTGCTAAAGAATTAGACATCCCTTTGGGAACCGTTAAAGCACAATTATTTAGAGCTAAAGAAATTATGTATAATTACCTTCAGCAACCTGGAGCAAGTGCTTATTTGGAATCTACTAAAAGAAGAGTTAGAAGAAAAGTAAAAGTAAAACAACCTGCTGTTGCAGGTGTTTAATTTTCTAATTTTTTAGATTCGCAACAATTTTCCTATACTGCTCAAAGAAAAATTGCCTTTATCTACGTTTTTTTCTTTGACCACTATAGATTGTTCCAGTAAATAGGAGTCTGTTTTGCGCTAAACTATAGGCGAAAACACTTTTCTTTGAAAAACAGACTCCTATTTTATTCTTTCCTTCATTGTTTTTTTCTTTTCCTACTGCTTCCGCATAATTTACCCTAATTTTGATGTTTTCTTTTATGGGTTTTCAAACACCTAGTTATTTGGTGGCGAAGCCGTAAATAACAACAGATAAGAAGTCAGAAATGATGAATGATGAATGAGAAATGATGAATGAGAAATGATGAATGATGAATGAGAAATGATGAATGATGAGTAACACCTAAACACTTATCAGAACGTCATTCATCATTCATCATTTCTCATTCATCATTCATCATTTCTGACTTCTTATCTGTTGTTTGCGACTTTGCCAGCAAGTAAAATAAAATAGAATCACTGTGAATTATCTTACTTTAGAACACGTTAATAAAACCTACGGCGAAAAAGTACTTTTTGATGACATTTCTTTTCAAGTAAATAAAGGCGAAAAAATTGCCATTGTAGCTAAAAACGGTGCTGGAAAATCTACGCTACTCCGGGTAATAGCAGGCTTAGAACCAGCGGAAGGAGAAAACAAAAATATTTGGTTATCGAAAGATGTGAAAATTGGTTTTTTAGTACAAGAACCAGAGTTTGCAAAGGGCGTTACTATATTAGAGGCAGTTTTTAATTCAGAGAATCCAATGATTCAGGCAATTAGAGCTTATGAAGAGGCATTGATATGGTCAGATCGACCAGAAAAAATGCAGGCGGCTACTGAAACAATGGATGACTTGAAAGTTTGGGATTTTGAAGCGTCCATCAAAGAAATATTATATAAATTTAATATTAAAGACCTTCAGAAAAAAGTAGAGACGCTTTCCGGCGGTCAAAAAAAACGGCTTGCTTTAGCTAAATTAATTATTGATGCTCCAGAATTTATGATTTTGGACGAGCCTACCAATCATTTAGATTTAGACATGATCGAATGGTTAGAAGAATACTTGCAACAAGGGAAAATAACCCTCTTAATGGTAACGCATGACAGGTATTTTTTAGAGCGGGTTTGTAGTCATATAGTGGAGTTAGATGCTGGCCTTATCTATAGATACAAAGGGAGTTATAGTGATTTTTTAATTAAAAAAACAACTAGAGAAGAGATTCAGACGACCACATTAGATCGGACTAAAAAATTGATGAAACGAGAACTGGAATGGGTGCGCAGGATGCCTCAGGCTAGAGGGACTAAAGCGAAATCAAGAGTCGATAAGTTTCATGAAATCAAAGAAAAAGCAACACAAAAAATTGATAATTCTAAGATTCAAATAGATATAAAAGGGCAACGTTTGGGCAAAACGATTTTAGAGGCTCAATACATTAGCAAAAGCTTTGGGGATCTCAAAATTGTAGAGGATTTTGATTATAAGTTTAGAGCTGGAGAACGAGTGGGCATTGTAGGGCCGAACGGCGTAGGGAAATCTACCTTTATTAACTTACTGACTAAAACCATCCGACCAGATTCAGGTAAGGTAGTGGTTGGGGGAAATACTGTTTTTGGCTATTATACACAGGATGGAATCAAATTGGATAAAGATGAACGGGTCATTGATTTTATACGAAATATAGCAGAGTTTATTCCGCTAGATAAAGGTTTTAAATTGACCGCTTTTCAGCTTTTAGAGCGTTTTTTATTTAATAGAAAGCAACAACAAGTCTATATTTCCCAATTGAGTGGGGGAGAACGCCGTCGTTTGTACCTACTATCGGTGTTGATGGAAAACCCTAATTTCTTAATACTCGATGAGCCGACGAATGATTTAGATATTTTAACATTGAATATACTAGAAGATTTCTTAATGGATTTCCCTGGTTGTATCATCATCGTGACCCATGATCGGTATTTTATGGACAAGGTGGTAGAGCATTTATTCATTTTTGAAGGAGATGGGCTTATTAAAGATTATAATGGAACTTATAGTGAATATAGAGCGCTTAAAAAAATACAAGATAGAGAAAAGAAGGAAACGAGTGTGGCAAAACAAAAGAAACAGAAACCTCAGTTTCAGCAAGAATTGACTCCTGGATTAAGCTATGAACAACGAAAAGAATTTAAACGATTAGAGAAACTAATTGAGAAATTAGAAGAAAAGAAAAATAAGCTAACGGAAAAATTTAGTGATACAAGTTTAAAGCCAGAAGAGATTGAAAAGTATTCCAAGGAGTTAGGGGGCTTGCAAGAAGAACTGGAAGAGAAAGAAATGCGTTGGATGGAACTAGCAGAATTGTCTTGATTTTTTTGTCATATTAATGTAATGTTTTTTTATATTATTTAAATATAATGACGTTTGAATTTTTTTCAGGAACGATTATTTTATTCCGTTTTCTGTTTATGCTTTTTTTTCTTAATATTTGGTTCGTGTTTATTGTGTTTTAAAGGTGAATAGGATTTTTATCATGGCTAACAGCCGTAGGAAGGAAGGATGCATTAGGATTATTTAAATTTTTATTTATATATATATTCCATTTTAGAAGTGTATTAGCTGAAATAGACCGATTTTATGTTGAAATATTATCTTATCTATTGATTCTCTGATGCACTAGCTATTAGTAAGTCGCTGTTATTTAGAGATAGGTCATTGTTATAAATTAAAAAAGTTACTATATTGCAAAAGCCTTTAATGATTCTCTCTATTGTCAGCAAGTTACCGAAAGATTTCGGTGACTTGCGTTTAGGGGATCAGCCTACTTCCCCTCATTCCCTTCTTTCATTATATCAATTTTTATTCGATGCTCACTACTAGACCTTTTTGGTACTTAATATTGCAATGGACTTGTTTGGTCTTGTTATTTCCAGGTACTCTTTTAGCACAAGTGGGTATAGATGGTACTTGGGAAGGCACTATCACTTTAGAGCGTCCTGCTCCTAAGAAGGAATACAAATTTGAATTGGTATTAAAGAGAGAAGGTAAAAAGGTGGTTGGAACGTCCTATATTTATTATGAAGAAGCCCAACCTGTCGCAATGAATCTTACAGGTACTTATTTTAGAGATCGTTCTATGCGTTTATTTAATCAGGATGTTTTGTTTCCCTTTGATGACCCGAATAAAGAACGGTATATTCGCAAATACCAGTTGATATACAAGCGGAGTGCCTTTTATCCAGATATGATTGAAGGTTACTGGCAAGAGAAAAACGATCCTATTTTTGAGAAATATAGAAAAGGAAGAGTCTATTTAACAAAAAAGAAAAAGACAACTAAGGCTTAAGGAAACTCAAATCTAATTTCAACTTCAAACTCAACTTCAAATTGAAACTCAACTTCAAATTCAATTCGTGACGTTGACTCAAACGTCTAGTAAGGTTGCGGTTTGAGATTGAATGTACTACTTGTATTTCGCTGAAATTAAATTCAAATAAAACAACTTGATGCTGCTAAAATAAGAGTATTAAGAGAAATTTTTAAATCCTTTTTTTGACAAGTTTATCAAGATAACAAAAGTAGTTGACAGTCAATTTACCCCGTAACGGGAAGTTACGGGGTAAAAGCGCACTATTATGGGGTAAATCCCGTTATCCCGTAATTTGAATTAAAAAGTGTCAACCAATTGGATAAATTGGTCCTTTTTTTTATCTAAAAAAGCGAATAAAAAGTATATTTGGCAGATGCCAAGCCAAAACTATCAAAGAAGTGATTTTTAATTTTTGAATATAATTTCAGCGAAATGTGAGTTACTAATGAAAAAAAACTTTATTCTTATAGAAGACCTACTGCTTTCAGGAAAATCTATTCTACTTTTTGATGGGGTTTGCAATTTATGCAATGGCTTCGTTCAGTTTGTCTTAAAAAGAGATAGTACAGAAAAATTTGTATTTGCTTCCCTTCAGTCTGGCATTGGCCAAGATTTACTAGAACGATATAGGCTTTCTAAAGAACTAAGGACGGTTGTACTGATAGATAAAGATAAATCTTATACTCAGGCAGATGTTCCGATAATAGTAGGACAGCGTTTAGGGGGCTGGCTAAAGCTTATTTATATAGGTTGGTTTATTCCTAGGTTTATTCGCAATGGTATCTATAATATTATTGCAGCGAACCGTTATACTGTTTTTGGAAAGCAAGAACAGTGCATGTTGCCTAAACCAGAATGGCGACATCGGTTTTTGTAAGGAGGGAATGAGGGATGCTGGTTATATTGCTTTATGGTTATATGGTTATATTGCTATATTGCTTTATTGCTGATTACCCATGTCTGGTATGAGAACAATAAGAGAATAAAGCAATATAACCATAAAGCAATAAAACAATATACCATGAGATATACCTTAATTTGTTGCCTATTTTTATTTTCCTGTCAAGTAGAAACTTCTTCAGTTGAACTACCCTCAAAAAAGTTTTTTTTTGATCTTCCCTTATTCTTTCAGCAAGAAATAGCAGAACTGAAAGAACTTGAAATTAGTGGGATACATAAGGAAATTGTTATTAACGATAAACGAGAAATACAAGAAGTACATACAGTGGAGCTAGAAAAAGAGCTGGCAATTTTCATTAATGCGGATATTAATAGACTGGCTTGGAAGGATCAATATCAGGTGGATAGTGTTTTTAATCAGCAAGAGTTGGAAGCTATTCACTATACAGGATTAAAAGAGAACTTAAAAACAAAAAAACTCTCGGTTTATTTGAAAGAAGGGCAGGTGACACAATTGCAAATCAGAAAGGGCCTATCCAATATGGCGGCGGAATCTTTTCAAGAATTGACTTATTATAGCCGAAAAGGGTATGCTATTATCAATAAACAATCTTTAGTATTTTCCGAAGAACAACATATAGAAATGAAAGTGGACTATGTATTTGAATCTGGTCTTTAGTCTTTGGTTTGGTCTTTGGTATGCTTATGCTTGGTAGTAGGAATGAGCTAAACACCTTAAACAGATAAACAATAAAAAAAAGCCTGCTCTAAAATGTATTAGAGCAGGCTTTACAATTCAATTATATAATAAAAGAAATTGATTTTGTTTGCTAAGTAAAAAGGAACGGACGATTAGAAGCCGTAAGTTAAACCTACTGCACTATAGTTTTGTAAACCGTCATATTCGATGTCAGACTTTCTCATACCATAAGTGATACCAACACCAACACCTTTCCATAAATCTGAAATAGCTAAAGAGTTGATCCAAGTGTATTCAAATGCACCAGCTTCTCTTGCTGGAGCAAGTAACATACCTGCTGCATCTCTCTCTTCTTCTAACATTAATTTCTTATCGCTATAAGGGAAGAATGCACCTAAGTTAGAAGACCAAACGATACCGCCTGGGAACTCATGCGTATAAGTAGCTTTTATTTTAGCACCAGCTAATCCTAAGCTTTGCTTAGAGTCACCAGCAGACCAACCAATGTGGTAAGTCAATGGGTGAATAACTACTACTAAGTTAGGTACTTGATGAGGTGTCCATGTAACGCCAACACCAACGTCAAGAGAACCAGGATTTAAGAAGTTAAATACAGAACTGTTAAAATCACCCATTGCAGAAATTGCAATGTCTTGATTTAATCTATAACCCCATAAAGAGGTACCAATTAAGACATCTGTATTTCTGTCACCAAGAAAACTAGTTCCTTGTGTGTCATCATCCGTATTATTATCCAAACCTTGCCATGCAACATTAGCTACGAGGCTATTTCTCCAGAAAGTTTTTTCCTGAATTTTATTAGCGAAAGCGTTTACACCAAGATTTAAATTAGAAGAAGAACTATTTCTGTTTGCGTTAGCAGCCCAGTTGCTAGAGTTACCAAAGTTAAGACCAACTAAGCCACTCAAACCAGTCTGCCATCCAGAAAGGAGATCAATTTCACCTTTTATTTTATCGATTTCGCCTTGGAAGGCATCAATTTCTGCTTGTTTTGCAGCAGCAGCAGCTTCGATTTCTGCTTTCTTTGCTTTCAATTCTCCCAAGGTTTGAGCTTGAAGAAAATTAACTGTTAAGCAAACTAAAAGTAATAATGTCAGTTTCTTAATCATCTTTTTGAACTTTTAAATTAAAAATGCTTTGTAATTGAATTCTTAATTAGTGAGAGAATAAAATTTATTGAGTATTCTAAAGGGTTGATTCTCTAAAAGACTGCTTCATCCTATATTTCTTTATTAGCACCTACGGCTAATAATAAGTACCTAACCATGAAAATATTTAAGTAGAACATGCTAATTAACGAGTATTTCGTTAACATGTTTTTTATATATAATTTTTTAAAATTAATAATTTGCGCATGGTGTTTGTATTAAAAAAGTGCTTCAATAGAATAACTATTAAAGAATTTTTAAAGTGAACTAGTGAAAAAATCTAGTTCTTGCTTAGCTACTAGATTGTACACTAGCTTATAGATCATCAATGTGATTACGGTAGCATTTGACAAAAGAAATGCCAAAGCTTTAGTTATAGACAAAAAATAACATGGAATTTTAAACTTCTATACCTGAGAACAGATGGTTCGGCAGTGAGATAGGGTGTTAATCATAAATAAATACAAGGACACTATTTATAATGTCATAGTGAAAAAGTAATTGTCTGTAAGCGAATGATACTTAGCTTGTTAAGCTTCTGCAAATTGTAGATAGTTTGCGAATGTTACAAGTTTTTCAAGTAGAATTAACAATACTTTAAGAGTGAATTTCTACTTTATCTTGTGCTAGTTTATTTAGAGGAAATACTATTTTGCTATTAGCTGTTTTTAACACAAATGATTTGTTATCCATTGTTTCGATCTGTCCCTGAATGCCGTCAACTGTAATTCTGTCTCCTGCTTCAAATTTGTTTTTCACATAAAAAGAAGCTAAAAAATTAGACATCATATCCTTAGAGGCTAGTCCATATCCCAAAGCAAAAGAAGCAACTACTCCAGCTATGATTATCATAAAACTAGAGTTGATAAAGTCCGTGCTTATTTTTGCCTGATCCAGGGCACTCATTGTAACCGTCAGAAATAAGAAATAAAAGACAATGCTTGAAATAATCTTAGCTGAAGGTATACTCAAAGACTGACAGGTTGTCAAGACGATACCTCGAATAAAATCAGCTACTAATAAACCAATGATAAAAAATACTACGGCAGATAATAAACTCGGTAGATAATTTATTAATTCACTCATTAAATTAGAGACAGCTTCTATCCCTAGAAAGTCAGTAGCTGCAATAAAAGAAACTAACAAGATTAAATAGTAAACTAATTTACTTAATACTTTACTAGGAAGTATCGTTACATTAGCCTTACTAACAATATCTATCTCATTTAATTTATCCGCTAAACGGTCTACCTGCAATGTTTCTAGAACTTTACGAACTACTCTTGCAATAATTTTTGCAAGAATCCAGCCAATAATGGCAATGATTAAAGCAAATATTATATTGGGAAAAGCTTCTACAGATTTTCTATATAATTCTTCTAATAATGGCATTCAAACAAGTTGGCTTTCAAGATTTTTTTAATAAACTCGAAATATTTACTAATATTAACCAGCAGATGGACCACCTGATGGAGCATCCAAATTTGACTTTGTTGGATACCCTTGATCCGCAGGGCGACGTTTAGTCGGTTTTTTTCCAACACTTCCGCCAGTCATTACCACAAAAACATCTAATACTTTCGCCAAGTATAACTCTACGACTTCTCCAATAGTACGCATACCTTCTACTTGATTGTGAAGAGTACGTTGTGTATCACTTAAATCAGGAACTCTATTTAATTCCTCATCCTGCATTCTTTCAAAATTATTCATAACAGTGAGTTTGTAGGGGATTGAAATTTTTTTCCAACACCTAGATTAGTTGATTAAAAAACTAATCTATTGCTTAGGATAAGAGTTAAAAATGTTAACTCCTATTTTACCCCTTTTGACTTACTCATAATCCCTAGTCTTATAAATGTCCTTGTAAACTTTTTGGACCTTATGCTTGGCTCTTTTGATTTTCATCTTGATAGCACTCTCAGATTTATCAAGGGTATCCGAAATTTCTTTAATGGACATGTCATCTTGATATTTCATTAAGAGTACCGCTTTATCTCCAACAGGAATTTTATCTAAAATTATTTTTAGCTTCTTTACTTCTATTTCTAATATGGCACTATCAGGTACTTCCTCCGCTAAATCTGGAGCTTTCTCTATATCTTCTGAGAAGATATTTCTTTCTTTCTTACCTTTCCTGATTAAATCAATGCAATAATTGTAAGTAATAGAGTATATCCATGTCGAAAACTTGGACTTTCCGCCAAATTTTGCCAGATTCAAGAATATCTTAAGAAAGATGTCTTGCGTGGCATCCTGTGCCAGTGCTTCATTCTTTAACAAAGAAATACATTTACTAAATACCTTACCTGAATACTTCACGTAAAGGTGATCAAAGTATCTGGATTCCTGAGTCTCAAGATAGTTTCGGACGAGATCCTCGTCCGATATTTTGGTTCTATGTAGTGTCTTTTCCAAGTAATCTAAGTTTGTACTTTACCGCAAAGGTATAAAAGTAGTACAACTTTTGCTTTATTCTTTAGGGATTAATCCTTTTTTAAGCTAAAAGGGGGTGTGTATAGTCTACTTTTTGACGGTATTTATTAGGGATAGGGTACAGAAATAAAAAATAAATTTGGATATTATTTTAGTGGATAACTAAGTTCGTTGAATAACTGAGCCTTTTTCTTGATCTCTCATCAAAAAAAAGAAATATTTTTTTTGGACGAAATGCGCTTTAATGATGTTGGAGGGGAATATTTGAGGAGTAGACAACTGCTGCGTTAATTAGCGGGTATCAGAGAGGGAAAAGGAAAAGTTGTCAATTTCAAACAAAAGCAACTGGCTTGATTTATTTTTAAGAGTATGGAATTAAATAAATATGCTAAATCGCTTGCTTTTACATTGGATTATAAGCAATTCTTACGCCAAAATTCAAATTCTAATTAACAAATTCCAAAACTCAAATTCCAAACGCTAAGGATTGGTTTTTTGTCATTTAGAATTTGAATTTTGTTGTATCAATTGGTCACAAGCAATATCTAAAAGTTGGTACACCTGTTCAAAGCCATCATTATAATAAGGATCTGGAACAGCTCTATTTTCTCCTGGATAGGCAAAATTTAAGATCATCTTTACTTTGTCTCGTTGTTCCTTATTGGCTAAACGTAGTATATCGTTATAATTAGAGGTGTCCATGGCAAGGATAAGATCAAATTCTTGTAGGTCGGATGCTTTTAGTTGTCGAGAGCGTTGGTCACTTATGTCTATTCCATGCTGTTTAGCAGTAGATATAGATCGGCTATCGGGTAATTCTCCAATGTGCCACCCGCTAGTTCCTGCGGAGTCTATTTGCCAAGTGAGTTCCTTTTTTTTTACTTTTTGTTTTAGAATACCTTCTGCTAAGGGAGAGCGACAGATATTTCCTAAACAAACCATTAGAATTTTCATGTTAATTAGATTTGATAGTGCTTATGTAAATGGACAAGATTGTTTGATGGTTAAGATTGTTTTATTGCTATATTGCTATATTGCTGATTGCCAACGTCTAGTAGGAGAACAATAAAACAATATAGCAATAAAACCATAAAACAATAAAACCATTACTTATTCTTCATAATTACTGGATTGCCATCTATTGCTATCTTTCCTCTGTCTAATATTGTTTGATGCACAGAATCTGAAACGGCTAAAGAGGCACTCGCTCGATCTGTAATAGTAACCTTAGCTATTTCAACTGCAAATCGTTCTGCATCTAATTGGGCACGTTCTTGTAGTTTAACGCTTAATACCTCTCCAGAACCTCTTAGATCTAATTCTTGGCGACCTCCTAAATCAACACGCAAGTCAGTTACATTTATGTTTGCTTTAATCTCTGCTCTACCTCCTTCCTTTCCTGTTATCGACATAGTCGGTTCGGTAAAACCATTTATCTTGATGTCATCTGTCTTTAGTAGGTCTATATCCGACAAAGAAGGCATCGTTATGTATACCCTAATAGGAGAGGAGGTTGCTCCTAAATTAGTACGCACGGCTAGCTGTTCTCCCGTTTGGGTAAGTCGTATGATATTTAAATATTGCTCTTTTCCATCTAGTTCTACTTCAAACTTATCGCCTTTTTCTATCGTTATTTTCATAAATCCTTCTAACTGAAGCTTGGAAAAATCTTTATAATCTTGAATAATTCGATGTCCTTTTGTATGGTTTGTTCGTTGAGCATTCTTTTGTTTTACAATAGGATTCATAAGCCCCTCTTGTGTCATGGTCCAAATCTCTCCGTTTTGTAAACTATGATGATAATAATGCTTTGGATTGCCAAGTCGAACGCTATGTCTTACAGACGAAGGCAAATTATCAAACTTAACAGATTTACCTACAGGTACAGATAAAGTGATAATCGCTTTTTGCGCCCGCCATTTTTCGCCTTGGTTAAGCACGAAATAAGGGTTCATGGTTATCTCATTTTCTTTTATGTCAAAATTATGCCTGACTAGATTCGCTGATGCTATCGCATCTTGCAAATCACTTCCTCTTGCTGCGACTTCCTGTCTTATTTGAAAGTTTTTGCCTTTTGCTTCCTGTATATGGATTTGTACATTCGTACTGGCTAAGTCTTTACCCGCTATGTCTACATGGCCTAATTTAATCCAAGTATCTTGAAAAGGATTTTCATTAGCACTTATTGTGAGTACTTCTTGGGTAGTCGGTATGTCTTGGCTAAAGGTTTCGACTTTCTGGTTCACACTAAATTGACTCAATAAATAACTGCCTAACCCAAAAAGGCAAACAATATTTAAACTCCAAACAATGGCTAAACTACGGCTCCATTTTACATTATATTTAGTTTTGAAAACAAGTCGACCAGCCAATAGTGCTAAAGAAAGTATAGGAATACCTATTAAAATAGCCAAATTAACAATACCTAAAAAGGAGAGTAAAGGTTGATCTGGTGTAAGGGCTTGTGCAAAGGGTGCACCGAGGAAAAAACTGATTATTGACAATATCCAGATAACGACAAAGGCAATCATCAGTGCAAATCCTACAATGAAAATAAGCGGTTTAAAAATTAAAGGAATAATCTGTATAATATGTCGAATGAATTTTCCTAGAACAAGAATCCCTTCCTTAAGGGTACGTCTAGCGGTCCCATCGGTCGTGGTGAAACTTTTTTTTTTAGTATCCCAATTGTCGGTGAGTTCAGTAATTTTTTCGGAGATATTGGTAATTTCTTCTTCTACTACTTTGGCGATATTAGATACATTAATAGCATCTCCTCGCATAGCCAAACGGTCACTAGAATTTTTTGCTTTGGGCACTAATACGGCCAACAAAATATAAACGGGCACACCAAAACCAAAGCTGACGGTAAGCGCGACAAAAGCAATACGTACCCAAAGTGGGTCCGCTATGCCAAAGTAGGCAGCGATACCGGAGCAAACACCAGCAACTACTTCGTCATCTGGATCACGGAATAGACGTTTGCCCGTTTTATAATTTTGTTTAGTGGAACTACTTTTTTCCACAGTCGGTTCTTCGATAGTGGTACCAAAATCTTCAGGAGTTCCCATAATGGAGATGGCTTCTTCTACCGTTTTAATCGTTCCAATCGGGTGATTTCCTTTACTTTCTTGAAAAAGTTTTGACATTCG
>Ga0114956_1001718_pt1 | contig 17303 bp, 11 predicted proteins | sample MaitaG_FD_87304 | JGI IMG/M metagenome (GOLD analysis project Ga0114956, IMG submission 87304) | Marine algal microbial communities from Maine, USA - Maine_Asex2 metaG | ecosystem: Host-associated > Algae > Red algae > Unclassified | place: Maine, USA | collected 2015-01-05 | reverse complement strand
TGATACCAGCGGGAAGATCTATCGTCCGAATTTTCAGGGAGAGGGGGAGCTAAATTTTGGTTTCTGCACCGCTAGAAAAATCTAAAGTAAGTGCCATTGGGCTAGCGCCCAATACCGCTAAATTGATCTATGAAGAAATCGCATTTCCCCGCATGATTTTGTTTTCTACAACGAATCGTGCAAAGGAAATGCGATTATGTTCAGCGAATCTTCTTCAACAGATAATGAGTCCACTCGATTGCGAGGCCTTAATCAATTTCTTAGCCAAAGTGAGATCGCTTCGGTGGTCGGTGATCAGCTAGGAACGCGATTCTGTAAACGTATCAACAACCAACAGCTCATCTGGTTAATTGTCGGTATGGGACTCTTCGCTGGCAAGTCGTATCGACAGATTTTTCGCCTTTGCTGGACTTCCAAAGTCCTTACTCCCAGCCGGGCAACGCTGACATCGGCAAGAAAACGGCTCGCTGCTGACCTGCTGCACCAGCTCTATCTTGGAGTTGTCAAACTGCTGGCTACCTCACCCAAGAAGCACGCCTTTGGATTCTATCGAGGGCTACGACTGGTGGGGATTGACGGCACGCTGTTGGATTGCCCCGATACCGATTCCAATCGTGAAGAGTTTGGTCGGACCTCCAATCAAACTTCTTTCGGTGCGTTTCCCAAAGTACGTGTTGTATCGCTTTGTGAATTAGCCACCCGCGTGCTGTGGCGGAGCGTCATCGGCACCTACCGTCAGAGCGAACAGATGCTGACTTTACAGCTAATAGACTACCTCGACCCCAGTATGCTATTGTTGGCTGACCGTCATTTTGGTGTCGCGCCGATTATCGATCGGTTGCTCCAGCGGACGGTGCCGTTTCTCATCCGCGCGAAGAAAAGTCATTTATTTATTGTTGAAAAACCACTCAGCGACGGTTCCTACTTGTCGACCATCTACCTCGGCAAGAACGATAGAGTGTTGAAGCGGCCCGGCAAAACGATTCGCGTGATCCGCTACACTCACCACGACCCCAATCGAGCCGGCTGTGGCGAAGTCCATGTATTGCTGACAAGTCTTCTGGACGATCGGAAGTATCCGGCGGCCGAGTTGATCGAGTTGTACCACGTCCGCTGGGAGGAGGAGATTGCATTCTCAGAATGGAAAGTCGCGATGTGCGAAGGTAAAATGCTGCGTAGCCAAAGTCCTGAGATGGTTCGTCAGGAGATCTGGGGAATGCTGCTTAGCCACTTCATCTTGCGAAAGATAATCTTTGCGAGTGCTCAAAAGGCAGGTGTTGAACCGGTGAAAATTTCATTCACCGGCGCAATGGATGTCTTACATGCTAGGCTTCCGGAGGTTCGTATGGGGCAAGCAATACCTCGAAAATGGATTGCAAACTTGCTCGACGAAATCGGCCGCGAACAATTACCACCACGAGCCAATCGTATCAATCCACGCAAGCTCAAAAAAAGATCAAAACCCTGGCCTACAAAAAAGGATAGCGACCGTCGACCGCCAAAACCACTTGGGGCATTTATCAATAACGTTAAAATCTCGATTTAGCGGTATTGGGCTGACGCCTTGCCGCTCACAGTTTCGCTACCGCTCAAAACACCAGTTTTTTGATTCAAATGCGGCGACGTTCAATTAGGTATTGTCCTGATATTGGTTCCCAATTTGATCATTAGCGGAACTCATTTCGGGACAGTTCCTTATTAACCTGCGGCAAAATTCTACGCCAGCATGTTCGCCAAGCGTCCTGGAGATCCCATCGCGTTATAGCCACCGTCGATGTGTAGGATTTCGCCAGTGATGCCTTCAGAAAGATCAGACAACAGAAACGCGCCGGACTTGCCAACGTCTTCGTGCGAGATATTTTTTCCGGTCATCGCCATGTGTTGGTACATCTTCAGCATGTCACCCACACCAGCAGCACTTCCGGCGAGTGTTTTGAGCGGCCCGGCGCTGAGCGCGTTGACCCGTACGCCGGCGGGGCCCAGATCGTAAGCCAAATATCGCATCGTGGCATCCAACGCCGCTTTGCAGATTCCCATTACGTTGTATCCGGGCACACATTTTTCGCCGCCGAAATATGTCATGCAAGCGATCGCAGATTTATCAGACATGATCGGACGCGCCGCATTGGCGACCGCGATCAAGCTGTAACAGCTGATCTCCATCGCTAGATTGAACCCGTCTCGACTGGTTTCGACGGTTTCACGTTGCAAATCGGCGCGATCGGCAAACGCGATCGAATGCAGAAGAAAGTCGATTTTGCCAAACTCTTGTTTCGCGGTGTCCATCACGCTGGCGATCTGCTGGTCATCTTGGACGTTCAACGGGACCAAAAATTTTGCTTGATCTTGGTAATCGGATTTTTCCAAACACTTCTGAACGCGCCGGTGATTCTTCTTCTTGTCATCATCTTCGCGATCGGGCAGATGCGTAAAACCGCACTGACCGCCTTCGGACATGATTTTGTCCGCAATCGCCCAAGCAATCGAACGATCGTTCGCGACGCCTAAAATCAGACCTTTTTTACCCTCAAACATACCCGCCATAACGTTCCTCTAATTTTCGTTTGGAATTCCTGAAACCCTTCGGTTATCGTTGGTAAGGGATCAGGATGGGTCGCTCCGAAATCTGGCGAGCCCAATTCTCCGCTATTTTACCACAACCGCTTGGCTTGTTCATTGCCCCTGAGTGTCAAAATGAGGACAGTCTGGTAAATTTCAAGTGCTCAGCGCGCGGACCTAGGATCGCCGACTTTGGGAGGCCGCCATCGAGATCGACAAACGCCTATCAACCAATGTCTGTTAACCAACACCCAAACGTTAACGAATGACCCATCGGCTAACACTTTAAGAAAAAGTCAGTTGTAAGATGAGCTATCAAGCCCAAACCGATCGCATCACTCAGGGAGACAACGGGCCACAACTTTTGCCCGAGCTGATTGTCAAATCTCTGCAGACTTCTCACTCCGCCGAATTTTTCGAATCGGCTACCGGCCTCATCAATTCGGCTACCGGTGCCACGACCACTGCGGTTCTTCGAGGCGTTAAAGGCCAATGGCGCACGCTGGGCAACGCGGGTAATGACAAACCACCGCAAGACCTGTTGACCGATGTTTTAGATGCAGAACGTTGTCAATCTGCGGGCGATTGGATCGCAACGCCGGTAGCGCACTCGACATCTGACCCGCAGTATCAGGGCATGCTGCTGGTTCAGAAAAACGCAAAAACGCCCTCGCCTGAAGAGTTCGACTCCGTCGCTGCGGCGCTGCATCTTACGTTGATCAGCCACCAAAACCAGATCGTCAACCAGCGGCGTGGTGATCGACTTCAAACGATTCTGGAAATGACTGCCAAATGGAATCAATCGCGCGAAACGGATCAGTTACTGATCAAGATCGCGGAAGCTTCGACACGTTTGCTGGGTACCGAGCGCGCCACGATTTTCTTGCCGGATTCCTCAGGAGAAACGCTGATCGGAAAACCAGCGTTGGGTGTCCAAGACGGGATGCTCAGAATTCCTGCTTCGGCCGGTGTTGTGGGACAAGTCATGAAAACGGGGCGACCTGTGCGCGTCGATGAAGACATTTCTGATGAACAACAACAAATCAATCGCACCGTTGACCAGCAACTGGGATTCGAAACGAAGACGATTTTGTGCGTCCCGATGCTGGACGCAAATGAGAAAGTGATCGGTGCGTTCGAGGTCATCAATCGCAACAGTGGAAACTTCACCGCTGAGGACGAAGTCGCACTCACCGAATTGGCATCTCATGCAGCGGTCGCGATCGGAAACACACAACACGTCGAAAAATTGGTCTCCACGAAATCGCACATCGCCGACGAAGCCGCGGGTGCTGTGGAATTGATTGGGCAATGCGAATCAATTACCGAATTGAAACAGACATTGGCCAGAATCGCAGACACCGATCTGGCGATTCTGATTACCGGCGAAAATGGCACCGGCAAAGAGGTCGTTGCTCAATTAGTCCACTATTTAAGCCAACGACGTGACGAGGTTTTAGTGGCGGTCAATTGCGCGGCGATCAGCGAAACGCTGCTCGAAAGCGAACTATTTGGGCACGAGAAAGGAGCGTTCACCGACGCTCATCAGGCGCGAGAAGGTAAATTCGAATTGGCCAACGGCGGCACACTGTTCCTCGACGAAATCGGCGATATGAGTCTCAGCGGGCAAGCGAAATTGCTACGCGTGCTGGAGGAGAAAATCGTCGTGCGTGTCGGTGGCAGCGTCCCGATCCCTACCTCGGCGCGTGTGGTGGCGGCGACCAATCAGAATCTGGGTGAATTGGTTCGTGATAAGAAGTTTCGCGAAGACTTGTTCTTCCGATTGAACGTCGTCACCATCGAATTGCCGGCGCTGCGCGAGCGCGGTGATGACGTGTTGCTACTGGCGAACCATTTTCTGGATGGATTCTGTAAGAAAGCGCGCCGATCAACACCGACAATTTCTGGGGCTGCGAAAAAGTTGTTGTTGGGCCACCGTTGGCCGGGCAATGTGCGCGAACTGCGGAACATGATGGAGCGATTGGCTTATCTGTCCGACGGTGACAAGGTGCTTCCAGATGATCTCGCGTTCATCAACGCACCGGCGGCCGAGGAATCGGCGACCCCGTTGTCGCTATCGCTGAACGAAGCGACGCAAAGTTTTCAGATGGACTACATTCAGCGACAGATCGACCACGCCAAAGGTAACATCACCGATGCGGCCGCCAACATGGGCCTCCATCGCTCAAACCTTTATCGAAAAATGAAACAGCTGGGCATGAACGCCGACCAGTAGATTGTGAATCCCAATACACGCCCGACGCCCAACGTGCAAATGAGCGAGTTATTTCCGCGCGCGGAACCGCGCTTGCTTCCGCTGCGGGTTTAGGGTTTATATTGGCTAAAGTCCTCGACAACATTGCCACTTGAACTAAACCGCTGGCGATTTTCGCAGGTCCAGCGCTGAGAGATATAGCGTCGCGCTGCCTTTGGCGCGGATCGGCTTGTTTAGCTCCGACATGTGCTTCATCGCATCGCGGCGGCTGATCTGCCCCAATAATTTACCATCTCGGACGACCGGGAGACGACGCACCGGTTGGCTAATGAACAGTTGCGCAATACTTAGTAGCTGCATATTCTCTTCGATCGCCAAAGGAGCCTGAATCATGAACGCGGCGACTTCGTTGGTCGGCAGCGATTCATAAGCGGTATCCACCAGCACTTCTAAACAGCACTTTTCGGTGAAAACGCCGATCAGCATATCCTTCTCGTCGACGACGGGCGCACCGGAAATCTTGTTCTTCACCAACAAGTCGATAGCATGAAAGACGTCTTGTTCAGGACGAAGCTTGACCAGTTTCTTGGTCATGATATCAGCCGCACACAAAACGTTAGAAAGTTTTACACCGGTGGTCATAGTATTCTCCCAGAGAAGTGAAAGTTTACGGATATAGAAAGTTCCAGCCGCATGAAAAGGCCGCTTATCCAAACCGCTGGAACAAATTGTTTGAATTAACAAGACGCTGGAGTCAGTTCGTAGAGGAACATTCCAATGTAAGCCACTTCGCCACCGGATCCAACAAAAAACTGGCTGCGGATCTGGAAAAACCTCCCTTGTGAAATTTGTCACAATCTTCTCCCGCGTTTTTCGGAGTTGCCAGCTTACTCATCCATGAGGCAGGATCCGCCCGACACAAAACTTCTTGCACATTTACGCTGCCTTGCATACTATGTATTACATACCAACAAGGACAGGAACAGATTATGAAATTGGAACGAGAGATGATGCGCGGCGCCGGGCCGACAGCGGTAATGCAGTTACTGGCCGGTGGTGAAAAGTATGGCTACGAGATCGTCGAATCTTTGGCTCGGCAATCCGAGGGTGTATTCGAGCTGGGACAGTCCACGCTGTACCCGATGCTTTACAACCTCGAAGCCAAAAAAATGTTGACCTCGCGCGAGAAGAAAGGCGACAACGGACGCGTTCGCCGTTACTACCGCTTGACGGCCAAAGGCAAAAAGAAATTGGCCAGTGATCGTCAACAATGGGCGGCGCTGGTCAAAGGCATGGGCGCATTGGGCCTAACACGAACGACGGACTCGAACCTTCAATCGCCGTCCTTTGGATAGGGTTATTAGGGATCGACCACGCGAGTATTAAGACAAACCTTTGAATTTGGAATGCAATGAACATTTTAGATCATGAAACATTCGAACGCCTGATGCCTACCTTTGCAGGCTTTTTCCGTCGTGGGCTATTTGGTCGTGGATCTTTCCGACGTTCTTTCCGACGTACAAGGAGGCAGTTCTTTGCCGAAGGCAACTGGAAAGAATCACTAACGCAGTCGGAACTGCCGGATGATGTGCAAGCGATGGTTCGATCGGTAGTGACCCAGACTCGGCTGTTTCGATTCGAGAAATACGAGATCACCGAAGAACTGATCGCCCATTTTCAGGACGGCCACCAGCGTGGTCAATCGTGGGAACAATTATTGGCATCCTTTGGCAATGCTGCTGTTTCAGCCCGACTGTTTCGATCGACTCGGTTGAGCAATCGACCTATTGCGATCAAAGCTTTAAAATTTTCGCTGTGGTCTGCGTTAACGTTAACCATCGTTTATCTTGGACTGTTCGCGTTCTATAATCTTGCGCGCCCAAACATCGCAGCTGATTACTCAGCAAAGATGAACGAACCAATCGAGTCCATACCGCAGGATCAAAAAGCCTGGCCCGTCTATCGGGATACATGGATCAAGTACGGGCTGAATGGACGTATGACCTTGTACAATAAGTTCATCACCAGTGTCGGCGTTGATGGATTCGAGGAGTATCCGCGGCCAGGCGATCAACAATGGGAAGCAGCAGTCACCTCCATTAAACAATCACAGGATCTCCTTGAGGCAATTCGCAAAGGTTCCAAACTTGACCACTTGGGGCTCGCGCTGCATGCGGATGTCAGCCGATACTCCAAAGAGGACTTCACTGCGCTTTATCCCCAAAGCGAATACGACAACGCTGGGGATATCTACGCCTGGGTAGAGTCGGGATTTGGCAAGGAAGGTTTCTCCAATGAAGCCAAGTATTTGATGAGTAGATCAACTATGGGAATTCTGCTGCCTCACGTTCAGTCGTTTCGCGGTGCTGCATCAGTATTAATCATAGATTCCCGATTGGCCGTAACGCAATCCGATCCCGATCGCGTGATCGCGAACGTCGAAGCCACTCTCGGTTTCGCTCGCCAGCTTTATAACGAGCCATTTACGACTACCACCGTCATTGGATCTGCCATTTTCAATATGGCCGTCCGGCATGTCGAAGAGATGGTCAATGAGAACCCAAGATTATTCAGTCCGCAACAACTGGAGCGCCTGCAAAACTCGATCGCCAAATTCGAAGTTCCGATGCAAAGAAGTTTTCCAGTTGAGCGCATCTTAACTAAGGATTTAATCCAACGTATATATTCCGATGATGGCAATGGTGATGGACGATTAACTCCGGTCGGTCTTGAAGTTCTCTTGATGGCAAAAACGTTGATCGGCAACGTGGATTGGGACGGGACAGAGAATTACGACGTGCCTTGGCATCAACATTCTCAATCAACGCGCACATTTTTTGGCCCAGCTGTGATGTTGTCGGCACCAACTCGGAAAGCAGTAACTGAATCGATTCAACACTATAATGAGCAAATCGAACAAGCGTTCACGGCCAACTTTTGGGATCCGGAGTATGGCGATCTAAAGGAGTTGGAAGCGGAAAAACGGGATGAGGAATTCATAGCATTCGTTTCTTCATTTAGTCGGGTAAGAGACGCGCTGAACAACGCCGCTGCGTTACAAAATGCGACGGTGCTGGCTATCGCGGCGAAACGCTTTCACCGTGCAAGCGGTCAATGGCCAAAAACGCTGGATGATCTCATTGGAGATTACGTCGACGAAGCCCCGATTGACCGCGTCTCTGGACAACCACTGAAGTTCCGGATAACTGGCGATACGATCATCGTCTACAGCGTTGGCGTCGATGTGGACGATGATGGGGCAAAGCACAACCAGTGGTCCAACCCCTTTGCATTTGATCGACCGGAAAATCTTTTAATCGCTGACACCGATGGTGATTGGATACTGTGGCCCGTGAAGAAAAATTAGGCGACTGGCAGATGACATCGTTTCGAAAGTTAACGAATACCCCGGAACGATTTTGAAGTGCAGATGGCTGTGATTAAATCTGAGAATCGACCGCCCGAAGACTTGTTCGCCGCAACGATTTCGTCGATTTCAATCTTCTCAGCGACGGTTGCCGGATGACCTAGCGCGTGTGCGAACAACTTCGCCGTTAACGCGTGAGCAAATCGGTCCGAACGCTTCAGCAGCGCCGACTTGAGTCCCTCAACGCCCTCAAAGTCTTTGCCGTCGGCGAAAGTCCCAGTCGAATCAACCGGCTTGCCTTTGGACGGCATCTTTTGCTTCTTCTTCCGCGCACCGAAGTAATTGTCTCGCCAGGCACCGATCGCGTTAAAGTTTTCCAAGCCAAAACCCCACGGGTCAATACGCCGATGACACTCGCGGCAACTGGCGACATCGCGGTGTTTGGCTAACATCTCGCGAATAGAGGTAGCGCCGCGCACGTCGGGTTCGATCGCTTCCACATCGGCCGGCGGAGGTGAAGGCGGAGAATCCAATAGGCTCTCCAAAACCCAAACCCCACGGACGACCGGAGAGGTACGCGTACCGTCGGACGTGATGGTCAGCATGCTCGCGTGGCCCAATAATCCACCGCGCGGGCTGTCCGATGGCAGCGAAACTTTGCGAAACTCGGTGCCCTGAACGTTATCAATTCCATAATGAATAGCCAATCGCTCGTTCAACATCGCGTAGCCGGGAGCCAGAAATTCGGTGATTGGACGATTGTTATTGAGAATGTTCTTAAACAGCGTTTCGGACTCCGTTCGAATCGCATGTTCGAGCGCTTTATCGTATTCGGGATAGAGGTCTGGGTCCGGCGGCATCGCGCCGACCTTTTTCAAACCCAGCCACTGGGCGGTAAAATCGGAAACGAATTGATCGACCCGGGGATCACTCAGCATGCGGGTAACTTGATCCTCAATGACTTCGGGTTTCAATAATTCGCCCGCATCGGCCAATGCCAACAGTTCATCGTCGGGCATCGTGTTCCAGAGAAAGTACGACAATCGACTGGCGATCGCCCACGCATCCTTTTCACCCGTATCGAAGTTGTAAAGAAAACGAGGCGAACACAGCACCGATTCCACCACATTTTGCATCGCCGATTCCCGAGTCAGCCCCGCCTTGACGCCGATTTCGTACATGAGTTTGTAACGGCCGAGGGTGCCTTTGGTGATTGGGCGGCGGAACGCGCGGGTGAGAAAAGCGTAAGGCCCGTTGAGCCGTCTGCTTGATAGCTCAAGCACATCCAGACGTTGGCTGACGGGAACGTTTGCTTTTTCTGGCAGCAGCGCTTGCTGGACTCGGGTGGGCCACGAATCCATCAGCGGACCTTCCACGCGAATCTCTTTGAGATGCAGCAATTCACCGACTGTCATTTTTTTACCACCGACGTTCGCGGTGGGAACGCGCTGAGTCCGGTACGTGTCGATCGCGTAGACAAAGAAGTTTTGCCCTTTTTCCAGCACCACTTCTACTTCGGTCATCCCCATTTTTTTGCCGATCTCGATCAGCCCTACTTCGGTACCACCGGCCGATTCAGTCTTCATTGACTCATTCATCGCTTCTGCGGGCACCGCCATGATCGCGGCGAAACGAGTCCGCTGTTGGGGCATGATGGGGCCAACATCTTTTTGATTCTTGAGTTCCTTACCGGCAGCATTTAGCGCGTATCGATTGTCGGTTTGAAAAGCCTTGAGCTGGATTCGATAGACACCGGTGCGGGGCGCAGAAAACTTTTCGGGCCAGACCGTGTTGGAGCGACTGCGACTGCTGTAGAGCACATATTCGTTTTTGCGTCCTTCGACGTCGGAACCTTTTTTGATCTTCGACATGTTGAAGATTTCCCTGTCACGCGGGTCCGAGCGATACGAGATAACGTCACGCGCAAGCCGCCGGGAATTGTTTTGCAGCGTCTCCATAAATTCATCGGATTGCCCCAAGGCTTCAGCCATATTATCGAAACCGGCAACCTCGGGATCCGCTGGCAACCCTTGGGACAGACTCAAACGCGTCCCCAATAAATCCTTCGCCGTGTTCTCCATCGCTGAAAGACTCAGCCGGCGGATTTCCGTGCGCGTCGCGGCGCCCTTCATCGCTTCGGCTTTAATCGCTTCGTCGACGGCGGAAACGAATGCGTTAAGTTCGGCTTCGGTCGGTGCCGGTTGTTCGGGCGGCGGCATCTCGCTGAGCTTCACCAAATCGACGGCGTCCTGCCAAGCGATCGCGTTGGCGGGATCCGAGAGGTCGCGGCTGAGCTGATCGATTCGGAAGTCGCCCTTCTCTTCACGCTGATCGTGACAGGCGATGCAATGTTTTTTTACAAACGGATTGACCTTATCAGCGAATTCATCGGCGTGCGTCGACGCTGAAAGCAATAGGATGCTGGTCAGTGAAAAGAGGGTCGCCGCCACAGCCAATGGATGATGATGGTATCGCAAGTGCATGGGGTTTAGGCCTTTAATAGACTGTTCAAATCGCCGTTGCTGCCAGCAAAGGCATCGGTTTGAATGCCCATTTGTTGCAGCATCGTGACAAACAGATTTGCCAGAGGAGTGCTTTCTTTTAATTTCAAATGTTGACCGTGTTGATAACCTCCGCCAGCCAGCAGCACCGGAAGGTCGCGGTTAGAGTGTGAACTGGCATTGCCCAGACCGCTGCCGAAGAGCACTTGCGTGTGATCCAGCAACGAGCCGTTGGCGGCCGGAATGGATTTCAAACGCGCAATGAATTTGGCCAGCGAACGCGTATGTTGCAACTCGATCTGAATCAGCTCTTCGACGACCTTGGGGGCCTTTCCGTGATGCGATTGCCCGTGGTAGTTGCGAATCCGCAGGTTGCCCGCTTCGATTGGCGGGCCGTTGCCGGGCAATCCAACACTGACGACGCGTGTGGAATCGGTTTGCAGCGCCAATGCCGTCAGTTCCAACATCAGATCCAGCGATTGGTGGTACGTCGTCGGACGATTTCGAATCGGCGGGACGCCCGGTTTGGGTTCGTCCAGCCAATAGATCTCGCGTTCGATTCGTTTCTCAACATCACGCACCGAGGACATGTAGTCGTCCATCCGATTACGATCATCACTGGCCAGCTCGCGTTGCAAGGCCTTGGCGTCAGCGTGGACAAGGTCTAACACGCTACCGCCGAGCTTCATCGATCGCGCTTTGGTTTTGGGATTTTTCTCTGGGGCGAACATCTTGCGAAAGACTTGCAGCGGATCGGTTTCTGCGGTGAGAGGGATACCTTTTTCGCTCCAAGATAACGCGTCGGCGTTGCTACTGGTGGAGACACTCATTTGCAAAGACTGAAAACGCGTATCATTGCCTACTTCTTGAGCCGCCAGTTGGTCGATGGTGATCTGGTTGCGGATGATGATGCTTTGACCGATGCGTTCGGGTTTGTAAACGCCCGAAAGAAATGCGGCGGTCCCCTTGTGGCCGCCTTTGACGCCGGGATGGTCGGTGTTGGAGATCAGCGTGAAGTCATCTCGTAGCGATTCCAGCGGCTTGATCAGTCGCGGCGTTTTGTAATTGCGTCCTTGCTCGGTCGGATTCCATTCGCCAGGGTACATGCTCAGCGCCACACCCAAGCAGACCAAACGCGATTGGTCTTCGACTCTACCGGCGCGTCTGCCTCTTTTTGAGGCGACGGTTTTGAGCGCCTTGGTGACTGCGTTGGCAGGCAAGGACGGGAAAAAGGGCAGGGCGATGCAAGCACCAGCAGCGGCGAGGTAGCTGCGTCGATTAAGGCGTTGGTCAAACTTAGCCAAGAGTGAGCTCCTGAATCTGAGGGCGGGCGGAAATTAGTTAACAATGTTTTAACTTAGTATAGAACGTAATGTTCCTCTAAGACCGTCTAAAGTTAAGCCACTTTCTAAAGTTAGACGAAATGACAGCATCGTTTCGCTAATTGGGGCAGTGAATTCTGATTCGCAAACCATGCGCTACTCGCCAATCACCATTTTGCCGTCAATGATTTGCTGAAGCGTATCCATGTTTCGGTAGTTCAGCCGAGCTGCCGTTTTCTTAAATTTTTCCCGGTTCTCAACATCGCCCAAATAGTGATATGCCAGAGTTAGATTCGCTGCGATCACAGGGTCAGTATTGTCGAGTCGATAGGATTGTTCGCCGTACTGGGCCGCTTTGGCGTAGTCCTTTTGAAAGATCGCCAACGCCACCATGCTGGCATAAGCCTGAGCATAATTGGGATCGATGTCCAACGCCTTTTGATACATCGCCATCGCTTCCTCGTACCTGCCTTGTTGCCGCAGCAAGATGCCTTGGCCAGTGATCGCCTGCACCAGACTAGGGTTTAACCTGAGCGCCGTTTCAAAGGCGTTGGTCGCTGCGGGTACTTCGTCGAGATCGATGTGGCAATTGCCGAGGATCGTCCAAGCCAACTCGTCTTCGGGAAAGTTTGTCAGATAGTTTTTCAACTGGGTGACCACGGCGGGCGAGGGGCCCGTCTGTTCGATGGTTTCTGCAATCGAATTCAGCTGAGCCATGTTCTTTTTTGACTTCAGTTGCTCGCATCCGACGGATAGGGTGATAACGAACGAAAGCAGGAGCAACATCAAGCCATAAATACTGGGCTTTCGACATCGGAGGTTGGTTGAACTCATCGTTTGCTTTCTGAAATCGATTTACTAACGGCTTTGCTTTAAAATATAGTGGATCGCTGAAAGAATTTCACTAGAGCAATAGAAGGCTGATCTTTTACAAAGCAGCTCCCACTGGCATTTAGCAACAAATAATTGGCAACGAAGACGATGAATAAACTTCGACGAATCGTGATCCTAACGGGTGCCGGCGTGAGCGCCGAAAGCGGCATCCGCACGTTCCGCGACAGCAACGGATTGTGGGAAGACCACGAAGTTATGGACGTCGCGAGCCCTGAAGGCTGGCAGCGAGACCAAGAGCTGGTGCTGCGGTTTTATAACGCGCGGCGATCACAACTGAAAGAAGTTCAACCCAACACTGCTCACATTGCCATCCAACAATTGGAAAAAAAATTCACCGTCAATGTGATTACTCAAAACGTCGACGACTTGCATGAACGGGCCGGATCGGAAAATGTTTTACATCTCCACGGCGAACTTTTAAAAGCGCGCTCCACCGGAAACGCAGAACTGATCTACGATTGGACCGAAGATCTCAATACTGGAGACCTTTGCGATGCGGGCCATCAGTTGCGGCCACACATTGTCTGGTTCGGCGAAGCGGTGCCGGCGCTCGAAGAAGCAATCGACATCACGTCACAGGCCGATATTGTGGTGATCATCGGAACCAGTTTACAGGTCTACCCAGCGGCCAGCCTGTTCGCCTACGCGCCGCCCGAAGCAAAGATTTTTTACATTGATCCCGCGCCGGCGGAAAATCACGAGGCGTTGTCGCGAAAGCATTTCGAAACGATCGCCCAACCGGCATCGGCCGGCGTCCCAGAACTGGTAGAGAAGTTGGTCACCCAATATGGCTGACGTTCATCACTGCACTCCCAAAAAACAAGCCCGCCGAATCTGGGGGAAACGGCGGGCTTGCGACATCCAAATAGACTTAGCGACACGATCGCCAGCCTATCTCCACTTCAACACTTGAAACACGCCATCGCCATTGCGAAACCGATTTGGAATCGCAATGATTCGATCGCGGTAAACGCTCAGCAAAATTGCAGTGGAAAAGAAAATAGCTCCACCGGCCATCATCACGACTGAGATGCTCTGCAATTTTTCCGGCAATGGAATCATCGTCAACAACGAAGCCACATAAACTATCATTCCAAACGCACCCACGATCGTGGTCGACCGAATTCGGCATAGGATACCAGCTGCCACGAGCGTAAATAACGTTACCAAAACGGCAATCTCATGCCCGTATTGCGCGCTGCCTGTCACACCCACAACATTCGCATAGCGATAAATGAACAAAGCAGCCAACAACGGCAACGACGTCAGCATGCTGCCCAACCACAACGCGGCAGTAGTGCTTCCACTGGCCGACGTTTCTTCCTTGGCCCATGAAACATGGCCAATCGCCAGTAACAATACACCGACTAAAACAGCAGCGAATTCTACCTTGGTGGCAATCGTGAAAGGGATCGCCGCATTGACAACCATCAATTGAGTCACCGTCAGCACAATTGACGAAGCAATAAATCCATTCTTCCATCCCTCTGCCTTACTAAGAAACACTGCTATCACCGCAGTCACCAATTGCAGTCCCACGGCAACGGCTAATGATACCGAAGTTTCTCCAACAAGAACCATGTTGAGGGCAAACAGCATGGCAGCGACGTTGGCAAACATGATGAAAACTCGACCATAGTCAGCCACCAACGACCACTGTGCCTTTTCAATGGCACCCTCCCCAAGAGATCCGCCGACCATGCGGCCGACAACCATCAGCAACAATCCCACCATCGCCGGTGCTGAAACAATTGCCAAACCAAGACTCATTCCTAACAGGCTCAACCCGATCGAAACCGTCGCAGTTAAATAACCGTACGTCACCAGACGATTGAAACCAATGCGAACTTTGGCCTGGTTGGCTTGGTTGGCTTGGTCGGCTTGGATAAAACTGCACAGATAGTGAACCAGTGCAGTCACAGAGAAAATTGCGATCCAACTCAACTCGCTTGGCTGCACATTGAAATTGCAATAGGGAACCAACAGCAACATGTGTGCAATCGCCATCGTGGCCGCAATGAACTTAAGCAATCGACTTTGCGGGGCTTCAAGAACCACTCCCATCGCGGCAGTCACCAACGGAAATCCTAATCCGATCACTATCAGCGGCAATAATGTGAAGGCTTGCATCACACACATACCGGTCCAGATAGCGGCAACTGCCGTCAGGCCGCCATTGAATGCCATCATGACGCGGGTTTGATTGACAGATTGTTCTTGCTCGTTTGCGATGAAGGAACATGACATTGCTGCCAAAGAAGCAAGCGCAATCTGCGCCAACGAAGCGAAGCCCAATTGACTGATAAACAATCCACCACCATACGTTGTGAACTGCAGGCAGAATTGAGCCATCGCCAAAAAACATAACACTAATGATGTTGTCGTTGCCAAACCAGCAAAGCTTCCCAATCGTTTATTTTCAGTTGTTAGTTTTGAAACTAACTTTTGATAGAAATTAAATCCAATAACCGCCACAGCCAAAATAGTGGCCACGGTCGTTGCTGTGATAGTTACGTTCAATGCGCCCATCACGCAAACCACGATCCAGATTAGCAGTCCAAGCAAGCCATTGCGTTTACCACTGAGTACGGACTCACCTTCTTCAAGATTTCCGAGTGCAAGTCCGATCGCGGTGACGCACAAAATCCCAATCGCCCAACACTGTTGAGCGAGTGATGGAATAAATTGTGCAAATGCGTAGCCATTAAAAACAAGTTCATCGAAGAAGAGTCCGCTGAACTGAGAAATCATCAGCATGGCCAGCCCGCCAATAATGGTAACCGTTCCAGCGCGACGAAAGGATCGGCCAAATTTATTACGCGAAAAATCGGAATCGGTGTCAACAAACCACCTCTCTGAAAAGACACACAACCATCCCAGCCCAACCAAGAAGGTGACTTGCGGCAACAGGTTCCAAAACTGATTGACCGCTTGATCGGCCATCAGCAGCATGCCCGTCAACACGACCCCTCCCACCAACGTGTAGACAAACGCAGAACTTCGAAGCACCCGCGCGATCCCCGCGTAGACCAAACAGAATACGGCCGCTGGTATCCACAAATGACCGCCATCATTGAGATTGATTAAATCCTGCGCGTGGTAGAACCACAATTGCAGCGGCATCGCCATCGCGCCCAATAACGTTATCCCATGACCTGCCAACTGATACCGCGTGAATTTAACCAGCGCGATACCTCCGGCGATCACTCCACCGATCGCGCCGCCCATCACCAGCGCCACCACAACCGGGTTCTCAAACAAACCGATCGACCAAAGCCAAACGACAAAGCCGATCACCAGCATTCCGCCTCCCACCAGCATCATCCATTGGAGTGATTGCGGGCTTAGCAGTCGTTCGATCAACGACGGGCGTACGATGAATTCACCGTCGTTGTCGCGCTGATAAATTGGCGGTGTCGACGTGGCCGTTGCGCTGAGTTCTTCGATCGTTTCTTCAATTGGTCGTTCTTTTGGATTCATGTCCCTGTCCCCAGATTTATATGTGAAGTGAATATCACCAGCCACCTAAAGCAGTAAAAATGCCAATCCATTCAAGGAGACGCCCAAAATCGCGATCCAGCCTAAGAATCACGCGTTTTTCCGTTGTTTTAACTAGAAATCCGCAAACAAATGAGTGAAATATAATCTCGCCAGACGACTCCTTGGCCTACATTGGATGTACACCTAAACGAAACACCCCACAAAAAACGAACAAGCCGTGAAGAAAATCAACAAAGCCGATCTGACGTGTCTGAAGATCCTGTCTGACCTTGCCTACAGCAATCCTTTCTCCACCGAGCGGATCGAACTTGAGAGCAGGGCGTTGGGAAAATCATTCGTCGCCGACGATGGGATCGCGTGGAGCCGGAACCTTCGAAACGAACAAACCGATCGACCGAATCTTCAAAAGATCGCCTCGATGGCTTCGGAATTAGTACAGCGGATGGCATACGGAGCGCACAATGGTCAGACTTTCGACGGTAACTCATGGGGTCATTACAGCGACGTCGTGACCTACGTCTTGATCTATCAACATTTGGTGCCTCTGCATCCTGATGAATTATCAAAGGCAGCAGTGGCGCGAAAAACGTATGAGGCGTTTCAGGAGAGCTACCAGAACCTGATCAGCGTCCCCGGCATTGAACAAATCAGCGTCCAACCGCCCGACCATCTGTTCGCCTGTTTAAGCCAAGTCCACCGCGCCTTTTACAACATCTTCTATTTCATCTTGGGCGACTCGTTACCTTCGGTGCAGCTGCGGCGCTCGGTTTGGGAATCCGTATTCACCAACGACATGCGCCGCTACCAACGAACATTGTTCAATCGCATGAGCGCACTGCCGACGTTGATCACTGGCCCCTCAGGCACGGGTAAGGAACTGGTCGCGCGGGCGATAGGACTTTCGCAGTACCTACCCTTTGATGCGGCCAAAAAGTGCTTCGCGA
>Ga0114956_1001717_pt1 | contig 17304 bp, 18 predicted proteins | sample MaitaG_FD_87304 | JGI IMG/M metagenome (GOLD analysis project Ga0114956, IMG submission 87304) | Marine algal microbial communities from Maine, USA - Maine_Asex2 metaG | ecosystem: Host-associated > Algae > Red algae > Unclassified | place: Maine, USA | collected 2015-01-05 | reverse complement strand
TCTCTTAAATCATGATAAATTGCCATTTTACAATGACTGCGTAGAAGCCAAACGTTAGTAAATTGCTAATGAAATCGACCTCAGTAAAGCCTGATTAGCCTTAGCCCCCAAAATAATATCAAATACAGTTGAGAATCATGAATCGAGTGATGAAGTCACTGTTCCAGGATTCAATCTATATTAAAGTCCGTTGCAAATTCTGTGCCAAGGTCTTCAAGCGCGTATCGCTGACTAATTATTAAGATTACTAAGCAGTAACTGAACCACTTTAATCCAATACGTTAGTATCTTTAAAATTGTTTGCCCATTATTGGTGCAGCTTTACTTCGTTCGTAAGCATGTTGAACGGTTATAGAATAAAAGCACTTGCATATTTTCCGTGAAAACAGTCCAATAGATTATATTAAAACCATGGAGAGAGTCACATGACCAAGTTTTTACTCGGCTTTTTTAGCTTCGGATGGCTACGAAAGTTGGATTTTTTACCACCACTGCTGTTACGTTTGTTCCTTGCACCAATGCTCTGGGTGTCTGGCTCTAAAAAATTAGGCCTGTTTAGCGCTGAAGGTGCAGATTTTCTGAACCCAATAACATGGGTAGATATGAGTGCCTATGAAGCGACGGTTGCGTCTTTTAAAGATGCCCCCATCCCAGTTCCTTTACCAGAGCTAATGGCTTGGATTATTCCCGGCTTGGAAGTGATTGGAGCAATCCTGTTAATTATTGGCTTCGCCGTACGTTGGATTTCTATCCCATTGTTGTTGCTAGTGGTCGGTACTTTGATGATGGCTTTTGTTGGGAAGGATATTCCAGAGTTAATGCAAAGTTTCTTCTCTAATTATGGCTATGCCGACTCTGAGACTAGTGGTGTAACGCAAATCATTCTTTATCTGATTATGTTCCTGACCCTGTTCTTTATGGGCGCTGGGCGCTACTTTAGTATTGATTGGATCTTGCATAGAAAATTACAGCGTCGCATTAATCGTATTGGTGAGCGAAAAGCAACGTTAAACAACGATCCATTTTCAGTAAATGCGACAAATCCATAATTAGTCGCTGTAGGCTGAACGCTTCAAGATAGCGTAGACAGAACCAGTGCCACCATCGCGGGGCTGTGCGGAATGAAACGCCAGTACCCGCGGATGTTGCTGTAACCAATAATTGACATATTGTTTCATAATCGGCGCTTGCCCGGCTTGCGAACGGTTGTTTTTCCCATGCACGATACACACGCAACAACCTTCCATTGGGTAGGCAAGCTGAATAAAATCGAGTAGAACTTGTTTAGCCTGTTTTAAACTAAGCCCGTGTAAATCTACCTCCTCAGTTATCTGCAACTTACCTTGTCTTAGTCGTTTGAAAAGGCGGTTTTGAATGCCTGATCTGCAATGGCTTAGGATTGTTTGTGCCATCACTTTCTCGATTTCACCAGAATCTGATAACATGTCGTCCGCTGGGGTGATTTCATCGTCAGTGCTTGCTCGGAGTTTGGCAGGAACAGGCGTGGGACGCAGCTCGACCTTGTTAGAAGTATCTAGTCGCTCGACATCTGAAACTGCTTTAAGAAACAAGCTTTCATCACTGACATTGTCCGGTGCTTTTTTAGTCATGTTGTAACAATGCTCAGTGTTGGCCGATCGATCAGATAAACAAAATCCGATGATGATAATACAAATGAATATATTACTTAGCAATGATCATAATGACTTTGGATAGGGTTTGGCAGGACTTTGAATATGCGTGAGCTTGATATTCAGGGGATAGGGATGACGTCACAACGCACCCGTGATCGTTTGATTACTACCTTGCGAGAAATGGGCATAGAGAACGAGGAGGTGCTAAGAGTAATGCGCTATGTGCCTCGCCATCTTTTTGTGGATCAGGCGATGGCCTCAAGATCTTATGAAAACTCTTCGTTGCCCATCGGACATGCACAAACTATTTCGCAGCCTTACATTGTTGCAAAAATGACTGAACTATTATTGAGCAGCTCTGTCCCAGAGAAAGTATTAGAAGTCGGCACTGGTTCGGGCTACCAGGCAGCGATTTTAGGGGGACTCGTTCGCGAGCTACATACTGTAGAGCGCATTACTCCACTCCATCGTAACGCCAGAGATCTACTTTACCAGTTGGGCTATCGCAACGTGCGTACACATCTGGCTGATGGTAGCTGGGGATGGACGCAATCTGCACCTTACGATGCGATTATAGTCACCGCAGCGCCTGAGACCGTACCACCAGCTTTATTGCAGCAATTGGTGGTCGGCGGACGGCTAGTAATCCCTGTCGGAGGTGCCGATGGTAAGCAAGATTTGCAATTAATTCATCGCTTATCTGAAGAAACCTTTGATATTGAGAGCAAAGAAACGGTAGTATTCGTTCCGCTGTTGGATAAAATAAATTAAAAAAGTCCTTTAAAATGAAGCTGTTTTCGAATATATATAAGAAAGTAATTGAATTAGCTAGGCATCGCTACGCGGAATATTACCTCGGAGGAATGAGTTTTGCAGAATCTTCGTTCTTTCCGATACCGCCAGATGTGATGTTGATACCGATGAGTTTAGCTCGTCCAGAACGTTGGGTAAGGTATGCTTTTTTAACAACAGTCGCTTCAGTGCTGGGTGGAATAGTTGGTTATTTCATCGGAGTCTGGACGTTTGAATGGCTCGAATCCATTCTTGTAACAGGGGGGTATGTCGGAAAGTTGGAACAGGCTAAAAGCTTATTTTCAACTTGGGGAGTCTGGGCAGTGTTAGCTGCTGGCTTTTCACCCATACCTTATAAATTATTCACAATAACTGCTGGCGCGCTTTCAATGGCCTTCATCCCGTTTGTAATTGCATCTGCGATTGGGCGGGGCGCACGATTCTTTTCAGTATCGGGTTTGATGGCTAAAGCAGGTCCAGGAATGGAACCAACCATCTTGAAATACATCGAGTGGTTGGGTTGGTTGGTGGTGATATTGTTGATCACAATAGTTATTTTTACTCAGGTATAAATCTATGGACAGAAAATATAAATTATTAGTCGCAAGTTCGTTGGTTTCTGTAATTACTACAGGTTGTTCTTCTTACGGTACCCGTGGTAACGCTGACCCTCAAACTGATGTTACCGGTTCCGGTGGTTATACTAGTCAGCAAACGGCTGGCACGGCGGTTGTAGAAAATACCGTTCAGCAAACGACTACTGCAAGTGGACGTACACAACAGTGGTACATCGATCAGTATAATCGCAACAAAGCTGCAGGCACCAATAATGGTCGCACGCAGCAGTGGTATATCGATCAATTCAATCGCGAGCGTGCAGCGGCGAAAGCCAATGCTAATACGGCCACCAATAGCAGCGGGCGCACTCAGCAATGGTACATTGACCAATACAACCGTGCGCAGGCAGCTGCTGAAGCGAAGGCTAATCAGGCAACAAATGGCCGTACTCAGCAATGGTATATTGATCAGTACAACCGCAACAAAGCGGCCGGTACTAACAATGGCCGCACCCAGCAATGGTATATTGATCGATTCAATCGTGAGGAAGCTGCTAAAAAGGCACGTGCCGCTGCCGCTGCTTCTCGTAACGTAGCGCCGAATGGCCGTACACAGCAATGGTATATCGACCAATTCAATCGCAATAAAGCGGCAGGTACCAACAACGGCCGCTCTCAGCAGTGGTATATCGATCAGTACAATCGTGAACAAGCCGCTAAAAAGGCGCGCTCGAATACGGCCTCTAATGGTCGCTCGCAACAGTACTACATTGATCAATATAACCGCCAGCAAGCAGCAGCAGCGAATGCCGCTAGACAAAGACAACAGGCGCAGCAGCAAGCGCAAGCGAATACTGCTTCTAATGGACGCTCACAGCAGTACTATATTGACCAATATAATCGCCAGCAGGCAGCAGCAGCGAATGCCGCCAAACAGAGACAACAGGCTCAGCAGCAAGCGCAGCAAAGAGCACAGCAACTCGCTCAGCAGCGTGCCCAACAAGCAAGGCAGCAGGCACAGCAGCAAACCCAACAAACCAGCAATGGACGTTCTAAGCAATGGTATGTTGATCGCTTTAATCGTCAACAGGCTGCCAGAGCGGCACAAGCATCTGCCAGAGCGGCACAGGCCAGGACAAGAGCGGCGCAGGCAGCAGCCTATGTGCCACCTAAGCCGATTGTCGTTAGGCCGCCAGCACCAGCACCTTATGTACCGCCCAAGCCGATTGTTTACAATGCACCTAAGCCATACGTTGCGCCAAGGTCATATGTAGCACCCGCTCCGGCGACTAAGACACAGACTCAGTATGTTGACTACACCGGTGGGGTAGCCGCTACGGCACCAACCCGTCCAGCAGCAACGGCTGCAAGGCCAACAAACAAGAATCTGTACACGGGTAGTTATCAGCAACCTAGTACGACGTATCAGCAGTACACGCCGAAAACGTATACGGGTGGTGCAAGTTCAGGTAGCACTAATAGCTTTGCAACCACTGCTGCAACAACTAGCAACGCTGCGGGCGCAGGTAGTTATATCGTGAAGAAGGGCGACACTGTATTTGAGGTTATGCGTCAAACAGGTGTTTACTGGAAAGAGATTATCAGCATGAATAATCTGCAAGCACCTAGCTACACCATTCAGCCAGGACAAGCATTGCGTCTAAAATAAATCATTCGCATGCATGCTAAAAGCCGCTCCATTAACAAGGCAGCGGCTTTTTTATTGCTGGATATAAAAATATAAAAAGGATCTAAGCTATCGACTAGCTCCAGTCGAACAATTTTTCCCAGAAGCCTTTTTCCTTGGCAGGTTCTTTCTGATTGATGTATTCATCCAATTGATCGTAACTCAAGAGTCCAACATGAGTATCGACTAGCTCACCAGAAGGTGAAACGATATAGGTCGTTGGCAAGCCTGGAATCTCGCCAAAGGCATTCATGGTGATGTTTTGGGTTGGAATAATTGGATAATTAATTTTTTGGTCTTCGGCGAATTGTTTTAGCACATCGACTTCATCCATGCCCGCATCCATACCTAATACTGTCACCTTTTTTGGATTATCATCTAAAAAACGAATCAGGTCAGGAATCTCGACCCGACAAGGCGGGCAAAATATTGCCCAGTAGTTCACCACGACCCATTTCCCTTTATAATCTGAAAAATTAAGTGTTTTGCCATTGATGTCCTGAAATGAAAAATCTTCAACAGGCTTGGCGGCGGCTGAAATGCTAACAGACAGCAGACCCAGCAATATTAATTTTGGTAAAAAAATCGAATTTGAATTAAGCATAAGTGTCACCCAAAGGTGGTTACATGTTAAATTAGCGCCTTATTGGCTCTATCGTTATGAGAAGGACAAATGAGTAAGAAGGCGATCATATATCACAATCCACGTTGTTCAAAATCCCGTGCGACGCTAGCTATTTTAGAAGATCAGAATGAATCAATCGAGATTATTAAGTATCTTGAAACCCCGCCTGATAAGAAAACGCTTCAGCATATACTTGGTGCTCTGAATCTATCGCCACGGGAACTCATGCGTCAGAATGAAGATGAATACGCTGAGAATGGCTTATCAGATGAAGTGCTGACTGTTGATCAGTTAATTGATGCGATGATCGCTCATCCTAAGCTAATCGAGCGACCTATTGTGGTAAAAGGTGACAAGGTTGCTATAGGTCGGCCACCGGAATCAGTGTTAGATATTTTGTAAGGGCTTGGTATGACGAAGATATTAGTACTTTACTATAGTCGACATGGTGCAACGTTAAAGTTGGCCAATCGTGTTGCTCGTGGGGCTGAAATGGTCGAGGACGTGGAAGCAATCATACGTACAGTACCTGAGGTTTCAACCGTCTGTGAGGCTACTGAACCTGCTGTTCCTGAGCAGGGTGCGGCATACGTGTCTATTGATGATTTAAAACAGGCCGATGGGCTAATATTAGGCTCACCGACACGGTTTGGTTTAATGGCTGCGCCACTGAAGTATTTTTTGGAGCAAACATCACCACAGTGGCTCTCTGGTAGTTTAATCGGCAAGCCTGCAGCCGCGTTTACCTCAACCTCAAGCATGCATGGTGGTCAGGAAGCGACTTTACTCTCGATGATGTTACCCTTGCTGCACCATGGTATGGTGATTAGCGGTGTTCCTTACAGCACTTCTGAATTGATGACGACAGAAACAGGCGGCACGCCTTATGGTGCATCACACGTAGCAGGTGTCGATAACCAAAACCGTATAAGCGATGATGAACATACTATTTCTCTGGCACTTGGCAAGCGCATTGCCGAACTTGCGATTAAGTTGAAAAAATGAAAGCAATTACTTCCTCCTATTTGCTTACCTTATTCTCCCTACTGGGGTTAGTTGCCACTATTATTGTCTGGAATGGTTGGTTAACGACCGATCAGCGAATGCCGCGTTCGCTTGAAATTGCAATTTTCTGCGTGCCGCTCTTATTATTTTTGAGGGGTATTTTATATGGCAAACGTGGTACACATGTCGCTCTTATGGTTGTGGCTTTTTTCTATTTCCTGATGGGTATTTGGCATGTCATAGAACCTGCTGAACGCGCTTATGGCATAGTCATTATTGTGTTGAGTTTAGGGCTTTACTTAGGTGGTTACTTCTATGCTAAAAACCACGATAAGATTGCACAAGCAAAATTTGATGCAGCAGCTGCGGAACAAGTAAACACCGAATAACCGTGACGCTAGGTCTTTTCCTCTGCCTTTACCTGCTGCCATGCCTGATCTAGTGTTTCGTCATCAAAATCACAGCTGTTGTCATTGATTTCCAGAATCTCCCGCAGCCGATTCACTCGTTGCTCAAACTTATTATTTGCTTGACGCAGGGCGTTTTCTGGCTCTACTTTTAGCTGATTCGCCAGATTTGCAACGCTTAATAATAAATCGCCAACCTCTTCTTCAATGCGTTGCTGCCCCTGGTTTTCATTGATGCATTCAATAACTTCATCAAGTTCTTCTCTGACTTTCTCAGCAACGGGCTGCCACTCATGCCAGTCAAAACCAAACCTCGCCGCACGTTTTTTGAGCTTAACTGAGCGCATCAATGCAGGTTGGTTTTGCAGGATGTCAGCGAAGTGGCTTTGCTTAGTATAAGCCGATTTAAAGTCCGTTTTTTGCTCACGTTCCTGTCGTTTGATTACTTCCCAATCAGCTTTCTGTTCTGCCTCGCTGGCGTATTTTTTTCCATAAAAAACATGGGGATGGCGTCTAATCATTTTTTTACAGATTGCTTCTGCAACTGTGTTAATATCAAAGTGACCTTGCTCCTTGGCGATCTGGGAATAAAACACGATTTGAAATAATAAATCTCCCAATTCGTCACAAAGTTCAGCAGGGTCGTTAGCATCTATTGCAGCGCCGACTTCATATACTTCTTCTAAAGTAAACGAAAATAAGCTCTGCCAGGTTTGCTTAAGATCCCAGGGGCAACCATTAATGGGATCACGTAAACGCCTCATGATTTCGAGTAATTGTTCGATAGCGTCAGAATTTATTTGCTTTGATTGAGTCATATTAAAAAATAATCCGCGTTAATAATGGGGAGAGTATACGTATAATTTGGGGGTATTAATGATGTCGGGTATGAGTAGCTCGCATTCCGCACGTTTGTTTTTTTGGTTTCTGTGGCTAGGGGGTATCGTTCTTGGGTTCTATTTGGTGGGACAGTTTATGATCAATACTGTTGCCTATGGTAATTTACAGAAAGCTATTCCTTATTTTCTGGGTTTCATTTGGCAGTGCTTTGTTCAAGTCGCTGCCTTGAAAAGCTACCAGAGTTCTGAAGGTACACGAGAACCACTGCTGATTCAGCTAGGTGGTAGTTTAGCGCTGATCATTATTGTTGTATCGATTGTAGCTTTAAGAAGTTAGCGCAATCCTATTAAGCTAAACTCAAGCAACCTTTTGGTAATGTGGCGACGGGTTTGTATTGTAAAACTGTTAGGTAAAGCCACACTTTAACTGGAATGATGAAATAAAATTCAGTAAGGTGAGCCTGCTGTATTTCTTCGCGATGGTGTCCTTCGCTTGCTTTCAGTAAATACTAAGAAAAAATAATAGTCTAATTATCAGGTTGGATTTCCATGAATAATAAACGTAGACATTTCAAAATGATTTGCCTTGCATCGGTTGCGGTGTTGTTAGGGGCATGCAGTAGTACGCCGGATGTTAAAAAGCAGGATGGTGGTGATGTTCAGACTTTGGTGAAGCTTCAGTCTCTTAGCAAGGCATCCGGAACACAGCCTGTTAAGCAAGAAAAAATAGCTTATGTCCCAAAAAGCCCAGTGCCAGTGCCAGTAAACGTAACACCCGTTGTTAAGCCAAAGGTGATAACGCCAACAAAAACAAAGCAAGCGGTTGTAAAACGTAAAATCGTAAAGCGCAAAGTCGCGAAACGTAAACCGGTACATATAGCTAAAAAGCCTTACGTACCGCCAAAACCTATCGTAGTCGCTGTACATTCTGCACCAAAGGTTGTCAAAAAGCTCTCAAGGCCAGCGGCTCCCAGAGTGACTGCACCGGCTCGTGTGGCGCGTAAGCTGCGGCCTGCAAAAAAGGTTGTCGTTGCTTCCAATCAGTATCAGGCAGTAGAGAATCTCAAACTCAGAAGGCCATCTTTGCCTAGAGCGAGCGCAGCAGTGGTGGCCGGTGATCCCATATTTCGTCCTGCCAGAGTACCGACTCGCCATGCCAAACCTGCGACTAGGGGAAATGCACAGTATCTTGCACAGCAGGCTAGGGCACAGCAGGCTAGGGCACAGCAAGAGCAGGCCAGAGCGCAGCAACAACTTAGAGCGCGACAAGCGGAACAGGCTCAACAACTTGCCAGAGCCCAATGGCAAAAGGAACAAAAAGCCTTAGCTTACCGGATTAAGTGGGAAAGAGATCAACGCGTAAAGGAACAGCTGCAGCAGTCTATGATCCAACAAGCCCAAGCTCAGAGGGCTAGAGATCAACAGGCACAGCAACAGGCTCAGGCGCAGTGGGCGAGAGATCAGCAGGCACAGCAACAGCAAGCCAGAATTCAATTAGCTCAGGCACAGCAACAGCGAGTGCAAGCCCAGCAGGCTCAAATGCAGCAAGCCAGAATAAGGCAGGCGCAGGCGAAACAACAACAAGCAAGAGTGCAACAAGCTCAGGCTAGGCAACAGCAGGCAAGGGTGCAACAAGCCAGCTACAGAGCACCTGTTAGAAACGCGGTCTTGCAAAGGCCAGCCAATAACTACTCACAAAGTCGTTTAACCGGTGATTTTGCAGGAAACCCACGTGCTGAAGCATTTGTACGAATGATGGCATCACGACATGGTTTTGATCAGTCCTATGTTGCAGGTGTATTGAGTCGGGCTGAAGCGACGCCTTGGTTACGCAAGCAGGCCTACAAAGATGCTAATCCAACTAAGCGAACCAGAAAGAGCAGAGGGCCGAGCTGGTCTAACTATCGACGTCGTTTCATTACGTCAAAGCATATCAATACCGGTACCGCCTTCTATCATCGTCACCGGGGTGCCTTACAACGTGCGGCTGCTCAGTACGGTGTTCCTGAGGAATATATTCTGGGTATCTTAGGGGTTGAAACTATCTTTGGCGGTAATGTCGGAAGTGATCGTGCGATTGATGCATTGGCTACCTTGGGGTTCATGAATGCGCGTCGTGGTAAGTATTTTACCAGCGAGTTAGAGAGTTACTTCCTCGAAACCCGGCGTGCCCGCCTTGACCCACTAAAGCCGAAAGCTTCTTGGGCAGGAGCGCTGGGTCTGCCACAATTTATGCCAAGTAACATTAAGAAATACGGCGTGGACTTCAATGGCGATGGCGCGGTTAATCTCTGGACGCCTCAGGACGCCATCGGCAGTGTTGCCAATTATCTGAGAAGTCATGGCTGGAGGCCAGGTGAAATCGCAGCTATTCCAGCTGTAAAAACAGGTGGCAGAGGATATTCCAATCTTAAGAATGGATTTAAATACAAGCACTCACTGGCAAAACTAGCGCGCAATGGTTTGCGGCCAGCTTATCCGGGAGTTTCGGGTATGGTGAACATGGTTAAGCTAAGAACCAATCGTGGTAATGAGTATTGGGTCGGTGGAAATAATTTCTACGTGATTACCCGCTACAACCACAGCAGCCATTACGCGATGGCCGTACATCAATTGGCTCAGGAGATCCGCAAGCGCGTTAAGCCTGGCAGTAGTAACAGCATGCCGCGGGTTATTGAAGCATCGAACGATCAAAACTTGTTAAGGCAGGCGGCTAACACCTTGTTATAGGCAATTCGTTCAAAAATCGTTACGGAATACAATAAACCTCAGGCCTTTGCTTGAGGTTTTTTGTTTAAAGGATTACATTCTTGCCAAACTTTTCTTGCGATGGACGGACACTTGATTTCTCTAGCTAATATTACAATGCAGTTTGGGGCAAAGCCTCTTTTTGAAAATATCTCTACCAAGTTTGGAGATGGGAATCGATACGGTTTAATCGGTGCTAATGGTAGCGGCAAGTCCACCCTGATGAAAATTCTAGGTGGGGATTTAGAGCCAACCGCAGGTAACGTGGCTAAAGATCCGAATGAGCGTTTGGGCAAGCTCCGCCAGGATCAATTTGCTTACGAAGAGTTTAGCGTGATAGATACTGTCATCATGGGGCATGAAGAGCTTTGGGAGGTCAAAGCTGAGCGCGATAGAATTTATTCATTAGCAGAAATGTCTGAGGAAGAGGGCATCAAGGTTGCTGACCTTGAAATCCAATTCGGAGAAATGGATGGTTACACCGCTGAGTCGCGGGCTGGTGAATTACTCTTAGGGTTGGATATTCCTGTTGAGCAGCATTATGGAATGATGAGCGCAGTGGCGCCGGGTTGGAAGCTGCGGGTGCTGCTGGCTCAGGCTCTGTTTTCAGACCCGGATATATTGTTGTTGGATGAGCCAACCAACAACCTGGATATTAATACCATCCGCTGGTTAGAAAAAATCCTCAACGAACGTAAAAGTACCATGATCATCATCTCGCATGATCGTCACTTTCTTAACAGCGTTTGCAGCCACATGGCTGATTTGGACTACGGTGAACTGCGTACCTTCCCTGGAAACTATGATGAGTACATGACTGCAGCCACACAGGCGCGCGAGTTAATGATGAATGAAAACGCCAAGAAGAAAGCTAAAATTGCCGAGCTACAGGCGTTTGTTAGTCGCTTCTCAGCGAATGCTTCTAAAGCTCGTCAGGCAACATCTCGCGCTAAACAGTTAGATAAAATCGAGTTGGCGCATGTCAAACTATCGAGCCGCGTAAACCCGTATATTCGTTTTGAGCAAGAGAAAAAACTTTTCCGTTTGGCGGTGGAAGTCAGTGATTTAAAGAAAGGTTTTGACGGTGAAACTTTATTTGAAAATATCGATTTGATGGTTGAAGTGGGTGAGCGTATCGCTATCATCGGTCCAAATGGTATTGGTAAAACCACGCTATTACGCTGTCTGCAAGGTGGCCTTGAGGCGGATGCTGGCAAAGTAAAGTGGTCTGAGAACGCTAATATTGGCTATTGCGCTCAGGATCACATGCATGACTTCGAAGGTGGAGAAAAGCTGTTTGATTGGATGGATCAGTGGCGCGGTGAGAATGATGATGAGCAAGAAGTACGCAGTGTGCTTGGTCGTTTATTGTTTTCCAAAGCAGATAGCGAAAAATCTGTTAAAGTGATTTCAGGTGGTGAGCAGGGACGAATGATCTTTGGTCGGCTGATGTTACAAAAGCCAAATATACTGCTAATGGATGAGCCTACTAACCATCTGGATATGGAGTCGATTGAGTCTTTGAACTTAGCGTTAGATCATTACGAAGGAACATTAATATTTGTCAGCCATGATCGGGAATTTGTATCGTCATTGGCAACACGAATTATCGAGTTGACTCCGAATGGAGTTAATTACTTCTCGGGTACTTATGATGAATACCTTAAGAGTCAGGTCTCGTAAAAACACGGTAAACCTAGAAAGGGGTTTTGGCTATTTAGCTTAAACCCCTAGTTTAAACATCGTACTGAATTAGATTACCTGCGTTTTTTCAAGACTACCGTTGGGTAATCATGAGAGCGTAAGGTCAAAAAACCTTTTCGCAAAGAATACGTAGCCTTTTTTTTCTTTTTACTGCCGAGCACGCTGTAATTAAAGGTTAGGTTATTCCCACTGACTGACCATCTTCCCGTAAAGGTAATCATTTTATAGCGATAGACATATCGCATATTCTTTTTTAGATGGAATTGTACTGAAGATCCTGAAACACCCTTCCAGTTTCCATAAAGTTTGCTCTTGTTACTAGCAACTGCCAATGACGTAGCCAGCACTAAGCCAATGGCTAACAGCCACTTACTGATAAATTTCATGAAGCCCCCGCATTCATATATATTTTTTCGCTAACTAAATAACGAGCCCTAGTTTTTTAACCCAAATAGTATTTTTGTATTAGTGTGCTCCAAGCGTGCCGTTATAAATCAAGGCAAGTAATAAAACCCCAAAGAGAATTCGGTAAATACCAAACGATACGAACGTGAAGTGCTCAAGGAAGCGAATAAATAGCTTCATTGCTAGGTAAGCAACAATGAATGCGGTTAAGAAGCCAACGCCTAACGCGATAAGATTGGCATCGGTAAATTCTTTATAATTCTTTAGGAAATCATAACCACTGGCTGCCACCATCACTGGCATTGCTAGTAAAAATGAAAATTCGGCACTGGCTTTCCGACTGAGACCCACCAGCATGGCACCAATGATCGTCGAGCCTGCTCGACTGGTCCCGGGTACTAATGCAAACACTTGCGCAAGACCAATTAACCCCGCCTGTTTAAAGCTGACATCTTCCACGTATTGTATTTCTGCAACCCGATCTTTCTGGTAGTGCTCGACGATTAAAAAGATAATTCCGCCAATAATAAACATGATGGCAACAATCTTCACATCAAATAGCGCTTTAATTTGATCGCTGAACAAAAAGCCAATGGCGCCTATTGGAATAAAAGCAATCGCAATTTTCAACCAGAGGTCAAAATAACGGAGTGTAAATTTTTCGCTGTAGTTGGCGACTACTGCCAATATCGCAGCCAATTGAATAATGACTTCAAACGCAGCATTTTCTTTCGATTGGTCCAGCCCCATCCACTCGCTGGCAACAATTAAGTGGCCAGTTGATGAAACAGGAAGAAATTCGGTAAGCCCTTCTATTGCGCCAAGGATGATGGCGTGAAATATATCCATAAATTATTCGCTTATTCAGGACTCAAGTCCTGTTCTTGATTAAAATTTGCTGCTGTAGGGTAACGTTTATTAGATAACATTAATAGACTGATGGTGACCAATATTCGAAAATAGTTGAGTCACAATTAAACAGCCGTGATTTAAAGCCAATATTTATTAACTGGATATGAATAACGCCATTGTTCGAAAATTATTTATTATCTTTGGCGGTATTATTCTCATTGTTATCACTATCAGTCGATTCAGCATTGGCTTTTAATTTCTTGATTGCTTTTTTTACAGCGACAGTGAGCTCTTTGACGCAAGTTTCAATGTAATCAGTGCGCTGTTCTGGGCTAATCTTATCTTCATCTGCGAAGCTCTCACATTCCTTGAGAATATATTGAATCTCTTCGGAGCTGAGGTGGATATTTTGCGATGAAGTGATGGTTGAATCTAGCAGTGTCGCGTCGCTGACTTCATTTGCAACTAGCGCGCCTGAAAAGCAGAGAATGCAACAGCATCCCACAGCTAGCCGGGATATTCGTTTCATTATACAGTCCTTGTTCAATGATTATTTTTGTCATTTCTTATTCGGCGCATATTCTATCTTAACTAGGGCAATGATTAATACTATTTACAAGCATTTTAAGCATGATTGAGGGAGTTCAGGCTTGGTTTGCTTCAAGATAAGAGTGCAGGAAAAGATGTTCAAGGTATAATGCCTGTTTTGAATACAGTCAGAAAGAATAAAGTGAGACTATCAACTGAGCAATTCCGTCATTGGAAGCATAAATCTATCACCTTGCTGGGAATGTCAGGCGTCGGAAAGTCTTATGTTTCCAATCTCTTGCCTAAAAGCGAGTGGTTTCATTACTCAGGGGACTATCGTATCGGGACGCGCTATATGAGCGAGCCGATTCTGGATAATATCAAACTACAAGCAATGCAAGTCCCGTTTCTGCAAGACTTGTTGCGTAGTGATTCCATTTACTTTAGCAATAATATTACGGTCGATCACTTGAAGCCGTTATCCACGTTCCTGGGAAAGCTGGGCAATCCAGCGCTGGGCGGTTTGACGCTCAAAGACGTTAAGCGGCGCTTACAGTTGCATCATGAGGCGGAAGTGGCGGCGATGCTGGATGTGCCGGAGTTTATGAGAAAATCCCGAAGCCTATATGGTATCAATCATTTCATTAATGATGCTGGTGGAAGCATTTGTGAGTTAGACAATGAAGCCGTGTTAGATACGCTTAACAAACACACCCTAATGATCTATATCCAAGCATCTAAAGCAGACGAATCGGTGCTAATACAACGCGCTATTGACTCTCCCAAGCCTCTATATTACCGCGAAGCCTTTCTAGATGAGCAGCTCGCAGACTATATGTCGCAGAAGAGCCTCGAGTATATCGCGTTGATTGAGCCTGATGATTTTGTTCGCTGGGTATTTCCAAAATTGTTTAGAGCCAGAATTCCTCGCTATGAATCCATTGCCGAGCGTTTTGCCTATACCATTCAAACCTCAGAATTACATCAAGTCAAAGATGAATCAGATTTTTTGACCCTCATTGAAACAGCTATCGAAAGAAACCCTTAGAAAGAAAGAGCCCCCAATGCCATTAGTTGCCCATAATAATTTACCTGCCTTTCAGGATTTACATGAAGAAGGGCAGATAGTCCTGAGTCCTGAGCGCGCCAAACAACAGGATATTCGTGCCCTACATGTCGGCCTGCTAAATATGATGCCTGATGCGGCGCTAGTGCCCACCGAGCGACAGTTCTTCCGATTAATAGGGGCGAGTAACCCGATTGCGCAGTTCTACGTCCACCCCTTTGCATTACCTGAGCAGGTGCGCAGTGAAAAAGCCTGCAAGCATATTGATGATCATTACGAGACTTTTGAGCAAATTCAGGAGCACGGGCTGGACGCATTAATTATCACCGGTGCCAATGTCACTCATGCCAATCTGTCTGATGAAGCTTTCTGGGAGCCTCTGATTAGGGTTGCAGACTGGGCTTATGAGAATGTCACTTCAACCTTGTGCTCCTGTCTGGCGACGCATGCGATTATCGAAGCGAGACATCGGCAGAAGCGCCAGAATCTGGGTGAACGCAAACATTGGGGCGTGTTCCAACATTGGGTTAAAGACAAAACTCACCCTCTAGTATCTGATATTAATACACGCTTTGATGTCCCTCACTCTCGATATAACAAACTGAGTAGACAACAATTTACAGAGGCTGGGCTAAAGATTTTGGTTGAGGGTGAGAAAGCAGGCGTACATTTAGCCGTGAGTAGTGACGGCATCAGAACCGTCTATTTTCAAGGGCACCCCGAATATGACAGTGTCAGTTTACTAAAAGAATACAAACGAGAAGTGATACGGTTTTTTACCTCTGAGCGTAACGACTATCCACCATTTCCTGAAAACTTTCTGGATATCACCTGTCAGTCAGTATTCGATGAGTATCAGGATCGCATTAGAGAGACTAAGGCACAGCAACAAGCAATGCCGGTTTTTCCTGAGCATATCGTTCTGCCGAGAATACAAAACACCTGGCATGACTCCGGATTGGCCGTGATTGGAAATTGGATGGGCTTGGTCTATCAAATTACCAATACAGATCGCAAGAAACCGTTTATGGATGACCTGGATCCCCAAAACCCGCTGGGGCTGTAAGCCCCTAAGCTCTGCTTATAGTCTTTGATAGCATCGTTTGTTCAGCGGGTATAAATCTGTATGTCTGATAATTGGACATAATTAGTAGCGAAGAGATATAATTTATACTTATTTTTTGAATCAATCCAGGCTTCATTACTACACATCATTATCGTTTATTTTGTAATCGGTCATAAAACGACTAACTAGCTGATTACAGGATGAAACGGATACAGTTTTAACTCGGTAATCAAAGAGAAATATCAATGATCGTAAGAACTAAAATAGCGACAGCTTTGTCTGTTGCACTGTTTGCTGTTACAGGTACTGCATCAGCGGAAGTAACATTATATGACTACACAGAAGCGACTAGTGCTTATCAGGATGCATACGTAACAGGTCAGTTTAATGCAACTGATGGAAATGGTCATGACCAAACGGCTTATAACGCCAACCTGACATTAGACTATGATCGCGTGATCAGTAGTCCTAACCGTAACTTGGGTTTAACGTTCAACGCCGATGGCACGTTGAGCCGTGGCTCAGGTGCAGGCGCATCTTCTGACAGCAACTATCTCGCAATAGGTAGCGTCACAGCAGATAACTACTTCCAACCAAATTCAAAAGGGTTATTTTGGTACGGTTCTGGTGAAGCTGGATTGAAAAAAAGTGCTGACCTGTTTAGTAAAATCGGTGTTGGTCTTGGTTATGGTCGTGTTGTAAACGTAACGCCAATGGCGATCGCGATACGCATGATCGAAGCGTTGCGTAAACAAGGTTCATTGGCAGCTAACCCTAGCAAGGCTACCTATCTAAAGATTGCACAGATTATCTCACGTGAAGATGAGTATCAGAGTAAGTTCCGCTTGGGTAATTATGAGCAGGAATGGATTACCGACATCGAGAAGGCTTTAGTTGCTAGTGGTCAGGTGCGAGGTGCATTGACTGCAGCAGGTGTTATTGAAGCACGTGATGTGCTGATTAATGAACGCATTTCTTCACGCAAGCACGGTTGGTTGGTTCGTGGTGGTTTTGGTTTGGTTTTATCTAACTACGATGGGACTGATGGTGGTGATCCGTCTTTAGACCTTGGCGCTGAATATCATCGTCCATTGGATAATGACACTCAGTTCTCTAACGTTGCTAAGTTCTCAAGTATCTTTGGCGATGATGATACGGGTTACCGGGTCAGTAACAATATGTCATTCACTCGTGAGCTATCTGATAGAGTCGACTGGGAAAATAATTGGTTGCTTGACTACAGTAAAGCGGGCGATGACGCTGGTCAGGATCTGACAACTAATACACTAAGCTCTACTTTCCGTTACTATCTGAATAATCAGTTGGATCTTACTGCGACGGCTAAAGCGACAAATACTGAAGATGATGTCGATAATAATGGCAATGACG